>Ga0247843_1003752_pt1 | contig 24069 bp, 17 predicted proteins | sample LaCruzMarch2017__FD_192420 | JGI IMG/M metagenome (GOLD analysis project Ga0247843, IMG submission 192420) | Freshwater microbial communities from meromictic Lake La Cruz, Castile-La Mancha, Spain - LaCruzMarch2017_8m | ecosystem: Environmental > Aquatic > Freshwater > Lake | place: Spain...
TCGTTTCGAGTCCGTCGCGTTCTTCTTCGGTGAGGGTGACTTTGTATCGTGGTGCCATGCCGCCAACTTGACATGCAAAAACAGGCAAGTCAAAATGCGAAATAGTAAATGTTACATGATACTAGGTCAGGATGTCTGAGTCTTGGAGACATTGGTATCAGTCGTTAAAAAAATCAAAAAGCCAGGTTTTTAAAAAATGGGTTATCCGGATTTTTGACCTTCAAATTTTTAACTCCAACAGGCTCTATTTTAGTCGGCCAGCGGTCTGAAATTAGAAAAAATCAACCCTACCCTCCTCGCGGGGGAAGATTTAGTTTTTTTCTCCTTCCAGGAAGTGAGGAAATGCTGGCCTCATTCTCCAAGCTTACGCCGAGTTCCTCCAGAAGCTTGCCTCGCGAAACCGCCAACCGCACCACATTCTTTCGGTATTGAGCAAGTGCAGCGAGCTTGCGGGAACTCGCTTCGGAGGCGTTGTTCTGCAGCCGCACCACCTCAAATGTTGTCGATTTCCCCTCTTCTAAGAGTTTCTCCTCAGCCACAGCTGTATTGCCGGCGGCTACGGCTGTGTCCCGCGCAGCGCGAACTTGAAGGCGGCTGGTCTCAAGAAGGCTGATAGAGGTATCTACATCGATCGAAATCTCAGTGACCGCTTTTTGAATGGCTAGTTGCGCCTGTTGCTGGCGCAGTTTTGCCCCCTCAAGATTGGCCCTACCTTCCACATTACCCAGCGGGATTGAAACCAACACACCAACGGAATAGGCGGTTCCTTGTCCTCCCAAAGCCTGCCCGAAAGAACTGCCATATTCTCCTTCCAAACCCGTGAATCCCAAACTGCCCTGCAAATCTACCGTCGGATAGGCTTGATTGCGCGCATACCTGACCTTAATGCCCTCCTGCTCGGCTTTGGAGACGATTTGCAAGTATTCAGGTCGTCTGCCCAGAGCTTCTCCGATGAATGTTGTGCGCTCAAGCTTGATAGAGGGCACCTCAAGGCCTGACGTCGGGATAATTCTGCCGACGTCTCCGTTAACTGCCATCGAATCCGTCAGAATCATGGCCTTCAAAGAGTTCTGTGCCTCAACGTAGGTATTGATGGCGCGCAGAGCTAGGTCGATGTTATTGGAAAGGGAGGCCTGTGCCTCCCAAACGTCAGAGGGCCGCATTTTTCCTTGTTCCACGCGATGTATATTTTGTTCCTCCAGCAGGCGCGAGGCAGTCACTGCCCCGGTTCGCACTAGCATGTTTTCATGGGCATAAACCAAATCAAAATATCTGTAGAGGGCCTCAGAGAGGCTTCGGATTAGTTGGCTCTGCCACGCATACCAACCAATCTGTTTCTGAATGCGTGCAATCCTCACTCCAGCCATATTGGAAGCCGGACCAAAGTTTTTAAGCAAAGGCTGTGTAATCGTCAGTCCAGCAAATGTTGTGATCTCCGGATAAAAAAGCGAAGGCGGAAGTTGGCTATTGAGGTCATTGCGAGCCTGAAGCTGGTTCAAGCTGAGGGCATACTGGGTTCCCATCGGTGTCCGGCCTCCAAGCTGCCACTGGAGGCTAAAATCCTGAGAGCTGAAATTTCGGGGGTCTGTAAACTTAGGAATATTTGTAGAGGGTGGATTGTCTGCGGAAGTCCCCTGGATCGACTCGAGCAATACGTTGAGTTCATCCTGCAGGATGATGAGTTGATCCAGCAGTGCGAGTTGGCTCTGCGTGGTTTCGCCCCCAGTGGCAATGTAGTCTTGCGCATTTTGGGGAGTGTCACTCTCCGAGTATTGCGTTTGAAATGAGAGGCTAGGATCGAATAAGCCGAGTGCGCGGCGAATATCTGTTTCTCCGAGTTCGGGTTCGATACGCTGAATTCTGATCTCGGGATTATTTGTGAGGGCCATGCGGACCATTTCATCAATACGGAGCAGCAGTTTCTTGCCTCCTCCTGTCACACTCTGGAAGACTTCATCCAACTCCACCTGTTGGAGAGGCGCGGGTGCCAATGTGCGAGTAGTGTTGCTTCCCGCCACTGGGGTTTTGGGATTTCCGGATGAATTGTCTTGCTCCGCATCCTTTGCGAGGGCCCCAATTGCGGGATCTGGGGCTGCGCGTAACGTCATACTTGCTGAGAATGCCAAAACGGCAGCGGCGATAAAATATCTCTTAATTTGCATTTTAATAAACCAGCGTCTGAGAGATTATCGTATCAGTGCCGTCTAGACCTTGACAAGCGGGCTTCGAACAAAAACGATACTACCCTTCGCCAACCGCGCACCAAGGCGAGCACCAAACTCATGTATTTTAATAATAGACTTCAAGACTCCCTCGGAAAGCTATGTCTTCACGAGGGTCTTCCAGTGTCTAAGCGCATTTAAAAATCTGCTCCATTAATGACGACAAACAACCCGCTCAAAGCTGAGCTTGATCAGCTTTTCCAGCAGGAGATATCTCCAGAACAGTTCTACCGACAGTATCTCGCTATCCTCATGCGGGCACTCCAAGGCATGCGGGGCTGCCATCTCTGGCTTTTGCAGGGCTCACAGTTTGTTCCGCTAGGAGGATCTGATCGTTCGCCGATATTATTCGATACAGACATTGATCAAAGCCGCTTTATTCTTGAGCGTATCGGCGACTGCTCGAACGAGCAGAAAACCTTGTTTGTTCCTTCATCAACCGGATCGCCGAATAAGTGCCCTTTCGGTCTTGCTTTTACACCGCTCCTTTACGGAACAGGCGGTGGAGCTGTCCAAGGGGCCCAAGTAAGCTGGTGGGAGAGCGGGCAAGGGGGCAATCTCAATGCCCATGCTCTTGAGATTTTGGATGATTGTGGGCGTATCGCCGCTCGAATGGCTCGGATTCAAAAACTGGAGTCGATGTCTCAAATCTCCGAAAGCCTTCAGCTCATGGCGCGCTTTTTGGAAGAAATCTCCGCAGCTCCGGATTTAAAGAGCCTTGCCGTCGCCATTGTCAATCGGGCTCGGGAGCTGGTTGCTTGCGACCGCTGTGCGCTTGTTGTCGTCCGATCTCCCGGGGATTTGCGCGTTGAAGCCATTTCCAATGTCCCAATGCTGGATGCCCGCAGCGCGGTTGCTCGCACAATCGTGCAACTTGCCGAGAATGCGAAAAATACCGGACTCCCGGTTGGCTACCGCAAAGCGAATGAAAAAACCGAGGAAAAGGGAGACCTCTCAGACTACTTTTACCACAGCCGCATGGAGGAGGTTCTTATTGTGGGAATACAGCAACCCCAGGGCGATGTCCTTGGCCTTCTCGTCCTCGAAACTGGGAAGGTGGGCTTTTTTGAGACAAATCGCCATCAGACAGCCCTCTCACTCGCTGCGCATTCGTCTGGGGCTTTACAGCGATCCATCAATCAAGATTTTCTTCCTTTCCGTGGCCTTGCCGAAAAAATTGCTCATTGGCGAAAGCTGCCCGCCAAGGAAAAAAAACGTCTCATTCGCGCCTATATGTGGATTCCTGCCGTTGCCATAAGCATCATTCTTCTTTTCCCAGTTAAATACCAATTCTCGGGTGATGTTCGCCTCATGCCGGCCATTCGAGCCTTGGCTGTTGCAGAAGTGCCCGGGAGGATTGTTGAAATTTTTGTTGCAGACGGTGATTCGGTTGAACTTGGGCAGCCAATTGCCCGTCTCGATGATGCTGAATCCCGCAAACAAAAAGATATCGCCGCACAGGAGGAGGCTCGCCTTATGGCGGAGACCGACAGCCTGATCGCCCAAAACGAGCGCACTGCAGCTCGCATATCCGATCTCGCTTTTCAAAAGGCTCGTGGCGAGCGCGAGTTTTACGATGATCAACTCGCGCGCACTACTATACGGAGTCCGATTTCCGGTATTATTATGACGCCAGGCCTTTCCTCTCGCCAAGGCGATTCACTTCCCCTCGGCGGACAACTAGCACTCGTAGGCAATGCTTCCACTTGGGAACTGGAGATTATGGTTCCCGAATCTGATGTTGCAGAGTTGGCAGCTCGTTTGCAGAGGGAGGGAGAGGTTACGGTTCGCTATATCCTTAACTCTTTACCCCAAAAAAAGCTATCAACTAAGATAAGCGGATTATCATCTATTTCTGCTGCGTCCGAGGTTATCGCTGGAAAAAACATCTTTCGGGTGCTCGCTCCTATCAAATCCAAGGAGGAATACCGCACTCTCTTTCGAGCCGGCTACACAGGTCGTGCCCGCATGGAAATAGGCCGTCGCCCTCTGGGCTACACTGTGACCCGCAGATTTTTTAACTGGTTGCGAACTCATGTGCTCTTCTAATATTTTCATCTCACTCTTTACTGCCTTTAGCTTTTTATTATCCTGCGTCTCCGCCGCACAGAATCCGCAGCTGGCTCAGCATGATTCTTCAGCACTCGTGCTCGAGGGGCTTGTCACTCCCGAGAAGGAAATCGACCTTGCGGCACCGAGCGAGGGCCTCGTTCTTGAGGTCCTTGTCAAAGAAGGAACCTCTGTGGCTGCAGGCACCCCCATAGCCCGTCTCACCAACGAGGAAGAGGAAATTCAAGTCCGCCAAGCCGAACTCGTCTCTCGCCAACTTGATGAGGACTTGAATTCCACCAAGCGTCTGTATGAGGAAAAAGCTGCGAGTCGCGATGATATGAACCGTGCCACACTTTCCGCCCAACGTGCAGCTTCTGAGCGTGACCTCCTCCAAATTCGGCTTCGTCAACGCACGATTCTGGCACCTGTTTCCGGGTATGTTCTTCGCTTGCTTAAGGATCCCGGTGAATCCGTTCAGCGCCTCGAAAAAGTCGCTGAAATAGTCTCTCTTGACCGCAAACTTATCATCGCCTATGCCGACGCCTCCCTCTTTGGAAAAATTAAACCTGGCGCATCGACTTCAGTGGTGTCCGATAGGGGTGGAGAGATTCTTCTGGGTGTGGTTGAACTGGTTGATCCAATTCTTGATGCAGGCGGCCGCGTCTACCGCATCAAAATTCTTGTCGAGGACCCAAGAAATATCCTCAGCGTAGGAACTCGGGTTCCCGTGCATCTCGAGTCGCAATGAACCTAGCCCCAACCTCACCTGAGCCTGAGGTCTCCAGTAGGCCGGATTTTAGCTTCCGCAACACGTCTCTCCTTCCAGCCTTCCGCAACGATCTTAATATCACCTCAGTCTCGATCCGGGGACGATCAGCCTACGTTGTTAAGGATCCCATCTCATTAAAATACTTCCGATGGGGCGAAAAGGAACGCCATCTGGCAAGGACTCTCGATGGCAATAAATCTGCAGCTCAAGTTCTTGAAATAATGCAGAAAACCTTTTCGGACGACGACTATGATGCTGACGACCTCCGGTTGACCATGTCCCAATTCCTTAATGCGGGGTTCCTTGTCACCAATGGCACGCTCGCCCTGCAAATTTATCACCAGCAGAATTCTCTCCTCAAAAAGGCTAAACGCTCCAAGCTTTGGCTAACGATCCCTAGTAAACTAATTTCCTTCAAGATTACACTGTTTGATCCAGACTTGCTTCTCCTACGCATGAGTAAAAGACTCGCCTTCCTATGGACTTGGAAGGCCTCTGCAGTTCTTTTCGCAATGCTTGCCATAAGCGGTTGGTTGCTTACCCGCGACACCGGCAGCCTCGCTGGCCGCATGCCTGATATCCTTGGTTGGCAGAACCTACTGATCGTTTGGATAGTCATGATAGTGGTAAAAATTATCCACGAGTTCGGGCATGGACTCTCCTGTAAGCACTTCGGCGGTGAAGTGCATGAGATGGGAGCCATGTTCATTCTTTTTTCTCCTTTCCTTTTCTGCAATGCCACCGATAGCTGGGTTTTTAAGGAAAAATCAAAACGCCTCATCGTGAATTTTGGCGGCATTTACCTTGAACTCTTCCTCGCCGCCCTTGCTGCAGCCCTTTGGGTTCTTACACCCCTTGGCATCTTTAATCAAGTCTGCTTTAATGTTATGCTGGTTTGCAGTGTGATGACCATTTTTTTCAATGTCAACCCCTTGATGAAATTTGATGGCTACTACGCCCTCTCCGATTGGATCGAGGTTCCCAATCTCAAGGAGCGCAGTGACAAGGCCCTTGTGACGCGTATCGCAGGGTTCTTCACGGGAGGTCAAGGCATTGTTCGAGATCCTATCGTAGAGCAGTTTAAATGGCCCATTCTTACCTATGCCGTCGCGAGCTATATCTGGACGTTCTTTGTCGCCTACAATATTCTCCGAGGCATTGGCTATATGCTCCAACCTTCGGGCCTCGACCGCATTGTTCAATCCTCTTCCGGACTTGTCCTTTTGGCGGGCATCCTCGCCCCCCCCACTATTGTTGGAGTTCAAATTATGAAAATTCTTAAATCCGACGAATCCCACACAATCCTTCGTCGGGTCCTTTTCACCATCACCGGCCTGACGCTTGCATTTGGTGCCCTCTACGTAATTCCTATGCCAGTTAATGTGCAGACCGCATGCGCCATCAATGCTGCTAATATAATTCGCATCACCGCAGCTTCTCCCGGTTTTGTCAAGCAGGTTCCTGCCCACGACGGAATGCGAGTAAAAACTGGCGAAACACTTGCCAACTTATCCAATCCGGAACTTGAAAAATCCCTTGAACACTTGAAACTCCAGCTTGAATCGGTTCTGATGCGCGAGACCCATGCACTCGCTAAGCAAATGAATGCCCAGATTCCAGCTTTGCGCGCTCTCGCAGCACAATACAACGTTGCTATTACCAAATATTCGGCGGATATCGACGCCCTCGTGGTTAGGTCTCCGGTGGACGGTCTTGTCATCGGTAGGAATCTCCAATTAAAGCGTGGCACCCTCCTCCGCCAAGGAGACCTTCTTTGTGAGATTCTGCCAGACGGTCCACTGGAAGTCGTCGTTGCCCTCACCGAGAGCCAAGCCGGGCTTGTAGCAAAAGCCCAATCAGTGACCTTTCGATTGCTCTCCGCTCCCTCCGTAACGTGGACTGGTGAGGTACTCGATATTGCCAGCAGCCCTTCTGTCGAACTGCCGCACCAGTCACTGGGTCAGCACGCTGGAGGAACTGTGCCCTCGGTCACATCACCATCAGGGATGGTTGGCTCCGATACCAGCCCTACGGCGCTTCCATCGAGTCAGGTTTATAGAGCGCGCATAGCCGTCGATAATTCCAGGGGGGATTTGCGCCCGGGGTTTGGAGGACGTCTGAAGATTCACTGTGGCACCAAGCCGCTCGGTTCTTGGCTTGCACAAGGCTTGCGCAATATGATCCGTTCAGATTTCCAACTCTGAATCACGGTTTAAAAAACAGACAACAGCCTTCCCCCACCTCCCAGGGCAGAATTAACACGGATGCCCTGCTGGCTTGTGGGAAGGGGCCGTGAAGAGGGCGCTCGCTCAGGCGGAGTTGCTATGCGCCGGATGGCTGTGGGACCCAGCAGCCTCCCCATGCGATCTTGTGGGCGGAGGAGTCAGTGGTGGCGGGAAAACTGAAGTTTTCAATGGTGTGCCGACAAGATTTCGGAGCACCTTGACGTGACGGCAGACTTTTTCGGTCCCTCGGGCTACGACAGGATTTTGACGTAGGCTTTTTTTCGGAGGGTATCCATCCAGCGCTGTTGGGCTTTCATTCGCTCTTGCTGCATGAGGCTCCCCTCGATTTCTTCCCGGACTTCGGTGATCGGCTTGACGGTCGCATTTTTTCGTGCCTCGACGTAGAGGATGTAGTAGGACTCGCCGAGTTGGGTGACGGGACTGACCTCCCCCGACTTGAGAGCGAATGCCGCTTTTGTGAGCTCTTCGTTGAGAGTGCCTTTCTCAATCCAACCCCAATCGCCCCCGAGGTCGCTAGTGGCTTCGTCCTCGGAATACATCTGGGCCATGCGATCGAATTCGGCACCGGCGACGAGTTTTTGGCGGATTTCCTCGGCGGTTTGCTTCTTATCGGCCCCGCCGACATCATCGCCGTTGTCGCTGCGCAGAACGATCATTCGCAGTTTGACTTGTTCGGGGAGGGTGTAGGCGGGTTTATTTTTGTCGTAGAACGCTTGGATTTGTTTGGGTGAAATAACGAAGTTGTCTGTGATTTTGGCCTGCCTCATCGCTTGAACGATGATTTTTTCCTTCTCGATTTCCTTGAAGCGCGTGAGCGTGTAGCCTTGGGCTTGCAGGGTGCGCACGAAGGCCGAGCGGTCGCCGCCGAATTCTTCGCGGATGATGGACTGGACGCGATCATCGACGACGTAGTCGGGAATATTCGCCCCTTGCTCTTGCATTTTTCCAAACTCTTGGATGATCAGCTGGCGGTCTACGAGATCTTTGAGAGCGGCGAGGCGCATTTCCTTCACTTTTTCGACGAGGTCGGGGCCGTTATAACCCTCCCGCATGGCGCGCTCGCGGGCGCCGATCAACTCACGCACCTGGGAGATGGTGATCACGTCCTGGTTCACAATGGCGGCGACGCCATCGATCACTTCGGCCTGCTGGGCTCGCAAGGAGGAGGGCGCAGAGATGGCGAGCGCGCAGGCGGCGAAAAATCCATAAAATCGTCTCATCGGCTTTGCATTTTTTCAAGGAAACCCAACACTTCGCGCAGCCTAGAATCGGGGTCCGGAGCCGTCAAGCGGGGAAACCTGCCTCCGATGAGAATAAAGTTCCCGCCGCGGGTGAGCATCAGCTTTTCGCCCCGCACTTCGACGAGGGGAATCCTCCTCGGGGAAGCCTCGATGCGAATGGCCGCGGTCAGGAGTGCATTCTCCGCTGCGGCGGGTAGTGGGCCGAAACGGTCGCGCCAGGCTGCGCGCAACTCATCGAGTTCCTCCCGTGAGCCCGCCTCCGCCAAGCGCCGATAGGCATCGATGCGGAGTTTTGCTTCGCTGATGTAGGACTGAGGCAAGAAGGAAGGGGCTCTTCCCTCCGATTCCAGAAAGCCTCCCTCCTCGGTGGCAAGAAAGTCGAGGCGGAGGGTGGCCATTGCGCCGAGGGATTTTTGTCCTTTCACGGAATCGACCGCACGGCGGAGCATCTTGCAATAAAGATCAAAGCCCACAGCGATGATGTGTCCGCTCTGCTCGGTGCCCAGCAGATTGCCGGCTCCGCGGATTTCGAGGTCCCTCATCGCGATTTTAAACCCCGAGCCGAGTTCCGAGTATTGTTTGATTGCCGAGACTCTCTTGCGCGCCGCGCCCACGGACATCAACTCGCGCGGCAGGAGCAGATAGGCGTAGGCTTTTGTTCCCGAGCGGCCGACGCGACCGCGCAGTTGGTAGAGATCTGCGAGGCCGAAACGGTCTGCACGGTCGATGAGGATCGTGTTTGCGTTGGGAATATCGAGCCCGCTCTCGATGATTGTTGTGGAAACCAACACATCGGCCCGCCCGGCGACGAAGTGCCCCATGACCTCTTCGAGTTCGCCCTCCTCCATTTGACCATGCCCCACAATGACCCTTGCCCCCTCGCACAACTCGCCGATGCGGGCCGCCGTGCGCTCGATGGTTTGCACGCGGTTGTGTAGGAAATAGACTTGTCCGCCACGCGCGATTTCGCGATTGACCGCGTCGCGGATCACCCTCTCGTCATAGGCACAGACGACCGTCTCGACGGGTTGGCGGTTTGGCGGAGGGGTCTCGATTACCGACATGTCCCGCGCGCCCATGAGGGATAAATACAGCGTTCGGGGGATGGGTGTCGCCGAGAGGGTGAGCACATCGACGAGGCGGAATTTTTCCTTCAAGGCATCCTTGTGTTTCACACCGAAGCGTTGTTCCTCATCCACGACAACGAGCCCGAGGTTTTTAAAAACCACATCCGGAGAGAAGACCCGGTGCGTTCCAATAACGATGTCCACGCCGCCCGAAGCCAGAGCCTTGATGACACGTTTTTGCTCGGCGGCGGTGCGGTAGCGGCTGAGCAGCTCGACCGTCACTGGATACTCGCTCATTCGTTCGCGGAAGTTCCGCCAATGCTGCTGGGCGAGGACGGTTGTGGGAGCAATGATCGCCGCCTGCCGGCCTCCGGTCACGGCCTTGAAGGCGGCACGGATGGCGACCTCGGTCTTTCCGAACCCCACATCGCCACAGATGAGGCGATCCATTGCACGCGGGGACTCCATGTCGGCCTTGGTCTCGCGAATGGCGCGCAGCTGGTCCGGGGTCTCCGTAAAGGGAAACGAGCGCTCGAATTCCTGCTGCCAGTGGGAATCCGGAGGGAATTCGTGACCCTCCGCCGTCTCCCGCTCGGCCTGAACCTTGAGCATTCGTGCGGCGTAGTCGTAGATTCCCCGAGTCGCTTTTTCCTTCGCCTTGCTCCAACGCCCCCCGCCGAGTTCCGAGAGGTCGGGGTATTTTTTTCCGAGTCCGACATAACGTGCGACCTGCCAGGCCTGTTCGAGGGGCACATAAAGTTTCGCCTCGTTGGCAAACTCGATCACGAGCACATCTCCACTGCCGTCGGGGGCTTTTTCCAGCGCCTCGTAGCGACCGATGCCATGGTCGAGATGCACGACAAGATCGCCCTCCTCGAAGTCCGAGAAATCCATCGCCGCGCGACCGCTTCGCAAACGCTCCCGCCGCAGGGCCGCCCGGTGCGCGCGCTGCGTGGCCGAGCGCCCGAGCACCTCGGACTCCACCAGCAGTGCGATTTTTGCCTGCGGGCAGACGAATCCCCGGGTTGCCGAACTGGTCAGAAAAACCAACTCCGACGTGTCGAAATCAAAATCCGAGGCCATCTCGCGGAACCTCTCCCCCTCGCCCTCGTTCACGCAGGCGAAGACAATCGTCCACCGATCCGCCGCCCAAGCGTGGAGTTGGTTGAAAAAACGATCCCTCTTTGTTTCGTTGAGCACCAAATCGCCCGCGCCAAGGTCACCGAAGGGCGTGGGATAAAAGGCGGCGCCGCCGACGGGATTTTCGCCACCGCTTAGAATCGCCGTCCCCTCGAAGTCATGCTGCGGCTCGATGGTGACGATCGCGTCGTGCTGGCGCAGGTAGTCCCTGAGGACGCCGCCCCCGGCATCCCCGCGGCCCGTGAAGATTTCGATGCTCCCGACCTCGCCAACCGAGCCTTGCGTGTCGAGGTCGAATTCCCGGAGGGAGTCGATCTCGAGGTCGAACCACTCGATCCTCACCGGGCGCGGTTGTTGCCACGAGAACACATCCAAAATGCCCCCCCGTCTGGCATAATGGCCACGCGCCGTGACTTGCGGTGCGGAGTCATACCCGGCCTCTTGCAGCTGTCGCACCACCTCCTCGATGGCGATGCGGCGTCCACGTTCCAAGGCGAAAATCTGCCGCACCACGGCATCCCTCGAGGGCGTTGCGGATTCCCATTGCGCGGCATGGACGACCACCACCTCGTTCCCGTCGGCGCGGGCGAGCGTTCGCAGCAGGTCGAGACGCTCGGATTGGGTCTCCGCGTCCGGCAGCGCCTCTGTGTTGGGGATTTCGATATCGGGAAAAAGCCGCACCCGTCCCGCGCACCACGCGGCCAGCTCGGAGGCGAATTCCTCCTGGGTCTTCACATCGCGGCAGACCACCCAGACGCGCTCGAGAGATTTTCGCAACAGCAACGCCGCGACAAAAGGCTGGGCCGCCTCGGCCACCTCGGGGATCACAACCGAACCCGGCACTGGTCGAAGCGCAGCCGCGATGGCAGGAGCCGCCTCCGCCAGATTTAAAAAATCCTCAACCGGAGAAAACCTCATGAAAATAGTGCTGCTGGAGATTTGAGGTTTCGACTTTGAGCGGGCGTCCGTCCAACTCCCCGGCCGCGCGAATCCCGATACGGCTGTTTGTGAGAAAGGCCTCCGTGCATTCCGCCACGGTGCCGATGTCTAAAAACTCCTCCCTGGCGAACCCTTGCCCCAGCACCCAAGCGCGCACGGCGCCATCGCGTGCGCCCGTGGCGCGGGTGGGCGTGAGCCACTCGCCGCGCACGCGCAAAAACACATTCGCCATCGCGGCGCCGACAAGCAGGCCCTCCGGATTGAAGAGCAGGGCTTCGTGGCAGTCCGCCCGCCGAGCCAGCTCGAGCGCATCGACGTTGGGCCAGTAGTTCCCCGACTTCCAACCTCCGGGCCGCGGCAGGTAGGGGGCGGCACAGGCCAGGACCCGCAAGGCGGGAAGATTCCAGCCCACCTCCGCCTCGTCGAAGATCGCATACCCTCCCCCCGCGAAGGGATCGGTCGCCGCTCCCGGTCCCGCCGTGAGATAAAAACGCAGGAGCCCGGTTGGGAGTTCGGAAAAATCGAACGCCGGCAGCGGCAACGGCTCCGCGCCGCAATCCTGTGCCGCCCGTCTCAGCCGCTCCAGATGGGCCTCCAAGAGCAACGGACGCCCAGAGGCGACCGCAACGGTTTCAAAAACACTCATCCCGTAGCGAAAGCCGCGGTCGGCAAGAGGCAGGGCATCGCACGGTTCCCAGCAGCTCCCGTCGAGACGCCAAGACCTTGTGTTTGATAGAGCCGGAGACGCCATGGGTGCGCGCAGCGGAGTCACTCGCCTTCTTCCGGAAAAACGCTATTGCGATCCAAGCGTTTTCGGAGCGTGGCCCGAGTGATGCCCAGCATCTTGGCGGCGCGCACTTGGTTGTCCCCTGTTTTTTGCATTGCGCGCAGTGTGAATTCCCTCTCGATCCAAGGGAGCAATGGCAGTGAGGAATCATCCGCTGCGGCTTGGAAAAGAACTTCGACGGCGCGGTCCTTCGGCATGACTTCGATGGCCCCTTCCCCGCTTCGCCGCAACGCCTCGGGGTCGGCGATGCCGAGAGGGATGTCCTTCGGCAGGAGGATATCTGCGGTGGAGAGCACGGCCGCGCGCTGCAGTGTGTTTTCCAACTCCCGCACATTGCCCGGCCAGGGATACCCCTCGAGCACGCGCACAGCCTCCTCGGAGAGCTTGAGCGGGGGCGTGTGCGTGCGGTTCGCAATGCGTTGCAAAAAATATTCCGCCAGCAACCGGACGTCCTCCACACGCTGTCGCAGCGGGGGGATGTGGATGCGCACAACATTCAATCGGTAGAAAAGATCCTCGCGAAACGTCTTTTTGGCCACCTCGTCCTCGAGGTTTTTATTGGTCGCGCAGACGATGCGGACATCGGTGTGCAGGGTCTCGTTGCCGCCCACGCGGGAGAACTCGCCCTCTTGAAGGACACGCAGGATTTTACTCTGCACCTGCAGTGGCATCTCGCCGATCTCATCGAGGAAAAGCGTGCCTTTGTTGCACTGCTCAAAGCGTCCGATGCGCTGTGTGGCCGCTCCCGTGAAGGATCCTTTCTCATGGCCGAAAAGCTCGCTTTCGAGAAGGTTGTCGGGAATCGCAGCGCAGTTGATTGCCAGGAAGCTTTTGTTGCTCCGCGCGCTGTAATTGTGGATCGCGCAGGCGACGAGTTCTTTCCCTGCTCCGCTCTCACCGGTCACCATCACCGCCGCGTCGCTTCCCGCCACACGGCCGACCATTTTGAAAACCTGCTGCATGGCCTCCGAGCGGCCGACGATCTCGTCGCGATGCTGCTCGACGGTGAGTTGGGGTTTGAAGGTATTGGCCGCCTTGAGCTCTGCAGCCGCCTGCAGCGCGGAGTCCGCGACGACTTTCAGATTGAATGGCAACTGTTCCTTTCGCACAAAATCGAACGCCCCCATCTTCATCGCTTCGATCACCGATTGAGTTGTGCCAAAAGCGCTGATGAGAACGACCATCGCGTTCGGCGAGTGCTTGCGGATTTTCGCCAGCAGCTCCATGCCGGTGAAGGGGTGGAGATTCATCTCCGCCAAGACCAACTCGGGTTCCTCCAAACAAAAGGTTTTATACCCCGCGTCGGACGACTCCTCGATGAGGACGCGCGTCTGCTTGCTTTGCAATTGATTACGCGCCCACTCAAGGAAGTCAGTGTCCCTGTCCACCAAAAGAATCGTCTGCTGCTTTGCCATAAACCCTGTGTAGCGGTGCATTCAACATCAGCCAGCGCGTGCAAGAAAGCGATTTTTAGCAGTGGTTTCTTGCCTGCGCCACGGCGTCTGCTTTTTTAATGGCTCTGATGATACGGAGCCAATTGCCTCTTCTCGCCATGCTGGCACTCCTCGCCGTCCCGCAATGGGCCGCGGCCAACCTGCTTGACGAACTCGACGCAGCGCAGAGGCGGGAGGTGGAATCCGGCGGCCAGGTCCTCTTGCAGGAGGACATTCCCGGCAAGCCGTGGCCGCGCGTGCGCATCTTCCGGAAAATCCGCGCGACCCCCGAAGAAGTGGCTGCGGTTTTTTTCGACTACAACACCGCCCGCACCTACATCCCCGACCTTCTCGCGTCGCGAATCTCCAAAAAGATCAGCCCTTGCGTGCTGGAGGTCGACTACGAGGTCGATGTGCCGCTTCTGGCGGATGAATCCTACACTGCGCGCAACGAACTGAGGGTGATTGATGGCGGGGGGTTTCGTGTCTCTTGGATTCTCATCCGAGCGCTTCAAACAAAGGCTGCGGAAGGCAATCTCCGCATTCAGCCCGATGGCGAGGGCGAGTCCGTGATCTGCTACACGAACCTAGTCACACCGGGCTCAGGCATGGCGAAGATTCTCAGGGTGCCAGCCCTTTCCCGCATGCAAAAAACCGTTAGTGCGATTGCGGAAAAAGTGGAGTCTCAGAAAAGCCACCACTCCGGCGATTTGGCGAGACAGGTCGCTCAACTCCGTGAGGCGGTGGGCGCGTCGAGGGGCCCCGAGCCAGCCGGCCCCTAATCCAACGCGCCAGGCGGAGCGGTGGTTTTTTCCTGTCCGGAGAGGGGCGACTCGGCTTGCGAGGAGCGGTCGAGCATCCCTCGCAGGCGCCTCCATGCGACGGTCTCCGCATCCATCGCCGCCCCCCACTGGCGCGCGGCGGCGAGTCTTCGCGCGCGTGCAAAATCCACGGCGACGGAGTCATAACTTCTCGCCGAGCCTCCATGGACGAGGGCGAGCTGCTCGGAGAGGACCGCGGCAAGCTGGCTCTGCTTGCCGCGGTCACGCGCGAGCAACCACGCATACAGCTCGAGGCGGGCTACCACGCTGGCATCGAAGAGGCCATCGGTTTTCTCTTTGAGGATGGAAAATGTTCGCTCCAAAAAAGGCAGGGCCCGCTCGCCGTCGGCATGGTCGGCCGCCTCGTCGAAGAGCGTGAGAGCCTCGCTGAAATGCCACGCCGCCGGGGCCGCCGAAAGCGGCGGGATCCCGTATTGGCCTTCAAAAATCCGATAGATCACAAAGAGAGCCTCTTTTTTTTTCCCGTCCTCCAGCCTCCGCGCCTCGACCTGCAACCGGGCCATGCGATCCGGGTCGAAGGCTCCGAGCGAACCCGCGCGGGGCCAGAAGCAGTAAGCCGCAACGCCAACAAGCACCACCATCACGAACCTCACAAAAAAAGAAAACACGAACCCTACTTTGTGCCACCGCTCCACGCTTGGTGAAACCATTTTTCCCGGCGGGATCGTTCGGCCTGTGCTTTTCTCATTGCATCCCCTCGAGCGAGGGTGCACGTTGCGACTGCTCCGGGGCGTAGCTTAGCTTGGTAGAGCGCCTGGTTTGGGACCAGGAGGTCGGAGGTTCAAATCCTCTCGCCCCGATTTTTTACCACCTGCCGATAGAGGCTGGATTCCTGTGAGGAAACTCACATAGAGTCGAGGGGTGGAAACGACCCGCCTTCAGGAAATGCCTTTGGACGAGAGGCCGCGCGAGAAGGCCGAGCGCCACGGCCTCGGGGTTCTCTCGGATGCCGAGTTGCTCGCGATTTTTATTCGCACCGGAGTTCCTGGAAAAAACGCCCTCGAAGTTGCCCGGGATCTGTTGCGGGACTGCGGCGGTTTCACCGAACTCGCTCGCTGCACTCCGAGGGAGATCCGCAGCCGCGCCAAGGGCATTGGTCCCGCAAAGTCCGTCGAAATGGCGGCTGGCTTCGAGATCGGCAACCGCCTCGCACGGGGAAAGAGCCTCTCTCCCCTGCTGGACACGGCGGAGCGCATTTCCGAGGTTTTCGGGAAAGAATTCATGGCCCTGCGCCAGGAGTCGCTGCGTGTCCTCCTCCTGGACACAAAATTTCGGCTCATCCGTGCCGAGGAGATAACCCGCGGCTCTGTGAACGAATGCCTCGCGCACCCGAGGGAGATTTTCCGATGCGCCATGATCCACAGCGCCTCCGCAGTGGTCGTCGTCCACAACCACCCGAGCGGAGACCCCTCCCCCAGCCAAGCCGACTACCGCATTACACGCACCCTTCGGGAAGCCGCTCAACTTCTTCAAATAAACCTCGTCGACCACGTCATCCTGGGCTCGCCCGACGGTGGACGCACACCGTATTTCAGCTTCAAGGAAGCCGGACTTTTATGAAAATCCATCCCACCGCCATCGTCTCCCCGTCCGCAATCCTCGCCGAAGACATTGAGATAGGACCCGGCGCGATCATCGGTGACGGAGCCGTGATCGGGGCAGGTTGCGTGATCCAAGCCCGCGCGGTGATCGAAGGCCCTGTGGAAATCGGAACGGGAAATTTCATCGGCTACGGCGCAATCATCGGCGCGGCCCCCCAGGACTACGCACACTCGCCGGAAATCAACAGCGCCGTCGTGATCGGCAACAACAACCGCATCCGTGAATACGCAACGATCCATCGCGGCACAAAGGAGGGCACTGTGACCCGCGTGGGCGACGACTGCTTCCTCATGGTTGGCTGCCACCTCGGCCACAACGTCGAGGTGGGCAACGGCGTGGTCGTCGTGAACAACTGCCTCCTTGCAGGCTACGTGCAAGTGGGCGATGGAGCGGTGCTCGGCGGCGGTGCGGTGTTCCACCAATTTGTCCGTATTGGAAAACGTGCCATGATTGCCGGCGGCTCCCAGTTCAACAAAGACGTTCCGCCCTACTGCATGGCCCAGCTCTTCAATATGCTCTCTGGAGTGAATATTGTCGGCCTGCGGCGTGCGGGCATGGGTCTGGAAACACGCTCCGAGATACGCCGCGCCTTCAAGCTTGTCTATCGCAGCCATGCGCCAGTGCGGGAGGCTCTGGCAACGGCGAAGGAATCCGCTTGGGGACCCGATGCCCAAGAGTTTTTCGACTTCATCGCCGCCTCGAAACGCGGCTGTGCGACGAGCAATCTTGCCAAGGGCCAGAGCCTTGAAATGGACGATTCGGAATAAAGCCAACCGGCCCGCAGCCGGCGCGGCGGGCCCTTGCAGAGTGTGTTCGCCCCCTAGGAGGGCCCTCCTTCCCAAGCCCGATGCATTGCGGTGCGGGACGATCTTCTTTGGGCATCCCGGCGTTTAAGAGTTGCCCGAGCTAGGGCAAAAGTTTAGACCGACGGCCATGTTCAACAGTTATACGCCTGTGCTTTTGCACATTCTCGTTGCCTTGGGATTTGCCACCGTCGCGCTCTTGGCAAATGTGATCCTAGGTCGGACCGGGAAGCGGAATCCCTCCAAGGACATGGTTTACGAGTGCGGCATGGAGCCGGAGATGAGCGGGCAGCCGCGTTTCAGCGTCAAATTTTACCTCGTGGCAATGCTTTTCATCATTTTCGATATCGAGATCGTCTTCATGTATCCATGGGCGGTGGTATACCAAGATTATATCTCCCAGTTTGGAACAACGATTCTGTGGAGCATGCTCAGCTTCGTGCTGATCCTGCTTTTTGGTTACGTTTACGCCATCAAGAAGGGCGCGCTGGACTGGTCGCGCTGACCTTTCAGGCAAAAACCATTCGACTCCCCGATCGACCTGCGCGTTTAATCGCAGGCGATGGATTTTTTCGACAAGCAAGAGAACGCCCGCCGACGCACGAAGTGGCTGGTTCTCTACTTTGCGCTCGCTGTGCTGGGCATCATCGCCGTCCTCCATGTCGCTCTGAGCACCCTCTTGGGCGAGCCTCTTGATGACTGGAGGCTGCTCGGCGCGACCGCTGCGGGAGTCGGGATTTCCGTCGCCATCGGCAGCCTCGTCAAAATCGCCCAACTTTCGAAGGGAGGGAAAGCCGTTGCGGAAATGTTGGGCGGAGTGCCAGTGAATCCCTCCACCACCGACCCGGCGGAGCGCCGCCTCATGAATGTCGTTGAGGAGATGTCCCTCGCCTCCGGCGTGCCCGTGCCGCAGGTCTATGTGCTCGAGGATTCCGCCATCAACGCCTTCGCCGCAGGCTACGGTCCGGGCGATGCCGCCATGGGAGTGACGAGAGGCTGCATCGAGCAGTTGAACCGAGACGAACTGCAGGGCGTGGTCGGGCACGAGTTCAGCCACATCCTCAACGGGGACATGCGGCTCAACATCCACCTCATGGGGCTGCTCAACGGCATTCTTTTCCTGGCGATCATCGGAGGCCTTCTCATGCGCTTGGCGGCCACCAGCTCAAGCCGCCCCCGCTCGGGGAACGATAAAAGCGGGACCTCACTTGCGATGGTATTTCTTGCCGGCGGGCTGATTCTCTACCTCGTCGGCTGGATTGGCGTCTTCTTCGGAAAACTCATCAAGGCCGCGGTGAGCCGTCAGCGCGAGTTCCTCGCCGACGCCTCGGCCGTGCAATACACGCGCAACCCGGACGGACTTGCCGGCGCCCTCACAAAGATCGCCAAGTTTTCCTCGCAACTCCAACACCCGAAAGCCCAGGAGGCGAGCCACATGTTTTTTGGAAATGGCATCGCAAACCCATGGCTGGGCCTCTTCGCCACGCACCCGCCTATCGCGGAGCGGATCGCGCAGATCGCGCCGAACTTTGATGCGGAGCGCGTCTCGATCAAGCCCCCGCCACTGCCTCGGGAGGCTCCCTCCCCGTCGGGAGATCCCCGCATTGCCGCTGCGGCCTCCCTGCTGGCGGGCCTGCCGGAGTTCTCAACAGAGGCCACCCACGACGTGAACGGAGCCTGTGCTCTTTTTTACTCTTTCCTGCTTTCGCGGGCCCCCGAGACACGCGGGCGGGAGCTGAGCCTCATCGCGGTGGATGACTCCATGCGCCAAGCGGTCTACGAAATGTTCGAGCGGCGCAACGAGCTTTCCTCCGCCCAGAGATTCGCCCTCGCCGACCTCGCCATCCCCGCCCTTCGCGCCATGTCCCCGGGGCAGTATCAAACATTCCGCTCGAACGTGCTGAAGCTCATCGAGGCGGATGGCCAGATACAACTTTTTGAATACACCCTGCAAAAAGTCCTCCTCCGCCACCTTGACGCGGCCTTTACCAAAGCCAAGCCGGAGCGTCCCCGATACCGTTCCCTCGTGCCCCTGCTTCCCGACATCAATGTGCTCCTCTCGGCCGTCGCGAATGCCGACGACGGAGACGGCGACGCCCTCAACGCGGCGTTTCAGGCAGGTGTCGCGAGTCTTAGCGCGCCTGCCGGAGCATTTCCCCTCGCCCGCCAGCCCCGGATCGATCTGCGGGATTTCGATGCCGCGCTTGACCATGCCGCCCTCGCCACGCCAGCAATCAAAAAATCCCTCCTCAGCGCCTGCGGAGCCGTTGTGATGCAAGACGGCATCGTGAACGACACCCAGTTTGAGTTGCTCCGCGCCATCGCAGATACGGTGGGTTTCCCGCTCCCGCCACACATTCCCACCGCATGAAGGCGCATGGGCAGTGGATCCCAGCGCAACTTGGCCGGGATTTCGAATCCCGGGCGACCACCGTCTTCCGACTCGCCAAGGGGCCGGCTTTTTGGATCGAGCGCTTCGGCGGGACTGCACTCCTTTCGACGCGACCAGAGAGCGACCCCTCGCAGATTCTCATCGACCTGAAGGAGTGGTCGCAGGAGAGCGGTTGGGAACCCGATCGCATTTTTCACCGTCGCCTTACCCTGGAACCCGCTGAAAAGGACATCCCCCACCTGCTGCGGGGAGACCCCTCCCGATCCCCCCGGGAAATCGTGAGCGAAAACGGGCTCCTCTACGAGGTGGACTTCAGCTCCGGCTACAACCCCGGTCTTTTTCCCGATCAGCGCGCGAACCGCTCGTTTTTGTGCAGCAGGAACCCCCGCCGCGTTCTGAACACCTTTGCCCACACCTGTGCGTTTTCCGTCGCCGCCGCAAGCGTTCGCGCGGAGACCCTGAGCGTGGATATCTCAAAGTCCTCGCTCCAACGCGGACGCCGCAATTTCGAGCTGAATCAACTTCCCACGGACGGCCACCGGTTTATCGCCGAGGACGTGCCGACGTTTCTCCGCCGCTTGGCCAAGAGGGGCGAGAAATTCGATCGGATTCTCCTCGACCCACCGACATTCGGTCGTGGCGGCACAGGCAAAACCTTTCGCTTCGAGCGTGATTTCCCCGCACTTCTGGAGTCCGCTCTCGCCCTCGCCGCGCCGGATGCGGAAATCCTTCTTTCCACCAACTCCACCACTTGGGACGCCCAGCGCCTCATCATTGCCGCGCAAGCCGTCCTGCCGCGAACCGTCGATTTTGTGACCGTCCCGCCCCCTCCGGATTTCACCACCCAGTCCCCATCCGCAACAGTTTGGGTTGTTCAGAGGCGCGACTGAACGGCTCCGACGCAATTGCCCGCGGCCCCAAAAATCGGTCGCAGATGTTATGCGATTTCTGGACAGATCCCAAGTCTCACGGAGACGTTGCACCCCATCGTGCAGAGCGGAACAGCCCTCTGCCGCCGTGGGAGTGGAGACGGATCAACCCGCATCTCAGCCTGCGGTGAGAGCAAAGCGCTCAGATCCGAGGAGGCCGGATTTTTCGAGGAAATAGTCGTAGCCGCCCGGGTAGGAAGTGACTTGGCCGGTGTTGATGTGGAGGATGCGGTTCGCGAGCTTGCGGATGAAGTGCACATCGTGCGAAATGAATACCAGTGTGCCTTCGTAGGCCTCGAGGGCAAGGACGAGGGATTCCACCGTGAGAATGTCGAGATGGGTGGTGGGCTCATCCATGAGCAGGAGATTCGGCGGGTTGACGAGAAACTTCACCAGGTTGAGGCGGGTTTTTTCCCCTCCGCTGAGGACGGCGGTTTTTTTGAGGATATCGTCGCGCTTGAAAAGAAAGGATCCCAGAATGCTGCGGGCCTCGTCATCGCGGAGGGTTCCGTTGGAGGCGAGGATTTCGTCGAGAAGGGTGCTGTTGGGATTGAGAGTGGCGGCGCGGTGTTGGCTGAAGTAACCGATCTTGGAGTTGTGGCCGTGGGTGATCTTTCCTTTTTGAATCGGCGCGACGCTGGCGAGGATTTTGACAAGGGTGGACTTGCCGGCTCCGTTGGGGCCGACAAGGGCGACGCGCTCTCCGCGCTCGATGAGAAGGTCGAGGTTGCGATAGACGACCGTCTCGCCGTAGGCCATGTGCACACCTTCGAGCAGGACGGCACGTTGCCCTCCCCGCTCAGGTTGTGGAATGCGGAAACGGAAGGGCTTTCTCGGCGCCTCGGGGCGCTCGACTTTTTCCATTCGCTCGATCTGCTTGAGCTTGCTCTGGGCCTGGGCGGCCTTCGAGGAGACGGAGCGGAAGCGGTCTGCGAACTCTTGGAGGGCAGTGATTTCCTTTTGCTGGTTTTTGTAGGCGGCGGCTTGGATTTCGTAATTGCGCTCACGTTGCTCCATGGCAGCGCTGTAATTGCCGGAGTAATGAACGAGCTTTTGACTCGAGATTTCGTAGATGCCATCGATAAGCGCATCCATGAACTCGAGATCGTGGGAAATGAGCAGCAGGGCGCTCGAGCAGGTCTTGAGATACTGCTGGAGCCAGAGAAGAGAGAGGAGATCGAGGTGGTTGGTGGGCTCATCAAGCAGGAGCAAATCGGGCTCCATCACAAGAAGCCTCGCAAGGTGGGCCCTCATGACCCACCCACCGCTGAGCTCGCGCGCGGGTCGGTTCCAGTCGAACTCCCGATAGCCGAGACCGGTGAGCATTTTTTTCGCCTTTGCCTCTACGTGCGGGCTACTGAGCGCCTCGTGCTTAGCATGGGCTTCGAGGTAGGCGGGGCCCTCGACATTCCCGGCAACCTCGAGCGCGGCAAGTTCTTTTTCCAAGGCTTCAACCTCGCCGGCACGTCCGGTGGCGATATCGAGCGCGGTGGCGGCATCGACGGCTTCAGCCTCCTGGGGCAGATAGCCGATGGTGGTCCACTCGTCGCGGTGGATCGTGCCATCATCCGGATCGTCGCGTTTAAGAATGAGGGAAAAAATAGTGGACTTGCCGGCACCGTTGGGACCGACCAATGCGATCCGCTCTCCATAGTTGACCTGCATGTCGGCGGACTCGAAAAGGAGACGCCCGCCGTGGGATTTCTTGAGATTGCGGATGGTCAGCATGGCGAAACAGTAGATAGGTGTTTGCCTGAGGAATCAAGAAACCGACGTCGCGAGACATCAGTGGGATGAGGTGGAGGCGGGAGAGATTCGCCCCTTCCATCCCTAGAGGTCGAAGCCTCCGCGGTGGATTGCATCCACAATCCAGGTTGCCGCCGCATGGGTGTATGAGTCCGTTGCCTTTCATAAATTGTTCGATCCGGGTGAGCCCTTCGCGGGCATCCTTGTTACCGTGGTAGTGCTGAGCGAAATCGTCGGCGGAACGAAGCGCTTCCTTACCCGCTCTGGCTATCGCCCCGTCGAATGAATGGAGGCAAACGTTCGCCAGCAACGAACTGATAAATGTGCCATGCGGCGTGGAGGAATATTTCTGATGGATGCTCACGGAGAGAGCAGAATTTTCTGCGATCCAGTCAAGCGAACGCATACAAGAAAAAGGTGAGTGTAAATATCCCATGACCGAGTGCACCGTCAGAGTCGGAGAGTTCTGGCCAGCAAAGCAGAGGGGCGGGCACTCTTTGCATGAGGTTTCCTACCGTGGATGTTTCAAGCCTGAGTTGGCGGAGTTTTTCATTCAAAAGTTCACAAAGCTTGGCGATGTGGTTTGCGATCCCTTCATGGGCCGAGGCACAACGGCTCTGGAAGCCGCCCTTCTCGGCCGAAGAGCCGTGGGCGTGGATGCCAATCCCCTTGGAAAAATGCTGGTCTACCCGAGGTTGAATCCGCCAAGAATCGGAGCCATCTCGAAGAGGCTGGAGGAAATTCCGTGGGCGCGCCCATCCCATTTGCGAGAGGACTTGCTGGCATTCTACCATCAGCACACCTTGGAAAAGATCAGCGCCCTGCGGGAATACTTCTTGGAGAGACAGGCGACGAATGAACTCGATGCGGTGGACGCATGGATACGGCTCGTCGCCCTGAGCCGCCTCAGTGGACACTCAGCGGGCTTTTTCTCCGTGCGTTCGATGCCTCCGAACCAAGCCGTGCCCATTGCGAGACAACTCTCTATCAACAAAAAGAACCATCAGACTCCGGAATATCGCGATGTGGCGAGTCTCATACTGAAAAAATCCCACTCGCTCCTTCGCGATCTCACAACCCGACAAAGCCGAGAGCTTGATGAGCTGAGTGCCGATCATCACATTAGCGTAGGATATTCGGAAAACCTGCACCAGGTTGCCGATGAATCGGTGCAACTCGTGATCACCTCCCCGCCGTTCCTGAATGTTGTGAACTACAGGCAGGATAACTGGCTGCGCTGTTGGTTCGCCGGTATTGGATCCGAAAGCATTCCAACGCTCACATCATCCCCCACCCTGTGGACCGAGCAAATAAGCAAGGCGATGGTCGAGATGCTTCGCATCGTGAGAGCCGGCTGCCACATCGCAATCGAAGTTGGCGAAATCAAGAAGGGGAAAATAAAAATGGAAGACCTCGTGACCGAAGCCGGGAATATGTGTGGCGTCAGCCCCTGTGAAATTTACCTCCACACCCAAAGATTCACAAAAACCTCCCACTGCTGGGGGATCAAAAACAACTTGCAAGGGACAAACACCCACCGCGTTGTCGTCTTTCAAAAACCCACTTTCCCGAGGCCCGCGGGCGCGCCCCCGGCGCAAAACTAATAAGACGGAAGTCATCTCCCTCCTGGAGGACGATGCGTCATGCGCATCGACTCTCGTTGCCGGAACAGCACGGAAGTAAACTTCCAAGGAGGAAAGGTGAGGGAAGGTGAGGGGGGGAATGAGAATCCAGGGTAAAAAAAAGCCCGGTGTCTTGTTTCCAAGACACCGGGCGTAATACTGGCAACGACCTACTCTCGCACAACCTATAGAAGCACTACCATTGGTTCTGCAGCGTTTCACTTCCGTGTTCGGGAT
>Ga0247843_1003753_pt1 | contig 24069 bp, 23 predicted proteins | sample LaCruzMarch2017__FD_192420 | JGI IMG/M metagenome (GOLD analysis project Ga0247843, IMG submission 192420) | Freshwater microbial communities from meromictic Lake La Cruz, Castile-La Mancha, Spain - LaCruzMarch2017_8m | ecosystem: Environmental > Aquatic > Freshwater > Lake | place: Spain...
TTGCTCCAACAGTTTGTAGACAACGCTTTTCGGGGTAGTACCGCTCGGCTTGTGATGCAGGCGCTCGGCAACCACGAGGCCAGCCCCGAAGAACTCGACGAGATAAAAGCACTCATCGCCAAAATTGAACAAGAGAAATAGGACGTTGGACATTGGACATTGGACGGTGCTACTCCAAGGTTTCCACAGTCCAATGTCCAACATCCAATGTCAAACGTCCAACGTCATAAATTAAGCTATGATCACCATGCCCGATTCAATCCTCCGCGCCCTCGGCTGGGCACTCGCGCACTCCCTCTGGCAAGGCGCTTTAGCGGCGTTTGCGCTACTGATTTTGTTGCCCCGGTTGCAAACGGCTCGGCAACGATATTGGGCGGCTTACGGAGCTTTAGTTGCTGTGTTTGTCGCAGCCATTGGCACCTTTGTTTGGAAGTTTGAACCCGGCGCGGATGTGACCGTCACCGCATCGGGGCTTTCTACAGGAATGTCCTCGAACAGTTCGATTTTTGTTGAAAATGAACTGTTTGAAACTGGTTTTGTCGAATCCTTTTCACAATGGCTGGAGGCAAACCACGCGATGATCGTAGCCGGGTGGCTCATTGGTTTTGTGTTTTTCCTGTTGCGATTAGGCGGAGGTCTTTGGCAAGTACATCGCCTGCGGACGCGCGGCGTGAATGCCTTGGAAACCGTTTGGCAGGAGAAAATGAACGCGCTCGCTGGGCGCATCGGCATATCGCGAACCGTCCGCCTTTTTGAATCGGCCTGGGTACACATGCCGCTCACCATGGGTTGGCTGAAACCCGCGATCCTGTTGCCCATCGGTTTTGTAAACCAACTGTCGTCCGCCGAAGTAGAAGCTGTACTGGCGCACGAGTTGGCGCACATTGCCCGGCGCGACTGGATTTTTAATCTCTTTCAAGCCTTCGTCGAAAGCCTGTTTTATTACCACCCTGCCGTGTGGTGGGTCTCGCAAATCATTCGCCGCGAGCGTGAAAACGCCTGCGATGATGCTGCGCTGACTGCCACTGGCAACCCGCTTGCTTTTGCTCGCGCACTCGTGCAGGTACAGGAAATGGCCACTCCTTTACCCGTCCTTGCGCTTGCTCTGAGCGGCAAACGCCGCCGCCCACTTCTGGATCGGGTGCGGCGCATCTTAAACCAAGCACCACAACAACAACATCAAGTTATGGAAAAGATCACAGCAACTGTCATACTGCTCGCACTATTGGCTCTGGTGGGCCTGCGGGCCAATACCGTGCCGTCCATCGAGGCGGCATTCGCCCAAATTGCCGACATGCCTTCCGCCATTTTTGGTGGCCCGGAGGATGGAAATCAAATGGCTGGCGATAGTTTACCCAAACCCAAAGGCACCCGGAAAATTACCCGCGAAGACGATGACCAAAAGGTGGAAGCCGAGTATAAAAATGGTGAGCTGACACGGCTTAGCATTGATGGAAAGGAAATTCCCGCGTCAGAATTCGATCAACACGAGTCGCTTATTGAGGAATTGACGGAAGACATGACACCGCCATCGCCTGCACCACCTGGTTTTTGGCATGGTCCGGAAGGCCGTGCTTGGGAAAGGCCCGAGGCGCCCGAAGCACCAGAAGCGCCGGAAGCGCCGGAAGCACCGGAAAGAGCATCATTCCCCAGTTTCTTTCAGTTTGACGGCCTCGGATCCGCAGGATTTGCGCCAATCCCACCAATGCCTCCAATAGGTGGCATCAGCATCGTTACAGACAAAGATGGCGAGGGCAATACGATCATCAAACTGGACAACCAGGGTTCTTCTACAGAGGTCGTGGTCAAAAACGGTGAAGTGTGGATTGACGGCAATAAATTAGAAACCGGAGCAGAATTCTTGATTGATGGGCTTCATTTTGGACAAAATGGCAATTATTTCCCCTTTGATGGATCTGAAGGCCATGGAGAAGGCCATGGAGAGGGTCATGGATTTAGTTTTGGAGAAGGCGATTTTTCATGGGGTGGCGCGATGCCTCCTGCGATATCACCTGAACAAAGGGAGCGCATCAACCGAGAAATGGAACGGGTAAGATCGGAACACGGAAGGGCAATGGAAGAACACAAACGCAGTTTCGAGCGCGATCAGAAACGCGCAGAAAAAGATTGGAACAAACAGCAAAAGGAATGGGAAAAAGAACAAAAAAAGTGGCAAAAAGAACAGGAAAGATGGCAGCGTGAGCAAGAGGTTTGGCAAAGAGGTCAAGAAAAATGGCAAGCTGAGCACAAAATTTGGGAAGCCAAAAACAAGGCTGCTCAGGAACAATTAAAAAGTCAACTCCTTCGGGATGGCCTCATTGCAGACCCGAATAATTTTTCTTTGAAAATAAACTCTAAAGAGTTGAAAATCAACAAGAAAAAGCAAACTGAGGAACTACGCAAGAAGTATGAGGAGCTGATAAAAAGCTCTATGGGCTTAAAATTGGAAGGCGATGACTGGAACTATAATTTCAACTTTAATGGCGACCAAGAGTAAGAAAATCCTGTGTTAAATGGTGGTATGGCCTTTAGGCAGTCGGGAAATGCGCTGTTTGCAGCACAGACTGTACGTCTGGGGCGTAAACGCCCTTTCTCCCGACGGCCTGAAGGCCATGCCACCACTTAGCGCCATACCATCTTCAACTTTCCCGCTCCAATAAATCCGCCACTGTTTTTCTTAAAACCTGCTTTCGTTCATCTGGCACTTGCACCAATTCCAGATGCGAGAAAGCCTCCTGTTGAAAACGCTGTTTTTCGTTCCAAATCAGGGCTGGAATGCCGTTCCGGTCGAAGATGGCACGCACGGCAGCCACTTTTTCGATGGGGTTCTCGGAGCCTGCTTGCATCCAGCCAAGCAATTCGTCGCAATCCAGTTTGGGCGCCGTCTCCAAAGTCTTCAGCACGAGCAGCGTCTTTTTGTTTTGCAAAATATCACCGCCCACTTGTTTGCCAAACTTGATCGGATCGCCATAAGTATCCAGCAAATCATCCTGGATTTGGAAGGCAATGCCGGCCATGCGGCCAAATTCGTAAAGGTGCTGTGCGTCGGTCTCCGGCGCGTTTGCGCAAACCGACCCCATTTCGAGCGCAGCACCTAATAATACCGCTGTTTTTAACTCGATCATCCTTAGATATTCAGGGATGCCTACCACTGAGCGCGTCTCAAAGTTCATATCCATTTGTTGCCCTTCGCACACTTCTATTGCTACACGGTTGAAAATATTCAGCAATTGCAACACCGTATCAGCGTTGCCACAGCGTGTCAAAAACCGATAGGCAAAAATCAACATCACGTCGCCACTAAGGATGGCGGTGCTGGTATTCCATTTATGGTGCACTGTCGGCTCACCGCGCCGCAAGGGGGCAGCATCCATGATATCGTCGTGCATCAAAGTGAAATTGTGGAAAAGCTCGACCGCCCAGGCTGCCGGAAGGGCGGCTTCCACATTATCACGGAAAAGTTCGTGACCCATAAGTACCAAAGCCGGGCGCAGGCGCTTTCCGCCTAGCATCAAGATATAGTTGCAGGGTTCATAAAGTTCCTGCGGCGTAGCCGGAAAGCGGCTTTCTTTTGAAAAAGAAGCGATTAAATCGAGCAATTGCGGGAGGTCGCGCATAAAGGAGTCTGTTGAATTGGGCGCAAAATTATCAAATAAAAAAGGCTGACCGGGGGAATGGTCAGCCTCTCTAATTTTTTGAAGAGCCAAATCGGTCAAGGATTAAAACGTGCCACTTAGTCAATGACGAGCGGCCATAGCGGAAAAGTAGCTAAGCACTTGCGGAGAAAAGCGTACGAGCGCAATGCTGGCTACAGCAGTCAATAAAACGAGCATAGTGTGTGTGTTGATTAAAGTGAAACGATTTAGTCAACCTTCACATAATCGAACGATTGTTCTGTGAAAGACGCACGAAGGTAAAAACCTGTTACGGAATACCAAATAAATGCAGTGGAATTTTTTGTTAATTTTACTTTAGCAAAAAGAGATGACTCCCTTCGGGGTTTTTTGCGTAATTTTGCACTTGATTTCATCGTCTTTCATCTCTAAAAACGTCTTTGGCGCATGGTTTTCAACAACATCCTTGAGACAATAGGTAAGACCCCGCTCATCCGTCTTAATAACATTGTGCTGCACATCCCTGCTATCGTGTATGCCAAAGTAGAAGCCTTTAACCCTGGGTTAAGCGCTAAGGACCGCATTGCTTTGCACATGATCGAGCGGGCCGAACGTCTGGGCAAACTCAAGCCCGGCGGTACTGTGGTAGATGCGACCAGTGGCAACACAGGTTTCAGTCTTGCTATGGTGGCAGCCATTAAGGGCTATAAATGTGTCCTCACGGTAACGAGCAAGATAAGTGAAGATAAGCTCAACAACCTCAAAGCCATGGGTGCCGAAGTGCATCTATGCCCGCAAGAGGTCAAACCCAGCGACCCCGAATCGTATTATCGCCGCGCCGAACAGCTGGCCAAAGAAATCCCGGGCGCGTATTACATCAATCAAAACTTTAACCCCGAAAACGGAGAAGCGCATTATCTCAGCACGGGCCCGGAAATCTGGGAACAAACGGCTGGACGAATCACACATCTTATTGGAAGTGCCAGCACTGGCGGTACTATTTGTGGGTCTGGTCGCTACCTCCGTGAGCAAAACCCGGACCTCAAAATCATTGGCGTGGATGCTTATGGTTCGGTGCTTCAGAAATACCACGAAACAGGCGTGTACGACGAAAAAGAAATTTTCCCATATCGTATTGAAGGCACAGGTAAGAATATCATCCCGGCCAATATGGACTTTGAGCTTATTGACCGTTTTGTGAAGGTAACCGACAAAGACAGCGCCCTTCGCGCCCGCGAACTCGCCCGTATGGAAGGCATGATGGTCGGCTATTCAAGCGGCGCAGCGCTCCAGGCCCTCGAACAAATCCAGGACGAACTGTCGGAAGAGGATGTAGTCGTACTGCTCTTTTCTGATCACGGTTCGAAGTACGTTACCAAGTTCTTCAGCGACAAATGGATGGTTCAACAAGGCTTTTTGGAGGAAGAAGTTGAAGCGATAAATGAATGAAGAAACGACGCGCCTGCGGATTCGACCTTTTGTCTGGGCAGATGCCGACAATTTTTTTGTGCTGGAAAGTGATCCAGAACTTTTAAAATTTGAACTCTACCCGCCCAAAACCCGGAAAGAATCGGATGAATCGCTGATGCAATTGCTAAGGTCAGACCTTTTCCCCGACATTCAAAATTGGCGGGAATGGGCCATAGAATTGAAAGCAGAACAGAAAGTCATCGGCTTGATTTCAATGTCGTATCACGATTTGAAACGTCGAATGCTTGAAGTTGGATTCAGAATCAGGGCTGAGTACCAGCGCATGGGATACGGCTCAGAAGCCTTGCGCGCCGTGATAGGAGCCATTTTCCGCGATACCGAAACACATCGAATTTTTGCCTGTACCGACGGCCGAAACCTCGCCTCCCAGCGAATGATGGATAAAGCCGGGATGAAACAGGAAGCACAGCTTCGGGAAAATGTGCTGATTGGCGAGGAATATCATGATGAGGTGATTTTTGGGATACTTAAAAGGGAGGTGATAATAAAATAGACACACCAATGTTGCTTTTTTAAAGCAGCGATTAATATTCATCATTCACATTTACACACCGTGGATTTATTTGACCGCATTTACAATCAAGCAGGCCCACTGGGCAAATATGCCGATGTAGCAGAGGGCTATTACATGTTCCCCCAACTAGAGGGTGAGTTGGGCAACCGCATGACTTTCCAAGGCAAAGAGGTGGTATGCTGGAGTATCAATAACTACCTGGGCCTCGCCAATCACCCGGAAGTGCGCAAGACCGATGCAGAGGCCGCCGCTCGCTGGGGACTGGCTTACCCGATGGGTGCGCGCATGATGAGCGGCGACACGCAACTTCACCACAAACTCGAAACCCAACTCGCCCACCACGTCGGCAAACCGGCTGGCTTGTTGGTGAATTATGGTTATCAAGGTGTAATGTCTGCCATCGACGCACTCCTCACTCGTCACGATGTGGTGGTGTATGACGCTGAAAGCCACGCCTGTATCGTGGATGCCGTAAGAATGCATATAGGCAAACGTTTTGCCTTCACGCACAATGATGTAGCAAGCCTAGAAAAATGCCTTGTCCGCGCCAAACGCCTCACCGACGAAAGTGGCGGCGGCATCCTAGTCATCACTGAAGGCGTATTTGGGATGCGCGGCGACCAAGGCAAACTCCGCGAGATCTGTACCCTCAAAGAAAAGTATGGCTTCCGCCTTTTCATCGACGACGCACACGGCTTCGGAATGCTTGGAAAAACAGGCGCCGGCGCTGCTGAGGAACAAAATGTGACGGACGATGTAGATGTTTATTTCAGCACTTTTGCCAAAAGTATGGCACTCATTGGCGGCTTTATCGCAGCACAACCTGAGATTATCCAGTTTCTGAAGTACAACATGCGAAGCCAAATCTTCGCCAAGTCATTGCCCATGCCATTGGTGGAAGGGCTTTTGAAACGTTTTGAATTATTGCGCGACCACCCGGAACTCCGCGAAAAACTTTGGCACAACGTCCGCCTCCTACAAAGCGGACTCAAAGAGCGGGGCTTTGATATTGGGGACACAAATACCTGTGTTACACCAGTTTACATGCACGGCGAGGTCGAAGAAGCAATGGCTCTGGTAAAGGATATGCGCGACAATTATGGCGTCTTTTGCTCCATCGTAGTGTACCCGGTTATCCCCAAAGGCATGATTATTCTGCGACTTATTCCTACGGCTAATCATACGGAGGAAGACATCCAAATCACCCTTGATGCATTCACGGCTGTTCGCGAAAAGATGCAAGCAGGCGTATACAAACAGTTTGTACCAGAAGTATTGGTTTAGAAATCGTGTTTAGAAAATTTAAAAAAGCCTCGTCAACCGAAAGGTTTGGCGAGGCTTTATTTATGCCCGCCGCAACTGAATAATTCTCGTAAAGTGGAGCAAACGAAGTATCGGATACATAGGATCAAACTCCCAAAATTTTGATGCAAAATTGGGACTGTTTGGATGTTTGTGGTGGTTGTTTTGAAACAGCTCACCCATCAGTAGCAAATCAAAAGGGAGTGTATTGCGCGAATGGTCACCGTTTTTGAAATTCTGATAACCGTATTTGTGGCCACACCAATTGACTGCTGCACCGTGGATCGGCCCCATCAGAAAATGTATCGGTAAAAGCAGATACATCCACCAAGAAGTAGCAAAAAACACATAAAAGACAACATACCCGGTGCCCCAAAGCAGGCGCGAAGTCCATGAATTGCCGAATTTATCGAGCCAATTCCAGGTCGGGTAATTGCCTAAAAAATTAGGCGCAACTTGCAAAGTGTTGGTTACCAGGCCGTTAAAAATTGTGGCTGTGTGTGCCATCATACCAAAAACATCCTTGAAAAAATGGGGTGAATGCGGGTCTTTTTCGGTGTCTGAAAAGGCATGGTGCATACGGTGCATTATAGCGTATGCCTTTGGTACAAGGTAAGACGAGCCTTGCGAAGCGTAAGTGAGGAAATGAAAAATACGCTCCCAGAATTTGTTCATCGAGAACATTTTATGGGAGGAATACCTGTGGTGAAAAAAAGTTTGGAAGAAGATGGAAGTGAACCAATGTGTGAGAAAAAAAAGTAGTACGGGCATTTAATTTAAGTTTGCGTATGCACAACGATACGCTGTTTTTGCGGGGATTCTGCTATCAGCACAGGTCTCAAAAACAAGCCTGTTTTGGCCAATTGTGGCACACATTCGGAATCGCCAATGAAATAACAAAAACAACACCGGGTGAAAAATGTTTGTGGTCGCAATCCATTCCGTACATTGCTTCATTCTGTTTTAAGAAATTAAGAATTTTTAATTTTTGCCTCAATTAATCATAGTTGTAGGTTCCTTAAAGCGCTCATTAACGAATAAATACCGAAATTTGCACTACTATGAGCGCCACGACCATCCTCGAAAATGTCATTGACGAGCGAGCCGAAATGGTTCAACTGGATGCTGTCGCTTTGGATCGCATCCTCTCCGAGGGCTGGCGCTTGCTGGGTCGGCGATTTGTGCGCCACAATTTTTCCACCTGGCACCGCAAGCTTTGTCGCACGATCCCACTCCGGGTTCGGCTGGCACAGTTTGACCTTACCAAAAGCCAACGCCAAACGCTTCGGCGCAACGCCGACCTTCAGGTAATGAGCGCTCCCGCCCGATTTAATGCTGAGCGAGAGCGGCTTTTTGAGCTGCATCGGGAACGTTTTCAGGAAAAACAGGCGACTACGCTGGGCTCTTTTATTCATTCCGATTTCCCGAATAGGTTCCCAACAGAGGGGCGTGAGCTTGCCGTGCACCTGGATGGCGAACTCATAGCCTGCTCTTTTTTCCACCTGGGCGAAAAGGCCGTTTCAGGCACCTACTGTGTGTTCGACCCTGCCCATAGCCGCCGCAGTCTTGGCACGCTTACCATGTTGCTCGAACTGCTCATCGCGAAAGAAATGGGCAAGGAATTTTATTACCACGGTTATACACATGACACCCCCTCGCAATTTGACTACAAAATGAGTGTCAAAGGTTTAGAAGCACTGAATTGGGAAACGGGTGAGTGGTTGCCCCTGGATCGAGTACCCGTAAGGCGTTGGGCCGAGCAAGTGTAGGCTACCACCTCAATCCTTCTGGAAAGGAATGTTTTGTCCGCGGAGCTTTTGCAGAATGGCAAAACGTAGTTCGCTTTGTACACGATCGGCTTAAAACTTTTGTTGCGTCCAAAACTTCATTTCATACAGGGCGCACTGACCACATTAAACTAAATCGGCATCATCGGTACATAGAGTTCGCCATGAAGCACATTGCGCGAAATCACAATGCGTTGTACCTCAGAGGTTCCCTCATAAATCTGTGTGATTTTAGCGTCGCGCATCAGTCGCTCTACATGGTATTCTTTTACGAAACCATAGCCTCCGTGAATTTGTACTGCTTCCACGGTGTGGCGCATGGCCACTTCGGAAGCAAATAACTTGGCCATGGCGGCCGCTTGGTCGTAATTAAGATGCTGGTCTTTCATCGTAGCAGCACGATATACCAGCAGGCGGGCAGCTTCAATTTCAGTAGCCATATCAGCAATTTTGAAAGCGATGGCTTGATGTTGGCTGATGGGTTTGCCAAATGCTTCCCGTTCTTTCGCGTAGGCGACGGAGAGTTCGTAAGCACCCGCTGCGATGCCCAGTGCTTGCGCTGCGATACCAATACGGCCGCCAGAAAGGGTTTTCATGGCGAATTTGAACCCGAATCCATCCTCGCCAATGCGGTTTTCTTTGGGCACTTTTACATCGGAATACATGATGGAAGTGGTGTCGGAAGCGCGGATGCCGAGTTTATCTTCCTTGGCTCCGATGGTCACGCCCGGAGCATCAGCCTCCACGATGAGGCAATTAATTCCCTTGTGGCCTTTCGGCACATCGGTCTGTGCCATCACGAGGTGAAGTTTGGAAGTTGCGCCGTTGGTGATCCAGTTTTTTGTGCCATTCAGCAGGTAATGGTCGCCCATATCAACTGCCGTGGTGCGCTGGCTGGTAGCATCAGAGCCCGCCTCTGGTTCGGAGAGGCAGAAAGAGCCAATCCATTCGCCAGTAACGAGTTTGGGGAGGTATTTGCGCTTCTGCTCTTCGGTGCCATAAGTTTCAATGCCCCAGCAAACCAGGGAATTGTTTACCGACATTATCACGGAGCAAGAGCTGTCCACTTTAGAAATTTCTTCCATGGCGAGCACATAGGAGAGCGAATCCATGCCTCCCCCGCCGTATTCGGGCGAAACCATCATGCCGAGAAAGCCAAGTTCACCCATCATTTTTATTTGTTCGGTAGGGTACTGGCCTTTGCTGTCGCGTTCGATAACGCCTGGTTTAAGTTCGTTTTGGGCAAAATCTCTTGCTGCTTGTTGTACGGCGAGGTGCTCTTCAGTTAGCTGAAACATATTGTTGAATGTAGTGGATAGTAAAAGATGTTGGGTTTGTGGCAGCGAAAGTACGACTGCTAAAAAAAAAGAACCCCGTTAAAGTCCAAAACTTTCAACGGGGTTCTTTTCAACGAACGAAAGCGTCACTCAATAACGTGTTTTTCCACCGCTTGCAGCACCTCTTTATCAACATCACTCCGATGGACAAAGGCAACCACGCTGCAATGTTTTGCTTCCCAGGTGGCTGGCAGAGACACATTAAATGTTTTGTTGACCAGTTGGCCAGCTTCGAGGGCCTCTGTAATAATATCGCCGTTTGAGGCGGATACGACATCGCGTACCATGTGACGGTGAACATAATTTGGAATCACCGTAGAACCATCGAGTTGTTGGCCAATCACACTGTCTTGAGTAATCAAAACAGTCAACCGATGCTCCCCCGTGATCTGTTGATCGGGAAGCAAACCAACTTTGATGCTAAGTGCTCGGGTGGATGCATCAAAGGTGTTTTCCAAAGTAAGCGCGAGGCTGGGATCTTGCTGCAGATCCTGTGCTACCTCGCCTCCCCAACGTGTGAACGGCGTAAGGAAAATCGTGTTTTCGTTGGGCAACAGCCGGCGGTTGATGGAGGCTGTAGGGAATCCTTCGAGCGGACCGATGTAATTGGCAAGCTCCTGTATTTCGGGCGAGCGATAATCTTCCTGATTGGTGTATGGAACCGAAAAATTGACCGCCGCATGAAGGGATACTACCACCACTTTTTTACTCCCATATTGCTGTTGCAAGGCAACAAGTGTCTGAGTGCCCACAGGGCAGTTAGTACAGCGAACGCCAGTCACCTCTTCGACTAAAACGGTTCGGCTAGATACGTTGAGACTTGGGTCTGGGATAATAATGGGCTGCTCTTTGCAAGCTGTCATGAAAATCAGTGCGGAGAGGCTGAAGCAGTACAAGATATTTTTCATAGCAAAAATTGAATTATGTGCAATTAAGGAAAACAAACTTAAAACGAAGAATTTACGGTAAGTCTAGCCCCGTGAAAAGCAGGCTCATAGCGGCAAATACCCCCTGCACAATTGATGCCTTCTACTTGCTTGACGTACGCCAGCGACACCCGGTTGGATTTCCGCGAATAAACAATGCCCAAAGAAGGGAAATGTGCGTTGTCATACTTGGTTTTTTCTTTTGCTTTATCTGGAGTGATTTTCGGGTCTAGTGTTCCGTGTTCCAGCTTGTACATATCTGAAGCATAAAAAATCCAATGGGGGGCTAGCCCAACTTCCACCAGGCCATTGACCCAAGATCCAAACTCATCCTCCGTGGCGAGGTATTGCCCTTCGACTCGGATGGATTTTCTGGCGGTAAATTTATACAAAAGTTCAGCGTATGGAGTGAGGGCGTAAACATATTGATTAATAGGTCCAGAATCATCCAATATCCATCGCAAAAATTCTTCGTAGGCCTTTAAGTCGTGAACGGAGCTTTCTTTTCCCTGATAAACAAAGATATTGTATTTCAAGATCTGCAGACCACCGATGAGTTGCCACTTGCGCTTCTGTTTGTAGGTGAATTCAGGCGTGATCTCGCGGTAAAGTTCGGTTCCGTCCAAAAACTGAATGTCTGTAAAGTTAATGCCCACCGAAAGTTTTTTGTTCAGTTTATAGCGCACATCCAGTTGCAAGGCCTGTTCACCCAATTCCTGTGTAGCCGGTGCAAAACGGGCGGTAAGCCGGTAGGTGTTTTGTTTTGCCATTGGGGGCAAGTAATTGATTGGCCCTTGTATGCCCAAGGCATTGGGGTTTTGACGGAAGGAAAAATCCTTGGTGCGCTTGGCTTCCAGCGTAATGCCAAAACCTTTTTTTGAATAGGCGAGGCTCGAATAAAATGTGTAGCCCTCGCGATTTACAAGCTTACCATTAATGGTGTCAATCTCGTTGTTGATGAGCACCGAACGAGGTTGGTTGGGGTCATAAATCACATCCTTCGTTTTGGTTGCGGCTTCAAAATACCAGGTAAAATCGCCTGCCGTCAAAGTGTTAAAAATAGTGGCAGCGTAGGTATTGTATTGCAAATCAATTTGTTCGTCCTTAAAATAGCCCGCAACTTCAAACTTGGCGTCGTCAATCGTTTCATTGGTGTAGGTGCGGCCAACGATGCCTGCTCCTGGCGCAAAAGAGAAATTTTTGGTGGAATCCGGTTTGACAAAACCCTCAATAACGCCGCCTCTAAGAATAGTTCCGTAGCGGTCAAATTGTTGTTTTTGTCGCCCGGTGAAAGCCCGCACCTTCCAATTGTCATTGATCTGATAACCCACCTGGGCACCAAACAATGCATTGTCAATCATGAGCGTGCGTTCCTCGTAAGCGCGGTAGATAATGCCCGACCCGATTTGGTCGTAGAGGTAGCCCCCTGAAATGTCAAACCGATCAATTTTTTTGTGTACATACCAACGCCCAACGCCCACATCGGAATACGAAGCGTTTGGGTTAAGCAAGTTGGAGTTGTTGAACATGTCAAAACGCAGGCCTGCATCAAAACCGTTGTGCGAATAATTGAGCGAAAGCCAGGTTTCAGCGCCAAATTTCTGGTTGTCGTATTGCGGGATTCCGGCGGTGCCCAGCACGGAATCAGCGGCGAAGAAAAAATTGCCGTTGGCTTGAAGACTGCCTGTAATGTGGGAGTTGTTTTGGGAAAATCCCGAAAAGCAAATGAGAATCAGGGGAAGGGCGAGTGTAAGTCTATTCATACAAGAAGGAAGGATATTCGGGCAAAGGTAGTTTGCCTGAAAAATCCTTCCCCCTTTTGATTGCGTAAAATGGTCGGTTGCGGACAAATCAGTTGGCAGGGGGCAAGAAGCAGTGCCCCTTTCAACAACCATATTAGTTCCAGCTCACATATTCCGGTATATCGGCTATGATTTCGAAGCGATTGCCTTTGTTGTACATCACCTGACTCCAAAGGTTGGAGGGCTTGGACTTAAAAAGGTAATTGGCGTGCATATGGGCCGTCACCCAGGAGCCGATTTCCATTTCCTCATCGAGTTGCCCGCCCGACCAGCCAGCGTAGCCTACAAAGAATCGGATATTGTCTGGCTCTATTAAGCCGCTGGTGATCAAAAATTTGAGGCTGTCAAAATCGCCGCCCCACCACACGCCATCGGTAAGTTGGATACTTTCTTCCAACAAATCGCCCACATTGTGGACATAATGCAGGGTGTCGGTTTGCACAGGACCGCCATAAAACACTTCCGCTTCAAATGCCGGGAAGGTATTTATGAGGTCGCTCACCTTCATATCTGTTTTTTTGTTCAGGATGAAGCCTACGCTTCCCTCATCATGGTGTTCGCAAAGGAGTATTACAGCACGTCGGAAATACGGGTCGAGCATAAAAGGCTCTGCCACCAAGAGCTGCCCGCTTTTAATCATAGAATTGGTAGTCATCGCACACAAAGGATTAGTTGCGGACGAAAGTAAGTAAGAAAATTTTTACGCCCAAATTTTTTTCGCTGAACAAAATTTACTTGGATGCTGCAACAATCTCTACGCCCGCCGAAGTGCCGATCCGGTCAGCACCTGAATCCAGCAAAGCCTGTGCTTCGGCCAAAGTTCGGATGCCTCCGGCAGCTTTGATTTTCATATTGGCGGGAGCAAGTGCCCGGAGTGTGCGTACCATTTCGGGCGTAGCAGGATGGCCATGAAAGCCTGTACCTGTCTTGAGGTAGGCTACCCTGGCAGCGTTTGCGAATTCACAAACCCGGCTTATCTCTTCTGAGGTAAGCAGACCGCATTCGAGAATAAGTTTGAGCGTACGGCCCCGCATATTGGTGGCGAGGGCGAGGGCTTCTATGTCGTTGCCCACATGATTCCACAGCCCACTTTTGATGGCTGCAATATTGATAACGGCATCAATTTCGTCTGCTCCATCCTCTGTAGCGCGTTTGATTTCTTCACTTTTGGCTGCAATGGCGGAGTATCCCATGGGGAAACCGATCACGGTAACCACACGGGTTTTTGGATGCAATTCGTCCATTAAGCGTTTGGTATCGCGCACAAACAGCGGCGGTACGCAGACTCCTGCAAATTTATGCCGTTGGGCTTCTTCGCAAATGCGGCGCACATCGGCTATGCTGGTGTCGGGTTTCAGGATGGTCTGTTCGATGTAATTGGCGATTTCTGACATAATAGCTTGCTCACTTTTTTCGTGCCATTTCTTATGGCTTTAGCAGACAAATGTAACACGTGTTTTTAAAACTGTGAAAATTTCCCTCAAGGCACCTCCACCGCATTAAGTACCCGCGTGATGATGTCTTCTGCGGTGAGCCCTTCTGCTTCTGCCTCATACGTTAGTCCGATGCGGTGTCGTAGCGCATCCGCACAAATGTATCGAACATCTTCGGGCACAACATAGCCTCTTCTACGCAAAAAAGCAGTAGCTCTGGAAGCCTGCGCCAACGCTATGCTGGCCCGCGGCGAACCGCCATACTGTATGAGCTGAGCCAGATTCTGAAGTCCGAACTGGCCTGGATTGCGTGTGGCAAACACAATATCAAGAATATACTGTTCTATCTTTTCGTCCATGTAAATGCCGTGCATTACCTCGCGGGCACGGAGCAAGGTGGCTGTATCCAGTACTTTGTGGACATGGGGCTGTTCTCCTGACAAATTGCGGCGCATTATGTCGCGCTCCTCTTCTTTGGAGGGGTAGCCAATTTTAACTTTCAACAAAAAACGGTCTGCCTGTGCTTCGGGGAGTGGGTAGGTGCCTTCTTGTTCTATGGGGTTTTGGGTGGCCAATACAAGGAAGGGGTCTTCCAAAGGAAAGGTTTCGGTGCCGATGGTGACCTGTCGTTCCTGCATGACTTCCAGCAGCGCACTTTGCACCTTGGCGGGAGCGCGGTTGATCTCGTCGGCAAGCACAAAATTGGAGAATACCGGGCCTTTTCGTACCGTGAATTCCGAGCGGGCCGGGTTGTAAATCATTGTTCCCAACACATCGGCGGGCAGCAAGTCGGGGGTAAACTGAATGCGGCTGAACCTGGCATCCACGGCTTGTGCCAAAGTCTTGATGGCCAGCGTTTTGGCCAGTCCGGGCATCCCTTCCAGTAAGATATGGCCTTTGGTCAACAAGCCAATGAGCAGTTTTTCGAGCATTTGCTCTTGTCCGACGATGACTTTGGAAGTCTCGGCTTTCAGCTGTTCCACGAATCCGCTTTCGAGATGGATTTGGTGGTTGAGGGCCTGGAGGTCGAAGTATTGGGCCATTATTCTTGTGAATGCGGGTGATTTAGTTTTCAGGCGATGTGGTATTTCACGCAACGGCGCAACGGCGCAACGTTTATTATAATGTCGTCGCGCCGTTGCGCCGTTGCGTGAAATAAATTTATTTCGTTGCGCCGTTGCGTGAAATAAAAAAGTCGGCAAAAGTAGTAATGGTTGCTGAGCTCTAAAGGTTTCTACTGCGAAGGTTTTGCCCTTTTACTACTTTTGCTGCCTAAAACCAGCGGCTAAAATTTCTTAACCATGCTCGCTGGGTCAAAGCAGCAAAAATTTCACAGAATGAAAGGATATGTTTTCCCTGGCCAGGGTTCTCAGGCCGAGGGTATGGGTAAAGAACTTTACGAGACAAACACCCATGCCAATGAACTTTATGAGCAAGCCAACGCCATTCTCGGTTGGCGTATTAGTGATGTAATGTTCCAGGGAACAAAAGAAGATTTGACTCAAACGAACGTTACACAGCCCGCAGTGTTTCTTGAAAGCATCATACGCGCAAAAGTGGCGGGTGGAGCGTTTCAACCTGCGGCAGTGGCAGGGCATTCCTTGGGAGAGTTTACGGCACTTTGTGCAGTGGGTGCCTTGTCTTTTGAGGAGGCACTTTTGCTTGTGGACAAGCGGGCGTCTGCCATGCAAAAGGCTTGCGAACTGGTGGATGGAACCATGGCCGCCGTGTTGGGCATGGAAGATGCGGCAGTAGAAGAGGTTTGCCAAAGCATTGAAAATGAAATTGTTGTAGCTGCCAATTACAACTCACCAGGCCAATTGGTGATTTCTGGCTCCCGAAAGGGCATTGAAATAGCGGTAGAGAAACTTACGGCACTTGGAGCCAAGCGGGTACTGGTGTTGCCGGTGGGCGGGGCTTTTCACTCTCCTTTGATGAAACCGGCGCAAGACGAGTTGGAACAGGCCATCAAAGCGGCCAATTTTTCAAAGCCCATGTGCCCAGTCTACCAAAATGTGCACGCTATGCCTGTAAGCGACCCTGAATACATCCGTAAAAACCTCATTGCCCAACTGACCGCACCCGTCCGGTGGACCAAAACCATCGAAAACATGATGTATGTTGGCATTACCGAGTTTGTGGAAGTGGGCGCCAGCGCTGTTTTACGCGGCATGATTCGTAAAATCAGTAAAGACGCGATCACGGACGGGCTTTGAATGTGCGAACGGACGTTTACTAAACCTTGAAGCTTTAGTAAACGTCCCTCCCCAAATACTCAAATCAACAAATAAACAAGCAAAACATGTTCGATAACCTACTCGGCAACCTCCAAAAGCAGCAAGAGGAACTGCAACAAAAATTGGCTGAAACTTTTGTGGAAGCGGACGCTGGCGACGGCGCCGTTACGGTAAAAGCTGGCTGCGATCTTCACATTGAAAACATCAAGATCGACCCGGCCAAACTGGACATGAACGATCTGGAGCAGGTAGAAGATCTGGTGCTCGTTGCCGTAAACGAAGCATTAGAACAAGCCAAGAAAAAAGCCGCCCTTGAAACCAATCAACTCCTGCAAGGCATGATGCCACCCGGAATGGGCGACTTGGGCGGAATGCTTGGACGTTAAAAGCGTCGTTTTTTGGCACGAAGCACATTTCAATTTCAAAGTCTACACTTTCCAGACATCAGCGGCGTTTCTCCCCTAAACCCTAAACGTTCTCAACCCTTAACCACCTTCAACCATCTCCACCTTTCCAAAACTCGATTCTCGGATGCGATTATTTTTTCTCCTTTCCTTATTATTTATTGCTGCTGCTGCTTCAGCTCAATCAGACAAATTAGAAGCCTATTTTTCTTTCGACAACTGCAAAGGCGTGGACGATAGCGGTAACGGCTCCAGCGGGGCGCTCAAAGGTGGCATTGGCTGCGCATGTGGCCTACGGGATTCTGCCATGTATTTCCTGGATGATAACGATGCCCTCAATCTTGTAGGGCCATTCGCCGACGTGTTCAGTACCAGCGACTTCACGGTGAGTTTCTATTTTCGCCCTACCCCTCAGAACGCCCAGCAAAATGCCTCACAGCTTGTAATGGCAAAGCAAGATTCTTGCGATTTGAACCATGCTTTTTGGGTGCGCTACAATGACTTCGGAACGGTCGGGACGATCACCGCCGGAATCAGTGAAAATGATACCCTGTTCGCCACGGTCACTTCCAAACTGGATCCCAATGCATGTTGGCAATTCATTACGATTACGCGAAGCAATATGGTTTTCTCGCTTTATGTGAATGGAATCTGGCGTGATTCAAGAACCTCTGCTGCCCGTATTGACCTGACCAATACAACACCGCTCGTCATTGGCGACCGGGTTTGTCCGCTTGATGTAGAATTTGAAGGCGTTTTTGACGAATTGCGCTTTCACAGCAAGGCACTTAACGAAGAGGAAATCAAAAAATACAACCTGCGTGCCGATCAAATCTTGACCCGCGACACTTTGGTTTATCTCGGGAATTCGTTCCAACCGGAGGTTTCACAATACTGTGTAGGTCAATACACTTGGTCTCCCCTGTCAGGGGTTGATGACCCTGCGGTGGCACAGCCGCTGATTACACCCACAGAAACAACGACCTACAAGCTTGTATTCACCTACGATGACAATTGTATTGCTCGGGATACCGTCCATGTAACCGTCATTGACCCTGCAACGCTCGACTGCAACCAAGTTTTTATCCCCAATGCGTTCACTCCCAGCGAAACACCCAAGATCAACGACATCTTTGGCATAAGTAACCCATTCGCGGTAGATGAATTTATCTCCTTCGAGATTTTTGACCGTTGGGGAGGACGTGTGTTTGCGGCTGCTGACCAATTCGAGACTTGGGACGGGACTACGAACGGCAAACCCGCCAACCCCGGGGTATTTCTGTACCGTTTGCGCTACAAATGTGAAGGTGTGGAAAAAGTAAAAGCGGGGAGCTTGACCTTGTTGCGTTGAGTATCATCACTGGCTGCTCAAAGAGTGGCACACCTGGGTGAAGTGTCACTCTTAAAAAAGAAAAGCCCAAGGCACGTTTGCCTTGGGCTTTTTCACTAAACCGTTTCTATTGTATGAAGCGATAGTCAGTTAGCCAAACCTGTGCCAAAAATGAAAAATCTCCAGGTTCTTCAAAAAATTAACTAAATTGATTGAAATTTGGATCGCTTGCTATTCTATAAAACCGCGTAGCGGTGTCATTATGGTTATAAAAAACCCTGTCAAATATTGCTACTCGACAGGGACAAAACAAAAAACAAACACTATGAACAAACACTAAGTAAAACTCAGTAGATTTCTTCTGGCACAATTGAGTGTTAAAACAACTTAGGGGCAGCAAATGTAACTGCATTCCCCCCTTTAGTCAAGAGCAAATTTTTATTTTTTGCTTACAAAAGACCAATTTTAAAATATTCTATTGAATACCCCTTACAGAAAACAGAGTGCAAATTTTGGCCCAAAGCGAGAAACCCGCCTCATCTTTGCCCGCTTTTTAGTCAAAACGTATTTTTTTTAGGCTAAACGGCAAGGTTTTAAAAACATGACTATGTCTAACATTACAACTGGATTTCTCTGGAGCGCCCTTCTTTTTTTGGCGGCATGTGGCTCGGCTGAAGGAGAAAATATTGCTGCGGAAAAAAAATCTGATTCAAAATTAATTCCCGATGGCATGGCAATTTTCCGACAAAAATGTGTCACTTGCCATGGATCGGACGGTGCGCTCGGTCTCAATGGCGCGAAAAACTTAAGCCAGAGCATCCTCAGCCTCGAAGAGCGGGTCAACATCATCACCAACGGCAAAAAACTTATGACCCCATTCAGTACGGTCCTTAGTCCGGAGGAAATTCAGGCCGTCGCTGAGTACACCCAGAGTTTCAAAAAATAACAGTCTATGCAGAAAGATTCGCTCGTTTTAGTCACTGGTGCTACGGGTTTCGTAGGCTCCTATTTGACACGATTATTGGTCCAAAAAGGTTGGCGCGTCAGAGCCTTGCGCCGAAAATCGAGCAATCTGACCCTGCTCGCTGATGTAGCCGATAAAGTGGAGTGGATGGAAGCCGACATCACAGATTTGGGTGCATTGGAAGATGCTTTTGAAGGCGTGACCCATGTGTGCCACTGCGCTGCCGTCGTTTCCTTTCACCCAAAAGACGGCGGTAAGATGCTGAAAATCAACGTAGAGGGAACAAAAAACATCGTCAACCTCTGTCTCGATTTTGAAATAAAAAGGTTGGTACACATCAGCAGCATTGCTGCCTTGGGACGCACGCCCAATCGCCCCCACCTCGACGAAAACTGCAAATGGATAGAAAGTAAGGGCAATAGCCGCTACGCGCTCAGCAAGTACGGCGCCGAAATGGAAGTACAACGCGGCATTGCCGAAGGGCTTTCCGCAGCGATTGTCAGCCCCTCGGTCATCGTGGGTAGTGGCAACTGGGAGGACGGTATGGCTGGCTTTTTCAAAAAAATTGATGAGGGACTTAAATTCTGTCCGAGCGGAGGCTCCGGCTTTGTGGATGTGCGCGATGTGGTGCGCTTTATAGCGCTACTTTTGGAAAGTGATATTTCAGGCGAACGGTATATTTTGAACAGCGAAAACCTTTCGCATCGACAGTTTTTTGGAATGATTGCCCAAGAATTAGCGGTGTCACCACCACCCATCACCGTCGGACCGTTTTTGGCCGAAGTAGCCTGGCGTGTGGAATGGTTGAAAGAAAAAATCCTCGGTACTACACCGATGGCTACAAAGGAAAGTGCTCGCGCCAGCGTGACCTATTACACTTATGGAAATGAAAAATCGCGCTCCGTTTTTGGGTTTGAGTATTTGACGATGGAGCAGACGGTAAGGGATACGGCAAAGCAGTATTTGGCGGCGAAGCGGGAGGGGTATGCGGTGAAGTTTTTGGGGTGAAATAGTTTTTTGGTGATTAAAAAGGATTGAGTTGTTAAAAATAGAATTCACCGGGTGACTGGCAGTCACCCGGTGAATTCTATTTTTAACAACTCAATCTGAAAAAAAGATTATTTAAGTTAAGACGAATTGTTTTATATTTGTCTGAAACTTGCCCACAACCAATGAATGCTGCCTATTTTCAAAACCTGCCCCAACACATTTGCCATCACCTCTCCAAAGCGACGCAAAGCATCTGCGTAGCCGTCTGCTGGTTTTCCCACAAAGACATTTTTGAAACCCTGCTTGAACGCCTCCGTGCTGGCGTTCGTGTAGAACTTCTACTGGAATACGACAGCCAGAATATCCGCGATGGCGGACTTGATTTTCAGCAATTTGTGCGAGCTGGCGGTCAACTTTGGGCTTGCCGGGCCGCTGGGTTGATGCACCACAAATTTGCAATTTTAGATGACCGCCTGCTCCTCACTGGCTCCTTCAATTGGACCCATAATTCCAACGCCGAAAATCTGCTGATTACCAAAGATGTGATGACTTTAAACGCATTCCACGAGGAGTTTGATCGCCAAAAAGCCGCTGCCCAGCGTATTTTTCAAGTGCGCCGTGACGATGCAAAAGTGTTTGCTGCTTTCCCACTGTTTGAAAAAACAGCCTTTCCGGTTACTGATTTGCGCAAAAAAGTGAGTTGTGGGGCGAAAGTGTGGCTCGTTCGTTTGGACAAATTGAAAATCGAGCGCAGTGTTGCCTTTTCTGAAAACCAAATACCATTCGATGCTGAAAATGTGCTTGTGCCCTTTTGGAGGGCTTTTCGGATGTGGGACGAGGAGCTTTTTGAGGAGGAAATGGAGCGGTTAAAATCTGAAATCTCGGATACCTTACTTCGCGAACTTCGTTGCTGGGCGTGTCGAATGAAAATCGGCGACCTGGTTTTTGCTGTGTGCCGGAACAGCGTTCCGGCATACCTCCTCGCTATCGGCATTATCCAGTCGCATCCTCAGCCATTTTTGGCGGAAGATTTTTCGAGTTTTAGGTCGGTGCAATGGTTGAAAATCATGGAAGAAATGCCTTATTTGCTGCCGGAAAAAACCTCCGGGCAGAAGGTGGCGAAGTATCGAGGGTCGGCGTTGCGGGTGCTTCAGGAGGTTTTTGGGTAAAAATCCAATTTGATATGGAAAAAATTGACCTAAACAAATTGCTGCAAGGCCGGCAAATCAAAGACACCGATGAGCTGAACCAGATTCTGCAAGCAGAAATGCAGCGGCTCAACGACGCACCCAGGCCGGAATTCTTCGGCGTTACACCCAACCAGATGCGTTTCTTGCTGTATGATCCCTTCGCTGAAGGTTCACCCTTTGGTTTTAGAGATTTTGACCCAGCAGTACTCGACAGCTGCCCTTTTTTCGTGCTTGCGGAAGATATGCTTCGACAAACCGTGCTGAGTACCAACCCTTTTAAATTGACGGTTTCCACGGCATCTCTGCCCGTAAAAACAGTCAAAACCTTGTACGAGCACCTGACTTTGAAAGACGATTGGATCGAAAAAGGCATCAACCACCTATACAAAGAGACAGACTGTGACCAAATCCACATCTGCAAAATCGTTCTGGAACAGGCAGGCATTGTGCGCAAGCAGAAGGGCAAATGGCATCTTACTAAAAAAGGGCAAAAACTCTCGCAACCAAGCCAACGCGCGGTCTTGTTTCGGGAGATTTTTCACGCATTTACGCTGAAATACAACTGGGCGTATCTGGACGCTTATGACCACCCGCAGGCCGGACAAATGGCGTTTGCATTTTCATTGTCCATGTTGGCACACTTCGGCGGTACCGAACGACCGATGGTTTATTACGCAAAAAAATATCTCGAGGCGTACCCGATGCTTGTCGAAGAGATACCCTTAGTACACTGGGACAACCCTGAGAGACACCTAGTTCGTTGTTTCATCACCCGCTTTTTTAGTCGCTTCGCAGAGTGGTGGGGTCTGGCAGAATTGGCCGGGCCGATGGATATTTTCAACGAAGAGAGTTGTCTGGTACGAAAGGGCAAACTGCTGGATGAGGTGTTCCGGGTGGCGGGTATGGAGGGCTGAGAAAATAGTTTATTTTATGCGAAATAAAATACTTTTTGTTTTATTTTTGCGCAAAAACAGATCAATGCAATGTTTTTAGGCTAAACCCTTGAACTTAACTCAAAAGTGAAGAGCTTTGTCCTTGAAATATTTCATTATGGCGACAAAAAGTCTTTTCCTTCATACTTTGGATGAAATCCCTGCTGAAACGCACATTTTCATTCAAAAATACACCGACATCCTCGATCGGGTGCAGGCCATCCTGGAACGCAAGGGCATGAAGCGGAAAGACCTCGCCCAAGCCCTTGGTAAAAGTGAATCGGAAATCAGCAAGTGGCTGGCAGGGGAGCACAATTTCACTTTGAAGAGCCTGGCTAAGTTGGAGGCGGTACTTGGGGAGGAAATATTGGTGGTGGCAGCGGGTAGTTCAAAATCTAATGGTGGGCTTGCAGTGGCAACCAAATAGAACTCAAAAGATTGAAGAACAAAATATCAAAACCCATTTCTATTTAGTCGCCATGCCTACTAAATTGTTCATTATTTACGCCCGCGAAGACCGGTCTGCGTTGCAAGAGTTGAAAGGGCATTTGCGCCCGCTCGAATTACGTCGTGACCTAACTGTATGGGACGATGGAGAGATATTGCCAGGCGAGGATTGGGGTGAAGCCATCAAAGCCAACCTCTTAGCTGCCGATATCATACTGCTGCTCGTCAGTAGTTCTTTTTTTACCTCTGACTACATTGAAAAAGAGGAGCTAAAAAAAGCTTTGAAGCGCCATAAAAAAGGTAAAGCGGTGGTAATGCCTGTAATTGTGAGCTCCTGTTTGTGGGAAGCGTATCCAAAGATTAACACTTTACAGGCCTTACCCAAAGGCGGAAAGGCTGTATCAACTTGGGGGAATAGAGATGAGGCTTGGGAGGATGTCGCTAGGGGAATCCTAACTATTCTTGAAGAAACAAAAGCCGACCTCAATAAAAAACGTACTCAAAGCAAAGTAGACAAAGAAATAGCAGGTGCATTACTGTCACATTTACTCGGAAATGCGGAAAAGGCGTGTAAGGTAATTCTACAATATGCGTCTGAATGGCCTATTCATCCTGAAGCATATTTTCTTTTAGGACAATTTTACCATAATGGTCAAGCTGGTCTTGAGATAAACTATGAAGAGGCAGTAAAATGGTACCGCAAGGCAGCTGAGAAGGGATATGCACTTGGTCAGACAAACTTAGGGGTTATGTATGTCAATGGTCAAGGAGTCGAAAAAGACTATTCAGAAGCCATAAAATGGTATAGAAAAGCAGCTGAGCAAAAAAATGCTATTGCTCAAAACAACCTAGCGGCTATGTATGAAGATGGACACGGAGTGACAAAAGATTTGTCCACCGCTATATACTGGTATCGTAAAGCGGCAAAAAAGGGCCAAAAAACCGCAAAAGAAAATCTTAAACGTCTCGGCTACTCCGAATAGCAAAACTCACACCCCCTCCATCTCATATTGCAACACCAATAAATCCACCCTTTTCAAGGGGAGCATCGCAATTGTGCGTCCTTGCTTGTCCACAAATTCCACTTCAAAGTCGTCATCACCAAATACTTCTACGACTGTGCCGACTTGACCTGACTTCAAGTTCTGGGCTGGCATTGCTTTTAGCAGCGCGACTACATCAAGCAGCTTAATTTCCTGATTCATAATCAATTACTATTTAACGTAACAACTTGTCAGACGTGGTGAAAGTTCATTGGGTTCCCAAATCCATGCAGTCAGTATGGTTGCCAAGCGACCATTCCGTTCCACTTCAAATTCAATTTGATATCGTTGACCAAATTCGTCCTGTCGTGTGGGTTTTGCATCTT
>Ga0247843_1003758_pt1 | contig 24039 bp, 21 predicted proteins | sample LaCruzMarch2017__FD_192420 | JGI IMG/M metagenome (GOLD analysis project Ga0247843, IMG submission 192420) | Freshwater microbial communities from meromictic Lake La Cruz, Castile-La Mancha, Spain - LaCruzMarch2017_8m | ecosystem: Environmental > Aquatic > Freshwater > Lake | place: Spain...
CCCGCCGATGTGGTGCTGACCGCCGGGGGTACGGAAGCGAATGCGCTCGCGGTGGCGGCGCTCGGCGCCGGGCGGCGGGTGCTGCGGGGCGCCACCGAACATCCGGCGGTGGCGGCCGCAGCACCTTCCGCCGCCATCCTGCCGGTGCTGCCCGATGGCACGGCCGACCTTGAGGCGTTGAACGCCGCCATGGAAGGCCAGCCGCCGGCGCTGGTCTGCCTGATGGCCGCCAACAATGAGACGGGCGTGCTGCACCCGCTGGCCGCGGCGGCGGCGATCTGCGCCGCGCATGGCGCGCTGCTGCATGTGGATGGGGTGCAGGCGGCAGGGCGGGTGGCGATCCCGCCGGTCTGGGATTCGCTCGCTTTGTCCGGCCACAAGCTCGGCGGGCCCAAGGGCGCCGGGGCGCTGCTGTTCCGCCGGGGCCTGGCCGCGCGCCTGACCCCCGCGCCCTTGGTGGCGGGCGGCGGGCAGGAACGCGGCTGGCGCGGCGGCACCGAGGCGCTGCCCGCGCTGGCCGGGATGGCCGCCGCCCTGCTTGTGCCCGATACCGGCGTAATCGCGGCGCTGGCGGCCGAAATCGCGGCCGGCGCCGAGGGCGCGATCCTGGCCGGCGGCACCGCGCCGCGCCTGCCCAACACGCTGAACCTGATCCTGCCTGGCGTCGCGGCGGAACGGCAGGTGATCGCGCTCGATCTGGCCGGGATCGCCGTCTCGGCCGGGGCGGCCTGTTCCTCGGGCAAGGTGGCGTCCAGCGCCGTGCTGGCGGCCATGGGGTTTGGCGCCGATGCGGGCTGCGGCATTCGCGTCAGCCTGCCCTGGAACGCCCCGCCCGAGGCGCCGGCCCGCTTCCTGGCGGCGTGGCGCGCGATGCGCGACCGGATGCGCCCTTCCTTCCCGGCCCCGGCCGCGCCATCTATTCAGCGATGAGCCGCCCGAACCGCCCGATCTACCTCGACAATCACGCCACCACGCCGGTCGACCCGCGCGTGCTGGCGGCGATGCGCCCCTGGTGGGAGGAGAATTTCGCCAATCCCGGCAGTGCCGAGCATGCGATGGGCCGCGCCGCGGAAGCTGCCGTCGAGGCGGCGCGCCTGGAGGTGGCGGCGCTGATCGGCGCCGACCCGGCCGAGATCCTGTTCACCTCGGGCGCCACGGAATCGAATAATCTGGCCATCAAGGGCGCCGCCCGCTTCGCCGCCGCGCGCGGGACCGACCGGCGGCAGGTCATCACCTTCGCCACCGAGCATAAATGCGTGCTGGAAAGCGTGCGTGACCTCGGCGCCGAGGGATTTTTGCCGGCGATCCTGCCCGTGGCGGGGGATGGCCGCATCGACCTGGACCTGCTGGCCGCCAGGCTGGCGGCGGCGCCCACGCTGCTGGTCTCGGCGATGGCGGTGAACAATGAGATCGGGGTGATCCAGGACCTCGCCGCGATCGGCCGGCTGGCCAGGCACCATGGCGCGCTGTTCCACACCGATGCGGCGCAGGCGGCCGGGCGCATCGCGCTCGACGTCCAGGCGATCGGCGCCGACCTGATGAGCCTGTCGGGCCACAAGATGTATGGCCCCAAGGGGATCGGCGCGCTCTATCTCCGCCGCCGCCCCCGGGTGCGCCTGGCCGCGCTGTTCTCCGGTGGCGGGCAGGAGAGGGGGCTGCGCAGCGGCACGCTGCCGGCGCCGCTGATCGTGGGCCTCGGCGCCGCGGCGCGGATCGCCCTGGCCGAGGGGGGGGCGGAATCCGGGCGCATCGCGGCGCAACGCGACGCCTTCCTGGCCAGCCTTCAGGCGGCGGTGCCCGGCATCGTGCTGAACGGCGATTCCGAGCATCGCGTGGCGGGCAACCTTTCCATCTCCTTCCCCGGCGGGGTCAGCGCGCAGGCGCTGATGGCGGCGGCGCCGGACCTTTGCCTGTCGACCGGGTCGGCCTGCTCCTCGGCCGAGATCGAGCCTTCCCATGTGCTGCGCGCGCTCCGCCTGCCGGAGGCGGTGGCGCGCGCCACCTTGCGCGTGGGCATCGGCCGCTTTACCTCCACGGCCGAACTGTCGCAGGCGGCCGGGTTGCTCGGCCGGGCCTTCGCACAGTGCCTCCCTTCCCCATCAGAGACGCGCAGCAGCAAGGGCGCGGCGGAGCAAGCATGCCAAGGATGATTTTCATCGAGCGCGACGGGACGCGCCGCGAGGTGGACGCGCCGCTCGGCCTGTCGGTGCTGGAAATCGCGCACAAGCATGGCGTCGACATCGAGGGCGCCTGCGAGGGCAGCCTCGCCTGCTCCACCTGCCATGTGATCGTCGATGCCAGCTGGTATGGGAAGCTGTCGACCGCCACCGAGGATGAGGAAGACATGCTCGACCTGGCCTTCGACCTGCAGGAAACCTCGCGGCTGGGCTGCCAGCTGATCATGTCGCCGGCGCTGGACGGGCTGGTGGTGAAGCTGCCGGCCGGCACGCGCAACGCGGGCGGCTGACATGGCGCTGCCCGGGCCAGCCTTCGGCGCGCCCGGCGGCCTGTTCCAGGCGCTGCGCGCGGGCGCCTCGGCCGATTGGCAGGCCTATGTCTGGCATCCCTTCGTGCAGGGGCTGGCGGATGGCTCGCTGCCGGCCGCCGCCTTTCGCCGCTACCTGGTGCAGGATTACCTGTTCCTGGTGCAGTTCGCCCGCGCCTTTGCGCTGGCCGCCTACAAGGCCGAAAGCTTCCCGGCCTTCCGCGCCAAGATCGCTTCGGTCTCCGGCCTGTTGCACGAAACCACCATGCATCTGGGCTATTGCGCCGAATGGGGCCTGACCGAGGCTGAGGTGCTGGCGGCGCCCGAAGCGCCGGCGACGGTGGCCTATACCCGCTGGGTGCTGGACCGCGGCATCGCGGGCGACATCCTCGACCTGGAGGTGGCGCTGGCGCCCTGCACCATCGGCTATGGCGAGATCGCCCGGCTGATCGAAGCCAGCCCGACGCGCCGGCGCGCCGGCAACCCCTATGAAAGCTGGATCGCCATGTATGCCGGCGCCGAATATCAGGCGCTGGCGACCGCCGCCGCCGAGGGGCTGGACGCGCTGGGCGAGAGCCATGGTGGGCCCGCCCGGCTGCCCGCGCTGACCGCGCATTTCGCGAAGGCAGCGCGGCTGGAGGCGGATTTCTGGGCGATGGGGCTGGGCTGTGATCAACCAGGCTTGATCGCAGCCCAGCCTTTGTTGAGAGGCCGATAAACCTCGGCGCCGAGGTTTATCGGCCGGGCCGTCAGGCGACGATGACGAAGTCCCCCGCCGCCAGCACCGTGCCCGCCGTGAAGCTGGCCAGCACCACCGGCGCGCGCGCGCCGGTGCCATCCATGTCCCAGCTCAGCACCGCGGCCGCGCTGTCCCACAGGAACTGGCCGACGCGGCCGACCGGGCCGCTGTCCTGCTGGAACCGCCCGAGCGTGAGCAAATCCATGCCCTCGGTCAGCCGGCCGCGGAAGGCGGAGGCGTCGATCTGCAGACGATCCTCGCCGCTGACAAAGTCAGTGATGCTGTCATTGCCCTCCGAGGCCAGGACCCACATGAAGGTGTCGGGGCCGGCCCCGCCCGTCATGGTATCGCCTTGCGCCCCGCCCTGCAGCAGATCCTGCCCCTCATTGCCGAACAGCTGGTCCCGCCCGGTGCCGCCATTCACCACGTCGTTGAGGAACCCGCCGCGCAACACGTCGTTGCCGCCGCGGCCGTCGAGGACGGCGTTCTGCCCCGAGGCCGAGACGTTCACCGAATCCTTGGCGTCGCTGCCGGTGAAGGAGATCGCCTCGACATTGCGGATGCTTGCCTGCGTCACGCCGCCGACCGTGACAGTCCAGGGCGTTGCGCCGGCGGCCATCCTCAGGGTCACGCCGTAGCTGACGCTATTGTTGAAGATGACCAGCGTATCGATGCCCGCGCCGCCATCCACCGTGTCGTTCTGCTGCCCATACAGATACAGCGGATCGTCGCTCTCCCCGCCCGACAGGCTGTCGCTGCCATCGCGGCTGTAGAGCGCATCCGCGCCGCCCGCGCCTTCGATCGTGGCGCCGGTGCCGCCCCAGCCGGCATCGATCACGTCATGCCCGGCGGTGCCGATCACCCGCTCGATCCCGCTGACGCCGGCCAGCGCCACGCCGTCGATCGAGGCAGCGCCGGTGGCGAGGTCCAGGACCACCACGCCGCCATCGATCAGCAGCGTGTCGATGCCCGCGCCACCCGCTACGCTGTCGCCGCCGCCGGCAAGGATGGTGTCGGCGCCGTCTTCGCCAGCCAGCGTATCGGCGCCGAGGCCGCCATCCAGCAGGTCGCCGCCCGCATTGCCGAAGATGCCGTCCGCGCCGCCAAGGCCGCGCAGATGGTTGCCGGCCGCGCTGCCCCAGATCAGGTCATTGCCGTTGCTGCCATTCACATCCTCGATGTCGAGCAGCGTATCGACCGTGCCGTAGCCATCGGTCGCCAGGCCGGCCAGCAGGTCGATATAGGCCGCGCCGGCGTCGAAATAGCTGGCCGTGTCGATGCCGTTGCCGCCATCGAGCGTATCCTGGCCGGGGCCGCCTTCCAGCAGATCATTGCCATCCAGGCCGGCCAGCAGGTTGGCGCCGGTATCGCCCACCAGCGTGTCGTCGCCGGCCGAGCCGGCCAGGTTCTCGACCGCGATGTAGACGTCGCCCGCCGCCTCGCCGGTGTTGACCGAGGGGTTGCCGAGGGAGGCAAAGATGCCGGTCTGGCCCGGGACGTAGCTGAAGTAATTGCCGTTATAGGCGACGATGTCGGCGCCGGTGCCGCCATTCAGCGTGTCGGCGCCCTGGCCGGCGATCAGCGTGTCATTGCCGCCGAGCCCGCGCAGTTCGCTGGCGCCGAAGCTTGCCCCCAGCACGTCCCCGGCATCGCTGCCGATCAGGCCCTGGATGAAGCTGTAATGGTCACCCGCCGCCGCGCCGCCATTGGCGCTGGCATTGGCCAGGTAGGCCACCACCGCGACCACATTGTTCGGATCCTCATAGGAGGCGAAGTTGAAGCCATTGCCGCCGTGCAGAACGTCAGGCCCGGTGCCGCCATACAGCGTGTCGTTGCCAAGCCCGCCATCCAGCGAGTCGATCCCCGCATTGCCCAGCAGCCGATCATCGCCATCGCCGCCGAACAGCGTGTCGTTGCCGCCGTTCCCCGCCAGCTCGTCATTGCCCTCGAGCCCGTCGATCAGGTAGTTCTGGTTGGTCGGCGCGATGATCTGGTTGTTGTTCGCATTTCCGGTCAGCGCGATGCTCATGGCCGAATTATTCTCCCTGAACGTGCTTTGTGTAAAAGTTGCAAACCGCGTGTCGCCGGTCAACCGCCGGCCGCACAGCGCGCGGGAATGTCATGTTCGCCATCGGGTCCGCCCCCCCGTGCGCCGGTCCCGGTTTCGCGCTAAGGGGCCGCGCATGCGCATCCTCGTCGCCATGTCCGGCGGCGTCGATTCCTCGGTGGTCGCCGGGCTGATGGCCCGCGCCGGGCATGAGGTGATCGGCGCCACCCTCCAGCTTTACGATCACGGCGCCGCCACGGCCCGCAAGGGTGCATGCTGCGCCGGCCAGGATATTCGCGATGCGCGGCGCGTGGCCGACCACCTGTCGATCCCGCATTATGTGCTGGACCGCGAAGCCCGCTTCCGCGCCGCCGTGATCGAGGATTTCGCCGCCACCTACGCCGCCGGCGAAACGCCGATCCCCTGCGTGCGCTGCAACCAGACGGTGAAGTTCATCGACCTGATCGAGCTGGCGCGCGACCTTGGCTGCGACGCCATGGCGACCGGCCATTATGTGCGCCGCGTCGAGGGTGCCGCGGGCCCCGAACTGCACCGCGCCGCCGACCCAATGCGCGACCAATCCTATTTCCTGTTCGCCACCACCCGCGACCAGCTGGCCTTCCTGCGCTTCCCGCTGGGCGACATGCCGGACAAGGCCGCGGTCCGCGCGGTGGCAGCCGAGCTTGGCCTGACCGTCGCCGACAAGCCGGACAGCCAGGATATCTGCTTCGTCCCCAAGGACGGCCCTGGGGGTGGCTATGACGCGCTGGTCGGCAAGCTCCGCCCCGATGCCGCCGAACCGGGCGAGATCGTGGATGCGGCGGGCCGCGTGCTGGGCACCCATGGCGGCATCGGCCGCTATACGGTGGGGCAGGGGCGGGGGCTTGGGATTGGCGGCGGCGAGCGGCTGTTCGTGACGGGCATCGACGCCCCGCGCCGGCGCATCATCGTGGGCCCCCGCGCCGCGCTGGCCACGGAGGCCGCCGAGGCGGGCGAGGTGAACTGGCTGATCGACCCGCCGGCCGAACCTTTCCAGGCCACGGTCAAGCTGCGCGGCCGCGAACAGCCCAGCGCCGCCACGCTGCATTTCGACGCGCGCGCGGGCCGGCTCGGAATCCGGCTGGAAACGCCCGCCGTGGTGGCGCCCGGGCAGGCCTGCGTGATCTATGCCGGCAGCCGCGTGCTGGGCGGTGGCCTGCTTCGCCGCAACCGCGTTGACAGCAACGAGGCCGCGGCCTAATCCGCGCGCTCCGGGTGCCTGTCCTGGGCGCCATCCGTTGGGGCGACGTAGCTCAGCTGGTTAGAGCACGGCACTCATAATGCCGGGGTCGGCGGTTCAAGTCCGCCCGTCGCTACCACAGCTTTTCCGACATGTTTCAAGGCATTGTCCGGCGGCCGCGTGGCAGGGCGCGGCTGGCGCGCCAGGGCATTTTGCGCGACAGGGAACCGACGCCCGCAGCGGAGAAGACCCATGGCCGACCTCGCCACCCCCCCCTCGCTCTCGCAGATCCTGGCCAGCTGGACCCGTGGGGTCACCCTGGCCTCGCTGCCCGCCCCGGTGCGGGCGCAGGTCATCGCGACCCTGGTCGATACGGTCGGGCTTTCCCTCTCCGCGCGCCATGAATTCTACACGATCGCGGCGCGCGACAGCTGGGACGCGGATGGCCCCTGCACCGCCTTCGGCCATGCGCGCCGCCTGGATGCCGGGGGCGCCGCCTTCGTCAACGGCATCGCCGCGCATGGCGAGGATTTCGACAATACCTTCGAGGGGTGCCCGGTGCATTCCGGCGCCGTGATCGTCCCCGCCGTGCTGGCCCTGGCCGAGCGGGATGGGCTGACCGGCGCACAGGCCATGGCGGCGATGGCGGTGGGCATCGAGGTGATCTGCCGCCTCGGCCTGGTGGCGCAGAAGGGCGTGCATGCGGGCGGCTTCCACCCCACCTCCATCCTCGGCACCATGGCGGCCGCCCTGGCCTGCGGCCATGCGATGGGGCTCGATGAGGGCCGGCTGACCCACGCGCTCGGCATCGCCGGCAGCGCGGCTTCCGGCATCATCGAGTATCTTGCCGATGGCTCCTCCACCAAGCGCATGCATGCGGGCTGGGCGGCGCAGGCGGGGCTGCGGGCGGCCATGCTGGCGCGCGCGGGCTTCGATGGCCCGCGCACCGTGTTCGAGGGCACGCACGGGCTGTATCGGTCCTTCGCCCCCTCGCTGAAGCCCGACTTCACGCCGCTGACCGAAGAATTGGGCACGCGCTGGGTCACCGCCGACCTGGCCTTCAAGCCCTATGCCTGCGGCACCATGACGCAGCCCTTCATCGATGCCGCGCTGGCGCTCCGCGCCCAGGGCATCACCCCGGACGATGTCGCGAGCATCGTCTGCGAGGTGGGCGAGGGCACGGTGCATCGGCTCTGGGCGCCGCTGGCACTCAAGCAGAATCCGCCGACCGGCTATGGCGCCAAGTTCAGCACGCCCTACTGCATCGCCGTCGCGCTGATCGATGGCGATGCGGGACTCGCGCAGTTCACCGAGGACCGGGTGCATGAGCCGAAGGTGCGCGCGCTGGCCGGGCGGATCAGCTACGTCGTCGATCCGGCCAACGAGTATCCGCGCAACTATACCGGCCATGTGCGCGCCACGCTGACCGACGGGAGGGTGGTGGAGGCGCGCCAGCCCTGCCTGCGCGGCGGCAAGCAGCAGAAGCTGAGCGAGGCGGAGATCATCGCCAAGTACCGCGCGAATACGCGCTTCGCCGCGGTGCCCGAGGCTGCCTCGGAAGCGCTTCTGGCATCGCTGCTGCGGCTGGAGGGGCTGGCCGATCTGCGGGCGCTGGCGGCGCCCGCGCTCACATCGGGCTGAACATCATCCGCAGGCGGAAGCGCCCGGCGGCCTCGATATGGGCGCGCATCGCCGCCCCCGCCGCGGCTGCGTTGCGTGCGGCGATGGCGTCCACGATCGCCGCATGCTCGGCCAGCACATCGGCGATGCGGCCGGGTGTCTGGTAGGTGGTGCCGGGCAGCAACGCCATGAAGTCGTTGAGCGGCGCCATCGCATGCGCCAGGAAGCCGTTGCGTGCCGCCGCGCAGATGCCCTGGTGAAGCCGGCGGTTGAGCATCGCCGCGCGGGGCGCATCCGCCGCTGCCGCCGCCATCTGCTGGAGAATGTCGCCGAGCCCGTCGACATCCAGCGCCGAGGCCTGCACCGCCGCCATCTCGGCGGCACTTCCCTCCAGCGCCGCGCGGAACAGGTACAGCTCCCGCACCTGGCCCTCATCGAGCGAGGCAATGGCCAGGCCGCGCCCGGGCACATCCGCGATCAGCCGATCGGCCTCCAGCCGGCGGATCGCCTCGCGCACCGGCGTGCGGCTGGTCTCCAGTGCGGCCGCCAGCTGCACCTCGCGCACCCGCTGGCCGGGCAGGTAGACGCCGTCGCGGATGCCCTGGCGCAGCTGCCGGTAGACGAATTCCGCCCGGGAGATGTCGGCGTCCGGCACAGGCATCCTCGCCTTCACGGCAGGAACAGCCCGCCATTCACATGCAGGCTCTGGCCGGTGATGTAGCCGCTGGCGGGGCGGCAGAGCAGGCGGATCACCTCCGCCACATCCTCCGGCACGCCCTCGCGGCCGACGATCGGCTGCCCGGCGATGCCATGGCCCGAGCCGGCCGAGCGCTTGCCGCCGATCTTGCCCGGGATGACGCAATTCACCGTCACGCCATGCGCCGCGAATTCCACCGCCAGCGCGCGCGTCAGGCCCACCAGCCCGGCCTTCGCGGCGATGACATGGGCGCGGTCCGGCGCGCCGAGATGGGCCGAGAGCCCGCCCATGTTGATGATCCGCCCATGACCCCGCGGCACCATCCGCCGCAGCGCCGCGCGCGAGCAGAGGAAGGCACCATCCAGGATGGTGCCGGTGATCTCGCGCCACCGCGCGAAGCTCATCTCCAGGAACGGATCCTCGCCCCGGAGCGCGGCGTTGTTCACCAGGATATCCAGCCGGCCGAAGCCAGCATCCACCGCCGCCATCATCGCCTCGACGCCGGCTTCGTCGGTGACGTCGGCCAGGACGACCATGGCGCGGCGGCCCAGCGCCCGGACCTCCTGCGCCACCGCCTCGGCCTCCTCGCGGGAGGAGCGGGCGTGCAGCACCATATCCGCCCCCTCGGCGGCCAGCGCCAGCGCGGTCGCGCGGCCGATCCGCCGCACGCCGCCGGTGATGAGCGCCACCTGGCCCTGCATCGGCTTGTCATCCATGGTCGGCTTCCTCCGGTGTGTCGATCAGGTGCAAGAACGGCCGCAGGTCGCGCACCGGACCCACGGCATCCAGGCCCCGGACGGCGTCGATCAGCGCGGTCGTGGCGTGGGGGCCGAGCAGGGGCGCCATGAGTTCCCGCGCCTTGGCCTCGACCTCGGCTTCCGTCATCGGGTTTTCGGGCGTGCCGCGCACCGCCTGCGCATGGTGCCGGCGGGTCGTGCCGTCGCTGAACACCAGCTCCACGATCGCCTGCCGCGCCGGCACGGCCAGGGTGAGCTCGGGGCTGGGCACCAGGCTGGTCCGCGCCCGCAGCGCCAGGATGGCGGGGTCCTGCATGCGGGCCACATCGTGCCCGGCCGCGAACCCCACCGTGCCGTCCAGCAGCGCGAGCGCGGCCAGGTGCTGCACGCAGACATCGGGCATGGCCCGGTCGTCCACGATGTGGATCCGGTCATCCGGCAAGGTGAGGCGAATGGCGCTGATCGCCGCCGGCGCATGGCGCGCCCCGCCGGTGATGGCGATGATGGCGTCCAGCACCGCCTGGATCGGCGAGCCGACGCACCATTTCTTGATCGAGGCGCGCTCGATCTCGAAGCGCTCACCCAGCCCATCGAGCAGCGCCGCCGGGTCGGGCCGGTCGGCGAAGGCGGCGAAGAAATTATGCGTGCCGCTGAACGGATCGTCCACGCCGGTGAAGCCGTCGGCCACCATCAGCGCCGCCAGCGTGCCGTTGCGCGCCGGCATGCCGGCGAAGTCGAAGGCCTTCTCGACATGGTCGGGATCGCGGTTCCAGAAGGGAATGCCGCTGGCCTGCTGCGCGCAGTAGGACAGCATGTGGCGCACCTGCCGCGCATCCAGGCGAAGTACCACCGCGGCGGCGGCGGCGGCACCGAAGGCCGGGCCGATGCTGTGCGTGCTGTGCCGGGCCTTGGCCGGTGGCGGAAAGCCGAGCGCGATGTTGATGCGCGCCGCCACATCGTAGCCGGTGGCGATGGCGCGCAGGAAGGTCTCGCCATTGGCATCCGCGCGCTCGGCCACGGCCAGCGCCGCGGGCACGATGGCGCAGCCGGGATGGCAGCGGCTGGCCAGGTGGCTGTCATCCGTCTCGTCCGCATGCGCGGCCATGGCATTGGCAAAGGCCGCCTGCGCGGCCGGCAGCAGCAGGCGGGCGCCGATCGCCAGCGCCTCGGGCGCGCCGCCGGTGGGCGCCACGAAGTGCGCGCCGCGCAGGCCCGCCGCCAACCGCGTACCGGAGACGATGGCGGCGAGCGAATCCAGCAGGTGCAGCCGGGTCTTGGTTCGGATTCGGGTCGGCAAGGGGGTGGTCGCGGCGCCGGCGATGTGCGCCGCGAGGCCGATGATCTCTGCCGAGAGCGATTCCGCCGCCTTGCCAGCCATTCAGCGCCATCCTTCCATCACAGTACGCCCATGCCGCGCAGCGCCAGGAAGCCGCCGCCGGTAAGGATCGCCGCATCCAGCAGGGCGGTATGCAGCTTCACGCTCATCCGCGCGCCCAGCCAGCGCGCGGTCATCACGCCGGGGATGCTGATGCAGCCGACGACCAGCGCCAGCAGCCAGGCCCAGCCCGGCAGCTCGCCCAGCGCCTGGAAGGTCAGCACCTTCACCAGCCCGACGATCAGCGAGATCGCCGCATCCGTCGCCACCACCGCCTGCGCCTGCAAACCAAGCGCCGCGAGTGCGGCGATCAGCACCACGCCGCCGCCCGGCGTGCCCCCGGTGACCAACCCGAACGCCAGGCCGAGCAGCACCACGCCGACCGGCCCGACCTTCAGCGTGCGGCCCGAGAGCCAGTGGCGCAGCGGCACCATGACCAGCAGCGTGACACCCAGCAGCAGCGCCACCTCGGGCCCGCTCAGCAGCGTGAACAGCGCGGCGCCGGCGAAGCAGGCGGGGATCGCCGCCAGCGTCAGCGGCACCACCCGCGCCCAGGCCACCCGGTCGCGGAACACCACCAGCCGCGTGGCGTTGTTGAACAGGCCGGACACCGCCAGCACCGGCACCGTCGCGGCCGCGCCGATGATCGGCACCAGCGCGATCGGCATCAGCAGCCCCGTGCCATAGCCGGCCAGCCCGCCAATGATCGCGGTGAGATAGGCGCTGACGCCCACCAGCAGCGCGGAGAGGGGCTCGACCGGCATGGCGCCGCGGCTCAGCGCACGTGAAAGGATCGAGTTTGAGCATCAATGCCCGTTGATATCATTCTGTCTTCTCCTGCGCTTTTCGCGCTGTCGGGCATTGATTCACAAACTCTCAGCGCGCCACGCGGATGCCGGCTTCCTGCAGGATGCCGCGCAGCGTGGTCTTGTATTCCTCGAAGAAGGTCGCGGTGTCCGCCGCCGAGAGCCAGGCCCCCTGGAACTGGTTGTCCTCCAGGTATTTCCGCCAGGTGGCGCTTTCGGCCATGCGCTGGAACATGGTCTGGTAGTAGGCGACGGCCTCGGCCGGGATGCCGGGCGGCGCCACCAGGCCGCGCGCCTGCACGACATCGGTGATGGCGAAGCCCGCCTCGGCCATCGTCGGCACGTCGGGGAAGCCGGGCAGGCGCGCATTGCCCACCTGCGCCAGCACCCGCATGCGACCGGCGCGCACCTGTTCGCCCGCCTCGCTCGGCTCGGCGATCATGATGTCGACATGCCCGCCCAGCACGGCCGAGACCCGCTCCCCGCCGCCGGGGAAGGAGACGAAGGACCAGCGCGTGCCGGTGCTGGCCATCAGCAATTGCCGCACCAGATTATCGCGCGCGGTGGGCGACCCGCCGGACTGGCGCAGCGCGCCCGGGCGCGCCCGGGCGGCATTGATGAAGTCCGCCAGGGTGCGATGCGGGCTGTCGGCGCGCGTGACGATCAGCGCCGGCTCGATGGCGATGCGGGTGATGGCGGTCATGTCGGAGGTCTGGGCTCGCGCCTCGGCCTGCACCAGCGGCAGCGAGATCCACAGGCTGGTCCAGACGCCGAGCACATGCGGGTCGCCGCGCTTGTCCACGATGTAGTTCATCGCGGTCGCGCCGCCGCCCCCGACACGGTTCACGATCTGCAGCCGCACCGGCGCCAGCCGCTCGGCCTCCAGCGCGGTCGCGACGGCGCGGGCGAAGACGTCGGGGCCGCTGCCCGGGCCGTTATGCGCCACGATCTCGATCGGGCGCGTCGGCACCCAGCCGGACTGGCCGCGCGCGGGCAGCGTGGCGCCAAGGCCCAGCGCGGCGCCGGTGGCCAGCAAATGACGACGTTGCATGTTCATTCTCCCTGTCTTGTGGTTGTTGGTGGGGGTCAGGCCGGCATCGCCCGGCGTCGGCGGCGCGCTGCCAGCAGCGACGGGGCCAGAAGGATCAGGGCGGCCAGGCCGAGCATCACGGCGGAGATCGGCCGCTCCACCAGGATGGTCGGGTCGCCCTGCGACATGGTGAGCGATTGCCGGACGGCGCGTTCCATCGCATCCCCCAGCACGAAGCCCAGGATCAGCGGTGCGGCCGGGAAGCCGAACTTCGCCATGCCGTAGCCGAGCAGGCCAAAGCCCGCGAGCAGCGCGAGGTTCATCACATTGTCGGACACGCTGTAGGCGCCGACCAGCGCCAGGCCGAAGATGATCGGGAACAGCACATGCAGCGGGATCCGCAGGATCTGCGCGAAGACCGGCACCAGCGGCAGGTTCAGCACCAGCAGCACGATGTTGCCGATATAGAGGCTGGCGACCAGGCCCCAGAAGACCTGCGGGCTTTCCAGCATCATCAGCGGCCCCGGCCGCACGCCCCACAGGATCAGCGCCGACAGCAGGATCGCCGTGGTGCCGCCGCCCGGGATGCCGAGCGTCAGCAGCGGCACCAGCGCGCCCCCGGAATCCGCATTGTTCGCCCCTTCGGGCGCGGCCACGCCCTCGGGCACGCCGGTGCCGAACTTCTCGGGATGCTTGGAGACCGCCTTCTCGATCCCATAGGCGAGGAACGAGGCGATGGAGGAGCCCGCGCCCGGCAGCACGCCCACGATGAAGCCGACGACGGAGCCGTTGGCGAAGGCGAAGCGGCACGCCTTCAACTCCTCGCGCGAGGGCAGCAGATCGCGCATGCGGCTTGGCACCGGCAGCGGCTTGTTCTCCTCCCCGGCCTGGATGCTTTCCAGCACGCCGGCAATCGCGAAGACGCCGATCGCGATGATCATGAAGTCGATGCCGCTGATCAGGAAGGATGAGCCGAAGGTGAAGCGACTCTGCGAGGTGAACAGGTCGGTCCCGATGCTGGTCAGCCACAGCCCGACCAGCAGCGCCAGCAGCGCCTTGATCAGCGAGGAACCGCCCAGCACCACCACCAGCGACAGGCCGAGCACCATCAGCGCGAAATACTCGGGTGAGCTGAAGCGCAGCCCGAAGGCCGCGATCGGCGGCGCCATCAGCGTGAGTGCCACGATGCCGAAGGTGCCCGCGATGAAGGAGGCGATGGCCGCGATGCCAAGTGCGGCACCCCCGCGTCCCTTGCGCGCCATCTGGTAGCCATCGAGGCAGGTGGCGACGGACGAGGCCTCACCTGGAATGTTCAGCAGGATCGAGGTGGTGGAACCGCCATACTTCGCGCCGAAATAGATGCCGCACAGCATGATGATGCCGCCCGTCGGATCCATTCCGTAGGTCAGCGGCAGCAGCAGCGCGATGGTGGCGGCCGGGCCGAGGCCGGGCAGGATGCCGACCAGCGTGCCGAGGAAGCAGCCGACCAGGCACCAGACCAGGTTCATCGGCTGCAGCGCAACGGCGAACCCCTGGCCGAGGCCCCCCAGGACTTCCATGGCCGGCCCTCCTCAGAAACCGAGCGGCCCGGCGGGCAGCGCCACGCCGAGCAACTGGGTGAACACCAGCCAGAAGCCTGCCGAGCAGCCGATGCCGACCATGACCGCGCTCCGCCAGCCGCGCCGGAACACATAGGCCACGATGAATATCGTGAGCGCGGCGAAGCCGATCACGAAGCCGGTATATTCCATCGCCACGGCCGCAAGGGCGAAGACCAGCCAGGTCAGCAGCGCCCGCTTGTGCCCGCCGGGGGCGGCACTGTCGTCGGGCCCTGGGCGCGGCGGCGCGCGAAGCAGCGCGCGCAGTGTCAGCGCCAGCGACAGCAGCAGCATCAGCGCGCCATAGAATAGCGGGAAGAAGCCCGGCCCCGGACCATCCTCGCCGATGAATTCCCAAGCGCCGGCGCGGATCGCGATGAAGCCGCCGAGGCCGGCCAGGGCCAGGCCCGCCAGTATGTCCTTGTCGAACCCGCCGGCTTCCCTGCCCATGGCTAGGACGCCAGCGCCAGCAGGTCGGCGGCGTCTTCCATCCGGTCCAGTGCCCAGATCGCCTGCGCCAGGCGCTGCGCGGCCGCGTCACCCAGCCCCGCCGCATTGCCGAGGAACTTGCGCTCCAGCGCCGCATCGGACATCGGGTTGGCGACGGTACCGCTGGCATGCGCCACTGGTGCCTCGAAGCGCCGCCCATCGGTGGCGATCAGCGTGGCGTGCGCCTGGTCCTTGCCGAAGCCCTCCACCGTGCTGACACGCACCTTGGGGCGGAAGGCCAGCACGTCGGGCGCGGTGGCGCGCCCATCGCTGTACTGGGCAATGCCGGCGGTTCCATCCAGATAGGCGACGGCCGCCGAATGGTTGATGCTGAACTTCGACATCAGCCCGGACTTCGGATCATCGACGCCGGTGATCTTCACCGCATGTGGATGCACCTGCAATTCCACCTGCGCCACCGCCTCGGCCGGCAGGCCGGCGCTGGCCCGCAGCGCGATCATCGCATCGATCAGCGGGTGCAGCACGATGCCGCAGGCATAGGGCTTGTAGCCGTTGCGCGTCAGCTCGAACCGCGCGCCGAGCTCCTCGATGATGCGCTCGGGCGTGGCGAGGCTGCTGTAGATGCGCGCGAAGCCGCGCTTGCCTTCCAGGATCTCGTCCGAGCTGTTGAAGCCGCGCGCCGCCAGCAACGCGGCCAGCACGCCGCTCGCGCCTGCCTTCCCGGCGTGGAAGGATTTGCACATGGTGCCGCGATTCTGCTGCATGCCCGCGGCCTGGGTGGTCGCGATGCCGATCGCATGGGTGGTCTGCACCCCATCCAGCCCCAGCAGCCGCGCCGCCCCCGCGCCGGCCGCGATGGCGCCGAGCGTGCCCGTCAGGTGCCAGCCGCCATCATGGTGGGCCGGCGCGGCCTGGCCCGCGCGCACGCCTGCCTCGAAGCCGGCCACATAGGCCACGATCAACGCCTGGCCGGAGACGCGCCGATGCTCGACCAGCGCGAGCAGGGCGGCCAGCAGCGGCGAGCTGGTGTGCAGGACGACGCCGCCCATATGCGTATCGTCGAAGTCGAGCAGATGTCCCATCTGGCCGTTGACCACCGGGGCATCGAGCAGCCCAAGCCGCAGCCCCCCATGCCCCAACACGCGCGCGACGGGCGCCGAGCCGGTGGCGGCAAAGGTTTCGCGCAGGATGGCGATGGTCGGGTGATGGCGCGCCGCGAGGGCGCAGCCGATCATGTCCATCACGCCGCGCCGTGCCTCATGCACCAGGGGCGCGGGCAGATCCTCGAAGCTGAGCCCGGCGATGAAGCCCGCAAGTCTGCGGGTGAGGCCGAGATCGAGCGGCGCGACGCCATACTCGCCCTTCGCGGTCCCCATGATGGTTCCTTTCCCTCGCTTCGGCAGGCTTTCGCAACCGTTGGCGGCACTCTACGGCGCTTGTGTGCGGCTGTATACAGTCGCGCGGCGGCCGCCATCTTGCGCGGGAAGTCCGCCTTCGCGCCGGCTGGCCGGGAAGCTGCGGATTGCCGGCGCCATCGGCATTGCCTATCGCGGCCAATGGAACGCCGCGCCTTTCAGAGGCATCGAAACGCCGATACGGTTTGCCCATCGCCAGGCAAGCCAGGGGAGCCACAGATGGGAACTGCGCAACCTTGGGTGCCGATTTCAGAAGCACGGGCGCAACCCAGCCGACTGGTCGGGCCACCGATCTTCGCTGGCGCGGGGCTTCTTCGCCAGGGGCTCAAGGTGCGGTGCGGCACCGGGTAGCGCCAGCGCAGCGTTTCATCGCCTGGGTCTCCAGGCCGCGGTCCCTGGCAGCGATGTCCGGACCGATCAGCGTCAACCCGCCGGCCGATTGCGGCCGGCCGCGTCCGGAATGTCAGGAGAGACGGAGACAATGGCAAAGCAACCGACAGAAATCGGCCTGGATGACCTGGCCAAGGTCAGCGGCGGGCAGTTGAGCCTGGGCACCGCCGGCCAGGACACGATCAATACCGGAGGGACCAACGACATCGTCGCCGGATTTGCCGGCAACGACATGATCGCGACCGATACGGGCGCTGACACGGTCTATGGTCACGAAGGCGACGATACGGTCTCATCCGGTGAGGGATCGGACATTCTCTGGGGTGACAGTGGCAACGATCTGCTCACCGCCGGGGGCGGTGAAGATACGCTGGCTGGCGGCGCGGGCCACGACCAGCTTCAGGGCGGTGATGGCAATGACTTCCTGAGCGGCCAGGATGGCAATGACACGATCATGGGCGACCAGGGTCGCGATTATCTCGAAGGCGGCAGCGGCGGCGACTCACTCTCGGGCGGCGACCAGAATGATACGCTGTTCGGCGGCGAGGGCAACGACATGCTCGATGGCGGCGGGCGCGATGGTGCGGCTGACAATGTCTCCGGCGAGGGGGGCGATGACAATTATGTCTGGGGTACCGCCTATGGCAACGACACCTTCCTGGGTGGCGAAGGCCGCGACACCATCACCCTGAACGGCGTGACCGAACAGCAGCTGCGTGACGGGCTCAACCTTGGCGGTGCAAACGTGACCATGCTGGTTGGCGCCAGTGGGCTGGTGAGCTTCCTCGATGCCGCAGGCCAGCCGACCAGCGTGACCGGCACCTTCACCCTGGGTGGCGAGAGGCTCAGCTTCCACCAGGTCGAGAATTTCCGCCTTGGCTAGAGCCTGATCGGCTTTGGTGGAATCACCAAAGGCGTGAATCAGCCTCTCGGCAAAGGCTAGAGCCTGATCGGCTTTGGTGGAATCACCAAAGGCGTGAATCAGCCTCTCGGCAAAGGCTAGACTGTGATCAACCTATGTTGATCACAGTCTAGGGGCAGCTGGGCGCATACCAACGGCCGGATTGAATGACCTGCGGCCAGGATCGTGCCGAAGGCGTGCCCTCGGCACGACGCTGCCCGCCCGGCGCCTGGGCGCGCAAAAAAGAAATGCCAACGGTTCGCTGCAACCGGCCGTTGGTATCGGATGACATCATCGGACGCCATGGAGCCTGCAGCACGCGATCGTGCCCGACGGCTGCATGGTGAGCCGATCGTGCCGTCGGCGGGACCAGAGCCGCCTGCTGCCAGGGCAGGATCAGCGCGATGCCGGGCAGGACGGCGCCCGGCACCGCGGCGTGCCCGCCCCCGGGCGCAGGCGCTGTCAGACCGGCTTGTTGCCCTTCACCACCACGCGATGCAGCAGCCGCCGCATCGCCGGGTCGAAGGCGCCGCGCTGATGCATGGTGCAGCGATTGTCCCAGATCATCAGGTCGCCCACGCGCCAATTCTGCGTCCAGCGGAAATCGCCGCCGAGCGTATGCGCCCACAGCGCGTCCAGCAGCGCCTCGCTCTCATCGACCGCCATGCCCATCACATAGGCGTTGAAGCGCTTGCCGAGATAGAGCGAAGGGCGCCCCGTCTCGGGATGTGTCCGCACGATCGGATGCACCGCGCCGGCAATGTCGCGGATGTCGCCGCTTTCGGGCGCGACCGTGCCGGGCCGCTGCTTGCCGGAGGAGACATAGACCGCGTCATGCTTGATGCTGCGCCCTGCCACCGCCTGCTTGAGCGCATCCGGCAGCGCGGCATAGGCCGCTTCCATGTTCAGCCAGCTGGTGTCGCCGCCGCCATCGTCAGGGATCTCCAGCGATCGCAGCAGGCTGGCCGAGGGGGGGGTCTCGATGAAGCACATGTCGGTGTGCCAATCGGCCTCGCCAGCGCCGAGTTCACCCACCGGCTTCCCATTCTCGACAATGTTGGAGATCTTCACGATCTCCGGGATGCCCGCGACATAGACCTTGCCGGTCAGCCGCGTGCCCGGGTTGAAGTCCAGCGCGCCGAAGCGCCGGCCGAGCGCCACATGGGCATGGTCGTCCAGGCTCTGGTTGCGGAAGCGCAGCACCAGATGATCCAGCCAGGCCTGGTGGATCAGCGCGAAATCGGCATCGGTGAGGCGGGCGAGGTCAACGCCCTCCACATCCGCGCCCAGCGCGGCGCCGAAGGGGTGGATGCGGATGGCGCTGCCCGGATGGTCCAGCATGGTGCGTTCCTCCCTGAACTGCCCCAGGGGTAGCGCCGCGGGAAGTCTCGCGTCAAGAGAATTGGTCTGACCGGTTGACGGGTCAGGCCGAGCGGCCCTAGCCTGATCCCATGGCGACACGCCCCCTCCCGGACCTGCCTCCGCTGCGCCTCGTGCGGCCCAAGCGCATGTATGAGCAGATCGCCGAGCAGATCGAGGCGCTGATCCGCGACGGCACCTTCGACCCTGGCCGGCGCCTGCCCGGCGAACGCGAATTGGCCGAGCGGATCGGCGTGAGCCGCCCCTCCCTGCGGGAAGCGCTGATCGCGCTGGAGACCGCCGGGCTGATCGAAACCCGCATGGGCGACGGCACCTATGTGCGCGCGGATATCGGCCCCACGCCCGTCTTTCCGCTGGCCACGGGGCGCGACCTTGGGCCCGGCACGCTGGAACAGTTCGAGGCGCGGCGGGCGCTGGAATGCGCTGCCGCCGAGCTGGCCGCGACGCGTGCCACCATCGAACAGCGCGCGGCGCTGCAAGCCAGCCTCGATCGCATGACCGCCCTGGTGGCGCGCCGCGACAATCCTGCGGCCGAGCATCTGCTGTTCCACACCACGCTGGTGGACGCCGCGCAGAACCAGATTTTCTCGCGCGTGGTGCGCGAGCTCTGGCGCGCGCGGCAGGGCGCGATGTGGGAGGTGCTTCGCCGCAAGGTCGAAGACCTGGATAGCTGGGGCGCCGGCCTGGTCTTCCGCAGGCAATTGATGGAGGCGCTGGCCGCCCGCGACAGCATGGCCGCCCGCGCCCTGATGGACGCGCATTTCCATCGGGTCGGCCGCAGATATTTCGATCCGGGTGAGTGAACCCGGCGGGACACAAAGGGGGGAGGCAAAGAAAATGGCACCGAGGATCACGCGCCGCACCGCCATGGCCGGCGGGCTCGCGCTGGCGGCACCCGGCATCGCCGGGGCGCAGGCGCCGACCACGATCACCATGTGGACCTTCCTCGACCCGACGCGCCCCGGTGGCCGTGAGACCGCGCTGAAGCAGATCATCGAGAGCTTCGAGCGCGCCAACCCTGGCCTGCGCGTCCGCGTCGAACCGCAAGTCTGGACCACCATGGCGGAGCGCTTCGTGCTTGGCGCCAATGCGCGCAACGCGCCGGACATTGTCTGGGTGAATGACCAGAACCTGGCGCTGCTGGCGGAATCCAACGCCGCCGCCGACCTGCAGCCGATGGTGGATGCCTGGCCGGCGTCGCGCCGCGACGACCAGGTGCTGCCCGCGGCCTTCCGTGCCGCCACCATCAACAACAAGCTGCACGCCGTGCCGATCATGGCCACCAGCTCGGTCCTGATGGTCCGCCGCGACCTGATGGAAGCCGCCGGCATGCCACTCGAGAAGCTGCGCACCTGGGATGGCGTGCTGGAAGCGGCCAAGGCCATGACGCGCGACACCAATGGCGATGGCCAGCCCGACATCTGGGGCATTGGCCTCGGCCTCGCGACCGAGCGCTTTTCCTTCACCCCGGCCGTGATGGCGGCGATCGGTGCGCAGGGCCCCCTGTTTGGCGATGGCTGCCGCGCGCGCCTGGCGACGCCCGAGGTGGCGCGCGCCGTGCAATGGCAGGCCGACCTGATCCTTCGCCATCGCGTGACCCCCCGCGAAGCGGTCGCCACCACCTCCGACGATGCGATCGACCAGTTCGCCGCCGGCCGCTACGGCATGCAGATCATCGCCAATTCCCGCTTCGAGCAGATCCAGCGCACCGCCGCCGGCTGGAACAAGGATGATCTGGCGATGGTGCCCACACCCAACTGGACGGCGGACCGGCCGGGGCCGCAGATCATCGGCGGCTGGTTCGGCGTCGCCTGGCGCGGCTCCCCGCGTGTGCGGGAGGCGATCCGCTTCATCGACCACATGACGAATGCGGCGGCGATGGCGCTGTGGAACCTGCCCGGCCAGCAGGTGCCGATGCTGAAATCGGTCGGCGCGCGGCCGGAGATGCAGCAGCCGCAATATGCGCATCTGCGGCTGGTGTCGGAGTTCCTCTCCGCCGCCGGTTTCTCCATGCCAAGCACCTGTGCCTGGTCGCGCACGCTGGCCGATTTCAACCTGGCGACGCAGCAGGTGGTGCTGGGGCAGCGCAGCGCGATGGACGCGCTGCGCATCGCGGAACGGGCGACGCAGGATCGGCAATAACGTGCGGCGCGCCGAGCGTTTCGTCCCCTACCGGCTGCTGGCGCCGGCGCTGGCGCTTGAACTGGTGCTGGTGCTCGGGCCGCTGGTGGTCGGCGTCTGGTACAGCCTGCACAATGTCCGCTTCTTCCAGATCCGGCGCTTCACCGGGCTCGACAATTACTGGCGCGTGCTCGGCTCGGAGGAGGTGCTGAACGCGCTGTGGGTCACGTCGATCTTCGCCTTCTTCGCGCTGTTCCTCACCTTCATCCTGGGCTTCGCGCTGGCGCTGTGGCTGGAGCGCGACGGGCGCTACGCCACCTTCATGCGCGCCGTCGTGCTGGTGCCCTACATGATCGCGATGCTGGTCGGCTCGATGCTGCTGAAATGGGTGTTCAGCCAGGAAGGCGGGCTGGCGCCCCTGGCGCTGGGTCCGATCGGGCTTGGCGAGGTGTCGATCCTGGGCGATCCGAAGCTTGCGATGGCGGCGCTGGTGTACAATGCGATGTGGCGCGACGGCGCCTTCGCCATGATCATGCTGCTGGCCGGGCTGAAGGCGATCCCGCCCGCGCTGCACCTGGCGGCGCGGGTGGACGGGGCGGGCGCCTGGATGCGCTTTCGGCGCATCACGCTGCCGCTGATGCGCATCCCCATCCTGATCACGCTGATCAGGTTGCTGGTCCACTTCGTCAATATCCTCACCTTCCCGCTGATCCTGACCGGCGGCGGGCCCAGCGGCGCGACCGAGGTGGTGGTGCTGAAGGTCTTCCATCTCGGCTTCAGCGACCATCTGCTGGGTCAGGCGAATGCGCTGGCGCTGCTGGTCTTCCTGGCGAATCTCGTGCTGGTCGGCATCCTGCTGGCGCTGTTCCGGCGCGCGGGGCGGGTGTGATGGCGGCATCCAACCTGCACGCCCACATCCTGCGCCGGCGCATCGCGCGCGCGCTGGTGAACCTGGTCATCGGGGCCTTCGCGCTGTTCCCGATCCTGTGGGGCGTTTCCTCATCCCTGAAGCCGGCCGAGCGCATCATCGAGTTTCCGCCGCGGCTGCTGCCCGAGACGGTGACGCTCGAGCATTATGTGCGGATCTTCCAGGATGACGCGACCTTCTACATCCTGAACAGCGGGCTGGTCTCGGCGGCGACGGTGGTGCTCACGCTCGGGCTCGCGGCACTCGGCGGCTATGCGCTGGCGCGCTACGATTTCCGCGGTCGCACCGCGGCGATGATGGTGATCGTGGCGGTGATGAGCATCCCGATCGCATCCCTGCTGGTGCCGACCTTCACCCTCATCTCGGTGCTCGGCCTGTTCGACACGCGGCTTGGCCTGGTGTTGCTCTACACCGCCTACCAGCTGCCGGCGGCGATCTGGATGCTCTACGGCTACTTCATGTCGCTGCCCGTCGAGGTGGAGAATGCGGCCCGGGTGGATGGCTGCACGCCGCTTGGCACGCTCAGGCGCGTGGTGCTGCCCTTGTCCAAGCCGGGGCTGGTGGCGGCGGCACTGTTCGTCCTGGTGTTCGCGTGGAACGACTTCGTGGTGGCCGTGACCATGACCTCCTCCGAGGCGACGCGCACCTTCCCGGTGGCGATCTACTTCTATCTCGGCTTCTACGGGCGCGAATGGGGGCCGCTGCTGGCGGCGTCGCTCGTCTCGATCGTGCCGATCATCGCGGTCTTCGTGTTCCTGCAGCGCTATTTCATGACCGGGCTGACCGGCGGCGGAGTGAAGGGCTGATGTCGAGCGTGACCTTCGAAGCCGTCAGCAAGCATTATGGCCCGGTGGTGGCGCTCGACCGGCTTGATCTGCGCGTGGAGGAGGGCGAGTTCGTCTCGCTGCTCGGCCCGTCCGGCTCGGGCAAGTCGACCACGCTCAACCTGCTGGCGGGCCTGATGGATGCCGATTCCGGCAGCATCCGGATCGGCACGCGCGAGGTCTCCAACCTGCCGCCCGAGCAGCGCGACATCGCCATGGTGTTCCAGAACTACGCGCTCTATCCGCACCTGACGGTGTTCGAGAACATCGCCTTCCCGCTGGAAGCCCGCAAGCCAAGGCCAGATGCGGCGACCATCCGGACGAAGGTGGAGCGCGTGGCCGGCACGCTGGGCGTGGCGCCGCTGCTGGCGCGCTACCCGAAGGAGATTTCGGGCGGGCAGCAGCAGCGTGTGGCGCTCGGCCGCGCCATGGTGCGCGACCCGAAGGTGTTCCTGCTGGACGAGCCTCTCTCGAACCTGGATGCCAGGCTGCGCATCCGCATGCGCCGCGACCTGAAGGCGCTGCACCAGAAGCTCGGCTGCACCATCGTCTATGTCACGCATGACCAGGCGGAGGCGATGACGCTGTCTTCGCGGATCGCCGTCTTCGACCATGGCAGGCTCCAGCAATACGGTACCCCGGCCGACATCTATGACCGGCCGGCCAACATCTTCGTCGCCAACTTCGTGGGCGATCGCGAGACCAACCTTCTGGACGGCTCGCTCGCCGGCGGGCCGGAGGCGCCGGTCTTTCTGACCCCGCTCGGCGCCATCCCCCTGGCCCCCGGGATGCTGCCGGAACGGGCGGAGGCTGGCTTCCGGCTTGGCGTGCGGCCCGAAGCCATCGCGGTCATGCCCGACCCCGAGGCCGCGCTGCGGGTGGTGCTGACGGAACTGGCCGGTGCCGACCTGTTCCTGACGGTGCGCGGCGAAGGGCCGGAGGAAATCACCGTCCGTGCCGATCCGCGCGCCGTGCGGCTGGCGGAGGGCGATGGCGTCCGGCTGCACTTCGACCCGGCACGCCTGCACCTGTTCAGCGGCGAGACGGGGCTGGCCGTTGCCCATGGCCAGGGCTGACGCCCGCGCCTGGATCAGCCCTTCACCGCCCCCGGGGATCATGGCTCGCCTGGTGCTTGCCGGCCGGGCCCGGCTTGCGGCCGCCGGGATGTTCCAGCAGGGCGTGGGTTTCGCCCCGAAGCCGGAGATGTCGGCGCCGGGCGCCGCCCTGCGCGGCATCACCGCGACCACATTCGCTGGTCGGATGGCACCATCTGACCA
>Ga0247843_1003759_pt1 | contig 24032 bp, 21 predicted proteins | sample LaCruzMarch2017__FD_192420 | JGI IMG/M metagenome (GOLD analysis project Ga0247843, IMG submission 192420) | Freshwater microbial communities from meromictic Lake La Cruz, Castile-La Mancha, Spain - LaCruzMarch2017_8m | ecosystem: Environmental > Aquatic > Freshwater > Lake | place: Spain...
TTTTAGCTGCACTTCTTGTAACATGTCGCGTGATGCTGTCCAACCCATCAATGGATCAATATACCTACTGCCATCATTGTTAAATTTGATTTCCCAATGTTTAGTATTGCGCGTTCCAGACTGCATGGCAGATTTTGTAGGGCTATATATAACTGCTTTCATAAAATAGATCCTTGGCAATTAGTTGAATTATAGTATATATTAACCAATAGTTATATCAAGTTTAATTGATAAAAGGTAGCTCCAATGGTTTCAAATGATCACAACGACCTCAAAGACATGTCTTTTGAGAAAGCCTTAGCTGAACTGCAAGAAATAGTACGTAAAATTGAAACTGGTCAAGAGAGTCTTGAAGCTACTATCAAATATTACGAACGCGGCAATGCTTTAAAAAGCTATTGCGAAACAAAATTGAGAGAAGCCAAATTAGTGGTAGAAAAGATAGTTCAAAAAGCTGATGGATCAATTTCTACTGAAGAAGGTCTATAGCAATTTTTTATACTGATCCAAAGTCTTCTTGATCATACTATCTAGACTAAATTTTTCCTTTATAAAATGACGAGCATTAGCACCCATCTTTTGTCTTTGCTTTACTGTTAAACTCATTGCCTTTCTAATTGCCTTTGCCAATGCCGTACTATCATTAGGCGGCACTATAAAACCATTCTCCTGACCAATAATAGTTTCTTTAAAACCACCAATATCAGTTGCAATAATGATTTTTGCCATTGCTTGAGTCTCAATCGAAATTCGACCAAAAGCCTCTGGTCTAGTTGAAGGAACCACAACAATGTCTGATATCATATATAATGCCGGCATATCCCTAACAGCCCCAGCAAATGCAATATTATTGTCCAAACCAAACTCACCCATTAATTCTAACATTTCATTGTAATAATTCAGATTATTTTGAACATCACCCACAATTATACAATAAAATTGCTTTTTGCTTAAAGTCGCAAGCGCTCGTATTAATACTAAATGTCCCTTCCATCTAGTAAAACGCACTGGCATAATTATAATGACTTTGTCATCGGGTATTCTAAACTTCCTTGCTAAAATATTTATTCTTTCAAAACCAATATTATTAGGATCAAAAACTTTTGTATCAACTCCCCTATGAATAACTGCAATCTTTTTCTTAGATACATCAGGATAATACTTACAAATATAATCTGAAATAAATTCAGATACAGCAATAATCTTTTCTCCCTTAACCATAACTGAGTTGTAGAGTTTTTTAATACTATTTTGCATCCCGTAGGACCCATGAAAAGTAGTTATAAATTTACAACCAGTTTTCTTCGCAGCAAAATATGCACTCCAGGCAGGTGCACGAGACCTAGCGTGAACAATATCCACCTTTTCCTTTTTGATTAATTCTACTAATTTTGATATATTACTAAAAATCCGCCAAGGATTTTTAGTATTTAAAGTCATAGTAATGTGCTTAGAGCCATCACGCTCTATAGATTTTACGAGTGGTCCACCAGATGAAACAACCAAGGAACGAAAACCATTATCCACCAATGCTTTTGCAATATCCATAGTTCCGCGCTCAACACCACCAGTAACTAATGATGGCAGAACTTGTAGAACTGTAGGTTTACTTTTATTTTGCATATTTTCTCACATTATTCATTAAATTAGTGGCATATAAATACCTCACCAATAATATGAAGATGGTCAACAATAATATTCCATTCCAACCCGCCATTGAGATTCCCAGAAAACTAAAACTAACTTCACTACACTGCGGTGTTTTATTATAAATTTGATTTTTCATTTCTTCTAAAGTCAGCAATGATGATTCATTGATAGAAGACGTGCAAGAAAAGGGTTCGGTAAAGATTTGCTGCTCAACACCCACATGGTAAAAAGCTGTTAGGCATCCAACCAAAACTACTACAACAGCACAAAGCAGTAGAAATCTCTGAACAAAAGCCAATCTAAAACAAAGCGTTATAGTAGAAATTATTGCTAAGACCAAGTAAGTATATCTTTGGTAGATACACAGCTTGCATGGAGCAATCATAAACACATATTCTGCAATAAATGCGGCGCCTAAGGCTCCTAGACTTAATATAACTAATCCAATGCATAATTGTGATATTGAGAATTTAGTGAGCATTTTGCTTTGCTAATTTTGCCTAATTATTATATAAAGTGATGAGCATTAAAATAATATAATGGATTATGACAGATATTAAAGAACTTGCATTAAAAAATAATTCATGGCCTTTTGAAGAAGCAAGAAGCATTTTATCCAGGCTGAATAACAAAATACCAAAGAAGGGATATGTCTTATTTGAAACAGGATATGGCCCGTCTGGGCTACCACATATTGGTACATTTTGTGAAGTAGCAAGAACTGTAATGGTTCGTAATGCGTTTAGTCTGATCTCAGATATACCTACAAAATTATTTGTGGTATCTGACGATATGGATGGTTTAAGAAAAATTCCAGAAAACATCCCCCAACCAGAAATAATCAAAGATTATTTAGGAATGCCGTTAACTTCAGTGCCAGATCCGTTTGGTACTCACCAAAGTTATGGCCATCATATGAATGCACGTTTAACAGCTTTCCTTGATCGGTTTAATTTTGAATATGAATTTCATAGTGCAACTGAGTTTTATAAAAATGGATTTTTGGATGAGTTCTTACTAAAAGCATTAAAGCATTACGACGAGATCATGAATCTCATGCTTCCAACTCTTGGCGAGGAAAGACAGGCAACCTATAGTCCATTTTTGCCAATTTGCCCTAAAACGGGAAAAGTTTTATATGTTCCAATTATTAGGAAAAACGAAAATGTAGGCACTATAACTTATCTTAATGAAAAAGAAGAAGTCACAATTCCTGTTACTGGTGGACATTGCAAATTACAATGGAAACCAGATTTTGGAGTACGCTGGGCAGCGTTGGATGTAAATTTTGAAATGTATGGCAAAGATCATTTAGCCAACTCTTCATTGTACAGCGATATTTGTAAAATTGTCGGTGGAATCCCTCCTCAACAATTATGTTATGAAATGTTCTTAGATCATGAAGGTAAAAAAATCTCTAAATCTAAAGGTAATGGCATAACAATTGATGAGTGGTTAAAATACGCCCCTACAGAAAGTCTTTCTCTTTATATGTATCAATCTCCTAAAAAAGCAAAACGTCTGCATTTTGATGTGATACCAAAAAGCGTCGATGAGTATATAACATTTTTGCAGAAATTTTTTGAAGAAGATGATGCGGCAAAATTGTCTAATCCAATCTGGCATATTCATAATGGCAAGCCAATAAAACATGAGTTTTTTGGTTTAAGCTTTGCTCTACTAATTAATTTAGCCTGTGCATGTAACCCAAGTGATAAATCAGTGTTATGGGGATTCATTACTAAATATTCTCCTAATGCCAATCCAGAATCTGCTTCATTTTTAGATAAGTTAGTGGACCATGCTATTTGCTACTATAATGATTTTGTAAAATCAAAAAAAATATATCGCACCCCAGATGAAAATGATCGGAAAATACTACAAGAAATAGTAGGTATGCTATCTAGCTTAGACAAGAATGCCGATGCTCAAGAAATCCAAAATGCATTATATAATATTGGTAAAAATAGCAACTATAGCGACTTAAGAGAATTTTTCCAACGCATATATGAAATACTTCTTGGACAATCACAAGGCCCTCGGATCGGGTCTTTTATCGCCTTATACGGCATTGATGAAACTATTAAATTAATAAAGTCATTAACTAAGGAATAACATGAAAATAAATAATGTTATAGGCAGAGAAATTATTGATAGTAGAGGCAATCCCACTATCGAAGTTGATGTATATCTTGATTCAGGAGTATTTGGTAGAGCTGCAGCGCCAAGTGGCGCATCTACTGGTAAAAAAGAAGCTCTTGAAAAACGTGATGGTGATCAAAAAAGATTTAATGGAAAAGGCGTATTAAAAGCAGTAAAAGCAGTGAATACTGAAATTAAAAAAGCTTTGCTAGGTCAAGAAGTAACACAACAAGCTCAACTTGATAAATTCCTAATAGAACTTGATGGAACCGAAAATAAATCAAGGCTTGGTGCAAATGCTATAGTTGTAACCTCTTTAGCAATCGCAAAAGCTGCGGCAAATGCCACAAAACAACCACTATTTTCTTATCTTCAACCAAGCGCCAATTTATTGCCAATGCCTTTGATCAATATTCTTAACGGTGGAGCGCATGCTAATAACGCATTGGACATACAAGAATTTATGATTATGCCAATCGCTGCAAGCTCTATAAAAGAAGCAATACAAATAGGTACAGAAGTCTTTCATAGTTTAAAAGCATTACTGGATAAAGATGGCTTCAGTACTAGCGTCGGTGATGAAGGTGGTTTTGCTCCAAATCTAAAATCAAGCGCATCAGCAATTGAATATGTAATTAAAGCAATTGAGCATTCAGGATTTATACCTGGTAAGGATGTAGCTCTAGCATTAGATGCTGCCGCATCGGAGTTTTACAAAAATGGCAAATATTTTTTAGAAGGAGAGGATCTAGAACTCTCATCCAAACAACTCGTAGGTTATTACAGTAACTTGGCTAATACATATCCAATTTTCTCAATTGAGGATGCAATGTCTGAAGATGATATTGATGGCTGGCAACTACTTACTAAAGAATTAGGTAATAAAATTCAACTAGTTGGTGATGATGTGTTTGTAAGCAATCCAAATATTCTACGAGCTTACATTGCCAAAAATATTGCAAACGCAGTTTTAATCAAACCAAACCAGATTGGTACTTTGACAGAGACATTGGAAACAATAGATATCGCTCATAAATCATCCTATCGAACAATATTATCACATCGTTCTGGTGAAACTGAAGATACAACAATAGCACATATTTCTGTTGCAACGCAATGTGGTCAGATTAAGACTGGCTCTATGAGCAGAACAGATCGAACTGCAAAATATAATGAATTAATTCGCATCGAAGAATTTTTAGGTGACAAAGCAAGGTTTGCTAAATTTAATAATTAATATATCATTAAGTATAAAGATATAAAAATTAATAATTGTTATGTACGCCATAAGAAAAGGAAGAAAATTCCAATTTAAAAAAATTATACTAGTATCTTTCGCCACTTTGCTAATTTTTTATTGCTTATATCAAGCCATAAATGGTGAACGTGGTATATCATCATTATTTTATTTCTCCAAAAAACACAACATCCTAAAAGAAGAAATCGAAATTCTAAGGACAGAGCGTTTAGACATAGAAAATCGAGTTAATGCACTGAAATCAGAATCCTTGGATATAGATTTGCTAGACGAACAAACTAGGAGAGTGCTTGGTTACGCCAGAAACGATGAGACTATCTATCTAGACTCTAATTGTGAACAAGTTGAGTAACATATATTTGACGATAACTTAGCGCCTCAGCAATATGACTTTTACTAACATTTTTCTCCTCAGCCAAATCAGCGATAGTTCTTGCCACTCTCAGTACACGATTATAACCACGCACAGATAATCTAAATTTTTCTGCAGCTTTTTTCAAAAGCTCTAACCCTTCAGAATTTGGTGAAGCAATTTCATATAATAATTCTCCATCTAAGTCTGAATTAGTTAAAATACCAAAACCATCAAATCTTTCCATTTGAATTTTCCTGGCATTACTTACTCTTTCCGCCACAATCTTTGAACTTTCTTCCTTGATATTTCTAGCGTCCTGAATCTCAACTGAAGGAATTATTGGTACATTAACAAATAAATCTATTCGGTCAAAAATAGGACCGGAGATTTTAGTTTGATAGTCTTGAGAACACCTTGGCGCTTTGCTACAAGCTCTTGACGGGTCAGATAAATAACCGCATTTGCATGGATTCATTGCTGCAATAAGCTGAAATCTTGCAGGGTATGTAACATGACTATTAGCACGAGAGATTAAAATCTTTCCAACCTCTATCGGCTGTCTTAATGAGTCAATAACAGATCTAGAAAATTCAGGAAACTCATCCAGAAATAGCACACCATTATGAGAAAGAGAAATCTCACCAGGTGTAATTCTTTTGCTATGACCACCACCAACCATTGAGACCATTGAACAAGAATGATGTGGCGCCCTAAATGGTCTGGCGGTATTTAACTGGCCATTACTAAGTTCACCAGCAACACTTGTAATCATGCTGGTTTCTAGAATTTCTGTCGGCAACATTTCTGGTAAAATTCCTGGTAAACGTGATGCAATCATTGACTTTCCTGATCCAGGAGGACCAGACATTAATAAATGATGCCTGCCAGCTGCTGCAATTTCTAAAGCTCTTTTCGCCAGCTTCTGACCTACAACATCTTTTAAATCAAGATGTTTTATGGTAGTAGTTTTATTATGGTTTGGTGTTAGTAAAGCTAATAATTGCGTACCTTTAAAATGATTAATAATTGCTAACAAATCAGGAGCAGCAACTATTAAATTATTCCCAGACCAAGCAGCTTCAGAACCATTTGTTGCTGGACAAATTACCCCCATATTACGTTCATTTGCACCAACTGCCGCTGGCAAAACACCAGTCACTGGCAGCAATCTACCATCTAAAGATAACTCTCCTAATATCAAATATTCTTGTAGAAATAATTGTGGAATAATATTCAAAGATGCTAATATACAACAAGCAATCGCTGCATCAAAATGGCTACCTTCTTTCATCAAATCAGCAGGTGCAAGATTAATCGTAATTCGCTTAGGTGGCAAAGACAAAGCCAAACTATTAAGCGCTGATCTTACTCTTTCACGTGACTCACCAATAGTTTTGTCCGGTAATCCAACTATGTTAAAAGCTGGCAAACCATTAGCCATATGCACTTGGACTTGCACATCAATAATGTCTAAACCTTTGAAGGTCAATGTATTAACAGTTGAAACCATGCTGATATTTCGCCTTTTTATTCAAACCAAACTACACAAAACTAGTACAAAAGTAAACAAGTTTACTGAAGTTTTGCAACTTAAAGTTGTTATAAAAGTTCTAGTTATTTATTTCTTGTGCAATGCGTTGCAGGATAATGTCCGCTATGTTTTTTTTACTTTGTGGTGAAGTGTGTGTAAATTGTTGAGAATGCTTTGTTAGTATTGATACTTGATTAACATCCCTACCAAAAACAGCGCCGTCAGATACATCATTTACAACAATCATATCCAGGTTTTTATCGCTCAATTTCTTCTGTGCATATCCAAGCACATCATCAGTCTCAGCAGCAAACCCAACAACAAATATCTTGTCCTTCATTTTTGCTACTTCTTTTACTATATCGACAGTTGGTTTAAGCTCTAGTTGAAGATTATTCTGTTGTTTTTTTATTTTATTTTGATGAGTAACTATAGGTGTATAATCAGCCACCGCTGCGCAAGCAATAAAAATATCCGCTTGAGCAATATGCTCAAAAACCTTGTTTAACATATCATTCGCAGAATTTATATTTTCTGTTTTAATACCAGCAGGTTTTGTAAGATTTGTTGGGCCACTAATTAACACAACTTCTGCCCCCATTTTTTGAGCAGATTGTGCTATAGCATAACCCATTTTACCAGAACTAAAATTTGAGATATATCTAACAGCATCAATTTGTTCTATTGTTGGGCCGGCAGTAATCAAAATTTTTTTTCCAACAAGTAATTTTCGATATGCAAATAATTGTTCTAAATCTTCAACAATTTTTACCGGCTCCAGCATACGACCATAGCCATAATCACCACATGCTTGCAATCCTTCAGTAGGTCCAATAATTTTTACATCGTTATTTTTTAATTTCTGGATATTTTCCTGAGTGAAAAGATTGTGCCACATTTGTTGATTCATCGCTGGGGAAATTGCAATCTCACTACCAGAAGCAACGCATATTGAGGAAAGCAAATCATCTGCAAACCCACTAGCTAATTTTGCAATAAAATTTGCACTTGCCGGAGCAATTAGTATAACATCAGGAAATCGTGCTAGCTCTATATGAAGCATTTCATCCTCTGAGTTAAATAGGTCAGAAGCTTTATAAACATCCTCCGTCCCAAGAGCTTTTTTTAATGATTCCATTGAAACAAAATATTCTGCAGCTGATGTAAGCACTATTTTTAGTTGTACTTTTTTTGATAACAGTTGTTGAACCAAATCAATACATTTAGTAGCAGCAATGCTACCCGTAATTCCTAACAGGATTTTCTTATTCTTGAACATAACTCAAACTCTCAATAGTTAAATTCAACGCATGATTAATAACTTGTTCTTGCATATCATAACGATCACCTTTGAGCATTAATTTCTTAACTCTTAAAGATTCATTTCTAATATTAACAGCTATATAGACTAACCCCACTGGTTTGCCACTACCATCATCATTAGGTCCTAGCAGTCCTGTTATAGCTATACTTATATATTTATCCTGACTCTTACTCAAATTTTGAGCCATTAATGTAGCAATCTCAAAACTCACAGCCCCATAATTTTCTAAGACTTCTTTTGGTATATTCAGCAAATCAACTTTGGCATTATTTGAATAACTAACAATAGCTTTATCAAAAAATTCAGATGAGCCGGATAGATATGTAAAGTAAGCAGCTAGTAGACCTCCGGTACAAGACTCAGCAATACAGATCTTCAAACTATATTTAGCACAACAATCAAAGATTTTTTTAATAAGATCAAGATGCTTAACCTGAATCATTTTGTTGTAAAATAGTCTATTATATATATTAAAACGGCATCATACACAACAATAGCAAATATCGCTGCCATCACATCATCTAGCATAATACCAAACCCGCCTTTGATTTTTTTATCAATCCAATTTATAGGCCATGGTTTTAGAATATCAAAAATTCTAAATAAAATAAAACTCACTAACAAACTAATAATTACAAGAAGATCTATAGGAACAGAATTACTCAGAAACATAAAGGAAAAAGGAATTGTTAAAAAAATTGTAAGCATCTGCCCTACAACCTCATCTATCACTACTTCTTTCGGATCATTTATTTCTGTTAATTTAGAATATCGATCAGCGCTATAAGTGCCAATTACAAAAATTATCAATGTTGAAATCAGTGAAAATATTATGCAAAAAAATATAACTTCACTCTCTAAGAATAATGTATGATGCGCAGCAATCGCTAAACTGAAAATATAGTAGGCCACAGGAAATGCAGCAATTGAACCAATAGTCCCTGGAATTTTTGGCGTCTTACCTAGCCCAAAGAACGTCGAAATTAAAAAATGTATATTATAATATTGTAACGTTTTCATTTATCATTTTGTTTTCTGATGAAAGCAGGAATATCGTCTAAATCATCAACCTCATAAGAATCTGCAAACCCTGGTACACGATCTTTTTGATCCACCTTTGCCACTGGGCTTATTTGATCATCAGAACCTGATTGATTCATCAATTTACCAAATAAACCTGATAAGCCAAAGAAGCTCTTTTTTTCAGGCTGCTTAGCAGCTTGATCTTCTGACTGACCGATATAAATATTTAATTCTTCAGACATATCAGAATCTTCTTCTTGATCATTTGCAAGATTCTCTAACGTTTCGTCTAGCTCTATTAATTCATCTAGCACTTCTTCTATTGCTTGGTTGTTTTGTGAAACTTGATTATTAATCTTATCTGAATCAATACCAGTTGCAACAACAGAAACTCTAATTTTACCATCAAGAGCAGTGTTGAAAGTAGAACCAAAAATGATATTTGCATCTTCGTTTTCTATTTCTTCTCTAATTCTGTTAGCAGCTTCATCAACTTCAAATAATGTCATATCATGACCACCAGTGATGTTAATCAATACACCTTTAGCACCTTTCATTGATGAATGCGCAAGTAATGGATTAGCGATAGCAGCTTCTGCAGCTTTTACAGCTCTACCAGATCCTTCAGCTTCACCAGTTCCCATCATAGCTTTACCCATTTGGCTCATAGTAGTTTTAATATCTGCAAAATCCAAATTAATCAAACCAGGCATAATCATTAAATCTGTAATCCCTCTGACACCAGCATGCAAAACATCATCCGCCATCTTAAATGCATCCGCAAAGGTAGTATTCTCATTCGCAATTCTAAATAAATTTTGGTTTGGAATAATGATTAAGGTGTCAACATGTTTTGCTAATTCCTCAATACCTTTTTCTGCTATACGCATACGGTTTGAGCCTTCAAAAAGAAATGGCTTTGTAACAACACCAACGGTTAATATACCAGAAGCTTTTGCTGCTTTAGCAATAATTGGCGCAGCTCCAGTACCGGTGCCACCACCCATACCAGCAGTAATAAACACTATATTACTTTGTCCCAAGTGCTGCATAATATCTTCCAAAGATTCATTAGCAGAAGAAGCACCAACTTCAGGAGCAGCTCCAGCACCAAGACCACGTGTTTCTTTTTTCCCAAGTTGGATTTTTCTAGGAGCTAATGAATATTCTAAAGCCTGAGCATCTGTGTTTGTGACAACAAACTCTGCACCTTGTAATTTAGCATTTATCATATTATTTACAGCATTCCCACCAGCGCCGCCAACCCCTACAACTGTTATGACTGGTTTAAGAACTATGTTTTCAGCTGCTTGCAAATTGATTGTCATAAAAACACCTAGATATATAAATAAAGTTAATAAGAATTATTATTTTCTGTAATTATAAAGTACAACTTATTAATTTTGTAGCAAAATATTCACAGAATTATAAATTTTGTACAAAAGCCTCTATATCTTGACAATTTTGTATTGATATCCCTAAAATATTTGGCGCAGTTTTTTTGAATAAACCTGACAGGACTCTGCCAGCACCAATTTCTACCACATTATTAACCCCTAAAGAATCTAACTCTAGAATAGTCTCTCTCCACCTCACCATTCCTGTCACTTGTTTAATCAACAATTCTTTAATAGTATCTTTATCGCTTGTAGGTTTTGCAGTAAAATTAGCAATCAATGGAACGCTTGGATTATTAACCTGTACTGTTTCAAGAGCCAATTCTAAAGCATCTTGTGCCTTTTGCATTAACTGACAATGAAATGGTGCACTTACATTTAACTTTATTGTTCTATAACCTCGTATTATTGATAACTTAACCGCCTCCTCTACTCCTTCACTTGTTCCACTTAGAACTTGCTGTCCAGTTGAATTATCATTAGCAATTTGACATAATCCCACCTTTCCAGCTTTTTCTGAAATTTCCTCCGCAGAATACATGCTCGTGCCAAGTATAGCAACCATTGAGCCCTGCCCGTAAGGTACAGCTTCTTGCATAGCCTTGCCTCTAATTTTTAATAACTTTGCGCAATCAGATAATGAAAAAACGCCAGCAGCAGTAAGAGCCGTAAACTCTCCTAGAGAGTGACCAGCAACATAATCACAAAATTCTGGTAATTTTTTTCTAGATTGTTCTTCTATCACTTTTAATATTGCAATTGAACAAGCCATTAATGCGGGTTGAGCATTTTCCGTTAAAATAAGTTCTTCTGCTGGTCCTGATAAAATAATACTTGATAAACTCTGGCCTAAAGCATCATCTACCTCCTGCATAACCATCTTAGCTACCGAGAAATTCTCCACTACATCCTTGCACATACCAACTACTTGGGAACCTTGGCCTGGAAAAACACATGCTCTTTTCATAATACATCCTAAAATTGTTTTAATTACATAAAACTTTTGCCATAAAATAGTGGCTTTTTCAAGGGATATTGTTTAATCTGGTCAAATAGTTTTTTTATCTTATTTATATTGTGATTATGTTTGACGGATTAAGTGATAATTTAAACAAAATCTTTAGCAAATTAACTGGTAAAGGCGTTTTAAAAGAAGAGGATATTGACTTAGCCTTACGCGAAATCAGAGTAGCACTTTTAGAAGCCGATGTTTCTTTAGCAGTTGCCAAAGAATTTACCAAGAAAATAAAAGATAAGGCTTTAGGCCAAGAGATAATAAAAAGCATCTCTCCAGGACAAATGGTTGTTAAGATCGTTAATGACTGTTTAGTAGAGTTATTAACTCATGAAAATAGCAAGCTAAATCTTTCCACAACACCACCTGCAGTCATCATGATGGTTGGTTTACAAGGTGCTGGTAAAACTACTATTTGTGCCAAAATTGCAAATAAATATAAGACTAGTAAAAAGATATTATTGGCATCATTAGACGTTTATAGACCCGCTGCAAAAGAGCAGTTAGCGGTGTTAGCAAAAACAGCAAATGTTAGTTCTTCAGAAATCATTGAGAATGAGTCTCCAGTTGAAACAACTAAAAGAGCGCTTAAAGAAGCAAAGTTACAATCATATGATTTATTGATTCTAGATACTGCTGGTAGGTTGCACATAGATGATGAATTGATGGATGAGCTGATTAAAGTCAAAGCTCTTGCTAAACCTATCGAAACATTGCTAGTTGCTGATAGTTTAACCGGGCAAGATGCGGTTAATGTTGCTAAAAGTTTTAATGAAAAAGTTGGTATTACCGGAATTATTTTAACCAGAATCGATGGTGATTCCAGAGGCGGTGCAGCTTTGAGCATGAGCTTTATAACAAACTGTCCGATAAAACTTTTAGGCACTGGTGAAAAATTATCTGAATTAGAAGAATTCCATCCAGATAGAATTGCATCCCGAATTTTAGGAATGGGTGATATAGTTTCATTAGTGGAAAAAGCTTCGGAAGTCATGGATCAGAAAGCTTCTGAAAAAATGATGGAGCAGATTAAGAAAGGACAGTTTGATTTGAATCATTTAGCTGATCAACTAAGAAATATGAATAAAATGGGTGGCATAGGTAGTCTCATCGGCATGATCCCTGGCCTCGGTGGTTTGAAAGATAAAATAGCTGATGCAAAAATTGATGACAAAATGATCGCAAGACAATTAGCGATTATTTCTTCAATGACCAAAGCTGAAAGACGGAATCCAAAAATCCTAAATGCTTCAAGAAAAATTAGAATCGCTAATGGCTCTGGAATGAAAGTTTCTGATGTTAATCGCTTACTCAAACAACATATGGAAATGGCCAATATGTTCAAAAGATTTGGCGGCATGGATCAGAAGGCGATGATGCGCAGCGGAATTAAGAATTTGTTTAACTAAGTGCTTTTCTTGACATTCCCACTATCTGCAACTATATTCTAATCATCTTCAGGGTGAGGTGTAATTCCTTACCGGCGGTATTTTATTGAAAATAAAAGAGCCCGCGAGCGCTTTTTCCAAAGAAAAAGGTCAGCAGATTTGGTGAGATGCCAAAGCCGACGGTTATAGTCCGGATGAAAGAAGATGACTATTTTTAAACGAGCTTTGCTTGTTAGGTGTTGATTGATGTACACGTAAGTGACATTTATGGTGCTTAGTTAGTAACAGTTTTTTATTTTGGTCAAACCCTGTAATTTTTAAATTAAGGGCTTTGACTATGAAGGCTGAAAATTCATTCACAGAATTCAAATTAATTTGGCAATTAATTATCCCATTTTGGCAATCTGAGCAAAAACTAAAAGCTTGGGCAATGCTGTTGATAGTATTGATCTCAAATTTGCTGATTGTTTATGGGTTTGTTGAGATCAATCAATGGAATAATAAATTATATAGTGCCTTACAAAATGGCAACCAACATGAGTTTTTTAAACAAGCCCTGGTTTTTATTCCAATTACTTTTGCTTTAGTAGCTGTTTTTAATATTAATTATTATTTTAAAAATATTTTGAGTTTTACTTGGCGGAAATGGTTAACTAATCATCTTTCACATAAATGGCTAAAGAATAATAATTTTTATCGGGTGATGCAGCTAGCACAAAATCCTGATAACCCTGATCAAAGAATTAGTGAGGATTTAAAGAGTTTTGCTTTTAATTCCCTAGAATTATTTTTGGTATTCTTTAAAGAGACTATAAACTTGGTTTCATTTTTAGTAATTTTATGGAACTTATCAGGCAGCTTTAATCTAGAAAATATTATTGGTATAAATATAGATGTTTCTGGGTATCTGGTGTGGATTGCATTGCTGTATGCTATTGTTGGAACTTATATAACTATTCTTATAGGGAAACCTTTGGTGCATTTAGACTATGCCCAAGAAAAATATGAAGCTAATTTTCGTTATTCTTTAGTAAGAATTCGTGAAAAACGTGAAGAAATAGCACTACATAAAGAAATAAGTCCTGAAATTCATAACTTAAAAGACTGCTTTGATGATATCAAAGCTAATTTTTATGCCATAGTGATGCGTACTTTTTATCTGGATATATGGCGTAATCTTTTTTATCAGCTTGATACAATCTTTCCGTTACTGGTAGCCGCTCCAATGTTTTTCATCGGTGTATTTACACTTGGTACATTAATGCAAGTAGTTGACGCATTTAAACAGGTAAAAGGTTCGCTATCGATGATAGTAAAATCATTTACCATAATCAGTGCATGGCTTGCAACATCTCAACGATTAATTCAACTTGAACACCATTTAGATCAGGCAAAAATTCAGCGTAAACATAGTAAAATTTTGGTCACTATCTCTAATGGTAAAAAGTTAGTTTGTGAAGATTTAACTATTACAACCCCAACAGGAAAAATTTTGATTAAAGACATAAATTTTGAAATTAACTTAAAGGATAAAATTTTAATCACTGGCAAAAGTGGGGTTGGAAAAAGCACCTTAGTAAGAACTTTAGCTGAATTATGGCCATATGGGCATGGGCAAATATTATTGCCATCTGAACAGATTTTTTTCGTTCCGCAAAAACCATATATGCCAATTTCTACACTGAGAAATGTGCTAACTTATCCATCCAAAATTAAAATCAAAGATGAAGAAATAATAAAATTATTAGAGTTGTTGAAACTTGGTCATTTAACTCAATCGCTTGATATAAAACAGGACTGGGGAATGATTTTATCTCCTGGTGAACAACAACGCATTGCAATTATTCGATTGCTGATACATAAGCCTAAATGGGTGGTTATGGATGAACCAACTTCATCACTAGATGATGATTTGCAGAAAATTGTGTTTAGTTTACTTGGTGATTATCTGAAAAACTCAACTGTAATTACTATGGCTCATACAACGGAATTGAAGAAGTATCACAGCAAACAGATAGATGTAAATAGCTTTGTATAACTATTGACTCACTATTTCCTTCAATCTTGCTATTGCAGCATCTCGCGCACGAAAACTTGCATAAGTATCTTGCTTGTCTTTATCTTCAACATAATTTGCAAAGACGATAGCACGATCGCCTTTTTGAACCCATCCAACAAACCAGCCAAATTGAAGATCTGTTTGCTTTGTTCTTTCTTTGTTCCACTGATCACCAGTTCCTGTTTTGCCATAGAGCTTCCAGCCACCAGGTAATTCTTCGATAAAAGTAATATTCTTAGTCATTTGTTGGGCTTTAAGACTTACCGGCAATTTGTTATCAACTAACTTTTGTAAAAAGACAATCTGTTCTTCAGGAGAAATATGCAAAGAACTTGATATCCAAGGCTTAGAACCGTTATCTTTGTCTTTATATCCTGCGAGGTCTTGATTGCCATAGTCAAATTTTGTGACATATTCTTGAAATTTAGGCATACCAAGTTTTTTAACTATATATTGAGAGACCCACACACAACTATTTTTCATAAATAAACTAGGATTATGAGGTTGCTTCCATTTTTCTAACCAATCTTCATAGCCTTTTTTAAATGGTAATTCAGGATGAGTTTCATCGATAAAAATTCCTTCGTTATATGCCATTAAACTAAGAGCGATTTTGAAACTAGAGTTAGGGGCATGACGTGATTTACACTCACCTTCATTAACTAAAACTTTATTACTTTCCTTTACTAAAAAACAACTGCCATCTGCAAAAGCAGATATACTAAAAAGTAATCCGGCTGCTAAAAATAAAAACGTTTTTTTCATAATAATCTCAAATAAATTTTGAGTTAGAGTAAATAAGTACTTAATGTACGTCAAGAATAATAAAATATAAAAAGAGGAGCACAAGGCCCCTCTTTTTTGAATATGTCTAGAAGTGCAGATTAGAAATCCATACCACCCATTCCACCCATACCGCCGCCCATGCCGCCCATTCCAGGGGCACCACCAGCAGGTTTATCATCTTCCGGTTTGTCAGTTATTATCGCTTCAGTAGTGATTAATAACCCAGCAACTGATGCTGCATCTTGCAATGCTGTACGCACAACTTTAGTTGGATCGATAATCCCAGCTTTAATCATGTCTACATATTCAAGAGTTTGTGCATCATAACCAAAATTAGTATCCTTACTATCGAGCAATTTACCCACTACAACTGCACCATCAATTCCTGCATTTTCAGCAATTTGACGTAATGGAGCTTGTAACGCTTTACGCACGATATTTATACCAGCTTTTTGATCTTCATTAACAGCTACTAATTTATCAAGAGCACGAGTTGCATAGAATAATGCCGCGCCACCACCAGGTACGATACCTTCTTGTACCGCAGCTCTTGTTGCATTTAGCGCATCTTCAACTCTATCTTTACGTTCTTTAACTTCAACTTCAGTTGCACCGCCAACTTTTAATACAGCAACACCGCCTGAAAGTTTTGCTAAGCGTTCTTGTAGTTTTTCTTTGTCGTAATCAGAAGTTGATTCAGCAATTTGCTCACGAATTTTTTTACAATGAGTATCAACATGCGTTTGATCACCATGACCGTCAACGACAGTTGTATTTTCTTTAGAAACAGTAATTTTTTTTGCTTTACCAAGCATATCGATAGTGACATTTTCTAGTTTCATACCGATATCTTCACTGATAACTTGACCAGCTGTGAGGATAGCAATATCTTCCAACATCGCTTTTCTACGGTCACCAAAACCAGGTGCTTTTACTGCACAGATTTTCAAACCGCCACGTAATTTGTTAACAACTAAAGCGGTCAATGCTTCACCTTCAACATCTTCAGCAATGATCAATAAAGGTTTGCCAGTTTGAACAATTGACTCAAGTAATGGCACCATTGGCTGTAAACTTGAAATCTTTTTTTCAAAGATTAAGACGAATGGATTTTCTAAATCCGCGATCATTTTTTCACTGTTGGTAACAAAATATGGTGATAGATAGCCACGGTCAAAAACCATACCTTTTACTACATCAATTTCAAAACCAAAGCTTTTAGCTTCTTCAACAGTAATAACGCCTTCATGACCAACTTTATCCATTGCTTCAGCAATTTTATCACCAATGTCTTTATCACCATTAGAAGAAATTGTGCCAACTTGAGCAATCTCTTCTGTTTTACTGATTTTTTTACTTTTTGCTTTGATGTCTTCAATAACCGCTGTTACTGCTTGATCAATACCACGTTTTAAATCCATAGGATTCATACCAGCAGCAACTGCTTTATTACCTTCCCGAGTTATTGCTTGCGCAAGCACAGTAGCAGTTGTTGTTCCATCACCAGCTATATCATTAGTTTTACTAGCAACCGATTTAATCAACTGCGCACCAACATTTTGAAATTTGTTGTGTAACTCTATTTCTTTAGCAACAGTTACACCATCTTTTGTTACTCTTGGCGCACCATAGCTTTTATCTATCACTACGTTACGACCTTTAGGACCAAGTGTTACTTTTACCGCATCAGCAAGTATATCAACACCTTGCATCATTAGCTCGCGTGCTTTTGCACCATGTTCAATTAATTTTGCACCCATAATCTATTCTCCGATTTATTGTTATTAAAATTATTCTACAATGCCTAGAATGTCAGACTCTTTGACAATCAGCAGATCTTTGTTATCGATTTTGACTTCAGTGCCAGCCCATTTACCAAACAGAACCTTATCACCAGCTTTAACTGACAAAAGTCTTCTTTTGCCTGTTTCATCGATAGTGCCATCACCAACAGAAATTACTTTCCCTTGAGTTGGTTTTTCTTTAGCTGTATCAGGAATGATAATACCGCCAGCAGTTTTTTCTTCTTGTGGCATTACTTCTATCGCAACACGATCATGTAATGGTTTAAAATGCATCATATAACTCCGTTATTAATTGTTAGACAAATCGATTTTTACTTGTGTGAAAGTAGATCACACCATACATATCAGCATATAGGTGTCAATTTACAACATTTCAAGTAGCAATTAGCATTATTTGATACTATTTTATTGTTACTTAGTAATTATATCGGTAATTTTGATGACTCACTCTTTAATTTCAAGACCAAGAAGATTACGCTATAACTCTGTTCTTAGAGACATGGTTAAAGAAACTAGATTACATTTAGATAATTTTATTATGCCGCTCTTTATTAAGCATGGCAAAAATCTGAAGATTCAAATTTCTTCAATGCCTGAACAGTTTCAGTTCAGCATTGATAATCTTGAAGCTGAAATAAAGGAAATTGTTAATCTTGGAATCAAATCAGTAATTTTATTTGGTGTACCTGAAAAAAAAGATGCTATCGGTTCGGACTCTCTGAGTGACGAAGGTATTATTGCACAAGCAATTAAACAAATCAAAAAACTTGCGCCTAATCTTTTAGTAGTAGCAGATGTTTGTATGTGCGAATATACTGATCATGGCCATTGCGGAATCATTGCTAATGAAGATGTACATAATGATCAAACACTACCAATACTTGCGAAACAAGCTCTAACTTTTGTTCAAGCTGGGGCTGATATTGTAGCGCCAAGCGGAATGATTGATGGCATGGTTGGTGTAATTAGAGAATCGTTAGATGATAATAACTATGATCATATTCCAATTCTAAGCTATTCAATTAAATATGCTTCAGCATTATACGGACCGTTTAGGGTTGCTGCTGAAGGGGCACCAAAATTTGGTGATCGCCGCAGCTATCAGGCAGATTATTGCAATATAAATGAAGCAGTAAAAGAAGTAGCTCTGGATATTGAAGAGGGAGCAGATATGGTGATGGTAAAGCCAGCTCACACCTATCTAGATGTGATACATAAAATCAAACAAATATACCCGGAAATACCTCTAGCTGCTTATCATACTAGCGGTGAGTATGCGATGATCAAAGCCGCTTGCCAAAATGGCTGGCTGAATGAAGAGCAAGCTGTAATTGAAATTTTAACCGCCATCAAACGCGCCGGCGCTGATATTATTATTAGTTATTACACCAAATACCTGGCAAAAATTTTATAGTACTATTACATATTAAAAAGATCTGAGCGACTATCGGTTTTAACAAAATACTCTATACATAAGAATTTTATAACCGAGGCAGAAATCTTATTTTTAAACAAATTATTCTTCATTAGCTTTTTTTATCCGATCTTCTAATTGCTGAATTACAAGCTTACTACCAGGTGCTACAGCAACAAAAAGTCGCTCTTCATGTATTGGTGGAACTGAATGTACTGCTCCAAATGTTTCTCCGGATAAAAATACTGTACCTTCCCCATAATTGGCTGAGATAGCATTAAAAACATTTATCATTTTAGCTAATTCTTTTCTTTGCTGTAATTCAATATCAGTATCAGTAAAATTTAAATAGTTTTCTATATTTGATTTTAAATTAAATTCTTCTCTTTCCTCTGTATCTATAGGATAAAATAAGGTTGAAGGCCCTTTTAAAGAAAATACTATAACATGTTCATTAGCTATACAATTTAAAAGACCAAGACAGGGATCTGTATGCCAATTTGGTAAGTCATGCTGATTATTGTCTATATAAGCTCTAACTAAAACCCAGGCAGAATCTCCTTGCTTACTAGAGGATACTATATCTTTTACTAATGTAGTTATTAAGGTTGATGCTGAATCAGATATCTTACTATTTTTTTCTGCTAAAGACTCCAAGAAAGTCTTTATCTCATCATTGAGGTTTTCTAATTTTCCAAAATTATGATATTCTTGAGTAGAAATTATTTGTAATTGATTTAAAAGATTGAAATCATCTGTTGATAATGGAAGAGCAAAATTTACAAAAGGCTGTTCAGAACTTAGAGTATCAATAGCTTGATGCAAAGTTATATTGGATGAATAAAACCCCGCTAGAGGCTCAACATTATCTAACATTGACGAATTGTAATAAGTATGTTGGCCATCAGTTGTTGTATAATCTAAATCACTAATCATTTTCATTTTCCCTATTAAAGGTTGATTTATTAAGGGTAATAAATAATTTTAATGTGTATGTCAAGTGTATATTAAGAAATATTAATATAATATGTGCTATATTAATTAAATTAGAATGGCATTAAGCTAATTAGTTCGTTATGAAAAATACCTATATACAATAGACAATACAATCACATGGCGTGCAGCTGCATCCTCTCATGAAAATCCAGAAATAGGTTTTTGAGTTATCATTTTATGTTTTTGAGATCTTTTGCTCCATATTTAAGTTACAATCTAATAATTCATTAGAGATCGCCGTATTTAGTTTCAAGTTTTTTTAAGTACAAAACGCTTGAATCTTCAGTGAGAGCTTAAGCTATGATCGATCATCTCACTAAAGATTTATACTGCTTCTTCGTTTTTATGTCCGCATTGTTACTCTAGCTATAACAAATTGGTCACTAAAATTAGAAACAATACTTGCCAATTATATTTCTGGGTAGTTGGGGATAAAATATGAAACATAATTGGCACCATACAGCGATCTCCAATGTTTATTATGCAAATATCACTAGATTTTACTGCCTTACAGAAATCTAATGAATAAATGTATAAATCTAGTTATGAGTTCTAAACTTATACAAATTGCACTATAACATACATGGATTCATTTATGTAAGTCCCCCAAGCAAAAAAAAATGAAAATATTTTTTAGAAGGGTAAAATAGAGAGGTTTAATCTCCGTTGTCATTACCGCCTCCGCGGGAATGACGATATGGAATAAAGTAGATCTAAACAGTCTCTACAAAGATAGAGCTAGAATAACCTATATTCTTATAATCATGACCAATGACATCAAGTTCACGTTTATTCATTTTGCCAGTACTTTGGATGACGTAATATATAGATTGTAAGGTATTTTTAAAAGCGGACTCTACATCAAAAGAGCTCAAATAATGCCCAAGCATTAATGCTGAAAACAAGTCACCAGTTCCATTTGGGTAAATGCTGAAATCAACTAAGGGCGTTTGCCCCAATAAACATTGAGCGCCATCTGATAGAAAGACATGCATCTTATCTGCTGGTAAATCAGGGCTTCTAAAACTAGTTATAATGAAAATTTTTATACCTAACTTATGAAAATGCGCAGATGCTGCTTTTGCATCTTCAATAGTGTTAATTGGAAAACCACATAAAAGTTCTGCTTCAAAATGATTGGGAGTGATAATTGTTGCATTAGATAAAGCATGATTTTTAAAAAAATCAGCTATGCCTTCTTTAACAAAAACTCCTCGACCAACATCACCTATCACCGGATCACATAGATAAATCAATTTTGGATTATTCTGACGCAATTGCTGCACAGTTAACAAAATTATTTCACCTATAGAACTATCACCAAGATAACCAGATAATACAGCCTTACAACTATCCATCACTCCTAAATTTTTGATCCCATGAATAACTTGTTCAATGTGATTTGCACTAAAAATCTCTCCCTGCCATTTACCATAGCCAGTGTGATTAGAAAATTGAACTGTGTTGACCGGGCATACATCATACCCTAAAGACTGAAGAGGAAAACACGCAGCTTTATTTCCAACATAACCATAAGCTACATGTGACTGAATTGATAAAATCATCTATTGCTCTACAATTAAATCCTGAATAACCATCTCTGGCGTTTCTTTCCCATTCCAACAATTGATAGTCAAACTCACTATTAAAGTCAAGCCAAAGCGTTGCTTAGAAAGTAACACCTCGCTTAGTGGGTTATCAATTGCTCTAAATGCCATAGCTTTTATTTTGTAATTACTACTGCCATCACTCAAAATACAACTAACGTGATCTCTGCCAACTATATCAGCCTTAATGATGTTAACACCACTTACCATAAATCTTGGTTGATAATTACCACTACCAAATGGACCTAGTTTCTCGATTAGATTAATTAACGCGATATCTGTAGAATTCAGAGTGAGATATGCATCAAAATGATTTAACACATTAGTTGAGAGTTCTTTATAGGACTGCTTAAATTTTTGATAGAAAAATTCTTTCAACTCGGTAATTTTATCACTATTTACAGTAAAACCAGCAGCCATAGCATGACCGCCTCCTCCCACTAATAAACCATTAGATTTAGCTGAAATTACAGCAGCGCCAAAATCAATACCAGTAATTGACCTGCATGATGCCTTGCCTACACCATCAACCAAAGATATTACCGCTGTTGGTTTATTAAACTTATCTTTTAACCTGCTGGCAATAATACCTATTACTCCTGGATGCCAATCCTCACCTATTACAAAAATAATTGGATCTATTTTAGCAGCTTTTTCCGCTTGTAAAGTAGCTTGTTCTAACACCAATAATTCTATCGCCTTTCTTTCTTCATTATATCCACTTAGCTGTTTGGCAATTTCAACAGCTCTTGCATAATTACTACAAGAAAGCAGCTCTGCTCCTAAAGATGATTGACCTACTCTTCCTCCTGCATTTATCCGTGGACCTAGGACAAACCCTAAATGATAAACAGATACAGCACTTGTAATACCAGCAACCTCTATTAAAGCACGTAAACCTATATTCTGACTATTATTTATAACCTTAAGACCTTGCCTAACCATAGCTCTATTTAAACCAGTGAGTTGTACTTGATCGCACACTGTACCAAGCGCCACAAGATCTAAAAAATGTAATAGATTAGGCTCTTGAATTTTCTGAAAATAACCTTCTGTCTTTAGATGTTTTGTTAAAGCAACTATTAGTAAAAAACTCACACCGACAGCAGCTAAATACTTGAAATCTGAGATTTCATCGGCACGATTAGGATTAACAACAGCTAACGCTTCCGGCAAAGAAGCATCGCCAATGTGATGGTCGATTACTAACAAATCTATTCCAAGCTGTTTTGCAAAAGCAATTGGCTCATATGAAGTGGTTCCACAATCAACAGTGATAATTAGATCTACTCCTTTATTTTTTAGCGTTTGGAAAGCATCGATATTTGGTCCATAACCTTCTAAAATACGATCAGGAATATAAATTTCAATATTAACCCCTATACAATCAAAATATCTTTTTAATAAAGCAGAAGAAGTAGCGCCATCTACATCATAATCACCAAAAACTGCTATTTTTTTACCATTTGCAATTGCTTTAGCTACTGTTATAACAGCCTTGTCCATATCTAAAAGATGAAATGGATCAGGTAATAAATCTTTCAGTTTTGGTTCGAGAAAATTAGATACATTATGAATATCAATGTTGCGGCTAGATAATATTTGCGCAAGTACGTAAGGCAAACCTGTTTTTTGGGTTATGTTTAGAGCTTCCCTAGAATCAAACGTCGCGTGCGTCCATTTTTTGTTTTTAACCGATTTAAAAACCTTATTATCAACTGCTAAATCAATAATCATATTAGTGTAAGGTTTTAAATAACCTGTGCTCAGTTCTGATATGACGAATAGTTTTGTTCTGCGCTCTCATCGCAATAGAATGCGTAGAAACACTACCATTACCCAAAAATTTTACACCATCAAGCATTGAGCCACTAGTTACCCCAGTTGCAGCAAACATAACATCATCACCTCTGACCATTTCATGTATGGTATATTTTTTACTAAGGTCACTAATTCCCATACGTTTAGCGCGCTCTTTTTGCCCATCATCATCAAACAATAAACGTCCAATCATCTGTCCACCTGTAGTACAAAGAGCTGCTGCTGCCAAAACTCCTTCTGGAGCTCCACCTGTTCCCATATACATATCAACACCAGATCCTGGTATTGCTGTCGAAATTACACTAGCTATATCACCATCGTTAATCAAACAAATTCTTGCCCCAGCCTCTCGAACTTTTGCTATTAATTCCTCATGCCTATCCCTATTTAAGATAATAACAACTAAATCTTCAATGTTGCAATTTCTTACTTTGGCTAGATTAGAAAGATTTTGTTTTGGA
>Ga0247843_1003760_pt1 | contig 24024 bp, 14 predicted proteins | sample LaCruzMarch2017__FD_192420 | JGI IMG/M metagenome (GOLD analysis project Ga0247843, IMG submission 192420) | Freshwater microbial communities from meromictic Lake La Cruz, Castile-La Mancha, Spain - LaCruzMarch2017_8m | ecosystem: Environmental > Aquatic > Freshwater > Lake | place: Spain...
ACGAAGTAAAACACCTTTGAACGATGCACTAAAACATATTATTTATGCCTAGAAAGAAGATCCTATTATCTGTTACAACCTATCCGCTGCCCTCCCGTAATTATGATGAATTAGTATGTACCGCAGGCTTTTTGGAGGATGGTTCCTGGATACGCCTGTATCCAGTTCCGTTGAGTTTTCTTTATGAGTTAAAGAGTTCCGGTGTTGTTCAGCGAACTAAATACACCTGGATAGAATTGGATGTAGAAAAACGTACCGATGACTTTCGCCCCGAAAGTCATTCGCCACGGGATTATGAGTTCAAAGATTTGGTCGTTGGGGAACGCTTGAATACAGACCATAACTGGGATGCACGGAAAAAGATCTGCTTAAACAAGGTATATACAAACCTCGCCCAATTGTTGGAGGACTCCACAGCTCCCTCCAATGTCTCTCTGGCTACCTTCAAACCAACCAAAATCACCGGATTTGAAGTCGAGGCGGATACGACCGACTGGAAGCCCGTTTGGCTTGCCCTTCAACAGCAATTATCTCTTTTTAGCAATACTCCGGAAGAACCTCGCAAGGTCTTTCCCAAAGTGCCTTACAAATTTTATTACCGATTCGAAGATGATGCTGGGCAGAGTTCCCGACTGATGATCGAAGATTGGGAAATTGGCGCACTTTACTGGAACTGCCTCCGGGATGCTGAAGGCGACGAAAAGAAAGCCCTGGAAAAAGTACGCCAGAAGTATGATGAAAATTTTCGCTTGTATAAGGACATCTATCTTTTTCTGGGCACCACCAAAGAGTGGCATTTTAGACGCGTAAAGAACCCCTTTGTAATCATCGGAGTCTTTTATCCGAAAAAAGAAACACAACTATCGCTTTTTTGAAAAATGATTGATTATGAATGAATTACCGGAAGGATGGGTGTGGAAGAAGTTGGGTGAGGTGTGTGAAACAACGAGCGGAGGTACACCAAACAGAAAAGACCCTTCATTTTATGGAGGCAATATTCCTTGGGTTAAATCGGGCGAATTGGATAAAGGATTGATAACCGATACCGAGGAAAAAATCACAGAAGCAGCAATCAAAAACTCAAGTGCCAAAGTATTCCCCAAAGGCACTTTATTGATTGCTTTATATGGCGCAACTATTGGCAAACTTGCATTTCTTGGAATAGATGCTGCAACAAATCAAGCCATTTGCGGAATTTTTGAAAATAAAAAGATTGATTCAAAATACCTGTATCAATTCTTGTTTTTCAGCAAGGCGGGCTTAGTAAAACAAGGCATTGGAGGAGCGCAGCCCAATATCAGTCAAGGGATTTTGAAAAACCTTGACATCCCCCTCCCGCCGCTCCCCGTCCAACACGCCATTGTCACCAAAATAGAAGAGATTTTCAGCGAATTGGATCACGGGGTGGAGCAATTGAAAACGGCGCGGCAGCAGTTGAAGGTTTATCGGCAAGCGGTGTTGAAGTGGGCGTTTGAGGGGAGGTTGACGAATGAAGGAGTGAAGGATGGGGAATTGGTGGAGGGTTGGAAGTGGGTGAAGTTGGGAAGTTTTGCTGTTAAGATTACAGACGGAGAGCATATCACCCCTCGGAGAACGCAGGAAGGAGTATATCTTTTATCAGCAAGAAATATACAGAATGGTTTTTTAGATATTTCAAATGTTGACTATATTCCTGAAGATGAATACCTGAGGATTATTAAACGATGCAATCCAGAGGAAGGAGATATTCTTATTTCATGTTCTGGTTCAATTGGCAGAGTTTGTCGTGTTCCATCCAATGTTAGATTTACTTTGGTGAGAAGTGTCGCATTGATAAAATTACCGCGAAGTATCGCCGACTCGAAGTTTTTCGAGTATCAATTTCAGTCCCCAATATTACAGAAGCAAATTGAAAAGGGTAAAAAGGCAACTGCTCAAGCCAACTTGTTTTTGGGCCCAATCAATAACCTTGAGGTGCTGATCCCTCCAATTGAAGAGCAGCACCTTATCGTATCCGAGATCGAGCGTCGTCTGAGCGTGTGTGACAAGCTGGAGGAGACGATAGAAGGGAGTTTGAAGGCGGCGGAGGTTTTGAGGGCGGGGGTATTGAAAAGGGCGTTTGAGGGGCGATTGGTGGGGGAATGAATCACTTACATCAGGCAAAAAGACGGGGATTTGGACGGAAAAAGCAATGTGCAAAAAATACACATTGCAAATTCTGACAAACAAAATTGCACTTATTCGCTGGAACAACCACCGAGTTTTCCCCGGTAGTTCAATCAGAAGACAAAATGCATGTTGGAGATTTTTGTGCGTATCTCCGGCAATCAAACTCCACCTGCGTTGAGTATGGTAAATGGGATCCGTTTCAGGAATGGCTAAACAAAAATACCTAATTTTGCGCCCTTAGACTAAAAAAACAGCTACGTCATGGCATCCTCCACCAACTTGTTAGACACCAAAACAGTCAACCTAAACGATGTGTTGGGCAACGGGAAAATCTACCGGGTGCCACAGTTTCAGCGCGACTACTCGTGGGATGAGGACAACTGGGAAGACTTATGGAATGACTTGATGTATGCGCATAAGCATGACGAGCCTCACTACATGGGCTCCATTGTGCTTCAATCGGAAGGCGATTCCGAACGTCAATTTCAGGTTATTGATGGTCAGCAACGTTTTTCCACCCTCAGCATCCTGGCATTGGCGGTCATAAAAAAGATTCGCATGCTGGCAGAAAAGGGTGTAGAACCAGAGGCCAACCGTGAGCGGGTTGAAATTCTGACCAGACAATTTATCGGCCAAAAAGACCCCGCCTCGCTTACCTATTCGAGCAAGTTGTTTTTGAATGAGAATAATGATGGGTTTTATCAGTCACGGCTGATTCAATTTCGAGACCCTGTGTCGGTTTCAAAACTTTCAGACTCTGAAAAATTGCTGTGGAAGGCTTATCAGTATTTTTTGGGCCGTATCGAAGCCATGTTTGGTCAAAGTACCCGAGGCGACGAAATCACCACTTTCCTAACACACTCGGTGGCTGAAAACCTGCGGTTCATTCAAATCACTGTCAAGGATGAGTTGAATGCCTACACCGTATTTGAAACCTTGAATTCCAGGGGGGTAGACCTTACAGCGACTGATCTACTTAAGAACTTTCTTTTCTCGTTGGTGAGCAAAAGCCCGAGTGACTTGTCTGTAGTCAAAAACCAGTGGAAAAAAATTGTTGATGCTATTGGGCTGAAAAAATTCCCGGTTTTCCTGCGGCATTACCTGAACTCCAGGCGCGATTTAGTGGCAAAAGAATACTTGTTTAAATCTGTGAAACAGATTGTCAAAACGGACAGTGATGTGTTGGATTTATTGGATCATTTGGAATCTCAGGCTTACACTTATAATGCATTCATGAGTCCTTCTGACGACTATTGGAAAACAGATAAAGAACTTGAGGGGTTGATTAGTGCGCTTTCTCTATTTAATGTAACGCTGTGCCATCCTTTGCTTCTGGCAGGTTATGATAAACTCCCGCAAACAGAATTTAAAAAGGTGCTCAGGGTAATTGTAAATTTATCTTTCCGCTACAACGTGATAGGCAGATTGCAGACCAATCGAATGGAGGAGGTTTATAACCGTGTGGCAGTAAAGGTTTTTTCCGGAAAGATTGAAAGGGTTCAGGATATTGTTCAAGGGTTGAATGATATTTATCTTCCAGACGAAGAATTTAGAAAGTATTTTGAGCTACGCTCCTTTAATACAAGTAACAGCCAGCAACGCAAAGTCGTCCGTTACATTTTGTATCAGTTGAATGCCCAAATGGCTGGTGGCGCCGAGTTTGATTTTGACACAGACGAAGGGACGATTGAGCATATTTTACCCGAATCGCTCAATGATATTTGGCGCGAAAACTTTAAGGAGGAGCAACATGAAAAGTATGTTTACATGATTGGTAATTTGACCCTTCTGGAACCTACTAAAAATAATAAAGAAGCTGCAGACAAATCTTTTACAGAGAAATTGCAGGTTTATCAATCCAGCAAATATGCCCTGACCTCAAAAATTGAGGTTTTAAGTTGGACGCCTAAAATGATAGAACACCGTCAGGTGGGGCTTGCAAAAACCGCTTGTGGTATCTGGAAAATATGATATCCCTGCTGTCTTCTAATCTCAATAAAAAGCCATAATGTCCAACAACAACTCCGCCATCGTCACCAAAGTCTGGTCCTTCTGCAATACCCTTCGCGACGACGGCGTGGGCTACGGCGATTATCTCGAACAACTCACCTATTTGCTTTTCCTTAAAATGGCGGACGAGTACAGCAAGCCGCCCTACAGCCGGAAATTGCCTATCCCGGACGAATACAGCTGGGAGAGTCTGGTGGACTTGAAAGGTGCTGAACTCGAAGTTCACTATACTACCCTGCTTCGGGAACTGGGCAAAGGCAAGGGAATGCTTGGACAGATTTTTACCAAGAGCCAGAACAAGATTCAAGACCCTGCCAAACTCTCCAAAATAATCGCCATGATAGATGCCGAGCAATGGTTGATGATGGGCGTAAAAGACAAGGGCGATATTTACGAAGGCTTGCTCGAGAAAAACGCGGAGGACACCAAAAGTGGTGCTGGTCAATACTTTACGCCCCGCGCACTCATCCGAGCCATGGTGGAATGTGTGCGGCCACAACCGCTCAAGACCATCTCTGACCCGGCCTGCGGAACGGGCGGGTTCTTTCTGGCGGCGTATGATTACCTGCTGGAACACAACCAAATGGACAAAGAGGAACGGGAGTTTTTGAAGCACCAGACGTTCTTCGGGAACGAGATCGTGGCCAGCACCCGCCGTTTGGCATTGATGAACCTCTTTCTGCACAACATCGGGGATATTGACAGCGACAATTTCATCTCTCCCGCCGATGCGCTCATTGCTGATCCAGGCGAACGCTATGATTACGTGCTGGCCAATCCGCCCTTTGGCAAAAAGAGCAGCCAGACCTTCACCAACGAAGAAGGAGAGCAAGAAAAAGAAGACCTGACCTACAACCGTCAGGATTTCTGGGCCACTACGAGCAACAAACAACTCAATTTCCTTCAACATATCCGCACCCTGCTCAAATCGGACGGATTGGCAGCGGTCGTTCTACCGGACAATGTGCTCTTTGAGGGCGGCGCAGGCGAAACTGTGCGCAAAAAACTGTTGGAAACCACGGATTTACACACCATCCTGCGTTTGCCCACGGGCATCTTCTATGCGCAAGGCGTCAAAGCCAACGTGGTGTTTTTTGACAACAAGCCCAGCAGCAAAACAGCCTGGAGCAAGGATATCTGGGTGTATGATTACCGCACCAACATTCACCACACGCTCAAGAAAAACCCGCTGAAACTGGAAGACCTGCGGGACTTTATAAATTGCTACAATCCCGGCAATCGCCACAAGCGCAGCGCAACGTACCATCCCGAAGCCAACCCCGAGGGGCGCTGGCGGATGTTTTCGTATGAGGAGATTATCGCTCGGGATAAAACCAGCCTGGATATTACCTGGCTCAAAGACCAGTCGTTGGCGGATTTGGACAATCTTCCTGACCCGGATGTGCTGGCGCTGGAAATCATGGAGAATTTGGAGGCCGGGCTGGAGAGTTTTCGGGCGGTGGCTTTAGGGTTGCAACGTTAGCGATAGGCCCCGCTGGCGCAAAGGCTCTGCCTTGTGACCTCTATTCAAGTTGGCTGTGCCGACCTTCTTAAATTGGCAGATGCTCGCTCCTCCCCCTCACCTCCGCTCATACACCCAAACCTGCGCCGCGCTGCGCTGCTAACAGGGGGAGCTTATACCTTGACTATACCCAAAACCCTTATTTTTGCAAAAAAAGCAATTATGACGCAGGCTGCATTGGAGCAATTAATACACGACACCGAATCTGAAAGGTTGGAGAAAACGATTTCGCTGACCAACACAGATAAATTCTCGGAAGCTGTTTGTGCATTTGCCAACGACATGGGGCATCACAAAGCGCCGGGATATTTGCTTATTGGCGTAAACGACGACAATACGCTTGCCGGCATGTCCATAAGCGACGAGTTTTTGCGGCTCTTGTCCGACATCCGTTCGGCAGGCAACATTCTACCCCAGCCGGCTTTAACGGTTGAAAAGGTTGTTTTGCCTGGCGGGGAGCTCGCGGTTGTTACGGTTCAGCCCTCTGATTTGCCGCCGGTTCGATACAAAGGCAAGGTTTTTATCCGGGTAGGCCCGCGCAGGGCGGTTGCAAACGAGCAGGAAGAACGTATACTCAGCGAGCGCCGCGCGGCTACGGCACTTACTTTCGATATGCAGCCCTGCCAAGAGGCGACTTTAGGCGATCTCACCCCCGGTCTTTTTGAAGCTTACCGGCTACGGGCAGTGGACGAAGAGACCATTATGGCCAATCATCGTAACTTAGAAGCGCAAATGGCTTCCTTACGGTTTTATAGTCAGCGTTTCGGCTGCCCAACCAATGCGGGCGCAGTGCTTTTTGGGAGAAAACCGCGCTATTTTTTTCCGGGGCATTATGTCCAATATCTCCTGTTCGCCGGTACCGACATGACCGAGTTGCCGAATGACCAGGCAGAGATAGAAGGCGATCTGCCGTCCATGATCCGGGAAATGGAATTGCGCATTCGCACGGTAACCACCAATACATTGAAACAGGTGGAGGGTTGGCGCGAGCAGATTACGCCCGATTACCCGGAGTGGGCAGTGCGGGAGCTGCTGTTGAATGCATTGGTACACAGGGACTATTCCGCTACAACTCCGGTTCGCTTTTATGTCTTTGCAGACCGGATCGAAATATCCAATCCGGGCGGTCTTTTTGGTGGCAGCAGGCCGGAAAATTTCCCCAACGTAAATGCGTATCGCAACCCCGTGCTCGCCGAAGCCGTGAAAACCCTAGGCTTTATCAATCGCTTTGGCTATGGTGTGTTGCGTGCCCAAACCTTACTGGCCAACAACGGCAACCGGGCACCCGAATTCGAGTTTTCCTCTGTGGGCGTGAAGGTCACTGTATGGAAGCAAAAAGAAGTATAATCATGTCAAATCTTGCCAACGCCTTGTCCCGCTGGCGTAAAGGCTCCGCCTTGTGCCCTCTATTCAAGTCGGCTGTGCCGACCTGCTTTAAACTGGAAGACTAACGCCCGCCCTCACCTCCGCTCATACACCCAAACCTGCGCCTTATTCTTCGGCGTATATCCGTTCATCGCTTCCCGCCACACGTAAGTGGGCTTGCCCGTCGGATTCAGGTCAACCAGGCCGACCATATTGTATTGGCTGCGGTATTGGTCGCACCAGTTGAAAATATCCTGGGCGGAGGCCTCGGATTTGGTCCAGGAAAACGGTGAATTGACAAAGATCAGGAATTTAGGCCGGGCATTTTCGATTTCAGAAATCATTTCCTTTTGCATTTCCAGGCTGTAGGGCTGGTTTTCCATCAAAGGATAGGCATAAATATAGCCCGTGGCGGGCAGTCGCTTGCTGTAAAAACAGATCTGCGGCTCGGAGCCGAGGATGGCTATTTTGTCCTGCTCCCTGGAGTTGGCGCGGATAAACCGGGCGATTTCCACCGAGGCTTCGAAGGGGTTGGTGGGTGAGTAGGTTCTGGCCGCCATTTTGCTCAGGTCTTCTTTGAAAAACGGGTTGCTATGTCGCCCAATCGCGAGAACAGCCATGCCGGCGAAAAGCAGCAGCGGCAAGGAGCGCATCCAGGGCGTATGTGGCAAACGTTCTGCAAAAAGATGCAGGGCAGCCCCGACCAGCAAGGCCAATGCGGGCAAAAACACGATGAAATAGTGCTGGCGGAAATACAAGCCCGGCACCACACAGGCCAGGGAACAGATTGCGAACGCTACCATCAGCCATCGGTGTTTAACGCTCGTCCGGGGAATAAACAAGGTCGCCAAACCCGCGAGTCCGGTGAGCCAGAACAGGCCATATCCTTCCATTACCCCTGGGAAATTCAATTTCAACAATCGTCCGGCGTCGCTGCCGGTTTTGATCCCGACATACTGCCCCGCATATTCCACCGTCCAGTGCCAAAATGGTTCCAAGGTGCCTGTCAACCAGGCCGTTAGCAGGACCAACAGGTAAGGCAGGCTCATTGCCCCTGCGTATCCTGCAAGTCGGGGCAGCATTTGTGTCCGCTCGGAAGGCTCCCTTCGCCGCTCGATCAGCCAGAACGCCAGCTGCCCGAACAACATCAAAAAAACTGCCTGTTGTTTCATCACAAACGCCAGCCCGAAACAAAATCCGCTGACGGCCAAACGGAACCAGTTGGGCCGTTCTGCATACTGTAACAAGGCGAGTAAACCGCACAAACCAAACAGCGCATTGAAATGCGTGGCGTGCGCCGCAAAGCCAAAGCATCCGGGCGACAAGGACAGCAAGGCAAAAGATGCCGCTGCAAACAAAGCAGCGGTTTCGTTGAGCAGTTTTTTCCCGATAAAGAATACAAGCAAGATGCTCGCCAGATTGACCACCAGCAGACCCAGGTGAATCCCGGTCGCGCTTTGCCCAAAAACAGCCATAAACAGGGCGTATAGATAATAAGTGCCGGGCAATTTCATGCTGTAGGCCATTTCATAAGGGGGAATACCTTTCAGAATGAGCTGGCCCATAAGTGCGTATTCCCCTTCGTCGCGTTCGAGTGACAGGCCGAGCAGGCGGTAGCGCACCAGTGTGACGAACAACAGGATGACTGCGAGGCAGGTGTATAGGAAAATCTTATTTCCAAGGGGATTTTGGAGTGGTTTTTTCATCTTAAGATTGTTGCGGTGACATCCATTTTCTTTTAATGGCAAATGCAGTAAATCCCAAGCCAATGAATAACCCTGAGCAGGCTGGGATGATTAAAAAGACGGAATAATCTTTATTCCAAATAATGCTGATAAAAACCAGAATAGAACCAAAAACATAAATCCCACTCACATTGAGTCCAAGAATTTGTCCCCAATACTGGTTTTTTAAAATGCCATAGCCACAAACGATGGATAAGGGTCCGGTGAGCAGGATGTCAGCCCAGGGAATCAAAACTTTCACCAATTCATTTTGAACAAATATACTTCCATCGCCCCAGGTGTATAAACCACCCGCCGTGGCGAAAATACCCGTCAAAATAAATAGAATTCCAAAAGCTTTATTCATAAATGGTGCTTTTCTTCTACCAGGTAAATAGTATCACAGGTGGTTGCCAGTATATTTTGTTCAAACAATTGATGTGGAAACAGGAGGCCTGTTTTGTTCATGGATGTTGTTCTGCATTTTCACGGCAATGTATTACATTTTCTCTGACTTCAGTCGAAGCGCTACTCCTGTTTCTGTAATTTCCCGGCGTGGTGGTAGCGGGGCGGTAACTTGGAGTTACCGCCCCGCTACCACCACGAATAAGTGGGAGGATAAATGTGCACTTCTCTTTTACTACATTTGCCCAACACTTTTTGATAAACGAGGTGTCACCTCGTTACAACATCACAGGCAGCAATTCGGGGGATGAAAAAAAAGGTGAATGGGTTGAACCTTGACAAACGAACATTCTGCTGGCATCTGGCATTAAGTGATTTACCATCCTTCATTCATCAAAAAGCATAAACCTATGCGGACATTTTATTTTTTCCTATTCTTTCTCCATGCTGCCTTGTCTGCTTTTTCACAAGGTACCAGCATTGAGCTGATCACCGTCAAACCGGCAGGATATGATGGTGAGGTGAAATATTTTGAAATCACTTTCAAGGTGATCAGCGGTAAGGTGGAAGGCACCGGAACCCCTCTGGCGATGGCGATACCATTACCCGACAAAACCAAAGCGTTTGCCTACCTGATTGCGTTCGATCCGCTAAGCGCCGGCAAGACCTCTGTTAGTCCCGCTCAGTTGAACACGATTAATTATATACCTAAAGCAGGTCAAAAGGTGGTATCGCATGAGCTCGCACCCGTGAACATTCCGGATAAACGCAGCCTGCAATGCAAAACAGGTTATGCTTATTTGTTAGATAGTGATGATAAACTATTGACCGTCACGATCCAGGAGATCAAGGGCCATGCCAAAATAGGTGATGTGATTCATTACGTCAATGACCGCGGACAAAAGGGAAGCGGTACGATCAAGGACATTGAAATAAAGGGCGGATATCACACCGACTACCTGTTTGAGGGCATTGCAGATCAAGCGGTTACTTTAAAAGTATACACCAACGGCGTTGACCTCAGCAATGCAAGCGTGGGTACAAATTTACCTTCGTCAGATGCTGCCGCCTCTAAGCCTCCGGCAGGCAGCCCGGTAGCCCGACACAAAACCCAAACCATAACGGTAGAAAAAATACTGGAGAACAAGGATGTCAGGATCACAGTACACAATCTGATCAAGTTCAATCCCAATCCAAACGCTGGCGATTTTGATCTCTTTAAGGTTGACTATACGATGGATTATTACATCGTGGACGCTACCATTGAAAACAAAACAGATCAACCCCTGGATGCGGGCGACTACCTGTTGCGGTTCAATTTCTTTACAGCAAATGGCAAAAGCGCCGACGATTTCCTCCGGGTATTTCGCAGCGGTGAAAACACCAATGATCCTGCCAGGCAAGATGCGAACAAGGTAGATGTAAGCATTTTTGGCGGCACCAGCAAAATCCCGCTGGCACAGGTGATGGTGAAATACATTTCGACGCTTCCCGACTATGACACCCGTTACAAGCCACAAACGGAAGCGATCAACAAACCCATCCCTGCGCGACAAAAAATCCGTAGCGTCAACGCCACCCTCATGGGCGTACCGCCATCCTATACCATTGAAGGGCTTGGAACCTGGGACGGCGTGGCTTTTGACAAGAAAAAATTAATGTTTGTTCCGATAAAGCTTTGAAGAAGGTTAAATGAGGTGACATCTCCGACTCAGGAGGAGGTGTTACCTCGTTTGCCATTCAACAGACGCTAGGAGGGCAAAACGCTGGTGCTCGAAGGCACCCTCAATCTGGTAGACTGGGGTGAACAGGCTGCCCTTAGGGACGATGCCTTGGGTAAGAAGGGGGTAAATGATCTAACCATTTATGAAACACAGGTCGCAGAGCGGGAACTGTCTTGCAGGAAAAAAAATGTTTTTACAGCAAATGAAACATCTTTGCCCAAGAAACAAAAATCATCGTCCATTTTTCCTAGTATATGAAATTCAGCCTCGCTTCTTCCGGTTTGTATTTTGCTGTGTTTTCACAAAAAAAATCAGCATTTATATTCCCAGCATTATTCGCCATCTTGTTTTTTGCAGGGAATGCGCAAGCCCAGACCAAGCTCTGGTCGCCAGCGCCCTTTGCCAGAGACCAGGCAAAAACGGCACACACCCCCGACCTGCCTGACTTCGATAAAGGTGTCCTCCTGCAACTCGACCTGGCGGCCATGCAACAGCTGGGCAAAACCGCCCAACATGAGTTCGGCGACACGCGCAGCGCCACGACGATCATTGATCTGCCGCTGCCGGATGGCAGTTTTCAAAAATTTAAAATCTGGGAAAGCCCCTTGATGGAGCCAGCACTGGCGGCAAAATTCCCGGATATCAAAACCTACCTTTTGAAGGGCGTGGATGATCCCTTCGCGAGTGGACGTATGTCGGTCAGCCCGGATGAGTTCGGCGCATTTTTCACTTCCCGGCAGTTTGAACAGGACGTGTATATACGTAAAGCCTTGAAAAATTCCGCCTCCGTTTACCTCAGTTATTGGGGTAAGGACGACCCCGAGCTTGAAAAACCTTTCCATTGCCTGTGGGAAGGCACTCCAGACACGCCAGAAACTTTGCAGGAGCACCGGCCTGGCGCAAACGAAACGGGGGATGTGCTGCGCGTTTTCCGACTGGCTATGACGATTCCGGGCAAACTCTCCGAAAACTATGGCTGGACGACCAAAGCCCAGGCAATGGCCTCACTGGTCGCCTTTTTAGGTACACTGAACGCGATATTTGAACGGGATTTGTCCGTCCGTTTTGTGCTGCCCGCCAAACAGGATGAAATCGTTTTCGTCAGCAGCGCCAACGACCCCTTCACGGCCCTGGGTGGTGGCGAAGCGGCCAATGAAAACATTGCTGTGATCAACCAACTCATTGGTCAGGAAGGTTTTGATGTGGGCCTGATCTTTGTCACCGGCGCTTGTTGCGCGGCGGGTAAACCGACGATCTGCGGCGACTACAAGGCCTGGAACTTTAGCGCCTTTTGGAGCCTGAGGGTCACCGCCCACGAGATCGGGCATCAATTCGACGGAGACCATACCTGGACCAGTTGCGGGCCTTCCAACAACGGTCAATTTGGCACCAACGAGTATGGCTCAGGCACCAGTATCTTGTCTTATGCCAATATCTGCGGCATAGACAACATCCTGCCCGTCGGCGATGAGCGGTACTTCGGGGTGTATTCGCAGATCCAGATGACCAATCATATCAACGCCCGAACCTGCTACAAATCACTGGAAACCGGCAATCATATTCCCGTTTCGAGTGTGCCTGCAAGCGGCTTTTACATTCCGATCTCTACCCCTTTTGAACTCGTTGGCTCTGCAAGCGACGCGGATGGAGACAACCTGACGTACTCCTGGGAGCAAGTCAATATCCGGAACATTGATTTTACCTCGTCCACCATTTCTATCCAAACGCCGCCTGTCCCTGCGGATGGCAATGTGCCGATCGCACGGATCTTCAATCCTTCAAGTTCGCCACGCCGTACCATCCCGCAACTTTCGGACCTTTTGTCAAATACTTCGTCGGTGAACGAACGCCTCCCGACTTATTCCCGCAACATCAAATACCGAATGTATGTGCGCGACAACCACCCGGGTGCAGGGGGCACGACGCATGAGCAAGTCAGTTTTGACGTGGATGGCTCGGCCGGGCCCTTTCTGGTCAGCTTCCCGAATACCTGCGTCAGCTGGCAGGCGGGAAGTAGCCAGACCATCACCTGGGAGGTGGCCAATACGGACAACGCCACGGTCAATTGCCAAAATGTAAAGATCAGCCTTTCGCTGGATGGCGGCTACAACTACGCCCACGTTTTGGCGGCAAACACGCCGAACGACGGATCTGAAACCATAACCCTTCCCAGTGGAATCTGCTCCAACAAATCTCGCATCAAAATCGAGGCCGAGGGCAACATCTTTTTTGATGTTTCCAATGCCGATTTCAATATTGAAACCAACGGAATCCCGATCGTGAAGGCCAGCGCCTTGCAATTGGATGGTTCCGACGATCAGGTTGAAATACAGGACCCGAGCCTTGGCAACTTCGGAACGGGCAATTTTACCATCGAAATGTGGGCGCAAACGACGGACAACAACTGTGCGCTCATCGGCAAACGAGCGATTTGTGGCTGCGATAATTTTTGGAATTTTTTCATTGAAAACGGACGCCTAAGAGCAGAGTTTTCGGGATCAAACACCTGCAGTAATTATCTGAATGTTGTAGGTTCAACCAACACCCTGGCAGACGGCAACTGGCATCACATCGCCTTTGTCCGCAACGGCACGGCGCTTCGTTTTTATGTGGATGGCGTTTTGGACCTGAGCACCTTTTCCAGCCAGGATTTCAACAATCCGGCAAAGATCTCCCTCGGGAATATTGTTTGTGGCGGACAGAATTTCGCCGGCAGCATGGATGAAATTCGCCTCTGGAACCTCGCCCGCAGCACGGACGAGATCAACGAAAAAATGAACTGTACCCTCGCCGGAAACGAGGCCGGGTTACTTGCCTACTATCCTGCGAGCAGTCAGGATTGTGGCGCCTGTTCAGGGGGGGCAAGCACTTTTACCGATAAAACGGTCAACGGATACCACGGCATCCTGCAAAACGGCGCTTTTACCAGCCTTTCGACGGTCAATATCACGGAATGTCCAAGTTGTCCAAACGGCCCGGTTACAATCGTCACGAACCCCGCCAACCAATCCGTTTCCGTTGGCGGGACGGCCACATTTACCCTGATCGCTTCGGGCAACAACCTTTCGTACCAATGGTATAGCAGCACGGATGGCGGCGCTACTTTTACAGAGATCGTTGGCGCTACAGCAAACGATTACAGTTTCATCGTCGCCAACAGCGGGCAGAATGGCGGACAATTCAAATGTTTCGTCTCGAACGGTTGCGACGTAAAATCTGCCGCCGCTGCGACCTTGAGTTTGCCTTGTCCGCCCCAAACCCTGAGCAGTATCACCGGCCCTGCAGCGCCTTGTGTGGACAATTATTACACTTATTTTGTAACACCCAATCCAAACATCGTCACATGGTCCTGGACGAGCCCGGCAGATTGGTCGGTGACGAATAACGGGAACATGATTTTTGTTCAAGCTGGCCCTAGCTCAGGCACGCTCAGCGTAACCGGAACGGATGCCTGTGGTGTACAAACGGCGGCGCAAACTTTTGCGGTTGTGCCCGTAGTCGTGGCCATTACGACACAGCCTGTTTCGCAGACGGTCAACGAGGGCACAGTAGTCGAATTCTCCGTGGCCGTGTCGAATGACGGTGGCACGACGACTTATGTCTGGCAAGAAAGCAGCGACTTTGGCTCGAGCTATTCAAACATTCCCGGAGCGAACGCAGCCACTTATTCCATTCCTTCTGCGGCGCTTGCGCACGACGAACGCCAGTTCCGCTGTATCGTCTCCAATGCTTGTCTCACAGACACTTCTCATCTGGCAATATTGAAGGTAAACTGTACCTCCAATGCACCCGATTTGCCTGGGCCGATTTCCGGCGGCGATCTGATTTGCCCGGATGTGTCTTTGACCTATTCAATTGACCCGGTTGCTGGCGCGACAAGTTATGCCTGGACGCTTCCCTCGGGCTGGATCGGGAATTCAACTTCCACCAGCATTGACGTAACGTCTAACGGCACAGGCGGTCTTTTGAAAGTAATGGCCTTGAACGACTGCGGAGCTTCGCTCGAACGGACGCTTCCGATCGCCATCAATCAAGATCCCTGCCGTCGTGGGGTGCATTTCGATGGGGAGAATGACCACCTCACGGTCGGGCAAAATGGGCAGGCCCTGTCTGGCGATTTGACCCTTTCGTTTTGGGTAAAACCCGAACGATTAATCGGAGAACAAACCTTGATTTTCAACGGTCGCGAATGCATCATCGGATTGAGCAACAATCAAATCAGATACAAACACTCGGACGATTGCTGCGGCTACGACAATACCGTGGACATGATCTTTTCCGCCAACCTGGAAACGGGGAAATGGACAAACATTGCGATCACTCGGGCGACAGAAAACCGAAGCGTGAGTGTTTATGCGAACGGCAATTTGGTTCAAACCCAAACCTACGGCGCTTCCTCCGCTCAACCGGGCGACCATACCACCGATATGATCTTTGGCGCAGGGAAGAATGGCGTCTGGTCCCATTTCAATGGGGCGCTCGATGAGATCAAAATTTGGAGCGTCATCCGCACGGACGATCAGTTGAAGGAGGACATGGTTTGTGTTCCCCTTGGCAATGAACCGGATTTGAAAGCTTACTACGATTTTGAAACCGGGCAGCCTTACGGCAACAACCTGGCGCTGACGAATTTTTCGAATCTGGCAAGTGCATACGGCGTGGCTTCCGTCCAGCAAATGGCGATGAGCTCCACTACATCTAACGTCGTTTCTGGCGACCAGCCCTCGTTTTTATTCCAGGATCTAGACGGAGACGGCTTCGGTGGCGCGAGCATCGGCTGTAATTTCACCGGCCCAAGCGTGACCAATTCGGGCGACTGCGACGACCAAAACAGTGCCATCAACCCGAATGCCAGCGAAATCTGCAATGGAATTGACGACGACTGCAGCGGCATCATAGACGATATCCCGAACGCCTTTGCCAGTACCAATGTGCCGGTTCCAATACCTGCTGGACAGACCATTACTTCCAGCTTCTCGGTCAGCAGTCCGGTAACTTCTTTGTTAGATTTGAATGTTTTGAACCTCAACATTTCCCATATTTGGGTAGCGGATCTGACGGTCGTGTTAAAAAGTCCTCAAGGCACCGAAGTGACCTTGTTGCAAGCGATATGTGGCGATCAGGATGATATTTTGATCAATTTCGACGATGAATCATTGGCGGGCTATGGTACTTTCCCCTGCCCTCCGGTCAACAACGGGACGTATCAACCCTTATCGCCTTTATCCGCTTTCGACGGGGAGAATCCGAACGGGACCTGGACGTTGAGGGTCATTGATGTATATGAGGATGCTGGCATTTTGAACGCCTGGAGTATCGGGTTCCCGTCTACGCCGACTACGCTGTATGCCGATTCCGACGGCGATGGCTACGGTAATGCCGCGGCCAGTATTCAGGCTTGCAGCGCCACCGCTGGTTACGTGAGTGACGCTACCGACTGCGACGACGGCAATGGTCAAATCTACCCTGGCGCAACGGAGATATGCAACGACTACGACGATAATTGTGACGGCTTTGTGGACGAAGGTGTCAGTCCTGCCTGGTACGCCGACGCAGATGGCGACGGACACGGGAATGCGGCCACTGTGCAAACGGCTTGCAGTCAACCTGTTGGCTACGTTGCCAGCAGTGACGACTGCGACGACAGCAACAACGCCATCTACCCTGGCGCAACAGAGATTTGCAACAGCCTCGACGATGATTGTAACGGCTCGATTGACGAAAATACAGGCCCGATCTGGTTCGTTGATGCGGATGGAGACAGTTATGGCAACGCCGCCGCGAACGTTCAAAATTGCGCACAGCCTTCAGGGTATGTGGCCAATTTCGACGACTGCGACGACAACAACAGCGCCATCTACCCGAACGCCACGGAGATACCCAACGGGCTCGACGACGACTGCAACAGCATCGTTGACGATACCTTGGTGATCAGTTCAGTCAAGCAGGTATTTGGCAATCAAGCAGGAGGAATCCAGTTCATGCTGCTGCCAAATCCGGCGGACGATGTGCTGCATATCGTTTTTGATGGAAACGAAGTGGCCCTCGGGCGGGTAGAAATTTTCAATTCAATTGGTCAGCGCGTGCTGACCCAGGATGTCCAGCTTGAACCAGGCAAAAAAGGCGCTTTCCAAATCGGGCATTTGCCGCAGGGCTATTATTTCCTGATGTTCAGACGAGCGGATGGCGCGAGATCAGGCGAGCGCTTCATCATTGTACGGAATGGTAAAAGATAGTGTCCCAGGAGAGATGGTTCTAAGGGAGGAATGCTGCAAAAATCACCTCACTTGTGCCGAAACCAGCAGTCTTTTCTATCGTATTGGTAGGCTTTAAATTCCGTATTGATGGGAGAACCATGGAGTATTCGCCCTTGAAACTGCGTACGCGCCAGGTAGTTAAAAGCGCCCATATCGCCGGTATAAGCCGTTTGATTGTGGTGGTTGTATTGCTGGTGGATCAGGCAAAGTTTTTCAATAAAAGGGAGCATCACGCCGATGTTTCCGCCGATAATACCACAGTTGAGCAAAGGCTCCGCTTTGAATTTTTCTTCGTAATCGGCATAATCGGCCATCTGATTGCGCAAATGGGTGGCATGCGCTTTCATCCATGCATCGTCGAGGGACTTGGGCTCGTCGCCGCAAAAAATAGTTGCAGGATGATCCGTAAAAAGGGGCTGAATAAATGGGTTTTGCAGCACCACAACATCCGAGACATCTGTGACAAACAGGCTTTCTACCGCCGCAGCGTGTTGTCTCAGAAAGTCCCGGTAAACAAAATAGCGGTACACATTCGGGTTAAACCGGGTAGCATACGCTGTTTTTACAAGTGTAATATGGGTATGCTGAAATTTCGCGCAGGTAGCCTCTGAAAAATTGTTGTGAAAAATGATACCGGGCAGGTCCTGTGCCTCCAGGGATGCCACCCAATCTTGAACAAGCGTAATATCGTCGTCCTGCAGCGTGGTATTTCGGTTGACGTCATAAATACCTGTAAAGTGACACGCCATGATCAGGCACTTAGGAACAGACAGCGGAAGCATTGTTCAATTTTATTTTGGCGCAGATGCTGTTCGGCATATTTCTGTAGTAAATATAAGTCCTCAAATCAACTTTTTTGACACTGTACTTTTGAGCGGCGCTTTCATAAAAATGGGCATCTGCGGCGTACACGTCCTGGAAATGAGTAGTCGTAAACACCTCTTTTTTGCCAAATAAAGTAGCAAACAGGATACAATCGTCCACATGAATCACCTGACTGGTGTCGTGTTTATCTGGGACATAGTAATCCTTCTCGTCATCCACAATCGTTTCCGTGGTAGACGCGATCAGGTCTGCATGTCTCATTTCCTGCAAACACGCCCGGAGGTGATTGGGCTTGAACTCATCGTCGGCATCTATAATCGTAATGTACTCGCTGCTGCAATTCAGGATGCCCCGGTTGATGGATTTTGATTGGCCACAATTGCGATGGCGGAGGTAGGTAATTTTATTTTCGTGCTTTTTGACGTACTCCAGCAGCTGGTTTTTCGGGTCGTTATGGCTACCGTCATCAATAACAATCAACTCAAAATCCTGAAAATCCTGTGCCAGCACGGAATCTATGGCCCTTTTTACGACATGAAAGTCAGTGTCATAGACCGCCAGCAGGACAGATATTTTTGATTTTTTCTCCATGGTGGATCAGTATTTTCGCAAAACTAGTACAATGCGAAATACCTTTCATCGTATCCCGAAAACGTAATATTTATTTTTTATTCAAGGAGGTAATCCAGCGGACACCTTTTACTTCCCCGGCATACTCGGCCTTACCTCGATCTTGCTCGGCAGAGTCCGCGGGTTCATTTTCAGCAGGTCTACCACCATCTGCCCAATGTCTTCGGGTTGAATTTTCCAGCCATCGGCGGCGTTGGGCTCATGGTTGTTGAAATGTGTGGCCACGGAGCCTGGCATGATGGTCGAACATTTGACCCCGGCATCGCGCAGATCGAGCATAACGGCCTGGGTGAAACCTACGAGGCCAAACTTGCTGGCATTGTAGGCCGCGCCGCCCGCGAAGAAATTAGTGCCTGCAAGACTGGCGATACTGATGAAATAACCTTTGGATTGAATGAGCGCATCCATGGCCGACTTGAGGGAGTAAAAAACGCCGGTCAGGTTCGTGTCCAGGGTTTCATTCCATTGTTCCGGTGTCAGCGACATGATGGGCGCGAAATGCCCCAGTCCGGCATTGGCGACGAGTACGTCTATGCTGCCAAAAGCCTCGAGGGTTTTGGCCACTACATTTTTCTGCGCCTCAAAATCCCGCACATCCGCGGCGAGGGCGATCAGTTTTCCGGTGCCGATGCCGGAAAGTTGGTGTGCCGCAGCGTCGGCAGATTCCTGATGACGGCTGGTGATGGCAACGTTCATGCCTTCTTTGAGCATCATTTCGGCGATACCGTAGCCGATGCCCTTGCTGCCCCCGGTGATGAGGGCTGTTTTTCCAGTTAGATTATTCATAGCGAGTTGAAACACTCCAAAAGGGAATTGGTTGCTGGAATTTCTGCTTGAATTTTTGGCATCGGAGGTGATTATTCTTGTTTAATTAATATGCCTAAAAAATTAAACAAAATGGTTTGGGCGTAGTTATAGTGCCGAAACAAATCTAGTTGACTTAACCATCCAGCATCATGGGCATCGCCACGAATAATTTCAAAAATATCCTCCACCTGACAGACGAAGACCTTGGAGACGACCACATCATGACTTCCCTTGAAACGCCCATGCGACCAGATGCGTTCGAGTTGTCGGATGAGGAAAAAATGGCAAGGATCGAACATCATTTCAGAGAAATCATGCTCACCATGGGCCTCGACCTGACCGACGACAGCCTGCGCGGCACACCGAAGCGGGTCGCAAAAATGTACGTTCAGGAAATCTTCAGCGGTTTGGACCCCAAAAACAAACCCAATGTCGCCCTGTTTGAAAACAAGTACAGCTATCGCGAAATGCTGGTAGAAAAGGACATCACTTTTTATTCCAACTGCGAACACCATTTCGTGCCTATTATTGGGAAAGCCCACATTGCCTATATCGCCAACGGCAATGTCATCGGTTTGTCCAAAATCAACCGGATTGTGCAGTATTTTGCAAAACGCCCGCAGGTCCAAGAGCGGCTCACGATGCAAATTGCCCAACATCTGTGCTCCGTACTCGGTACCGATGACGTAGCGATTCTGGTGGATGCGCACCATTTGTGCGTTTCTTCCAGGGGAGTACAAGACGTGAACAGCAGCACCATCACAGCTTATTATGGCGGAGCGTTTTTGAAGGAGGCCAGAAAGCAGGAGTTTTTGCAGTATTTGAATCTCCCGTCGAAGTCGAGGATTTCGGAGGTTTAAACCATATATATGGTAAGTGGGTACTACGACTCCTGATGCCCAGCCGCAGCGGCATGGGTGAATTGTCAGCATTGCCTTTATTTACAACCCGAGTGCACTCAGGCAAAGCCTACTTGATTCAGCGGGTCTCTTCAAGATGACAAAGTTTGAGATTGGTACTTGAGAACAAAAGATTCAAGAGAGGCACCTGAGGGTATAGGGACAAACAAAAAGAGGCCACCAAATGGTGACCTCTCTGTCGGGATACCAGGATTCGAACCTGGGACCCCCTGCTCCCAAAGCAGGTGCGCTACCGGGCTGCGCTACATCCCGAAAATCTTCAAAAACCGCGGATAGGCCGGGATTCGAACCCGGGGCACAGGGTTACCCGTGCGTCGGTTTAGCAAACCGGTGGTTTCAGCCACTCACCCACCTATCCAAAATGGGCCGCAAAGATATTACGACCTGACCCGTTTGTCAAAGCACTAACGAAACATTTTTCTAATTTTCTTTTCAAAACAACAGGAACACGCCTAACGCTCAAAGGGTTAGGCGCGTTCCCAGTGCTTTGATATTTTTTTGGGGGGCGATCTGCGTAACATCTGCGTCAAACATCTGTGTAACATCTGCGAGAAATACCCCTAATAGAGTTTCTCGCAGATGTTACACAGATGTATTACGCAGATGTTACACAGAAAAAGTTCTCCTACCGCTGCAACACAAAACGCCCCATTTGCCTTTCCCCTGTTTCGCTCACAAACTCGAGGAAATAGAGCCCGCTGGGCAACTCGCTGCGCAAATCAAGCGCTTGGGCATCCTCCCCAGCCGTGATCGAAATTTGTTGCACACGCTGTCCACGGCTGTCCAACAATTGAATATTCAACGCTTGACCTTTCCATGGCGAGAAATCGGCAAAGAGTTCGCCGCTCGTTGGGTTGGGGAAAAGCAGGAGCTCATCGAGATTTGATCCCGAAAAGTTCGGGATGGTCAAATCTTCCTCCCCTCGCTCAGCACCCGCACGGTTGCCAGTTGGGGTGACCCCAATCGGACAATAGAACGTATTGAGGTGGGCACCCAGATAAATATACGGTGCAAGCCGCGACACCACATGGATAAACGTCACATCGGCCTGCGCCGGCAAGGTGTATCTGAAGATGTCGGATTCTCCGTTTTGGAGGCTGTCCGAAATGGAGGAGTAGCGAACCGAGTACTGCGGCGAGAAGTTCGGACTGCGCACCCGGTAGGTATTGCCCGATGGCGCGGTGTAGGTGGAAAAGTTGGCAGGTTCCATCGCCACCAGTCCGTCGGGTATCTGGATGGCGGTGTAGATCAGCTTGTTAGAGCAGTTATTCGTCACGCGCACTCGGTACGTGCGATTTTTGCCCGCGTCTTGCGTAATGGTCAGGAGTTCATATTTCATGCATCCGACCACTTTGGTATCGCAGGGATCATCTTCTTCGAGGGTCACTTTGAAACAGCAGGAGCTCGTTTGCCCGCAACTGTCTTTGGCCACAAAACAGACCGAGGTGACGCCCATGGGGAAGTTGCTGCCCGAAGGCAAACCACTGGTCATGTTCAGCGCAATTCCTGGACAGGTACAATCGCTCGAAGCATTGGGTTGGTTGTAATCCACCACAGTACCGCTACTGCCGCCGGGCAGACCGATGGTGATGGCGCTGGGACAGTTGATGCCGACATTGGAAGGTGCGGGTGTACTGAATTGCAAGGTAAAGGTTGCAATCGTGTCGCATCCACCGGAGTTGGAAGGCAAATTAAGGACAACGGTGCCGGGTTGAGTATACGCCGTGCCACCCAGCGTGATGGTTTCTCCTGGACAAAACGCAATCGTTTCAGCACGAGTCGGTTGTGTCAACAGCGTGAGTATGTAGGTCACGATGGTGTCGCAAGCTGCAACCGAGGGAAGGGTGTCAATCACGGTGCCCGATTGATTGTACACTTGTCCGTCAATCGTAACCGAACTGCCGGGACAGAACGAGATGTTTTCAGCACGGGTCTGGTATGGCAATTGTGTGAGCGTGTAGGTCACGATGATATCGCATCCACCCCCGGAAGAGGGTAGGGTGTCAATCACCGTGCCTGATTGGTTGTACGCTATCCCGCCGATGGTAACCGATTCACCGACACAGAATGAAATGTTTTGTGCTTCTGTCTGGTAGGGCAATTGTGTGAGGGTGTAGGTAACAATGGTGTCGCAAGCAATGGTAGATGGAAGGGTGTCCACCACCGTTCCCGATTGGGTGTACACCTGCCCGCCAATCGTCACAGTGGTTCCGGCGCAGAAGGAGACATTTTCAGAACGTTTCTGGTATGGCGCGGAGGAAACGGTGTAAGTTACCATGGTATCACATTCGCCATTCACGCCCTCTACAGACAGAATAAAGGTGCCCGCTTGGTCAATCATTTGTCCACCGATGACTACAAAGTCACCCGGGCAAAGGGAAATTGCTTCGGCGCGCATGGGCTGGGGCAACACATCAATGGTATAAGTCCGAAGGGTATCACAACCGCCAGTACCAGGTATTTCCACCGAAAAAGTAGTGTCTTGCGTGTAGCTCACGCTGTCAATTGTCACCGATTCGCCAAAACAAAGGCTGATGGCTATGGAATCGTTCACAAAAACCTTGCACTGATTTTCCACCAGGAGATTGGTGGTATTGGGTGTGCGGATAATGGTAAAAGTTTGCTCGTCGAAAGGTACTTGTTGCAAAATCACCGAAAAATTTGCGGGGTTTATCACATCGCTGGTTTCTACGAGCGTTGGTTTGATGAAATCGCAGTTGCCTTCTACTGTACCGTCGAGGGTCGTTTTTGCCACCAGCATTTGGCTCTCACCCGGGCCTTCTGTGGAAGCGATGAAGAAAATTTTGTTGTCTTTAACCAAAATCTGGGATTGGAAGGTAGAGGCCTCTGCTACATAGTCGTTGAAGCCATAGTCAACCTTTTTCGACCACTGCTGCAGGCCGTCTTTGTCCGTTTTGATCAGGTACAAATCGCTGGGTGCGCCGCTGCCACGAGCATACAGGATGAAACCATCGGGTACGCTGATTACCTCGTCCACTACTTCACTAATGGCCTCTGAGATGTCAAACCTTTTTACCCAGATCAAATTCCCGTCGAGATCGGTTTTATGGAGGAAAATCCGACTGTTGTTCAGGTCGTCGTCCACTTCACTTCCGAAACTGACCGAAATAATATGGTTGTCCTCGATTAGCAAGTCCATGCCGTAGAGGCGTGCAGGCAAGCCATCCGCCACATGGCTTAGTTGGGACCATTCTACCACACCCGTTCCGAGGTCGACGCGCGAAAGCGCGTGGCGCATATTCACAAAATCGCTCCCATTCGTATAACGGCCTACACCGTAAAGTTTATCATTGAAAATCAACGCACTATTGAAATTGTCCCCTCCTCCCAGGTTGAGTTTTTGGCTCAAAGGGCTACTCATATCAATCGTGCCATCGGGGCGGGTTATCTCCAGCATCCGATTATCGTTTGTGAGCTCGTGCGGGTTGTCGTAAAGCAGGTAGTTGCCATTGGGCAATTCCATCAACCCTAGCACATACGGAGATTCTATGCCATAAGTATTGATCCACTGCATGTTGTTCGTGGATGGGTCGTACTTAAAAACAAAACCTAAAACGCCAGGCTGCAAATCGCCGCTTTGCCCGCAGCCTACCAACATTCCTTCAGAGTCAACAATCAGCTCCGAGATTCGATCATTCAGGCCATTTTGCACATCAAATGTGCGCA
>Ga0247843_1003764_pt1 | contig 24002 bp, 18 predicted proteins | sample LaCruzMarch2017__FD_192420 | JGI IMG/M metagenome (GOLD analysis project Ga0247843, IMG submission 192420) | Freshwater microbial communities from meromictic Lake La Cruz, Castile-La Mancha, Spain - LaCruzMarch2017_8m | ecosystem: Environmental > Aquatic > Freshwater > Lake | place: Spain...
CAGAGCCCTGGGGGGCTTCCGAGAATGGGTACTAAAAAACTCGTCGGAGGAAGCCCCTCAGGGCGGCGCGTGCCCACGAGTCGGGTCCGAAAAACTGTTAGATCAATACAGTTGCTACAGCGTTTTCCAACGTGCGGCAGTCATCGACGTGCCGCTACATCGTCAGGAGCTTTCCTCCGGCGATGATTAGCACCGTGGCCAGTAGGATTTGAATGCCGCGCACCGGGATGCGACGGCTTCCAAGATGTGAACCGGCCAGTCCGGCGAGCGCCGCGACGATGGCGAGCCACCAGGCGAAAACCGGCACCGGCCGGCCGCTGCCGAGGTGACCGCCGAGGCCGGCGAGTGAGTTCACGAGGATGAAGGGGGCCGAGATGGCGGCGGCTTGCTTCGCCTCCGACCAGCCGCGCAGGAGCATCAGCGGGGTGAGAAAAATCCCGCCTCCCGTACCGGTCAGTCCGGAGAGCAGGCCGATGCCCGCACCGGTGGCAAGCGCGATGCCGCGGGCGGGGGCGCGAGGCTCCGCGGGATCGCCTTTGCGAAGGAACAGGCGGGCGGCGGAGAAGAGAAGGACGGCACCGAGCAGGGGTTTGAGAGAGTCCGCTGGGAGATCAAGGTAGCCGCCCAGTGCGGCCGCGGGGACCGAGAGCAAGGCGAAGGGCCAGAACAGCGGCCACGAGAAGTGCCCGGCGCGTGCAAACTGAACGGTGCCGATCACCGCGACCACGACGTTGAGCACCAGCGCGACCGGTTTGACCGTGGTCGCCGCGAAGCCGGCCAAAGTCAGCACCGCGATGTAGCCCGACGCCCCGGCGTGGCCCACCGACGAGTAAAGAAACGCCACCACCGCGATGCCGGCGGCGAGCAGGGTGAGGTGGGCAGTATCCATCGGGCGGACCTTTCAAGACCTCCCGCCGTGCCGATGCAAGCCTAGGAGATGGAGGATTGATGCGGGCGGCGGCGGTCGATAGAGATCATGCCATGGATTTCCGCGAGCATGCCATCAACTGCGACTGGTCGGCGGAGGGGAAGATCCAACTGCTTCGGCAGATGATGCGGATCCGGCGCTTCGAGCAGGCGGCGTTGAAATACTACAACGCGGGGAAGATGGCGGGCTGGCTATTTCTCGACATCGGCCAAGAGTCGGTCTCGGCGGGCGTGCGTTCTTTGTTGGGGCCGATGGATCATTCGATCAGCGGGCCACGGGGTCTCGGTCACGCGCTGGCGGCCGGGATGGAGATGGGTCCGTGCATGGCGGAGTTATTCGGCAAGACCAACGGTTGCTCCAAGGGTAAGGGCGGGATGTTTTCCTACTACGATCTTAGTAAGAACCATTGGGGCTGCCACGGACTGGCGGCCGCGCAGACGCCGCTGGCGGCGGGGCTTGCGTTTGCCTTGAAGCAGCGGGAGATCCCCGGGGCCGTGGTTTGTTTCATGGGTGATGGGGCCGTGAACCAGGGCGTTTATCACGAATCGCTGAACCTGACCGGGCTGATCGGGCTGCCGGTGGTCTATCTGATCGAGAACAATGGCTACTCGATGGGCACGTCGGTGGCGCGTAGTTCTCGCTTCAAGGAGTGCCTCGCACGGAGGGCGGAGACTTACGACATCGACTGGGACCGCTGCGGCGATGGCGATCTTTACGAACTCCGGGCCAGGGTCTGGACCGCGCTGGAGAGGGCGCGGCACGAGAGACGGCCCACGGTGCTGGAGATCGAGACTTATCGCTACTACGGATTCACGGTCGCCGATGCGAATCAGAAGAAGTATCGCACCCCGGAGGAGGTCGAGGAGCGGAAGAAACGCGATCCGCTGGCCGGGTGGCGGAGGCACCTGCAGGACGAGGGTCTCCTCGACCCCGCCACGGCGGAGGAGATGGATCTGCTCGCGAAAGACGAGGCCACGGAGGCCGTGAAATTTGCCGATGCTGGCCCGCCGCCGGGCATCGAGGACATCGTGAAGGACGTCTATTGGGAGAGCGACCATGACACGCCGGCCTCACGGATCGGGCAGCATTTTTTCGGGGAGTGACGATCCATGGCACCGGGCCCTCAGGATTAGCGCCGGGCCATCCCGATCATCTTCCGGCGGAAGGGACGAGGGATTTCGAAAGGATCACGCTGCGGTAGTTGGTGGTCGACCCGTCGGCAAATTCAATAAAGCGGAAGCCGAGCTTGTCATACCACGATCGCAGGTGGACGGCGGGTTCCGCGGTGTCGAGGGCGAGTTCGTGAGCGCCGCGGGACAGCGCCTCGTTCTCTAACAATCCGATCATGCGAGCCCCGAGCCCCTGCTTCTGAAGGTCCGGGCGCACCGCGAACTGGCCGAAGGAGAAGACACCGGGTTCCGCATACCAGCGGCAGCAAGCTCCCGGTGCGGATTCGGTCGGATAGAGGGTCACGGTGGCGACAATCTCGCCCTCGATCTCTCCCACGAAAGGAATGCCGCGGGTAAGCCGGCGCAGGGTGGTGGCATCGTCCTGGTGGGTCGCGGTGTAGCGGAGACCGAGCGCGGCGAGCGGAGCATAGGCATCGTGTAGCAATCGGGTGATCGACGGGACGGAGTCGTCGTCGCGATACGGGCGGATGATGATGGGGTGGTTCATCGCGACGCGAGCGAGGGCGGGGAGGCGGTCGCGATCCTGGACGGCGGCACGGCTCCGCGGTGTTCCGGCAAGCCGAGTATCCTGAACGTTGGGGAATCGGACCGGGAGGATCGATGGGAAAAGTTCCGCGCGAACGCGAAAACGGCCGGAGCTCACGCGCCGGCCGTCCTTGAAATCGGTTGCCGAAAAGGCTCAAGCGAGAGCCAGCAGCTTCTGCTTGAGCATCTCCTTGGTCACGTTGGCACCCACGATCTGGTCCTTCACTTCGCCGTCCTTGAAGAACAGGAGCAGCGGGATGCTGCGGACGCCGTACTTGACCGCGAGGTTGCGGGCTTCATCGACGTTGACCTTGCCGACCTTCGCCTGGCCGTCGAGTTCGCCGGAAAGCTGGTCGATCAAGGGTCCGATCATTTTGCAAGGTCCGCACCACTCGGCCCAGAAGTCCACGAGGACGGGCTTGTCGGACTCGATGACTTCGGATTGGAAGTTGCTTTCGTTGAATTGCTCAGCCATGGCGGGAACTTGGAGGGGACCCCGGAAATGTCAAGGACCGCCCTGCCACGGGGGCGGAGCGGTCCTTGCAGAATCGGATCGACGCGGATCCTCAGGTCGGCGTGGTGCCGGTGAGGAAGGCCAAGGCGAGAACGCCGGCGGCGATGAGGAAGGTGATGATAGGGTAGATCATGGGATTGGTGAGTTTCGGGTTGGCGTTAGAACAGCTTGTCCCAGCCTTCCCAGAGGCTGACGGTCATGCTCTGGAGCACCACCACGGCGGCGGCGCCGAGGAAGCCCAGGATCGAAAGGATGTTCGAAATGGTGGAGACACCGGCGCTTTCCTCTTCGTCATCGGAAGTGCGGATGGTGGCGGCCTGGGTCAGCGAGGGACCGGAAGTGCCGAGCGGCTGGGTCGGTGGCTGGAGCTGCACGGTCGCCTTAGGCAGGGAGACGGTCTGGCCGGCGGGAGCACCAAGCGGGGCGGTCTTCAGTGCGACGGTCGGAGCACCGGCACCCACGGGGGTGTTCAAGCGGATCGTCGGGGCTGGAGCCGGGGCAGTCGGGGCACCGGCGGGGCGGAGGGCGATGGTCGGAGCTGGGGCCGGACGCGGCGCGGCCACGCTCGGGGCCGGCGGAGCGGAGATGCCGCTGGGCATCGGGGGCTTCGGCGCGACAGGTGCTCCGGGAGCGGCTGGTGGCGCGTCGGACGCCTTGAGGGTCACCCGCACGGTCTCCTTCTTCAGCGGGATGGACGAAGTTTGCTTGGATGCCGGCATCGACGAGGTGGCCCGGGGTGCGGGGATCGTCGAGGAGGGCCGTGGTGGTGGGATTTCGTTTTCGCTCATTGCGGGGCGTTTTTAGATTGCGAGGTTGGAGAAGGCAACCAGCCCCCCGCCGACGTGTCAAACCTCCATCTCGCGTCCGGACGAAAGCGCGGATTCTTTTTTCGTTTCCGGGGCGAAATCGCCTCATTCCCGCGGGGTGCTTGACCCGGCGGCGATCGGGCTTTGACTGGAGGGCATGACCACCCGTCGCTCTTTCCTCGGCACCACCGGCCTGGCTTTCCTCGGTCTCCATCAGATCACCCGGGCGGCGGATTCGAGCCGGGTGATCGAGCCCTTCGGCCCGCTGATCAAGGATCCGAAGGGCATCCTGGACCTCCCCGAGGGCTTCAGTTACCGGCTTCTTGCGAAGCGCGGCGAGACCATGAGCGACGGCTACAAGGTCCCCGGCATGGCCGACGGCATGGCGGCCTTCGCCGGGCCGGACGGGAAAATCGTGGTTGTTTGCAACCACGAGCTCGGGCTTGAAATGACCGGCATGGGGCCGTTTCCGAACAACACGCGGCTGCCGGAGGGCTTCGATGCGGCGCTTTCGTTCGATCCGGGCGACGAGCGCAAGAGTCCGTCGCTCGGGGGGACCACCAACCTCGTCTTCAATCCCGCGACCGGTGAAAAGACCGCCCATTTCCTGTCCCTGACCGGCACCGACCGGAATTGCGCCGGCGGACCGATGCCCTGGGGCTCCTGGATCACCTGCGAGGAGCCGGCGGATCTCACCCAGGGCCGCGGCCGGCGCCACGGCTGGTGCTTCGAGGTCAAGGCGACCGCCGAACCCGGTGTCCAGAAGCCGGTGGCGCTGAAGGCGCTCGGCCGGTTCCGCCACGAGGCCGTGGCGCTCGATCCCGACACCGGCATCCTCTACCTGACCGAGGATCGCGGCGACGGGTTGCTCTACCGATTCCTGCCGGAGAAAAAGAACGACTTCACCCGGGGCAAACTGCAGGCGCTGGCGATCGTCGACAAGCCGTCCGCCAGCCTCCAGAACTACGACCCCGACTCGAAATGGCCGACCGCCGGTGCGCCGATGAAAGCGAGCTGGATCGACCTCAAGGACACCGATTCGCCGAAAGACGACCTCCGGATCCGCGGACACAAGGCCGGCGCGGCGCGCTTCGCCCGCGGCGAGGGGATCCACCTCGTCGGCAAGTCCTTCTTCATCTGCTGCACCGACGGCGGCCCGTCGCGGCGCGGCCAGATCTTCCGGCTCGATCCCTCGGGAGATGCCACCAAGCCGGACACGCTCGAGCTTTTCCTCCAGCCCGAGGAAAGCGACCTGCTCACCAACGGCGACAATCTCTGTCCGGCCCCGTGGGGAGGAATCGTGATCTGCGAGGACCTGATCGACCCCAGCTTTTCGCCCGCCGCCCACGTCCGCTGCGTCACGCCGGAGGGGAAAATCTTCACCCTTGCCCGGAATTCCAACGGCCAGGGCGAGTTCGCCGGCGGCTGCTTCTCGCCGGACGGCAAGTGGTTCTTCATCAACCTCCAGTCGCGGGGTCTGACATTGGCGGTGACCGGGCCGTGGGAGAAGGCATGAAGCGATTGGCCTTTCTTGGCACTTGGCACTTCTCCCTTGGCACTTTTCCCTAAGGGATGCCCTCGCGCGTCACCGACCTCCACATCGCCCGCAACGTCCCGCTGCCATCGCCGGCCCGCTTGCAGGCGGAAATCCCGCGCGGGGACCAGCGGGCGGACTTTGTCGCCCGGTCCCGCGCCGACCTGCGTGCGCTGCTGTCGGGCAATGACCCGCGCTTCCTGGTGATCGCCGGGCCTTGCTCGATCCACGACACCGAGGCCGGGATCGAATACGCCCACCGCCTCGCCGCGCTGGCGGAGCGCCTGCGCGACAAGCTCTACCTGGTCATGCGGGTCTATTTCGAGAAGCCGCGGACCACGGTTGGCTGGAAGGGCCTGATCATGGACCCGCGCCTCGATGGCACCGACGACATCCCCGAAGGCCTGCGCCGCGCCCGGCATTTCCTGCGCAGCGTCATCGACCTCGGCCTGCCGACCGCCACCGAGTTGCTCGATCCGATCACGCCGCAGTACATCGCCGACCTGATCTCGTGGTCGGCGATCGGCGCGCGCACCGCGGAAAGCCAGACGCACCGCCAGATGGCGTCGGGGCTGTCGATGCCGCTGGGATTCAAGAACACGACTTCGGGCGACCTCGTCGCCGCGATCAACGCGGTGAAGGCCGCCGGGCAGCCGCAGACGTTCCTCGGCGTGTCGGAAGAGGGTATCGCATCGGCCGTCACCACCACCGGCAATCCCGACTGCCACGTGATCCTGCGCGGAGGGGACCACGGCCCGAACTACGACGAAGCTAGTATTTTCGCCGCCCGCGCCGCCTTGGTCGCCGCGAAACTCCCGCCGAGCCTGGTGATCGACGCCTCCCACGCCAACTGCTCGAAGGACTGCGCGAAGATGCCCGACGTCTTCCGCGAGATCGTCCGCCAGCGTGCCGCCGGAGATCGCTCGATCGTTGGAGCGATGCTCGAAAGCAACCTTGTCGCCGGCAACCAGTCGTTTCCGAAGCCGCACGACCAACTCGTCCGCGGGCAGTCGATCACCGACTCCTGCATCGACTGGGAGACGACGGAGGAGCTGCTGCGGGAAGCGGCGGGGATGCTTTAGGATCCCGGAAGCTCCAAGATTGGCGCTGACGGCACGTTTCACCCTCACGACCATGCTGAAATCCGCCGCATTCGCCTTTCTTCTGATCCTATCGGGATGCCACAAGAATGCCGCATCGGTCGCGAAACCCCATGGATCGTCGTTGCCGGACCTTGCGACGGCGGAGGGTGCCCCGCTGTTTGCGACGGAGCAACCTTACACGGAAATCGTCCGGACAGGAGATGTCTGGCAAGTCTGTGATCGTGGGAAGTCGCTGGGGGAACAGAGACTTGATGACGAAGGCGTCGGAGTGTTCAAGCAAGCGTATGAGCAGGTGCGACTCAGGAATGGCGAGGGGGCGATCCTTCTGGCCGCCGGAGGAAAGGCTGCCTTCGGTGAAATTGGCTCGGCGATTCGGGCGGTAGCCAAGGCCGGATTCTGGCGCATCGATTTCCTCGTGCGTTCTCCCGCGCAGAGTGGCATCCGTGCGCTACGCCTCGATCTCCCGGTTCCGGACGGAACCGGCCCTCCTGCGGGGATCGAACCGCTTCTCATACGAATCCTTGCGGATGGATCCATCCACGAGGGCGCGGGGGAGAGCCGACGGAAGCTCGAAGGTGCTGCGGGAACCTCCGCGCTCGGCACGAATCTCAAGTCTTTTGCGGAGATGGCACGTCGCGAAGGAAAGACACCGTGGGTTCAGGTCTACCCGGATCGGGAGTGCTCGTATCAGCGGGTGATCGACGTGATGGCCGGACTTCATGCCCAAGGGATCTCCCGCGTCTATTTCCTCAGTTCACACGAATCAGATCAGGAGCCTGATGCCCGACCTCCCTCACGAGGAGAGGGACATCTGCCGGTCCCTCCTTCACGAGAGAGGCTAACTGAACCGCGTACCAGCGCTGCGGATTAAGCGAGGTCTCTGGAATGGTCTTCGAATTGTACGTTGGGTTGTGTCCGACCTGCACATTCACCGGAGTTGACGGCGGAACGGTTGCTGCAGGCACGTGGAAAGTTGTGACGGTCGGAATCATCGAACCGCGGAGACGCGGAGGTCGCAGAGGAGGGCGCTGAGCTGCAAGTGTTTCCGAGATCCCCTTCGCGTTCCTCTTTGCGACCTCCGCGTCTCCGCGGTTCGTTCGACTCTCTCTCAGAATTCGCGTGCAAATTCCCGCGTCCCCGGTTCCAAATCCGCCCGCCATGTCCGCCGAGAAGACCGCCATCACCCCGACCCGCGCCCAGGATTTCCCCGAATGGTACCAGCAGGTCATCAAGGCCGCCGACATGGCGGAGAATTCGGAGACCCGCGGCTGCATGGTCATCAAGCCGTGGGGCTACGGCATCTGGGAGCTGATCCAGCAGCAGCTCGACCGGAAGTTCAAGGCGACCGGCCACCAGAACGCCTATTTCCCGCTGCTGATCCCGATCGCCTATCTGGAAAAGGAAGCCGAGCACGCCGAGGGCTTCGCGACCGAGTGCGCGGTGGTCACCCACCATCGCCTCGAAGCGGTGAAGGATCCGGTCACCGGCAAGACCAAGATGATCCCCGCCGGCGAGCTTTCCGAGCCCTACGTCATCCGTCCGACTTCCGAAACGATCATCGGCGCGGCCTTCTCCCGCTGGGTCCAGAGCTACCGCGACCTGCCGCTTTTGATCAACCAGTGGGCCAACGTGATGCGCTGGGAAATGCGTCCGCGCCTGTTCCTGCGCACCGCCGAGTTCCTGTGGCAGGAAGGCCACACTGCGCATGAGACGAAGGAGGAAGCGCTGGTCGAAACGCGGATGATTCACGGCCTTTACGAGGAGTTCCTCCGCAACCACCTCGCGATCCCGGTCATCCCCGGCGAGAAGACCGAGAACGAGCGCTTCCCCGGTGCCGACGTCACGCTGACGGTCGAAGCGATGGTCCAGGACCGCAAGGCGATCCAGGCGGGCACCTCGCACTATCTCGGCCAGAATTTCTCCAAGGCGCAGGACATTTCCTTCACCGGCCGCGACGGCACCATCCAGCACGCGCACACCACCTCGTGGGGCGTTTCGACGCGGATGATCGGCACGCTGATCATGGCGCACGCCGACGACGACGGTCTCGTGCTGCCGCCGCGGGTGGCGACCCAGCAGATCGTGATCATTCCGGTCACGCCGAAGGAAGACACCAAGCAGGCCGTGCTCGATGCCTGCCAGGCGCTGGCCGAGACGCTTCGCCGCGAGAAGAATTTCCACGGCGATCCGTTGCGCGTCCATGTCGACACCCGCGACCTGCAAGGCGGCGTGAAGAAGTGGGAGTGGGTCAAGAAGGGCGTGCCGATCCGGATTGAAATCGGGCCACGCGACATCGAGACCCGCAAGGTCTGTGTCCAGCGCCGCGACCAGCCGAGCAACGCGAAGGAGTTCGCCGACAAGGAAGACTTCCTCCGCAACGCCACGGACATCCTGCAGGAAATCCACGACACGCTGTTGCAGCGCGCCACCGAGTTCCGCGATGCGAACATGGTGCCCTGCGATTCGCTCGATGCCTTCCACGCGCACTGGGCGCAGGACAATCCCGGTTGGCTGATCACCCCATGGGGCGGCACGCCGGAGCAGGAGGACGAGCTTTCCAAGCTCCACAAGATCACCATCCGCTGCCTGCCGCTCGACAAGCAGGACGGCCAGGAAGGGAAGTGCTTCTTAACCGGACACGGGACGAAAGCCCGGGCGATCTGGGGTAGGAGCTATTGACCGCCTGGGACCGCGCGCCACCGGCTCGCCGAAGCACGGGGAAGGCTGGCGTTGGTGATGCGGACTTGAAGAGGAGGCGGGCTTTTGTGGACTTTTCTGCGGGCCGGTGACTCCGCGGTCCGAGGGGCTCGCAACACGGACTCATCGTCCGACGTGCAGCGGACAGGTGTGGTGGATCGCTTCTGGCGACCTTCTTCCCGTCCCGAGCCATGTCGGGACGGCGGGTGCCTGCTGGCTGCGGATATCGGTGAGCTCGAGGACGACCGCCGCGGGCTGATGGATCAATTCCAGCGTCGCACCGTCGGGAATCGAGTGTTTCCACAGCGGTGGCAAGGTGCCGGACTTCTGGCGATAGGCTTCGAATCGCAGGGCGGACAAGGTCGTGCTCCGCCGCCATCGGGCGCGCCGGTGGTTCTCGCAGAAGGCGATGATGAATGCGGCTTCTTCCGGGTTGGTCGAGACCGGTTCGTCCAGTTTCGCAGGGAGCGCGCCGACCTGCCGTGTCTTCTTCCAGTATTGGGCGAGTGCGACGGTCGCCGGGGTGTTGCCGTCGATGGAAAAGCCGTTCTCCGATAAACGTCGTACTTCCGGGTAAACCTGACGCCAGAACCGCGCGTCGCTGAGCAGCGGGCCGCTGTCCTCTTCCCGGAGCGTGATCTTTGCCACCCGCTCGGCCTGGGCCGCACCCCAGCCGCCGACCAGCAGCAGGTTGTCCACCTCGGGCAGCGGGGCCTTGTTGAGCGCATTCACGCGGGACTCGATCCGCTGCAGTGTCGTGGCGTCGATCTTTCCGGTGGCTGATAGCTTTTCAACTTCTGCCAGCGTGCGAAGTTCGGCGCTCCAGAGAACCTCGCGGTGGGCCAGGGTGAGCGCCGGTTCCATCGCGCCCAGCCCGTGCAGCAGGAGTTCCGCCCGCCGCGTGGCCTTGGGCACTCTGCCGTCGCGGGTCGCGCTTTCCAGCTTGCCGCAGAGGATCTCCAGCCAGACGGAGAGCACCGCGGGCTCGATCAGGTCGGAGCGATGCGCGATGCCCGCTGCGGTCCAGTCGAGCTTGTCGAGCAAGGCACCGAGCTTTGCGGTTTCGGCCGCGTTGGCAGTGGATTCCGGCGTGGCGGCGACCAGGGTGTTGATCGCCGCGTTTTGCACGTCGGTGATCGGGCGTTGCTCGATCGGGAAGTCTTTGACGAAGGGGTCGCTGTCGATGGCGTAGCGGCCCAGGCTGCCGAGTCCGACCACCAGCAGGGCGAACAGCCCGATGATGAGCAGAATGGGCAGCACGCAGAACAGCCAGTAAAGCCCGCCGCCGAAGATCCGGGTGACAAAGCCCGGCCGCTTGCGCAGGACCTCGGCAAGCAGCACGTCGATCTGCCGCTGCCAGTCGTTGCTGCGGAGGAAGGCCTCGTTCTCCTCGCCCCGCACGCCGCGGAAGATCCGCCGTAGCGCCTCGTCCTCGTCATCAATCGAACCGGCCCAGCCGAGCCGGCGTCCGCCTCGCACGACCTTGATCATCTTGATGTCCCAGATCAGTCCTGCGAACATGCCGACCGCGATGATTCGGATCGCCCGGGAGCGGAGGAAGAACGAAGCGAGAAGGGTGGTGATCGCGGAAACCGCGGTGAACAAGGGTCTCAGCAGCGGAAGGTCGCGGAACACCAGCAGGTCGACGATTTTTCCGCCGTCGAGCGGCAGGAAGGGCAGCAAGTGGAAAGCGTTCAGCACCATCGCATAGCCCCCGAGGTCGAGCAGCCAGAGCGGCATCTGCGGCAGAAAAAAGCCGGCGGTTAGAATCCCGAGCCCCGCCATCAACCCGGGCACCGGTCCGGCCAGGATGACGAAGATCTGTTGCCATGGTGTGGCGTGGAGCTTTCGTCCGCGGTCGATCGGGCCGAAGAAAGGCACGAAGAAACGGCCCATCCCGCTGTAGCCGAAAAGCTTCATCGCAAGCCAGTGGCCGAACTCGTGGACGGCGATGATTCCGAGCAGCATCGCGATGGTCTGGACGGGTGCCTCGCGGCCGAAGGTGAGGGTGAAGAAGACCAGGGTCGCGGCCAATACCAAAAGGCGGAAGAACAGGTGCTTGCCGCCCGGCGCTTGGTCGCTGTGCTTGCGGTAGCGGAGAAGGTCGCGCTCGACGAGCTGGTCGGCGGAAAGCGTCATGGAAGCGCCGATCGGGGCGATGTCCTCCTCGCCCGGTGTCGTGTCGCGGGCGGCGCTGGCGACGTCCTTCCGCCGGCCGGAGGGGAAGGCACTGCCGGAGAAGATCGCGGCAAAGTCCCGGCAGGCCAACAGCGGCAGCCTTGACCAAGCGGGCCGCAGGGTGTCGGGACCGCAGGCGGAATAATCGCCGGACGCCTGCAGGGCATCGAACTCCGCGCGCTCTTCCGCCGCGAGCCGGAAATGCAGCTCCATCGGCTGCGGCATGAGGGCGAGTGCGCCGTCCGACTTTGCTGCGACTTGGTCGCGGTGTGCCTGCACTTGGCTTTCCAGTGTTTCAAAGCGGCGCTGCACCAGTGCCCAGTGGGCTGGTGGCCGACGGGTGATCACGCGGTCGGCGGTGACAATGGCGCGTCCGTCGTTGAGGAAAGTCACGAGTCGCAGCGAGAAGGCCGGCCTGCCCCCGCCGGATGACAGCGTGCCGGTGAGCACCCCGGTGGCCCGGTCTTTCGGGCTCGTGAGAAGCCACTGGATCGTTTCCGGATCCGTGTCGTCGGGCGACTTCATGATCCGGATCACCGGGAAGCCGAGATAGGCCAATCGCCCGATCCACGGCTGACCGAAGCGCGCGAAATCCCGCGGCACCGTGGAGGGATCGGCCGGCAGGAGCGCGTGAAAGACGCGCCTCCTTCCTCGTCGCCGGATGGCCAATAGCGCGATCAGTAACAGCGGTGCAGCGAGAATGAATCCGAGATACGCTGCCCTCCACCACCCCGGTAGCAGGGCGTCGAAGGGCAGGAGACCAAACAGATCCATGGCCCCGGATATAGGGGGAATCAGGTGATTTTCAATGACTAATCAAGTTATCGGGAACATCAGTAGAAGCTGATATTCCAAGGATTGCATGGAATCACGCCACATTCGTCGCGACCGGCAAGAGCCCGCGCTTTTGCATCCGTTCCCAGAACTGGAAGAAGCCGCCGGTGGCCAGCGGGCGGAGGACGAGGTCGCGCGGGCGATCGATCAGCGCGAGATGAATCCCGGTTCCAGCCAGCGCGGCGATGACGCCCGGCAAGGCGTCGTCGAGCGGCCCGACCTCCGGCCGCAGCGTGACGATCTGCTCGAGCGCGTGCTCTTTCGCCCAATCGGCCAGAGCCTGAGCAAGGTCGGCGGACACGAGGGTCGATGCTGCCGATTTCCAATGGCCCGTCGCCCGTCGCGCGGTGTCGTCCAGCGCGTCTAACAGCCACTGCCGCTTCGATGCCGGAAAGCCGTGCTGGTCCCAGGCAGCGGATTGGCCGGTGACGAGGATCGCCGCGAACGAGTGCCCGGCCAGCGGCGAGGTTTCCGGTGAGAGATCCTCCTCGTGAATCCACAGTCCGGTGGCGGCGGCGGGGCGGAATTCCGAGGCCGGGAAGTCTGCCCGGGTGACCGGCTCTTTCGCGGGCACGGATGGCAGATGGGGTTGCGGATTCTCGAAATCTGTTAGGCCGCGGGCGACTGATTCGAGCAGCCCGGGCGCGAGGTATTTCTCCAGGTTGGACCGGCGGGCGAGGTAGGTTTTCCCCGGCGTCTGGAGACCGGCGACCCAGCGCCATGACAGCGTGTTCGCGGCGGGATCCCCATCGAGCAGGTGCTTGAAGAAGAACGCGGCACCGCTTTGCCACGGCAGCTTGGCTTCATGCACCCACCAGGCGGCAAACCACATCCGCGCGTGGTTGTGGAGGTAGCCGGTGGCGACGAGTTCGTTCGCGAAGTGATCGATCACCGCGTTGCCCGATTCGCCGGCCTCGACCCGCCGGGCGAGATCGTTTTCCGGCAGCCCGGCGAGCGAGTCCAAGTAATCCCGCCACACCTGTGGCCGCAGCGACAGCCAGCCCTTCCAGTAGCGCCGCCAGTAGATTTCCTGGACGAACTTCTCGACACGGCTGGCTGAGTGTTTGCCGAGGATGGTCGCCGCGACCTCGTCCTCCGAGATCAGCCGGTGGCGGATCGCAGGGGACAGTCGCGAGACTGCCGCGTGACCGGGTTGCACGTGATTGCGGTCCCGGGCGTAAAGGGCGGCCTTCGGGAGAAAGGCAGTGAGTTGGTCGAGCGCGGCCGCGCGCGAGGATGGGCAGATCATGGCGGAAGTTGGCGGGTATCCCGATCCGCGCAAGATGGAGCGGAGTGTCGCTTTCAAAGCGACATGACGAGGGCCGGGCGGCATTCTGCCGCCCGTTGCCCACGCCCCTGAAAGGGGCAAGGCCATCGTCATGTCGCCTCGAAAGGCGACACTCCGCTCGGATGGCCTCACCGCTGCCGGAACCAGCCCGTGATGCTCATCCGCTCTTTCGTTGCCGGCAAAACCTCGTGCCAGAAATCGCCGGCCATGAAGCAGACCAGCGTGCCCATCCGCGGTTCGATCAGCTCGAAGTCGCCGCTCTGCTCGCCGGAGTTCGTCCACAATTTCAGCTCGCCGCCATCACCTGCTTGCCAGTCGGGATTCAGGTAAAGAATCACGGTCACCACGCGGGCGCTGGTTCCGGTGTGGCGGTCGAGGTGCGGTTTATAAAAGCCGCCTTCGGGATAGATCGCGAAGTGGCCCTCGAAGTCGAATAGCCCGAGGAAGAAGTGCTGATTCAAGGCCAGTCGCAGCAGTTCCAGCTTCGCGAGATAGATCGCCTGCTCGACCGATTCCGCGCCGGGCTGCAACCACAGCACCCGATCGCTGCGGATCTCCGCGCGGACGGCGGTCCCGTCGCCACGACCGACACCGGCTTGATGGAACTCGCCGAGGTCGCAGGCGTCCTGGCATTCCCGCCGCAAGCGCCGCGAGTCCTTGTCGCCGAGGCCGCCCTGCATCGTCGCCCAGCCGTGCCGGCCCATTCCCTCCAGAAGTTCCTCCACCGGGCTGACGAGCACGATTGCCCAATGAAGCGCGAGGGAATTCGCAATGAGGCGCCAATTCCTTGAGCCGCGGGTGGCCTTGGATGTGGGATTGGGAGCCCTTTCGTGACCGAACGAAGTTTTCACGTCACGCGGGGAGGGGGATTCCGTGAAAGCAGGTGGAATCTCTCTCCTCGGAATCGTTCCCGGCCCTCTCCGCCATGTTTCCGTGCCCCGATTCTCAAAGGCATTGGCCTTTGTCCCGGGAATTCTCCATCTCGTGGCAGCCGTCTTCCCGCAGCGGTCACCCCGTTCCCTCCTGAGGGAAACAAAAACGGGCGGCACAAGATGTGCCGCCCGCTTCAAATTCAGTCGCCTCCAGAAAGAGCGCTCCCGGCTCAGGGAGCGCCGTTCTGGATGATGTCGAGGAAGCTTTGCGGCTCCAGCGAGGCACCGCCGATCAGCGCGCCATCGATGTCCGGGCAGGCCATCAGCTCGGCGGCGTTGTTCGGCTTCACCGAGCCGCCATACTGGATGCGGATCTTGGCCGCGCTGTCGGCACCGAATTGCTCGGCGACCAGCGAACGGACGAAAGCGTGTGCCTCCTGCGCTTGCGCCGCGCTGGCGGTGACACCGGTGCCGATCGCCCAGACCGGCTCGTAGGCGATGACCGTGTCGAGCAGATCGCGCTCGCTGAGGCCGGCGAGGCCCTTGCTGACCTGGGTGCGCAGGACCTTTTCCAGGCGGCCGGTTTCGCGCTCCTCGAGGGTTTCCCCGATGCAGAAGATCGGCTTGAGATTCAACTCGCGGGCCTTGCGGACCTTCGCGTTGATCACCTCGTCGGTCTCCAGGAAAATCGCACGGCGCTCGCTGTGGCCGAGGATGACGTAGTGGACGAAGAACTCCTTCAGCATCATCGCGCTGATCTCACCGGTGTAGGCGCCGGAGTCGAACTGCGAGCAGTTCTGGGCGGCCAGAGCGATGCTCGACACGTTGCCGAGGATCTCGGTCGCCTTGGCGAGCGAGACGAAGGGCGGGGCAATGACGATGTCGCAGGGGAAGGTGCGGTTCTGGATCTTCGACAGGAAGCTCTTGGCGAAGTCCTCGGTCTCGGAAGGACCGATGTTCATCTTCCAGTTGGCGGCAAAAATGGGCTTGCGGATCATGATGGGACGGACGGGTGCGGGGTGACAGCGGGAATCGGGCCAAGTTACGCTTCGGAGAGGGCGGCCACACCGGGAAGCACCTTTCCTTCAAGCAATTCCAGCGACGCGCCGCCGCCAGTGGAGATGAAAGTCATGTCGTCATCCAGTCCATATTTGTTCACCGCGGTCACCGAGTCGCCGCCGCCGACGATCGTCACCGCGCTGCTGGCCGCCATGGCTTCCGCCACCGCCTTGGTGCCGTGGCCGAAGCTGTCGATTTCGAACACGCCCATCGGGCCGTTCCAGATGATGGTCTTGGCCTTGGCGATCTCCGCGACGAACTCGCCGATCGCGACGTCGCCGATGTCGATGCCTTCCCAGCCGTCGGGCGTCTCGCCGCCCTGTTCGTAAGGAGCGGTGCACTTGGTCTCGGCCCCCTCTTTGAATTCCTGGGTCACGCGGGTATCGGCCGGCAGCAGGAAGCGCACGCCCTTGGACTCGGCCTTCGCCAGCAGCTCGAGCGCGAGGTCGAGCTTGTCGGCTTCGACGCGGCTGTTGCCGGTCTTGTAGCCCTGCGCCTTGCGGAAGGTATTGGCCATCGCGCCGCCGATCAGGAAGGCGTCGGCCTTCTCCATCAGGCGGGAGATCACCTGGATCTTGTCGGAGACTTTCGCGCCGCCCATGATGACGAGGAAGGGTTTCTCGGGCGACTCAAGCTTGCCGTCGAGGTATTCCAGTTCGCGCTCCATCAGGAAGCCCATCGCGCTCTGCGTCACGAAATGCGTCACGCCTTCGGTCGAGGCGTGGGCGCGGTGGGCGGTGCCGAAGGCGTCGTTGACGTAAATCTCGGCGCTGCCGGCGAGGGCTTCGGCAAAAGCGGCCTCGTTGGCTTCTTCGGCGGGGTAAAAGCGGGTGTTTTCCAGCAGCAGGACCTGGCCCGGCTGGAGGGCGGCGCGCAGCGCGGCGACTTCCTCGCCGATGCAGTCCGGCGCGAGCTTCACCTCCTGGCCGAGGATTTCGCCGAGCAGCGCGGCGGCCGGGGCGAGCGTGAACTGCGGATCGGCCCCGCCTTTCGGCCGGCCGAGGTGGGAGCAGAGGACCAGCTTCGCACCACCGGCGAGCAGGTGCTTGATCGAAGGAACCGCGCCTTGGATGCGGGTGTCGTCGGTGATGACGCCGTCCTTGAGGGGGACATTGAAGTCCACGCGCATCAGGACTTCCTTGCCGGTGACATCGAGGTTGCGGATCGAGAGCTTAGCCATGGGGCGGGGACTGCCCGAGGACGCCGTACAAGTCAAGCATCGCGTGGGGCGGATCCTGTCAGGATTCCGGCCCCTGCGACCGCTCCCGGAGCGCTGCCGGGACTGACTTCCACGGCCACCACGCAGACGTCATCGTCGTGATGCCGGCGCTTCTGGAACGACACCACCTCGCAGATGATCTTCGCCGGCATGGCCGCCAGCGGGCCGTCCAGCGACTCGTCGAAGGTGGCGGAAAGCCGCTGCATGCCGAAGTCCTTGCCCGCCGGATTCTCCGCCTCGACCACCCCGTCGGTATAGAGAAGGAAGACATCGCCAGCGCGGATCGGCGACGTGGAGGTCTCATAAACGGCCTCCGCGCTGAGCCCCAGCGCGAGTTGGCGGCGCGCCCCGGTCCACAGCGGCTGGGGCGGATTGCCCGTGCCCCGGCGCGCCCGCAGCGGCGAGGGATGCCCCGCCGCCGCCCAGGTGACCCGCGCATCCCGGGTATCCAGCACCATGAAAAACGCGGTCACGAAGAGCGTCTGGTGGCTGCGCTCGATCACTTCGTGCAACTCCCGGTTCATGATCCCGAGGAACTCTCCCGGCTCCCCGGCCGATCCGACGTGGTTGCGGACCAACGCCCGCAGGATGGCCGTGACCAGCGCCGAGCGGGCACCGTGGCCCATCACGTCGGCGATCAGCACCCCGGTTCGGTGCTCGTCGAGTTCGATCAGGTCGAAGAAATCGCCGCCGACGGTCGATGCCGGCTGATAGAAATGCGCGAAGCCGAGCCGCAGCGGATCCGCCACCCGTTCCGGCGGAAATTCCGGATAGCCGGAGGGCATCAGCGCGTGCTGGAATTCACGGGCCAGTTCCAAATCTTCACGGATCACCGCTGTTTTTGCCTCCACCTCGGCCTCCAACTCCCGGTGGTAACGCAGCACCTTCGCCGTCATGACGCCGAAGTCCGCCGCCAGATCCTCCACCTCGTCGCCGGTCGAGATCGCCTGGATCTGCTCCAAATCCTCCTCTGCCACCCGCTTCCGTTCCTCCGCTTCTTCTTCCGAAATCCCGCTCTCCTTCCGCAGCCGGACCGTGTCGGCCAACGCCCGCGCCGCCTGGCCCAGCACCGCGATCGGCTGCAGGATCTTGCGGCTGACCAAGGCGTAGCCGGCCAGCAAGCAAAGCCCGGTGGTCAGCCCCGCGGCCGCGCCGACCAGCAGGATCTGGCGGCGCAGCGGGGCCATCACCGCGGACTTCGGCGAGGAGAAAAGAATGTAGCCGCCGGGCTCGAAGCGCTGGCGGTCCACCACCGCCGACTGGATCGCCGCGAAGCCGGTCATCTGTTCCTGCTCGGTGCCCTTGCCGGAAATCATCCAGCCGTCGCGACCGACTCGGATACAGAGTAGCGCTTCGGCCTCCATCCGCGCGGCGACGGCGTGATAGCCGGCCTCGCCGTCGCGCGCCAGGATCACGCCGTCGGAAAGCAGGATCTCCAGCTCTCCCCCGTCCAAGTCCGGCATCGGCCGCAGGCGCTGGAACATGGTCGATACGTTCAGCACCATCTTGACCACCCCGGTCAGCAAGCCCCCGCGATGAAGGGGCATCACGAGGTCCAGCGAGAAAACATCCGCGCTCTCATCGAAGTGCAGCGCATCGGTCCACATCCCGCCCTCGGGGAGGGTCGTCCCGACCTTCCACCAGTCCTCGTCTGACTGGTCGTAGTCGCTGGTCTTGCTCGTCGAAGCAACCACCCGCCCGGCCCCGTCCGCGATGAAAATCTCCGCCACCAGCAGGTGCTGCTCGGCAAAGCGCCCGAGGCTGTCCGAAGCCGGATTCCTGAGGATCTCCCGGATCAGCGGATCGTCGGGCGATAGCTCTGACCAGCGCTTTTCGATCGCCGCCACCGTCTCGAGACCGGCCACCCGGTTCGGCCGTGGCATCGCGAGAAAATCAGTCACCGAAGGATCCGCCGCCATCCAGCTCCACAGGTGGCCGGCCTGCGATTCGACCGCGTTGTCGAGCGACCGCGCCAGGGTCTTCGCCTCCGCTTCATGCAGCCGGCCCTTGGTCGCGAGCAGGTGGCGGAAGCCGAGGGTTTGCAGAACGATGAATCCCGCGACCAACGGCAGCAACGCCGCGATGGCCAGCGCCAGCGCGAACTTCCCCCGCAGCCCCATCGCAGAAAGCCTCACCCGAAAGATCTAACGCGGACCCGATCCGATGGCTAGGATCATTTGGGTCACACGCCCGCCTCATCCGGCAGCGCCACGTATTCGCTCTCGTGAAGCACCGACACCTTGCGCTTGCTGAGCAGCAGATACCACTCCCTCGCGCAGCCAAGGACGATCGCCGCGACGAATATGAGGAACATCGCGGTGATCGCCACGTCCACCTTGGCATTGATCAGCGAAGTCTGCGCCTTCTTCAAGGCCACCCCGCTCAAGCCGCCGGCGATGGCGGCCTCCAGCTTCTCGATCGTCGGCAGGAAGCCCGCGGCCTTCGGCGACCAGATCTTCATGATGCCCGCGGTGAAGGTGACGATTGTCAGGAAGACCATCGGCACCGCCGTCGTCCAGGCATAGCGCGCCTTGCCCATCTTGATCAGGATCGTCGTTCCAAGGCAGAACGCGATCACCGCGAGCAACTGGTTGGCGATCCCGAAGATCGGCCACAGGCTTTTCGCAATGCCTTCCGGATCAATTGCCCCTTGATACAAGAAATAGCCCCACGCCGCGACCAGCAGCCCGGTGCAGATGATGTTGGCGCTCCACGATCCGGTGTCGCGCATCTTCGGGATGATCTGCCCTAACAGATCCTGCAGGATAAATCGTCCGACCCGCGTCCCGGCATCGAGCGTGGTCAGGATGAACAAGGCTTCGAACATGATCGCGAAGTGGTACCACAGCGACAGCGCGGTGTTGCCCGGGATCACTTTGGCAAACATGTGCGCCATCCCGACCGCGAAGGTCGGGGCACCGCCGACCTTGCCGATGATGTGCGGCTCGCCGAGGTCCCGCGCGAGCTGCTCCATCTCCGGCACCGTCACGGCATACTCGGGACCATAGGAATTGATCTTCGCGATCTGCGCGGCGACGGCGACCGGGTCCTTCGGGTCGACGGGCGAATTGATCGCGAAGTACTGGCCGGGCTGGAGCGCGCAGGCGGCAATGATCGCCATCAGGGCGACGAGCATCTCGACGACCATCGAGCCGTAGCCGACCAGCCGGATGTCCTTTTCCCGGCCCAGCAGCTTCGGCGTGGTGCCGGAGGAAATCAGCGCGTGGAAGCCGCTGATCGCCCCGCAGGCGATGGTGATGCAGACGAAGGGAAACACCGGCCCGGCGACCACGAAGCCGGAGCCATCGATAAAAGGCGTGACCGCCGGCATGTGCAGCGGCGGGGCCAGCACCACGATGAACACCGCGAGGATGGCCACCGTGCCGAGCTTCATGAAAGTGCTCAGGTAATCGCGCGGCGCGAGCAGCAGCCACACCGGCAGCACGCTGGCCGCGAAGCCGTAGATCATGATCGCCCACGCGAGTTGCGTGGAGTCGAGGGTCAGCGCCTTGTTCATCTCCGGCGTCAGGTATTTCCCGCCGACCACCGCCGCCAGCAGGCCGACGACCCCGAACACCGAGGCCGCGGTCACGCCGACTTTGCCGCTCTTGATGGCGATCCCCATGATCATCGCCAAAGGGATCGTCGCGGCGATCGTGAACAAGCCCCACGGGCTCTCCGCCAGCGCCTTCACGACCACCAGGCCGAGCACCGCGAGGATGATCGTCATGATCGCCAGCAGGCTGATCATCGCGATCAGGCCGATCACCGGATTGAGCTCTTCTTTCAGCATCTGGCCCAGCGACTTGCCCTTGCGGCGCATCGAGGAAAACAGCACGACGGCATCGTGCACCCCGCCGCCGAGGGTCGCGCCGACCAGGATCCACAACATCCCCGGCAAGTATCCGAACTGCGCCGCCAGCACCGGCCCGACCAGCGGACCCGGCCCGGCGATCGCCGCGAAATGGTGGCCGAAGACCACCCACTTGGGAGTCGGCACGAAGTCCTTCCCGTCGCTGCACGTCACCGCAGCGGGCGCGCGGCGGTCGTCCACCGTGAGCACCTTCGCGACGAGCCACGCGGAGTAAAAGCGATATGCCACCGCAAAGGTGCAGACGCCGGCGATGACCAGCCAAAGGGCGTTGACCGGTTCGCCACGCTGGAAGGCGGCGACACCGATGGCGGCGGCGCCGAGCAGCGACACGGCGATCCAGAGAAGGACACGGAGGATGGATTTCATGGCAAGGGTCTGGCAGCAGCGTTTCCCAAGTCCCCGCCGATTGAAACCGAAAACCACGACTGCCGCGTCACCCGGCCAAGGCTGGCAGCGGCCGCGGCCCGCTTGCCCGCGCCGGATCAGGGCGATCGACCCCAACCGGAGTGGAGGTAGCCGCAGGGTCTGCCAGCCTTTAAAAGACCGGAAGCATCCATCACGGCCCAGCTGCAACAGCCGGGGCTTCTTCGGGAAGATGCGCCGGCCGGTAGCGCAGCAGGCACCCGACGCCGCCATGGGTCGCCAACAACTCGTCGCCTTCGCAGACCTCGATGCTCAGGTTCCTGGCAGTGGCCAGACGGGTAAGCTCCTCGCGCTCGGTCACAGGGAGTTCTTCCGAAATGACGAGCTCCGCCGCGTATCCGCCGAGGATCGCATCCCGCGAGCGGGCCACCCCTACGACGGCCAACGCCTCGCGCCGGACTTGTTCGTGAAGGCGCGCCACGGTGTCGCGAGACTCCGCCCGCTCCGCCTCGACGAAAGTGTCGATCGCCTGCTCCAGCACGGACGAATAATCGCCACCGGGAGGGGTTTTGAACAACTCTCCGACAAGGCGGGTCCCGATGTGCTTCGGCAACATCTCGCGCAAGGCGGTGACATGTCGCGGATTGCCCCCGAGGATCAGGTGGTTGTAGCCCCGCTTCGACATCAGATTCGTGATGATCGAGACTTGGTCGCGGTGGAACTTCTGGTCGCACTCGCGCTTGCGTTGATGAAACCGCTCCCGCCCCCATTCGCGACCGATCCGCTCGCCCAGTTCCGGGCGTTGAGTCAGCAGAGCCTCGCTGACCGCCCCCAGGGTGACCTCGAAGATGCGCGAAGTTTCATCGGTCGAGATGACGACGACAAAACGGTGGAATCGGTCCTTCAGCTGCACCAGCGGGAAGATCGAAGGAAGGTCTGCCACGTCGAAATGGAGATCCATCTCAACGCTGAAAGGGACGACGAGCAGCAAGGGGTTCTCTCCATGACGGGAGAAAACCGCCACGCTCCGGATCTCGTCGGACCACTCGCGGGCGATGACCGCTTCGACATCGCGCCGCGCCGCTTCGAAGAGCGGGCGTTGTTCCTGCGGCAGGGTCGCGCGCGCCGTGGAAGCCCAGCCGGCCAGCCGTGAGCGAAGGAATTCCTTGCTCTCGCCAAGGTCCAGATAGGCACTGATGGTCGGGGCATTGGACTCGGGCAACGTGGCCAGTTGTGAGATATGGACACGGAGTGTTTCGAGTTCGTTCAGCGATGGATTCGGAGTAGGGTTCATGACCCCACTACGGTAGCCAATAGTCCGCTACTACCTCATGGAATGTACCTGCGATTTTCCAATCCGAACCCAGCCGGCCGGGAGGCCAGTCGGGGACGAGACCGGTGGAATCGAGAGTGGCTGTTAGGGATCCCTCGAGCCGGTCCGAAGACCGGCGCCCCCGGGGTCAGCTCTGCCGCTTTTCCAGCGCGTCGAACACCGGGGCCGGGACGTAGCGGCGCACCTGGTCTTCCCAGCCGACCGGTCCGACGAGTCCCATCACCATGCTCGACGACACCTCCGCGATGTCGCGCGGCGGCATCAGGAAGGTGGTGGTGATGCCCGGCGCGAGGTCGGCGTTGATGTGGCGCATCACGCGTTCGTATTCGTAGTCGTTCGGCCCGCGGATCCCGCGCAGGATGAACTTTGCATCCCGCTCGTTGGCGTAGTGGACCAGGTAGCGGTTGTCGAAATGGGCGATGGTCAGGCGCTCCGCGGAAGGGATCGAGGCGCGCAGAAGTTCGAGCCGCTCCTCCACGGTGAAGGTGTAGCTCTTCGAAGGATTGCTGCCGATCGCCACGATCAGCCGGTCGAACAATTCAAGCCCGCGCTGGATCATCCACAGGTGGCCATTGGTCGGTGGGTCGAAGGAGCCGGCATAAACCGCGGTGCGCATGGGGGGAGAGTGAAGTTCCAAGTGAAAAGTGCCAAGTGCCAAGAAAGGCAGCGTGGGGGGCACTTAGGAAAAGATTGAAGGACGCCCGGTGTAATGGACCGCGGATCTTTAGTCCGCTTGGACGGTCGGGGATTTCGAGCGGACTAAAGTCCGCGGTCCACTACGCCACACGTGCTTCCGGCTGCTTGGGATTTTCCTCCCATTCCTCGACATGAGAGCCAAGGTCCGCGGGTGCATTTCTGGACCCTCCTTCTGGTTGCGATCTTCGCCACGCTGGCAAACGCCGAGCCGCTCGCCCTGCGCGTGGTCGCGGCCAACCTGACTTCCGACCCGCAGCAGACCTACTCCCCGGACAACGGCAACCATTCCAACCCCGAGGGAGCCGGCGCGCGGATCTTGAAAGCATTGGCACCGGACATCGTGCTGATCCAGGAATTCAACACCAGCATCGCCCCCCGGCAGTGGGTGAACGCGACCTTCGGCAAGGACTTCCATTTCATGCGGGAGGAGATCAAGGGTATCCCGAACGGGATCATCAGCCGCCATCCGATCGCCGCCTCGGGCCACTGGGACGATCCGGTCCTCGACAACCGCGAGTTCGCCTGGGCGCGGATCCGGCTGCCGGGCGGGCGCGACCTGTGGGCGGTCAGCGTCCACCTCCACTCGAAAAACGCCACCTCGCGGGCGAAGCAAACGAATGCCCTGTTAGAAGCGATCCGCAAGAACGTCCCGGCCGGCGCGCTGCTGCTGTTAGGCGGTGATCTCAACACCCGCAGCACCGGCGAGCCCTGCTTCGCGCTGATGGCGAAATCCGTCGTCGTCCCCAAGGAGCCGCCCCACGACGGGATGGGAAACATCCACACCAACGCCCCGCGCAACCGACCCTACGACTGGGTGCTCGCCTCCCCCGTCCTCGACAAGTTCGAGATGCCCGTGAAGCTCGCCGGGATCGAGTTCGACGGCGGCCTGGTGTTCGACAGCCGGGTTTTCGAGCCCCTCGCGAAAGTCCCGCCGGTCCAAGAGGGCGACAGCGGCCTCAAGATGATGCAGCACATGGCGGTCATCCGGG
>Ga0247843_1003765_pt1 | contig 23989 bp, 13 predicted proteins | sample LaCruzMarch2017__FD_192420 | JGI IMG/M metagenome (GOLD analysis project Ga0247843, IMG submission 192420) | Freshwater microbial communities from meromictic Lake La Cruz, Castile-La Mancha, Spain - LaCruzMarch2017_8m | ecosystem: Environmental > Aquatic > Freshwater > Lake | place: Spain...
TATCCGATCCTATGTCCTCTTGCAGGCTTGGTAGATCGATACGACACCGAGCGTGAGGGGCCTTGGCGCCTCGCAGGAAAAACCGCACTCTTCGAGCAGGGTGTTCATTTTTTGCCCACTTGGAAATGTTTCGATCGAGCCGCCGAGATACTCGTAGGCCTCTTTGCGCTGCGTGGCCCAATGCGCAAGGTGCGGCAACACATGGTGGAGATACAGGCGGTAAAATGTGAGTAGGGGCTCCCACTCGGGCAACGAAAAATCCAAGATGAACACCGTTCCGCCGGGGCGAAGCACGCGGTGCATCTCCCCAATGGCCGCCTTCCAATCCGCCATGTTGCGAAGGCCGAAAGCGACTGTGAGGACATCGAACCCATTGTCAGAAAATGGCAGTGCCAAGCCATCGGCCTGCACCAACCTCTCGACGCCTTTGCGCCGGGCCTCCTCAAGCATCGGCAGGCAGAAATCCGCAGCGGTGATGTGGGCGGAGGGACAGGTCTTCTTGATAGCCAAGGCCAAATCCCCGCTTCCCGTTGCGAGATCCAAGACCTCCGAGGGGCGGCAGGCTGCGACAAGGCGAGCGAGCTTTGCCCTCCAGATAAAATCCATCCCGCCGCTGAGCAAGTGGTTCGCCAAGTCGTAGCGACCGGCGATCGAAGCAAATGTGCTTCGCACGAACTCCGGATTTTTTTGGGCAAGTTGAGGATCCACTTTTTTTCGGTATCCGTAAAAGGATGGTGCTCACGAGAGGACTCGAACCTCCACGGGTTACCCCATACGATCCTGAGTCGTATGCGTCTGCCAGTTCCGCCACGTGAGCAACGAACTGCGAACCATGCCTTGCCACAACTGAGTTGTAAATCCGAATTTCGAAAAACCACTATGATTCAAAGAGCACGACCTCGCAGAGTGGACATGGTTTCTTCAGCAGAGGCCATGCTTGAGTCGCAAACACGGCCAAGCGGTTTTTTCCTTTCGAAGATGCTTCTGACAAGAAAGGCGTATCAACAACTCTTGGCAGGCATTGTTCGCAGAGAAAACAAAAGATGGACAGATTCGCGAAATCGTGATACTTATTCTTTCTAATGCTTATGCAACGTAAAAGTGCGTTCTCCCGCCGTGGTCCTGATTTGGTGACTGAAGAACTCGTGGCAGTTCTCACCAAAAAAACATCCTTCGAATTCAAGCTGTTGTTTGATCAAGTTCATGAACGCTTGAAAGCTCGTAATGCTGCCAGCGGCGGAGAGGAAATGCTGCGTCTCCGCGCTTATGAAAAGCTTCAAAATCTGGTTTCGCGCGGAATGGTGAAAAAAACCGGAAAAAAATATAAGGGATTGGTCTCTCTGGCCAAAGCTTTGACCCCAGATCCGATTCCGGTTTCGGCTCCTACTCCTCCCGCCAAGTAGCAAAATTTCCAGACAGAAATCTAACCCAACCCGAGCACGGGTTGGGTTTTTTTATTGGGCCTTGAAGTGTTTTCCCACATCAGGCACCTACGGTTTGGCTTTTTTCATGCAAAACCCGTCGCGCCACAGCCCAGATGGCCAAAAGAAGCGACCCGAAGATAAGGTCTGAGATTAGGGCGTTGCGATAGAATATCCAAGTCGGTGGGTATCCAGGTAAGCCCGTAGTGAGTGACATAAATAGCCCGCCCAAGCCGCTTGGATACGAGGGGTTTCCAATCCAGGCTGCGGTATTCGTTACGACATAAAAGAGCAATCCACCACCCACGAGAGCGGAAAAAAAACGCGGTGTGGAAAAGGACGACTTAGAAAGAAGGCGGCCGATCCCCACGACGGCGAGAATGCACGACCAGGAAACAAATTGGGCGGAACCAAACGCCGGGTAACCGAGGAGCATCGCCAAGACCAGATCGGAAAGAAAAAGGATGCCGACGGGAAGCAGCCAAGCCATTACGCCTGGGAGAAAAAGCCCGCCGCAAAGTGCCACCGCGGCCACGGGAGAGAAATTTGGCAGTTCAGGCAGCAGCCCGGCACGGAGCACGCGGAATCCAGCAAGCAGAAGGATGCACAAGGCAACCAGGTAAACAAAACCCATCTCGTGGCCACCCCTGCGGAGAGAGTAAAAACTTTTCATCTCTCAAGGCTCTACCCCCCCGACACAAGCTCTGCAAGCCCTGTCTTGAATGGCTATCTTCGGCTCGCAAACGGGTGCATATTTGATTACGCTTCGCGACCCATGATCCATGTCACCATCCTCGCCAGCGGCAGCTCGGGAAACGCCATCCTTGCCAAGGCCGGAGACACTTCGATTTTGATCGATGCGGGTCTGAGCTCGAAACGCCTGAGCGCACTCCTCGCCGACTTGGAAACGCCTGCCGAAAGTCTCGAGGGGATTCTCCTCACGCATGAACACATCGACCACACGCGCGGTCTCAAGGGACTTTGCGCCAAAAAAGCCATCCCTGTTTTCACAAACCCGCTCACCGCGGACAGCCTTCGCAAAGGCGACACGCAGGCCCAGTGGCGCTTCTTTGCGAGCGGGGCCGCCTTTCAAGTCGGCGACTTCAACATCCATCCCTTCTCTGTGCCGCACGATGCCGCCGATCCCGTGGGATTTGTTCTCAGATACGAATCCTCATCCTTCGCCATCCTCACCGACCTCGGCCATGCCCCGCGCCAGGTGGTGAACGCGACGCGCGGCGTCAATGCGGTGCTTCTGGAGGCCAACCACGACGAGGCCCTGCTTCAAAATGATACGAAGCGGCCTTGGTCCGTGAAGCAGCGCATCCTCTCGCGCCACGGCCACCTTTCGAACCAGGCTGCGGCCAACTTCATCGCGGAAATCGCAAGCCCCGACCTGCGGCATGTCCTCCTCGCGCACCTGAGCGAGGACTGCAACGCGCCGTCACTCGCGACGGGCACCATTCTGGAAAAACTCCAAGCCACTGGAAATGGCCACACCCAGGTCCATTGCCCGGGAGCCGAGGGATTCCCCCTGCCGCACACGATTGGGGTGTGAAACTGCAAGTTCGCGAAAGGCTTGCCGTCCACTGGGTCAATCCGGTGCCTTAGGCCGTGGGCTCCGCCGGATGTAGGCGCCCAGCTCTTCGTTTTAGCCACATGGAATGCACGGCATAGCCGAGTATCAAGAGTGCGGCGGCCGCGTAGGTTTCGGCCTCGGGCACGGGGATGATCTGTTGGTTGAACGAGCCACCGCTCAACTGGAAGCCTGTGCCCACGAAGCTGCTGCTTGAGAAGCCGCTGTAGAAGCTGATCCGGTTGAGCTCATTGTCGGAAACTGCCCTGTCGACATAGAACTGGTCGGTGTTGTTGCCGTTGCCGCCGTTCCAGAGCGTGGTTCCTGTCCAGTTGTAGATGGCGAGGTTGTAAAGGCCCATGACCATTTCTGAGAAATGCAGGACAACGCTGCCGGTGCCGAGGTCGATGATGGAGTCGGCGGACAATGTGAGCGCACCGACCGTGCCGTTGTAGTTGCCGTTGAAAATGAGGCCCGCTGTGGTATTCCCGCTTGCGAGGGTGATGTTGGTGGACGAGCCGATGGCATCATCCGCCGTGACGAGGAGGGAGCCGCCGTTGCCGACGACGACGCCCGAGGTCGAGCCGAGGGCGTTGGCGGCGGCAGCCACGAGTGTGCCTGAGTTGATGTTCGTAGAGCCTGAATAGGTGTTGGCTGCCGTGAGGGTGGCGATGCCGCTGCCGTTTTTGGTGAGCGTGCCGGTGGAGGTGGCGATGCCGCCGCTGAGGGTGGTGTTCCCGGCGCCGACGAGCGCGAGGTTCTGGATGCCGGAAATACCACCGCTGAGAGTGAGCGTGCCGGCATCCGAGCCGATGGTGGTGGCGGCGGAGAGCGTGATGGCGCCGGAGAGCGAATTTGTGCCGCTAATGTTGCGGAGGGCTCCGGCGTTGGAAAATCCGCTACCGGTGAGGTTGAGGGCCTCGGCTCCGATGGCGATGTCGCCTTGGATTTGGAGGGCGGCTCCATTTGCCACAGAGGTTCCCGTGGCGGTGCTTCCGAGTGCTGAGGCATTGCTGATCGTGAGGTTGCCCGCGCTGACGGTCGTGGAGCCGCTGTAGGTGTTCACGCCGGAGAGGACGAGCGTGCCGCTGCCGTTCTGGATGAGGGCGCCGCTTCCAGTGATCGCTGAGGCGAAATCCGTGCCTTGGGTGAGGGTATTTGAGCGGTTGAAGGCCAGTGTGGCATTGTTGGTGATGGCGCTTGATATTGAGAGGGCGCCAGTGGTGCCGCCTGCGCCGATCTGCAGCGTCCCCGCAGCGATGGTGGTCGCGCCAGTGTAGCTATTGCTGCCTGAGAGGACGAGGGTGCCGGTGCCGCTCTTGGTGAGGGCGGTTGATGCACCGGCGTTAGACGAATTCAGGAGCCTCGCCGAAGCGATCAAATCGGCGGCCGAGCTGGAGGTGGCATCGGCCACATCAAAAATGCGGGTCACGCCGGCCGCATTATCGGCCAAATGGACACCATTATTGCCACTGGTTCCGCCAGCGGAAATATAGGAAGCGGAGGAGCCTCCGACTGACACATCGCCTTTTAAAGCGTAGGCTTGGTAGGTTAAGCTGGCGCCATTGTAGGTGGTCAGGGTGCCGCCATTCATGGTCAGTGCGCCAAGCGCGTTGTGGAAACCGCCCACGGCGATTCCGGTGGTGTCGCCGGTCAGATTGCCGGCCAAGGTAAGCGGGGCGCTTCCATGGGCCAGGGCCCCACTGTTATTCAGAACCAGCGTCGCGGCCGATGCCACAGTCACCGACGAAATCGCGGTCAGGCGCTGGGTGTTGTCGTTGGGCGTGGTGGAGTTGCCGATCTGCAGCGTGCCGCTGTTCACGGCAAGTGTGCCGGAGACGGTGTTGCCGGCTGCGCCGCCGGCGAAGATCGTCGTGCCGTTGCCGCTTTTGGTGATGGCCCCCGAGCCGGTGATGGCGCCGGTTAGCGTGCTCGTGCCGGAGTCGGGTGCGAAATCAAGGGTGCCCGCGCTCACAGTGGTGGTTCCGGTGTAGGTGTTCGCGCCTGAGAGAGTGAGTGTGCCAGTGCCGTTTTTGGTGAGGGCACCCGTGCCGGAAATGACGCCACCGAGGGTTTGGTTGCTGTTCGAAGCGAAGAGGAATGTGCCGCTGTTCGCAATGCTCTGAGAGTGGTTGCCGCCACCAAGCAGACCGGTGGAGGAAATTTGGAGCGTGCCGGTGCTGATCGTGGTCGCGCCAGTGTAGGTATTGTTGCCGCTGAGGGTGAGCGTGCCCGTGCTGTTTTTCGTCAGGGCGCCCGTGCCGCTGATCACGCCACCGAGGGTTTGGTTGCTGTTTGAACCGAAGAGGAATGCGCCGCTGTTCGCAATACTCTGAGAGTAGTTGCCGCCACCAAGGAGACCGGTGGAGGAAATTTGGAGCGTGCCTGCGCTGATCGTGGTCGCGCCAGTGTAGGTATTGTTGCCGCTGAGGGTGAGCGTGCCGGCGCCGTCTTTGGTGAGGCCGCCTGTGCCGACCGCGATGATGCCGCTGAGGGTGGTGTTGCCTGCGCCGCCGATGGTGAAGTCTTGGTCAGTGGCGCTTATGCCGCCGGAGAGGGTGAGCAGGTCGGCATCCGAGGCGATGAGGACATGATCTGCGAGTGTGATATTACCTCCGTAGGTGTTGTTGCCAGAAATATTGCGTAGGGCGCCCGTGGTGCTCACTCCAGTGCCAGAGAGGGAGAGAGCTTCGGCGCCTACTGTGATGGCACCTTGGATTTGCAGTGCGGCTCCGGAGGAGACTGTGGTGCTTCCAGCGGTGGTTCCAAGGGCATTTGCGTGCTGGATGTTTAAGACACCCGCGCTTGCTGTCGTGGTGCCGGTGTAGGAGTTGCTGCCTGAGAGGACGAGCGTGCCGGCTCCGCTCTTGGTGAGGGCGGTTGCTGCACCGGCGTTAGACGCATTCAGGAGCCTCGCCGAAACGATCAAATCGGCGGCCGAGCTGGAGGTGGCATCAGCCACATCAAAGATGCGGGTCACGCCGGCCGCATTATCAGCTAAATGAACGCCATTATTGCCACTGGTTCCGCCGGCGGAAATATACGAGGCGGAGGAGCCCACTACGGACACATCGCCTCTTAAAGCGTAGGCTTGATACCCCAAGCTGGCGCCATTGTAGGTGGTCAGGGTGCCGCCATTCATAGTCAGTGCGCCAAGCCTGTTGTGGAAACCACCCACGGCGATTCCGGTGGTGTCGCCAGTCAGATTACCGGCCAAGGTAATCGGGGCGCTCCCATCGGCCAGGGCCTGACTGTTATTCAGAACCAGCGTCGCGGCTGATGCCACAGTCACCGACGAAATCGCGGTCAGGCGCTGGGTGCTGGTGTTGGTTACGGTGGAGTTGCCGATCTGCAGCGTGCCGCTGTTCACGGCAAGTGTGCCGGAGATGGTGTTTGCGCCGCCTGCAAAGATCGTCGTGCCGTTGCCGCTTTTGGTGATGGCACCCGAGCCGGTGATGGCGCCGGTCAGCGTGCTCGTGCCGGAGTCGGGTGCGAAATCAAGGGTGCCCGCGCTCACGGTGGTGGTGCCGGTGTAGGTGTTGGCGCCTGAGAGAGTGAGTGTGCCAGTGCCGTTTTTGGTGAGGGCACCCGTGCCGGAAATGACGCCACCGAGGGTCTGGTTGCTGTTCGAACCGAAGAGGAATGTGCCGCTGTTCGCAATACTCTGAGAGTAGTTGCCGCCACCAAGCAGACCGGTGGAGGAAATTTGGAGCGTGCCTGCGCTGATCGTGGTCGCGCAAGTGTAGGTATTGTTACCGCTGAGGGTGAGCGTGCCGCCGCCGTCTTTGGTGAGGCCGCCTGAGTTCGTGCTGCCCAGCGCGGTTCCCCATGTGACGGATTCCCCGTTGGTATCAACCAGAATGGCCGACCCGCTGTTTTTGATGCGGGAAGAGAGGTCCGTGGTGATTCCAGTGCCGTATTTCAATCCGCCCCCGCCGAATGTGATGTTGCCACCGGATCCAACACCATTCGCATGGTCGATCTGGATCGTGCCAGCGCTGATGGTGGTCGCGCCGGTGTAGGTGTTGCTGCCACTGAGCGTGAGCGTGCCCGAACTATTTTTTGTGAGGGCACCCGTGCCGCTGATCACGCCGGAGAGGGTCGTGTCGCTCGAGGCGTTCGTGGTGAGAGTGAAGCTGCCGAGGGTGATATTGCCTGCTCCGGCGATGGTGCCCACGGTTTCGCTGGCGCCAAGGTTTAGGACTGCACCGCTGGAAATGCTCACTGCGCCGTTATCCCCAATCGCGCTGCCCCCGCTCAAGGTCAGCGTGCCAGCACTCACTGTCGTCGCGCCGGTGTAGGTATTGTTCCCGGTGAGGCTGAGCGTGCCGGTGCCCTGCTTGGTCAAAGCCCCCGAACCGGTGACATTGCCGAAGCTGAGTAGGGTGGTGGAGGATCCACTGCCAGAATTCACTGTGACCGTCGCGCTGGAAGACAGGGCCACATCATTGATCACTTGGCTATTGGCAAAGCTGGCCGCGCCGAAATTAAGCGTCTGGCTGGTTTGGTTGCTGCTGCTTGTGCTCATCGCGCTCAACTCGATCTGGGTGCTGTTCAGGATACGGCGGATATAGGTGCCGGCGGGAAGGTTGGCATTGGTGACCGACTGGCCCACGACCAGGCCGGTGGTGGAGGTGACTGTCACCGTGGTGGCACTGACCGCCAAGGACACGGTTGCACTGCTGGCACTGGCACTGCCACGACCGGTGAGTGTGAAGCCGCCGCCGTTGAGAATCAGCTTGGCTGCGGCGCTGTAGGCACCCGAGAGCGTATCGGTGCCGCCGGTGGCTGCCTGACCAGCGATCACGCTGTAATTTGACACGATATTGCCCTCTGTGACGGTGGTGTCACCCGACCAGTTGCTGAGCGCCACGGGGCCGCCTCCGGTGAAGGTGAGCGTGCCCAAGCCGGTTTTCGCGAGGGTGCCGCTACCGGTGATTTGGGCCGAGGGCGAGACGCGGATGTCGCCAGTGGCACCCACAGCGTTGAAGGTGTGGGTGCCGGATGCTGCCAGCACCACATTGAGGGGTTTGCTGGTGTCGAACTGCATGTCCTTGGTGCCGGTGCCGTTGTAGGAGCCATAGGCGTAGCCGTTCTGGATGTTGACCGTGCCGTTGCCGCTGCTCTGGATTGTGCCGTCGTTAAAATTCAGCGTCCCATTCATCGCGTAGCGCTCGGCGCTGATATTGTTGCCATTGCCGTTGAGCACGCCGATGCGGGCGGCGATGAGGGTGCCGCCGCTGAGGTTGTAGGTGTGGTTGCCGGTCGGATTTGAAACACTGAGGCCCTGTCCGATGGATACGCCGTAGTTAGCATTGGTCGTTGTGACCGTGCCGGCAGTTTGGGTATAAGTGGTCGAACCTGCGGTGGCACCTGAGGCGCTACCAAGAGCAATCTGGGTGGCGGCGGTGATGTTGTTGCCGAAGGAAAAGAAGGTGGCGCTGGTTGTCGGATTACCCAAGCTGAGGGAGCTGGCCGTAATGCTCGTGGCTGTCAAAGCCGTAGCGGCGTTTGCAGAGGTCGTGGTGTTGATCTGGACGGTGGCAGTGCCCGCGCCGCTGTCGGTGATCGCGCCGGTGACCGCGAGGCTTTGGCCATCATTGATGTTGAGCGTGAGTGTGCCGGTCGTATTCGCCAAGTCCACCGAGGCAGCGGAGGCAGCGGTGTTGATATTGAATGTTCCTGTGCCAGTGAGGCTGGCCGCCGTCGCTGAGTTGGGAACGCCCGCACTCCAAGTTGCGGTGCTCCAACTCGTGCCAGTGCCCGACCAGGTGGTCTGCGCGTGCATCGTTTGGCTGAGGGCGGCCATGGTGAAGATGACTCCCGTGATCAGGGGTGCAAAGCGCCAGCGGGAGGGAGAATTGGGGAGTCTCATGGATTGATGCTCGGGGGTGAGGAGTGAGGTAAGTTAGCGAAACAATACGCAATAAAACACACTGAGGGGGATTGTGTCAAAGGGAAAGTTTTTTATCGTTTTCCTGAGGGCACACCTACGGGATGGATGCATGGATTCAACGGGCTGCAAGCTTTCAATTTAACTCTTTCGAACAAGGCGCTCCCTTGCATAAAAGGCGGCATCGGTGCTGTGAGTGCGATGTGTTTTCGAGGCATGGATTGAGAACTCAGCAAGATTTTTTGATCCCAAATTTTATGTTTAAAAATAAAACTCCCCGCAACAAATTAAAACCCATGAATGCAAGCGACCCGGTATAGCCTGCCGACCGAACGCAAAAACTATCCCAATCTCGTTGGTCACGAATTTGCGGCGGACTTCATTGTGCAAACGATACTGAAAAAGGTCGCTTGAGATATGCCAAAAAAATAATAAAAAAATAATAAGTTGCATGAAGTTGTTTTGTGTGTTTTGCTATTCCTTCATGAAAATCCGCCCCCTTTCCCAAATCGCTGCGGCTGTCATTTGTTCGATGGCCAGCCATGTTCCCAGCTGCTGCCTGGCTGCTGATGTGTCTCTCGTCGGAAACACAGATGCAAAAGCATTAGCGTCAGCGCCTCTTCTCGATTCCCTTGGCAACCATACGGTGAGTGATATCAATCGCGATGCCGTGCTCAGCGTCGAGGGGAGGGTCTTGCTGAATGACGCGGCTGGCCCGGAATTGGAGTGCGCGGAGCTCCGGATCGAAGTTGGCAGCGGACAGCGCTTCGGGGCGGCACTCTACATGCGTAAGGTCCTGCTGCGCGTTCTGGGAGATGTGTCTATTTCGTCAAAACAGGGCGCGGATGCGACACTGGCGCTCGAACAGTCATCTGTATTTCGCTGGACCGGGACGATGAAGCTCGCCGGGCCGAGCGCCCGTTTCTCGATAGCTGGAAAATGTGTTGTTGAGGGTGGGTCGCTGGATATTGAAGATGCCAAAGTGCGCTTGATCATCCAGACTCAGGACATGCTCGAAAGGGTCTTTTCGGAAAACCGATCCGCGCTGATTTCCGTCGAGAGAGAGTTTTCGATTTCGGCCGACGCCACTGTGCAGGTGATACTGGATAAAGAAGTTATCAATAGCGATCTTCCGGAGGGAGAGTTTATCATCGTTCGCGGCGCTACGAACTCCGGCGAGGTGCCACAGCTCGAAATCACCGGCGTCTCGCCCAAACAGGCCGCGCGCGCCAGCTTGAAGCTCGACGAGAGGGGACTCATGCTCATCGTCGCATCTGTTCCGTGATTTTGCGCGAAACAAAACGAAATAAAATCTTGACATCTGAAGCGAACCCTCAGTAATTGCAATCAGTTTACCCTCAATCCACCCAAACTCCCTCAAACCACCATGAAAATCTCCCTCTTGTCCCTCCTGTTTTTTACTACGGCTTCCACCGCATTCAGCCAGACCCTCTACTACCGCGATAACAACGGTGTCACCGCCGGTTTTGGCCCGCTTTCTGGGAATTGGGATACCTCCAACACACTCTGGACCACATCCAGCGCCGGAAACATCGCCACAACAACATGGGTCAACAATGTCGGCACACCGAACGATGCCACCTTGGATTATGTTGGCAACACCGGCCCCGCCCCCGCGATCGCTCTGGCGGCCGATTTGAATCTCCGGAATTTGGAAATCAAGGGACTCGTCAACATGACGGGCACCACAGGTCCCGCGCTGTCAGCCTCGGCCAACCGCACTCTTACCTTTGGAACGGGTGCGACGGTGACGGTCGAGGACCGCTCCGCCTTTACCTATGACTTTTATATCCGCCAGCTCACCACCACGGCGGATACGTTCACCCTGAACGTCAACAGCTTCACCAAAGCTGGCGCCGGCACCATGCTCATCGCGGCTCACGCCTCGACCACAAGCGGAGCCAATGCGGTGGTTAAGGTCACGGGCACGGTCAACATCAGCGCGGGACAAGTTTCCCTGACCACATTCGGCACCACCGTGGGCACCTCCCGCTCGGTTGACGTGGGTGATGCAACCTTCGCGTTGGGCTCCGGCACGGTGCTGAGTGTTGTGAACCCGCTCTCCTACACAGGCTCCCAACCGACCAGCGGCACTGCAGCGCTGGGCTTCGTGACCGGCAACGGAACGGTTCGAGGGGAAATGACAGGGCCGGCTAATACACTGACAATCACTGCCAAAGGCCTGACACCGGGAACGGTCGGCACCGTCGGCACTCTCATTATTGAAGACTTCACCGGCACAAATACGATCGGATCCACGGCGAATGCGACCACCTCCTTTTCCTTCGCCAACACCGAGGTGGGCGGACTCAAGTTTGACCTGGCCGCCAACGGCGTGAACGACCAGATCACTTTGTCCGGATTGACCTCGGTGAACGCCTCGGCCCTCACCTTTGACCGGTTTGCTTTCAACACCCTGAGTGGATTTGAAAGCGGAAACAACTACACGCTGATGAGTCTCACAGGTGTCGGATCTTGGAGTGGCTTCAGCACACTCACCGGCACCGTGGGCGCCTTTGATGGCACGCTTTCACTCTCCGGGAACGACCTTATGCTTAATGTCGTCGTGCCCGAACCCTCGACCTGGGTGCTGCTGGCAGGAGGCCTCACGACCCTGATCATCCTGCGCCGCCGCCGCTTTTCTTCCTCGAGGTAGGGGACCGGCCGGATATGGCCGCAACGCCGATCATTCGGCACGAACGAATTTTTTCAGGGGAGAAAGCTCGCCGCATCCGTGCGGCGGGCTTTCTGATTCCCGGCCACCGCGTTCCACCCGGGCATGCACAGGCGATGAAGACAGCCCCGCCACACATATTATCTCCCGGCCGCGACAGCGCTTTGGGGCGGGGGCGCGGTGCTCGCCCGGATTACGAGTTCCCCCTTGATGACCAGCGATTCGTCTTCGCCCCATTTGTCGATGCGGCGGTGAACGAGGCCTGCGGCGGCGTAACCGATCTTTTCGTAGGAAACGCTCGCCACGGTGAGGGCAGGATTTGAGTAGGCGCAGAGCAGGCTGTCGTCGAAACAAATCACGGACAAATCCGTTGGCACCGCCAGCCCCATCTCCTGGGCTGCACAAATCGCGGAAATACCCTGCTCGGCGCTCATGGCAAGCAGGGCCGTCGGACGCTGGGGGCGCTTGAGAAGCAGGGCGGTGGCTTCGCGGGAGAATTCGAAGTCGCAAGTCGTGGGATTGGCGAGCTCGCTTGAAGTAATGGTGAGCGGCTCGGCTCCCGCCATCGCGGCAAGGAAGGCCTCGCGGCGTTCAATGCCGGCATGGAAGTGCTCCGAGAGGCTGTCGAGCAGGGCGATGCGGCGATGGCCGATCTGACGGAGAAATTCCACGGCCTGGCGGGTCAACTGGCTGTTGTTGCCGGTCACCAAACTCCTGGCTCCTTCCGGTGGGGTCGTGGCCACGCAGGCGTAGGGAAAATGCTCTTGGTTGAACCGTTTCAGAAACTGCCCATCCTCAGTGGCGTTGATGACGACTGCCCCGCTGACCCCGCGCCGACCCAGCACCCGGCAAAGGTCTCCCGTGTTCAATCGCTCGGCATCCGCTCCGTAAATGGACAGTTCCAGATCGTTCGCGGTGCAATACTGCCACATACCATCCATGATTGATTCGACAAAGCTGGAAAAAAGACCCTTCTGCTGAGGTGCCGTCTGGATAAGTGCACAAATATTTGAGATGCGTGGTTCGAAAACCCGCAACTTGAAGCCCAGTTTGTCGGCGTGCTTGCGGACGATCTCCCGCGTCCCGGCACCGATATCCGGCTGGTTGCGCAGCGCCCGGCTCACCGTGCTGGGGCTGAAGCCGGTGTCGGTTGCGATCTGGTAAATCGAAATCTTGGAAGGGGTGGATTTGAGGATTTTTGGCAAAGTCTGAACATCATGACCGTTTCCGGCGAAAATTCAATCTTCGCATCGGATTTTTTCCACTCGCCTGAAATATTTTCTTGATTATTGCGTGAAGTTGCTGTTGACTGAAAAAAGATGTTTATTCCCTACCAAAAACTCTGCCGTTCCTTGTCATCGATTCCCTCTCTTCGCTCGTCCGCAATCCATGCGGCTCGCACCTTGGAGAAGATCGACTTTATTGTGATCGAAAAAGCCATTCAGTGCATGGAGGAGAACCGGTCCCAGCCGTTTTATCTCCACCTCGCCCTTTTGGGCCAACTTCCCAGATGGTCGAAAAGCAATTTCCTGTCAGCCCACATCCCCGCCAGCCAAAACCTGCAGTAAGCAAGTAAAATAAATATCTATGTCTTTTTATTATAAATTTATGCGCGTTTTACAAAATTGGATTCCGGTGAGGCCCACCGATGGCATGGCCTGTTTTGTCGCAGGATACTTCGGGCGATTTTGTCGGCTCGGGTTGGTCGCGCTCACTTTGTTGACATCCGCCTTGGAGGGCCGTGCTGCGGCGCCGACTCCAACCACAGCGACGCGGGAGCTGACGCCGTTCTGGCGGAATCGTCCGGTGCTCGGCTTCGCGCTGAAGGCCGGCAACGGCGTGGCCCCAGTCCCTGAATACCTGTTGGCTACGGCGACGCCGACGGCCCCCGATTTCGCCTACGGCGCCCGCCCCTATGGCACAGAGGTTCTGTGGGCCGACAATTTATTCGTGGTCCGTCCGCTCGGCGGCTGGAACCCAGCGAAGTTAGTGGGCGAACAGCTGGAGTATGGCAATGGTTCGACCTCTGCGGACCTTTGTTTTAAAAACCAAGACGGCACGCTCGGCTACCGCTGGAATCTGCTGGCCCCGAGGCTCTCGCCTTACAGTGCCATCGGCTACACTGGCGAGGCGCTAACCTACATTTTGGATAACACTCCATGGGATTTACCCACCACCCCGACATTGGATGCGGGCGGTCTCTATGGCCAGTCGTCGCCCCCGGCGGACATGAACCAGTGGAGCACATTTATCCAGGGTTTTGCCCAACAACTGGTCTCGCTCAATATCGCCAAGGAGTCAGACGCGGTGCGTTTCCGTCAGGGCACCGAATGCAACTTCGCCGATCGCTTCAATGGCACTCAGGCGCAGTATAACGCCCAATACGCCGCCTCAGCCACAGCGGTAAAAAGCGTGTTCCCCAACGCCCAGTTTGGCCCGTTCAACATCACCCCTGGCTCCAACCAGGTGACCCATACCGCGCTCGCCACCTACTGCAAGGCCAACAACCTGCCGTTCGATTTCGCCGCCATTTCCTTCTACGAACTGGCCAATACTGAGCCGAATAAGTTCATCGACACGGACACTTACTGGACGAACGCAACAACCGGTTGGTCCACAATCGAGACCACCCTCGGCCACTCTGTCAGCCGCGAGATTCATGAGTTCGGCTTTCTCTACAACGAACACGGGCTAAGCACTGCGGAGCCGGGATCGTGGGGTGCGGCCTGGTCTTTTAATATCCTAATGAAGTTGTATGCCACTGGCCTGCAACGCAGCGCACATTGGGATCCGACCGAAGTCATCGCCGGCAATGCCAAGAACCCCACTATTTCCGCCCTGAGGGGGGACGGTTGGGTCTACACCGTGCTTGATTCTATGGTGGGCGGTCAATGGACCTACTTGACCCCGCCAGCCGCCTCCCCCGCAGGCACCAAATACACCAGCGTCTGCGTGACCAAGGGCAACCGGGTCTATGTGGTGGTTTCGGCGGTCAACGTCGTCACTGCTGGCGGCGCAGCCCGCTCGCTCGACTCCCGCAGCATCACCGTAAGCGTGCCCAAATCGGCCGCCACGCTCGGGGATTCCCGCACGGTGCGTTACACCGCCCTGACCCGCTCCACCTCGCTCTATGACCTGATCCGCGCCGACCTCGATGCCCAGCATCCGGAGTATTTTGTCAACGACACCGTCACTGGCATCAACTGGAGCACTGTGCCTGGGCTGACGGCCAATGTGTTCACAATGGCCGGCGCCAGCGGGAAAACCTGGGTGGCCAACAATTGGACCACCGGTGAGAACTACCGCCAAAAGGTCATCGATTCGCTTACGCTCAAGACCTTCAACGGCACGATCACCACCCAGAGCGACACCTACAACGTGACTTTCCCAATGGAAAATGCCGCTGTGATGGTGATCGCTATCGACAACCTCCCGACCATCTCGATCGCGGCGACCGATCCGACGGCGGCCGAGCCCGGCACCGATACCGGCCTGTTCACCGTGACGCGCAGCAGCGGGGCCACCTGGGCCACCACGGTGAACCTCGCATTCACCGGCACCGCGACCCATGGTAGCGACTACACCACCCTCGCCACCACCCTGACCTTCGCCGCCGGCGAAACCAGCAAGACTCTCACCGTCACCCCCATCGACGATGGACTGGCCGAGAGCGCCGAAACGGTGATCGCCACCCTGGCCGCCGGGAGTGGTTATACCATCGCCTCTTCGCCCGCCGACACCGCGACGGTGACCCTTGCCGACAATCTCACCCGAGTCACGCCCTCGATCACCGCCGCGCCCACGGCGTCGTCGATCACCTACGGCCAGACCCTCGCATCTTCGACGCTAAGCAGCGGCTCAGCTTCGGTGGCGGGGACCTTTGCCTTCACCACGCCAAGCACCGCTCCGACTGCGGGCACGGCTTTGCAGAGCTACACCTTCACCCCGACCGATGCGGCCAACACCAACTCCGTCACCGGCACGGTCAGCGTGACGGTGGCCCAAGCCATTTCGGTGGTCACGGCGCCGACCGCCTCGTCTATTTTGGTGGGCCAGACTCTGGCTGCCTCGACACTCAGCGGCGGCAACTCCTCGGTGTCTGGCACATTTGCCTTCACCACGCCGAGCACCACACCCGGTGTGGGCACCTCGTCGCAAGCCGTCACCTTCACCCCGACCGACACGGTGAACTACACCACCGCCAGCACCGCCACCAACGTGACGGTGATTGCGACTGGGACTTGGACTGGCGGCGGCGCCGACACCAACTGGAACACCGGGGCCAACTGGGGCGGCACCGCGCCGGTCGCTGGCAACCGGCTGGCGTTTGCTGGCACCACACGGGTGGTCAACATTAATAACTTCACCGCCGACACCACATTTGCGGGCCTCCATTTCACCAACGATCCCGGTGTCACCGCCGGCAATTTCACCCTCTCCGGCAGTCGCATCATCTTGGGTGGCGACATCGTGACGACGGGCAACGCCACCATTGGTAACAACTCGGCCACGCTGTCGCTTGCCTTGGCCCTGAGCGGAAATCGCACCCTCACTGCCAACACTAAACACACCCTGACGATCTCGGGCAACATGACAGAGACCGGCGGGGCGCGTAGTCTGACCAAGGAAGGCGCGGCCAATCTGACGCTTTCTGGCTCGAATACCTTCTCCGGTGGTTTAATCCTGAATACCGGCACCGTGACGGTGACTAAGCCCGCTGCTCTCGGCACAGGCCCGCTCGGCTTGGCCACCACCGGCAACGCGGTGGCGTTGACCTTCGCAACCACCGGCGGCACCGTAGGAAATGCCATCAACTGGGGCAGCGGCAATGTCACGATCGGCGCCAGCCAAGGCAACGCCACCGCTCTGGTGGTGGCCAACGCCGGCTTCACCTCCGTAGGTGGCAACAAAACGCTGACTCTGCAAGGAGCCAGCGCAGCGGCCAACGACTTCCAGTCACTGATTCCCGATGGAGCGGGCAACACCGTCGTGGCGATGAATGGCGCAGGCAGTTGGAAACTTTCCCACGACAGCAACGCCTTCAGCGGCCAGCTCCAGGTTTTGCAGGGAACGCTGACGATCACATCACTCGCCAACATCGGCAGCGTCAGCGCGGCCGGCACGGGTGCAGTGAATTCCGTGATCCGGCTGGGTAGCGGGACCGGTGACGGCGCACTCAACTACATCGGCTCTGGCAATGTCACCAGCGATCGTAGTGTCCAGCTCGGCAACGGGAATACCGCCACCTACACAGGCGGGGCCAAGGTCACCAACAACGGCGTCGGCAGCATGATTTTTACAGCGGCGAGTTTTAATCCGGTGGCGACCACCGGCACACCGGCTCGCACGCTCACGCTGGGTGGTGCCAACACCGGCGCCAACGAGATCAGCGGTATCATTCAAAACATCGCCGACACCGGTCCGGTGTCCGTCAGCAAGATCAACACCGGTTGCTGGACGCTCTCGGGCAATAATACCTACACCGGCAACACGACGGTCAGTAACGGGACACTGCAATTAGCCAAGGTGGCCTCGCTTTATAATGGCACTGTGGCCAACTGGATTGGGGCAAAAATAAAAGTCGCTTCCGGTGCCACCTTGGCCGTGAATGTGGGCGGAGCGAATGAATTTACCGCCGGCGACATAACAACCTTGTTGACGAACCTGGGCGGAGCGAATGGCGGTAGCACGGCCGGTTTTGCGGCGGGCGCCGCTATCGGTTTCGACACGACCAGTGCAGCTAACGGCACGCATACAGTGGCGGATATTATTGCCAATTCCTCCGGTGCGGGCGGTGGGGCCATGGGGGTGACCAAGCTCGGCACAAACACTCTGGTTCTCTCTGGCAACAATACCTATAGCGGCATTACCGCCGTGAACAGCGGCACCTTATCCTTAAGCCGCGCCTGTCTGGCGACTGCGGCCAATGTGAGCTTGGCCACGGGCGCGGTGCTTGATTTAAATTACATCGGCAACAATACCATTAACTCATTAATCATCGGGGGCGCGCAGCAATATCAAGGCACTTGGGGCTCTCTAACATCCGGCGCGGCCCGCAAGACGGCCGCCATCACCGGCACCGGTCTGCTCAATGTCACCGCCGGCCCAGTCGAGACTCCCGTTACGGTGACATTGCTCAATCTCAGCCAAACCTACGACGGCAGCCCCAAGGCGGTCAGCGCGACGACCTCGCCGCAAGCCGAACTCGCCGTGTCTATTACCTACAGTGGCAGCAGCATTGCGCCCACGGCCGCGGGCAGTTACAGCGTGGTGGCGACGGTAACGACCTCCGGTTATATCGGCACAGCCAGTGGCACCTTGGTGATTGTCGCCGGCTTCAACGGCTGGACCAGTGATTACGGGCTGAGCGGAGCCGGTGCTCTGGCCTCCGCCGATCCGGACGGCGACGGTTTACTCAACCTCGTCGAATACGCTCTCGGGCTAACTCCTTCGGTTTCCAACGCCAACCCGATCACGCTCAGCCAGGTCACGGTGAACGGCAGCAGCTACCTGCAACTCAGCGTGAGCCGCGACCCATCGGTGACCAATGTGTTGTTCGAAGGCTTGAGCGCGGGGACTTTGACCGACGCCAACGCTTGGAGTGCCGCCACCACAGTGAATGACCCGAACAATACGACCTCGGTGTTCACCGTGCGCGATTCCGTGCCGATGAGCACAACAGGCTCACGGTTCCTCCGGTTGCGCTTCACCCTGCAACCCTAAAACCGCTCCTTCTGCCGGTCTATATAATCCAGCGGGCCTTCTGATTCCCGGCCACCGCGTTCCGCCTGGGCATGCACAGGCCATGAAGACATCCCCGCGACGCATATTATCTCCCTGCCGCGAGAGCGCTCTGGGGCGGGGGCGCGGTGCTCGCCCGGATCACGAGTTCCCCCTTGATGACCAGCGATTCGTCTTCGCCCCATTTGTCGATGCGGCGGTGAACGAGGCCTGCGGCGGCGTAACCGATCTTTTCGTAGGAAACGCTCGCCACGGTGAGGGCAGGATTTGAGTAGGCGCAGAGCAGGCTGTCGTCGAAACAAATCACGGACAAATCCGTTGGCACCGCCAGCCCCATCTCCTGGGCTGCACAAATCGCGGAAATACCCTGCTCGGCGCTCATGGCAAGCAGGGCCGTCGGACGCTGGGGGCGCTTGAGAAGCAGGGCGGTGGCTTCGCGGGAGAATTCGAAGTCGCAAGTCGTGGGATTGGCGAGCTCGCTTGAAGTAATGGTGAGCGGCTCGGCTCCCGCCATCGCGGCAAGGAAGGCCTCGCGGCGTTCAATGCCGGCATGGAAGTGCTCCGAGAGGCTGTCGAGCAGGGCGATGCGGCGATGGCCGATCTGACGGAGAAATTCCACGGCCTGGCGGGTCAACTGGCTGTTGTTGCCGGTCACCAAACTCCTGGCTCCTTCCGGTGGGGTCGTGGCCACGCAGGCGTAGGGAAAATGCTCTTGGTTGAACCGTTTCAGAAACTGCCCATCCTCAGTGGCGTTGATGACGACTGCCCCGCTGACCCCGCGCCGACCCAGCACCCGGCAAAGGTCTCCCGTGTTCAATCGCTCGGCATCCGCTCCGTAAATGGACAGTTCCAGATCGTTCGCGGTGCAATACTGCCACATACCATCCATGATTGATTCGACAAAGCTGGAAAAAAGACCCTTCTGCTGAGGTGCCGTCTGGATAAGTGCACAAATATTTGAGATGCGTGGTTCGAAAACCCGCAACTTGAAGCCCAGTTTGTCGGCGTGCTTGCGGACGATCTCCCGCGTCCCGGCGCCGATATCCGGCTGGTTGCGCAGCGCCCGGCTCACCGTGCTGGGGCTGAAGCCGGTGTCGGTTGCGATCTGGTAAATCGAAACCTTGGAAGGGGTAGGTTTGTGGATTTTCGACATTGTCAACACATCATCTCCGTTTCCGGGGAAATTTCAATCCTCACAGCAAATTTTTCCACTCGCCTGAAATATTTACTTGATTGTTGCGTGAAGTTGCTGTTGATTGAAAAAAGATGTTTCTTCCCTACCAAAAACTCCGCCGTTTCCTGTCACCAATTCCCGCTCTTCGCTCGTCCGCAATCCATGCGGCGGCTGTTCTTGCTCTGCTCTCCCCACTCGCCACGGCCGCTGAGCCCGCGCAGGTCATCGAACCAGAAAAAGACCGCCCGAACTTCGTCTTCATCATTGCGGACGATCTGGGTATTGGCGATGTGAGCGCCTACGGTTCGACCATGATCCCCACGCCTCATGTGGACCTTCTGGCATCGCAGGGTGTGCGGGCCACGGACGCGCAGGTGACGGCTTCGGTCTGCACTCCGTCTCGTTATTCGATTCTGACGGGCAGGAATTATTGGCGGCTGAAACGCGAGTGGCAGGGTGACCTGATTGTGGACGACGAGGTTTCCACCATGGCGAAAACCTTCACCGCAGCGGGCTACGCGACCGGGTATTTCGGAAAATGGCATTTGGGCTGGGGGCGTATTGATCCGAATCGTCCGCGCGAGTATCGTGGTGATTGGGATTGGAACGCCGAGAGCCTCGCGCCGGGCGTTCTGGAGACCGGATATCAAACCTTTTTCGGCACGCCATTTTCCGCCAACGAGCCACCGATGGTCTTCGTGAAAGATCGCACGGTGGTGGGACGGGATCCCAAAGATCCCATCGAGGTTCTCGGACCGAAGCAGGAGAAATATTTTGGATATGGGAAAAGCCGTGGAGCCGTGGCTGCCCATGCGGCTTGCACTTTGGAGAAGATCGACTTGATTGTGACCGAAAAAGCCATTCAGTTCCTGGAGGAGAACCGGGCGAAGCCGTTTTATCTCCACCTCGCCCTTGTAGCTCCCCATGTGCCCATCGCGCCGGACACCCAGTTCAAGGGCCGCACAAAGGCCGGAGCCTACGGAGATTTTGTCACGCAGATGGATCACTGCGTGGGCATGGTGAACGACGCGATCGAGCGCCTCGGGCTGGCCGACAATACGCTGGTCATCTTCACCAGTGACAACGGGGCGATTCTGAACGCGCAGGTCCACAAGACCGGCCACCGGTCTAACCTCGACCTCTTGGGCCAGAAAACCGACGCTTGGCAGGGCGGACACCGGGTCCCCTTCATCGCTCGAATGCCAGGAAAAATCCCAGCGGGAACCGTAACAGACCGGTTGATTTCGGTGAGCGATTTCTATGCCACGGCCTGCGAGTTGGCAGGGATTCCGCTGCCAGCGAGCGCTTGCGACACCATGAGTCAAGTCTCTGTGCTGACCGATCCCCAAGCTGCCGCCGTTCGCCAAGAGATGACTTACAACGGAATCACTCGGCCGCAGGTCGCCCTGCGGAGCGGCGAGTGGCTTTTCCTGCCCGGACAGGGATCGTTCGGAGTGACCACGGATCCCAAGCATTCTTGGGCCATGCAATTCCAGAAACTGGGGCTGGTCAATTCGGACTTTGATGAACAAGGCCAAATCAAGCCCGATGCGCCTGAGTTCCAACTTTACAACCTGAAAGACGACCCGCAGCAACACACCAACCTCGCAGAAAAATATCCCGAAAAGGTGAAGGAGCTCTCCGAACGACTTCAAACTTTGCGGGCAGAACGCAAGTAGATCATCCCTTTAAAATAAGAACTTGCGCGCGAAGCTGAAAGCTAAGCTGCAGGAGATTTGGTCGCCTTTTGGAGAATTCGTCCCCACAAATGCCAGTGCGAAACCTTAGTTCAGTCACACCCCCACTCCCCCCTTACTCCCAATGAAACTACACTCTCATTCCCCCGCTGCGCGTTTAGGCTTCACCCTCGTCGAAATATTGGTCGTTATCGCCATCATTGGTGTCCTCGCGGGAATCGCGCTTCCCATGGTCGGAAGAATGCGCGAGTCGGCCAACCAGGGCAAATGCGTCAGCAATCTCCGGATACTTTCCGCAGCGATTCTCCTCGCAGCTGGGGAGAACAACGGCATCCTGCCCGCGGCTCTCGATCAGTCCCTGCCGCAGGATCAGCGCAATTGGATGAGTAAAATATCGGCCTCCGTCAGCCCATGGAGCCCGAGCGTTGCAAGCGGCGGAAAGCCCAACAGCAGCATCTTCAATTGTCCGGCAACCAAACGGAAGGGAACTGGCGCATGGCCGGCAACGGATCCCTGTTATGGTGTGAACACGTCCATCATGGGCGTTGTCTATGTGGGCACGGGGCTGGGTCCCACTTCCAGCAAGAGCCTCGCCGCCTTGGATCGCCTCTCCACCCTGGGACTTATTGGCGATAGCGCAGGCGAGAAGGGGATAATGGATGGCGACTTCCGCATGAACGCGGAAGCTTTCGTGCAAAACGGCTTTCCCGCAGGCATGAGCACGCTTCCGTTCCAATATCCAGCTCCACGGCATCCGACCCCCCGCAATGGGACTTACCGTGCTGGCTCTTTCAATTTGGCTTTCTGCGATGGCCATGTGGAAACGATTAAGGCCGATGACCCACGCCTTTCCGCAAGGGAGGGTCGCGAAAGCCTGTTTTTTCCGAATTAGTCCCAGTCTCCGCGCCATTCACAATTCCTCTTCTACTTTTTCAGCCACGAGATATCCCTTGTCATGAAAAACCTGCTCGTCTTCGGTTCAATTCTGGCCCTCTGCAGCGCTCATCACGTTTGGGGTGCCGAGGCCACGCCCAATGTCCTGCTCATCATCTCGGACGACCAAGGCTTCGGCGACTTCGGCTTCACGGGCAACCCACTCCTGCGCACACCGAACCTGGATCGGCTTGCGAGCGAGTCGGCGGTTTACCGGAACTTCATCGTGGCACCCGCCTGCTCGCCCACGCGTGCCGCCTTGTTCACAGGGCGCGATCATTTGCTCACGGGCGTCTGGGGGGTGCCGCCGCGAGCGAACCTGCGCGAGGATGAGACGCGCATGCCTGCGTTTTTTAAAGCCGCAGGTTACAAAACACTGCATGTCGGCAAGCTCGATTCGGCCAAAGTCGGTAACAAATCGCCCACTGTTTTCGGCTGGGAGGATTGGCTCGGTGGTGGCGGCTATGAGCAGCGCGATCCGATGTTGTGGAAACCCAAGAACAGTGTGCGCGGGCAGGGCTGGACCGCCGATCTTTGGACCGATTACACACTCGATTACATCCGGCAGCACCGCGATACGCCTTGGTTCGCTTCCGTGGCCTATATTATTCCGCATTTGCCGTGGGAGTGTGCGGAAAAATACCGCGCCCCGTTTATCGAGCAGGGCTGCTCGGAGAGCCTCGCGAAGTGCTACGGCAGTATCGCGCATATGGATGAATGCATCGGCCGACTGCTTGAGGGCTTGAGCGAGACTGGGCAGGACCGCCGCACCATTGTCGTTTTCATGAGCGATAACGGCCCCACCAGTCTGGAAGCGAGTAAGCAGGGCGAGGAGGAACTGGCCAAGGATGTGGATTGGGTAAAACGCAACGCCGCCCACCTGCGAGGCCACAAAACGCAGGTGTGGGAGAACGGAACCCGCGTGCCGCTTCTCGTGCGCTGGCCGCAGCGTATCACGGCGGGCGAACGCGCACAGTTTGGCGGTGTCGAGGATGTCCTGCCCACCTTGCTGGACCTCGCCAAAATCGATCCCAGCATCACCCCCCATCAGCCTTTCACCGGCGTGTCCCTCCGCGAATCGCTCGCCGATGCCTCCGCCCAGTCGGAACGCCCGGAACTGCTTCGAATGACGATCTCCGGGAGCGGCTCGCCGGCGGGTCAGATCGCCGATGTCACACAGCGGAAGTTCGAAGATCACCATTTTACGCTACGCGGTCCGCGCTTTAAATACCACGCCCTGCCCGGTGGCAAAGCTGCGCTCTACGACATCGCCGCCGATCCTGGTGAGACGACCGCCGCGCAAACCAAGTTTCCGGAAGTCACCGCCCGCATGGCGAAAGAATGTCGCGAGCGCTGGCAAGCGATTATCGCCAGCGGACGCGCCTTCACTCCGGAAAATAGCCAATCAAAATGACACCTCACTTTTCCCTCATTTCCTGCATTTCCTGCATTCTGCTTCTGTCGAATGTCTTCGTCTTTTCGGCCGATTTGCCAACACCTGCCGCCAAGCCCAACATCATCATCATTTTGGCCGACGATTCCGGCTACTCCGATCTGGGCTGCTATGGTGGCGAGATTGATACGCCGAATCTCGACAAGCTGGCACGCGAAGGCGTCCGCTTCCGCTCCTTTTACAACAACAGCCGATGCAGTCCCACGCGTGCCACACTGATGACTGGTCGCGACAGCGGAAGGGTCGGCTTCGCTGCTGGAACGCTCGGGGGCTGGAACCGTGAAATGGAGGAGCCGTCCTACCGCGCTCGGCTTCCTTACCAGATCCCAACCCTCCCCGAGTTGCTCAAGCCAGCCGGCTATCGCACGCTCATGGCGGGGAAATGGCATTTGGGCGGCAGCCTGCT
>Ga0247843_1003767_pt1 | contig 23984 bp, 32 predicted proteins | sample LaCruzMarch2017__FD_192420 | JGI IMG/M metagenome (GOLD analysis project Ga0247843, IMG submission 192420) | Freshwater microbial communities from meromictic Lake La Cruz, Castile-La Mancha, Spain - LaCruzMarch2017_8m | ecosystem: Environmental > Aquatic > Freshwater > Lake | place: Spain...
CTCGCTACACTCAACACGATCGCTATTGCGACGAGGCGCGTGCAGCAATCGCGAAACCCCGACTCACAGAACACAATCAACCAAGAAATAAATGACAACTACCAACCTGCCGACGAACCACCAAAACCAAAACTAAAATAAAATGAACATCATCGAAATCACACCTAAAGTCGCAAAAAAAATCCGCCTTGCCGTTCGCGGACAGCGCAGGAATATCTGCATCGGAAGGTCGCACAACTCCGCTTCGGCGGGGTCAGGGACTCCAATAGCGATCATTCCCTCCGACTCTCCGCCCTCCCTCGCGGGATTGCCCTATCTGAAAACCAATTTTTCTGGAAGAGGAGGGTTTCGCAAGACCCTCTACACGCCCAGCACTCTAAGAATCGAAGTTGGTGCTCTCTGGATCGCAGCACAACCCAAATGAAAAATCTCATCCAAAAATTATTCGCTCCAGAACGGAGCAACGCAGCGTCACCTCGCGAGCGTCAGGTGGCAGGATTAATCGCCAGCGGACTGACCAACGCGCAAGTCGGAACAGCACTCGAAATTAGCGTCAAGACTGTTGAGAAACATCGCGACCACCTCTACAAAAAATATGGATTCCGAAACACGGCAGACCTCACCAGATGGGCTTTAGCGCAGGGTCTGGCGAGGAACGAGTGGCTATAAACATCATTATTGACAATAAACCCAATCAGCTTAATATTGCCCAATATGAATACATTCATCGATACCCCAGTGCTGGTCACTCTACAGCACTGCTGGGAAGCAGTCAAAATTTTCGGCCCAGTAGGACTTCTACTGATGCTTGCTACCCTGTTAACCATAGGAGGGAACAAGTGAGCGCAACCGAAAAGTCCCACCAGACCTGTCTCCCGCCAGAAGCATATCTGCGTATTATTCGCAGGCTACCAGATGACACTGCTCCGAAAATCCGCAGCACTGTCTATCCAACCAAACAAACCAACCAAAATGGAAAAAATAAATAAATGAATCAACTCGCACTACAATCGCAACAATCGATCTCCGATTTGGAGATCATGGCAAACCACTTCGTCAAGAGCGGTCTTTTCGGCATCCGTAAGATCGAAGAAGCAGTCAGTTTAATGATTATCGCACAGGCAGAGGGTCGCCACCCCGGCACTGTAGCCAGCGAATACCACATCATTCAGGGTCGCCCTGCCTTGAAAGCAGACGCAATTCTTGCTCGCTTCCAATCGGCCAATGGCAAGGTGGAATGGCATGAGTACACCGACGAGTGCGTTTCTGGAACCTTCAGCCACCCTGCTGGCGGCAGTCTCAAGGTGGACTGGGACATGAATCGCGCTAAAGCGGCAGGTCTGGGCGGCAAAGACAATTGGAAGAAGTACCCAAGGCAGATGCTTCGCGCTCGCGTGATTTCTGATGGAGTTCGCGGAGTATACCCAGCAGTGCTTCAAGGATTCTACACGCCGGAGGAGGTTCAGGATTTCGCGCCTTCTGCACCTGTTGCAGTTGCTGCGACTCCCGTGGAGGATAAGCCTCGCCGCAAGAAGGCAGAGGTTGTCGAGATCGTCCAGACTCCCGTAGAAGTGGTCGAGGCAGTTGTAGAGGTAGTGCCGACTTCTGCCGAGGTTGCCGAGATTGTCGAGGACACAGACTGGCAAGGTTTGCTCTCTGCAAACGAAGCCGGAGTAAACGCATTCCTCGTTGGAAAGGCGAAGATCAGCGATGGGCAAACATGGCGCGACCTTGGGGAGGGAGACCTGCTCAACCGCATCAAGTCAACGCCAGAGAAGTTCATTGGCGCGGCACTGGAGGCAGCAAAGTGATCCGACACTCATCGCTACCAAAACTCGATGCGTGTCCTTGTTTCGAGTCGGCGGGGGGTCAATCCCCCGCCGCAGGGCGCGGAGTTAAAATCGACGCAGTGCAACGCAGGTTGCTCGCTGGCGACAAGTCGGCAATCCAAGACCTGACAGAGCAACGGGACATCGATGCTGCGACTTGGGGAGTCGAGGAACTCCTGCGACTCGCCAATGGCGCGAAGGTCGAGACCGATGAGGCAAATCTCAAGGTGGTGACGCCGGGCATGACGCATGAAGGAACCGAGGATGCTCGCGCATCGCGGATTTGTACTTCGTACGATTTCAAAACCGGGCAGATTTACGATTATGAGGCCCAAGCGGCAGCATACTCCTATGGCAACATGGAACGCGAATTCGCAGACGAGTGGACATTTCACCTGTTATTCACCGATCAGAAATTGGTGGTGACCCATCACTTCACGCTTCTGGAAGCAAAGGCAATTGTCGAGCGGATTTTGGCGAAGGCTAACGACCCTGACAAAAAGCCAGAGAGTTGCCAGTATTGCGGGTGGTGCGCTAAAAAATCAACTTGCGTTGAGGTTGTAGGCCCAGTTGTAGAGACGCAGGCAATCGTGTTACAAGAAGTATCAATTGATACCATAAAGGCCGAGCTATCGGCAGACCCTGCCAGACTTGGTTCGTTCTTGAGGAAGGCAAATATCTTCAAAAAGCAATTATGGGATTGGGCGAAGGAGGAGGCAAAGCGTCAGATCGAGGCAGGAGCAAGCGTCGATGGATTCCGATTGGTTAAGGTTAAGGATTCCGAGACCTTCCCGATTGCTGTTGTTGCCGAGGCAGCGCAGGCTACGCAAGCAACATACCTCGAAATCGCCAGACTCATTGGCGATGATATCAAAGGCGAAGTATTACGCGAATGGGCAGAACCTCGCGGGTACTTCCCGCAGGCAGATCAGGCAGTCTACACCAAGAACAACGCCAGACTCACCGAGTCGAAGATAAAATAAAATGAAACATACATACAAAGAAAAATTTAATAAACAAGAAATCAAAGATTTAGAGTAAGATGAAAGAACAACGATAAATAAATAAATATATGAAAAAAAACGACAAGGATGAGACTATTGAAACATTATCTGGGATTTATTCAGAAATAATAAAAGATAGAATTAAAGATATAGTTACAGAAATTGTTCAGGACAATAGAATTCAAGCAATTATTTGGGCTGGTAAATTAGAAGATGGTGACGATGCAGCAATCGCAAGACAGTCACTTGAAATTGCAATAGAGGAAGTTTGTTGTGACCCAAAAACTTATAAAGATTTGTCTTACTTCCCTTGGGTGTAAGTTGAATAATATGATAGATCAATTAGAAATTGATTTTGACCTTCCAGAGGTTCAGGACGATTCAATTCCTGCGCGATTCGCCAGATTCCATTCTGGCAACCCACAGGTTTACGATTCACTTGTTGCGCTGGCGAGGCAGTTTCGCCAGCGGCAACCAGACGCAAAGTTGGGCATTGCCATGCTCTACGAGGTGTTACGATGGAATTACTACATGGCTACCGATTCGGAGGAACCATACAAACTGTCGAACGACTTCCGCGCCTGCTATGCTCGCCTAATCATGGATCAGGAGGATGACTTGGCCGAGATATTTCAAACCAAGAGAAGTGTTGCTGATGAAAACTCTAATCATTGAAGCTACTTCCAAATCAAAACCTTTGTGCGAAAACTATTCGGATACATCAATAGTTCATTGCAGGAACTCTATAATCCTTAAAAATGAATTGAATGCAGATTTATGTGATGGTGAGTATGCATTCCACAAATTAATATTGAATAAGTACGATGTTATAATTTGCTGCTACGCATCTCCATATATGCCGCACAAGTTGTACAGGCAGTTCATCGACAATAATCCTGACGCAAGGTTGGTCTGGTTGGTAAACGATCACGATCTTGAGGACAATCAGTTGTTAAGATATGCGATTACCGATAAAAACAGGAAGTACGACATGATCTGCAATAATCCGAGATCAGGATACAGGCATTGGATTTTGAGCAAGAATATTGCTGATAAAAAATTAAATGACTTCATCGATCAATGGCATACCTGCAATTTGAATTCACTCATTTTCAGGAATGACATTGAAGTTAAGAAAGACATGATAGAGAACGAAAAAGAACGCATAATTTATTACGGGACATATAGAAAACATAGGTCTGATGACTTCCAAAAATATCTTCATTCTGGATTAACTGTCTCGACAAGTAGCAAACACTGGAAGAAATTACTTGATTTAGGTTGTACTGCTAAATGCACAAATACATTGAGTTGGGAGATTGGAAGAGAGTCTTTGAGGAACTATAAATACAGTTTATACATCGAGGACAAGCATACACATGATAACTTTGCCTTCATGGCAAATAGGTTTTATGAGGCACTTATGTGCAATGTCGTATGCTTGTTTGCTCCAAACACAATTCAGACGATAAATAAAAGCGGATACGCTTTAAACCCAAAAGCAATTCTTCCAGAGGGTTGCTTCAGGCAAAATCTTAATGAATACATTGATTCATTGAACCATGAAGAAATTATTTCTTCACAAACGCAGTTGCACAAAAGTATTCTTTCAGAGAAGGCAGAAGTAATCTCTGGAATAAAATCATTTTTGAAAATACATGAATAAATCACCCGCATTTCAATTCTATCCTTCTGACTGGTTGGGTAGCCAGCGAGTCTCTTTGATGACTCTGGAGGAAGAGGGCGCATACATCCGACTGCTCGCGTACTGCTGGCAACATGGGTCTGTGCCTGCTGATCCTGAAGCAGTTGCACGACTCATAGGCAAGGGTGCTTCAACCACCCTTGCAAGCAGGGTACTAACCATGTTCCAACCACCCTTGCAAGCACCCTTGCAACCACCCTTGAGCGGAGGCACTGTTCTTGTACATGAGCGTTTGGAAGAAGAGCGTGGTAAACAATTAAGGTGGAGCGAGAAGTCAAGCGAAGGCGGCAGGAAATCTGCCGAGTTACGCAAGTCAAGGATGGTTCAAGCACCCTTGCAACCACCCTTGCAACCATTGGGCAACATTACATCTTCATCTTCATCTACAGTTAATATAGCTTACGCTATATGTAACAGTGACGCAGGAAAAGTTGACGAAGTCGAAAAGCCAAAAAAGAAGCGCGAGCAAAAACAAGTCGATGCAGAATGGATTGCCGACCTCAAGCGGCACTACCCAGACATCAACCTCGAGTCCGAACTCGGCAAGATGAAGGCATGGTGCGAGACCAACAAGCGAGACATGACTCGCAAATTCATCATTGGTTGGATAAATCGGGTTGTACCTGTCACGCTGCCTCCAAAAACTGAAGTGAAAAACGAATGGGAATGGTAATAAATATATGACTACGCTCGAAATACACTCATGCGCCATCTGCTTTGAATCGATGACCATCCCTGAACTGGTGGTCTGCGGCAGGAAACTCAACCTATCGGTCATATGCGATGACTGCGCCACAAAACAGGACATGAAGGCAAATGCAGATGCCACCGCCAATCGCCAGAATCGGCTCTCCTGCGCGTTTGAATCAATTTGCCCACCTCTGTATCGGGAAAGCGATTTAAAACGCATCCACGGGGATTTTCGCGAGGCAGTGCAGAACTGGAAACAATCACCAACGGGATTGTACCTTCAGGGCAAGCCCGGCACGGGCAAGACCCGTGCATCATGGTGGCTATTGCGCCGAGAACACTTCGCAGGCACTACAGTCTACGGACTAACCTGCACCGAGTTCGCTCGCTTCGCAGGCGAGCAGTGGCACTCCGAGAGCAAGCAACGAGCATTGGCCGAAGAGGCACTCGACAGATGCCGTCGAGTAAAATTGCTGATGCTGGACGATCTTGGCAAACAGAAAATGACAGAACGCGCAGAGTTGGAACTATTTGACCTTCTGGAACACAGGAGTCAGAACCTGATGCCAACAATAATCACCACAAACACCACCAACCAACAACTTCTTGCAATGCTTTCCGAAGACCGAGGCAGTGCAATCTTACGCAGAATCAAGGACTTCAATACAATAGTTAAAATAGATAAATAAACATGAAAATAAATAACACAATCATCATCACTGGTGAAATCAATCAAAATGACCGAGGCACACATGATTGGGGAAATTTCAAGATCACTTCAGAAAAGCCTCTCGACAAAAAAATTGTAACTGAACTGGCAGGACTACATGGATTCGGTGGGCAGTCATTCGCATTCTCCGAAACAAGCAAGACCCCATACACTTACAGCGGTTCATTTGATTGCTGGAGCGACTAATATGGACAAAGCCTATCCACAATGGACTTGCTGGGAATGCGGGTCAAAACACGGTAAGCGTTCTCCGCGCATATCAACATGGAATTACGGAAAATGCGATGTATGTGATGAAAACAAAAATGTGACTCAACCTCGCGACTTCGGTCACTTTCAAAACTGGTTCAGCATCCGCACCAAAGCAAATCTTCCAAGAAGACCTTGCTGACCATCTCCGAGCCAAGTTAGGAGCAAAGGTGGAAGTTGTCGGATGGCATTACGGCATAAAAATAACCTGCATACGAGAATGAAAACAATTCCGTTTATTGCTGAAAACAATGGACAATGAAATAATAGCACTTATCATCACTATGGCATCAGTTGCCATATGTATAATAATTGACGAAACAACACGCAAATAAACTATGTTATATACAAAACAAGGATCACTCATAATCTCGAAATTTATCTGGGTTGATACCAACTACACCCACGAGGAGCCAGTAGGATGGGCAAAGGCACAATGGATTCAAATCTGCTCCATACCTGACAGGGCATGGGGATTAAATGTGATTTTCCAAGATGGCGGGATGCTCTATCGCAATGTGCCTCCTTGGGCTATCTCATTCTGGCCCGATGGCAGTTCTTTATTGCCTGAAGAAACGCAAATGTGGAACTGCTATTCCGATCAGTTTACAATACTTGAATGTCCCCATTTACTTGGGCGCAAGTGCGAGATACTTACCTGTAATGGATTTGTTGATGGAGAATATTTATTCCAAACAACACATTTAAATGATAGCTATTCAGCCTCTCCAGATCAGGACAAGACAATGATTTGGGCAGTCACCGATGAAGGTCGCTTGACAATTTATCCAAATAACAGAGTATATTTCAAAGATGAGTCATACATCATTAAATGCAAGCCGACACGCTTGAAGCTGCATGACCAAGTTTATGAAATAAATGAATCAATAAGCACACATATGATCAAATGAAACAGCCCAAAATAACTAAACTAAATATGCGGGTCACTACCTGCAAACGCAACACGAAACCAGTCAGTACAAGCATCACCATCGCTATCGCCAATCAAGAAGTAGCGGAGAACTACGCTCATGCAGTCGGCGCAAAACTCAAAGAATTTGAGACGCACATACTGCAAAGTATCGCGCCACAAAACGAGCAGGCAACCGAGCAACCAACAGCACCAACACAACCAATATATAAATATTAATATGAGTAAATATCAAATCGATCAAGAAGGCACATATTGCGGTAAAGTAACCGAACCAATCTACGGATGGTTGGGCGAGAGCAAAAACGGAACACGCTTCATTCGCATCCCAGTCACCATCGAAACTGAAGGCGCACAGAAGGGCAAGACCATCGACTGGTATGGCTACCTCTCCGAGAAGACCCAAGAGCGCACCATTGAGATTCTCGAAACTTGTTTCGGCATCGACTGGAACTGGGACAACATCAACTTCGCAGGGCAAGAAGTTGAGGTAGTGGTCGAGCAGGATGACTACAATGGCAAGACATCATTCAAAGCGAAATGGCTGAACAATCCAAACTTTGACCGCACCAGTGGCGGCAAGTCGCCAGAGGAGGCGGAGGCAGCAAAGGCCGAGGCTAAAGCCAAAGCAGCAGAGATCGCCAAAGACCTCGCCGCATCAATGCCTCGCCGCACAGGATCACCTGTTGCTGCTCCTACAAGGGCAACAGTCGCGCTTAAACCCGCAACCAGACCAATGCCTCCAGTCAAGACCATTGACGAGGACGGCGACGAAATCCCATTGTGGTAGATGATGGTCACGATGGCAGCGTACATGAAACGGAGAACACCCAGAGCAGGCTCGCGCAACCTGCTCCTCCATCAACCAATCGGGTAATTGCGGCGGCAACTATGTTATGCTGGTCATTCATTTAACCCAGCGAGGTAACCGCATAAAAACCTCGCACCCTTTCCCATGCTACTACCATCATCCACAGAACCACCCACACAGACCGAAATCGACCTCACAACCGCAGCAACCATCCTCATCATCAATGTCAAAAAACTATTGATGGATTACGAAGACCTCGCCACCAAACACTGCGAAATCCCTTCGCCAGAAATGCAACTCGCAATGGAAAACTCAATCGATAAACTCAACTTCGCAATCACTTCAAAAATCGACCTCTTCAAACTCTCCTACAACCTCTCGAACGAAATTCACGCCACACTAAAACATGAGCGACTGGACACATGACAAACTCGCATCACTCGGTTACCACCGACACCCAGACGGGAATTACTATACTGCACCTCCACCTCAACGAATACCTGACCCCATCCCTCAACACGATCCTCTCATCCCACTGGTCAAATCTCCACAAACACAAACAAAAGGCAAAACTCGCACTCATCTCCGCATTGAACGAGTCAGTACCAAACTCCAAGACTTTGACAACTTCGTTGGCGGAACAAAACCTCTCACAGATCAACTCCGATACGCTGGCCTCATTCCTGACGATGACCCAGCCTCCATCGACGCATCCTACCACCAACAAAAATGTAAACACAAAAAAGACGAAAAAACTATCGTGACCATCATCTACCACAACGATAACAATCGGCAAACAGCACCACAATCACTCACCTCGCAGTTAAGCCATTGCCCAATGGCTTAACGAAGACTCTTCAATAAGTAACGAAAATGCTAAAAAGTCAAATTTATTATGTCAGACAATTCATTACCTGAACCAACTGAAGAACTTCCAAAGCAAAAAAAAATGGGTAGACCTTCCGTTTTTACTCAAGACATCGCCGATGAAATCTGCGAACGACTCGCTCATGGAGAGACCCTACGCACCATGATTCTCGACGAACATATGCCAGCACAGAAAAGTATCTATCGATGGCTACAAGATGACGAAAACTTTCGACAGCAATACACACAGGCGAGAGCAAAACAGGCAGACTATTACGCCGAGATGATCGTAGATGAAGCATTCCAATCCCATGACTCATCAATAGGCAGGCTACGCATGGACGCTCTCAAGTGGGCAGCATCCAAGATCGCACCTAAGAAGTATGGCGACAAGGTCGAGGTCGAGCAGACAGGCAACACTGCACTTACAGTCTCATTTGCAATCCCATCACGATTAAAGACAGAGTCGATTGAGCTTGAATCAGGCAAACTACCAGCACCTTATGAAGATCGAGTTTGATATTATGTACACGATTACTGCCAACGGATGCCCAGTCGGGCCGAGGCTACAGAGGGGCAAGCCTATGCCTAACTATACGCATACTTATTCCAGAACTCCAGAAGGACTAAAACAGGCGCAAAATGACATGGCGGCAGTGGAAGCGTATGTAGCTGAAAATAGTAAGGTTACAAAGCAGAAATGACTATACCTTCTGATAACAACGATAATAGATAGTGAAACCCAATAAATAGACCTAACAAGGACGAATAACCATGTACATCATCACCAGACTCCATAAGACCACCGAACGATCCTGCTACGAGGAACGAGCCTGTAGCATCGACCCGCTGTACCCGCCCACCCGCATCCACTGGGACTTGATCAAAGCGAAGCAGGAGGCATCCAGACTCGCGGAGAAGCACCCCGGGTTGCAGTTTATCGTATTCCAAGCAACCGATGCTGCACTCTGTCCTATTGTTCCAGTGCAATGGCTAAAGCTATGACCGATACAGAACTAACCGAGAAAGTCACCGAGGCACTGGACGAGGAGCAAGCCGAGGAGTACTTTGAATTCAACCTTGCAGGCGCATGGATTGGCGAGACAACGCCGCTCTATCTGGAGGAGTTGGAATGAACTGTCCTGATTGCAATGGTCACGGTCACTTTATCGGAGTGGCTCATTTCGATATGAAAGACGGGAGTTCGCACAACAAATTTGGGAAGTTGCCCTGTCGTCTGTGCGAGGCAACTGGTGAAGTCCCTGACGAGACGCAGAAGTGGATTGATATCGGAAAGCGAATGAGAGCAGACAGGCTGAAGCGCAAAGAGCATCAGCGATCAGCGGCAAGCAGAATGGGACTGACGCTGAAAGAATATTCGGACATCGAACAAGGAAGGATTAGCAATGAACATATTTGAGAAGGCAAAGAATTTTATGGCGAGTGCTGCTACTTTTATCAAAGCAGGATTGCCATGTGTTGATGAGGTAGAGATGAGGAGGAGGTTGAGCGTTTGCGATAGTTGCGAGATGTTCGACCCTGCTGGCTATGGTGGGATGGGGAAATGCAACGAGTGCGGTTGCAATATGCAAGTCAAGGTCATCATGGCTACGGAAGAATGCCCAAAAGGAAAATGGTAGAGCAAGATCAAGTCCAGCAGTCACTGAACATTGCTCGCAAGGTCAGGGAGCAAGCGGAGCGGCATGATTTGATGGGAATCATCTATGCTGCGGAATGGTTGTTGAAGAACATGGCGAGCGGCGTGAGTGGGAAGATTGTGCTGGGCGAGAAGTTGGCGAGAGAAGTTGTGATGAAGTATGTCCAGTCGTTGTTGGACGCTGACCAATTTGAAGCGGCGGCAACTGTGTTGTGGGGCGAGGCAGTGTACGACTGGCGACCACATTCCGCGCAGGAGACATGGAGATGCCTGTTTGAATATGACAAGTTGCTGATTCAGGGAGCAGGCGCGATGGGAAAGACATTCAATGCGGCGGCATGGTTTCTTTTGGATTGGATGCGAGACCCAGAGTATACCTGCGTCAAAGTGGTCTCTCTGACCGAAGCTCACGCGCAGAGGAATGTCTTTGCTGCCATCAAGACCTTTTATCGGACGGCATTGGTCAGGCCAGAATTTGAGGGATCAGAAGACTTGGTAAAGAGCATTCAGGGGAATGACGATGACAAGAACGGAATCCATCTGGTAGCGGTTCCGAAAGGAGATTCAGGCATGGGAACGCTGCGTGGATTTCATCCGAGTCCAAGAGCGAAGCATGACAAGAAGTGGGGAAGGATGAGCAGAACTCATGTTGTGTTGGACGAGGCAGAGGAGGTTCCTGCTGGGGTCTGGGAGGGCTTGCAGAACATCCTGTCTGCTGCGGATACGGAAGGAGCGAAGGGGAGAATCAAGATATTTGGCGCATCGAATCCGAAGGACAGAACCAGCGAGTTTGGCAAGCGATGCGAACCGACGAGAGGATGGCAGACTGTGGATTGCGAGGAAGATTTCGAGTGGGAGTCCCGCGATGGATGGCATATTTTGCGACTGGATGCGGCGAGGTGCGAAAATGTCGTCAAGAAGAAAGTGATTTTCCACGGGTTTCAGACATGGCAGGGTTATCAGGCGTACGAGGCCAAGGGGCGGACGGCAGAGTACTTTACGATGGCGAGGGGATGGTTTCCGCAGGAGGGAATTGCAATGGGGATAATTACTCCTTCCATGATGGACAATGCGATGGGGAATGTGCGGTTTATCGGCCCAGTTGTACCGCTGGCGGCGTTCGATTTGGCGTTGGAAGGTAAGGATCAAGTTGTCTGCTCGCATGGCAGATTTGGATTGAGCGATGGATGGACACCGAGGAGTGGAGCGTTCATTCCTTGGAAGAGTCCGAGAGTTGTTTTGCAGTTGGACTCGCAGATCGACTTCCCGAAGAAACCAACTCTGGAGCAGACGAAGCAGATCATGGATTTCTGCAAGCAGATGAAGATTGCACCGAATTGGTTGTGCGTGGATCGGACTGGGAATGGCGCAGGCATTTCTGATGCGTTGTGCAGTCTGTTTGGCAAGGAAGTGCTGGGAGTCAACTATTCTTGGGCGGCAAGCGAGACAAGTATTTTGGGCGAGGACACGCAGAGAGCGAACGAGGTTTATTCAGGTGTGGTGACTGAGTTAATTTTTGGATTGGCAAGGTTCTTGGAGTTTGAATACCTGAAGATATCGCCATCATTTGCTAACGAAGATTTGGTAAGGCAAGCAACTGCAAGAAGGTATAAGCAAGCAGGGCAGGGACTTGTGAGAGTTGAAAGCAAAGGAGATTTTGTTAAAAGAACGAGGCAGAACTCTCCTGACCAACTTGATTCGTTGAGTTTGTTGGTGTATTTGTTGCGGCAGAGAGAGGGATTGGTTGCGACGATGACCGAGCCGAAGAAGGATAAATCATTTGAAAAGCCGATGCAGACTATTGAAAGTATGGGATATGTTGACTTTTCGGAGTAAATTTTAATATTTGAGTTAAAAATTGCTTGATAATTTAATTTTGTGAGTTAAAAACAAGAATTATGCGTTAAATAATGGCAACACCAATTCATGGATTCAAGCCACCCGGAGGCTGGCACTACAAAGATGGCGAGGTACTTCTTGAGGCGAATACGCTCAACGAGTTGTATTCGACTGTTGAGTCTTATCGCGCCGAGAACTATCTACCGAATGGCGATGTTAAAGGCGACATCAATGCCTTTTTGTGCGGCAGTTACCCAACCTACTGTCATGGAGTTGACATGGTGGTGGTTACGAGTGTAACCCCGCCGAATCGCGAGTCCGAATTGCTGGGTGATATAACGACATGGGCAAAAAACATTTTAAATTCCAACAAGCAAGTTAATCTTGTGAGTTCCGAATTAGCCGAGGCGAGAGCGAGGATATGTTTGGACTGTCCAAAAAACATTAATTGGAGGTCAGGTTGTGGTGCTTGCATAACGGCAACCGAGCGACTCTCTGCGAGCATACGCAAAGCGAGGGACACTGCCTCGACTCCTCGCCTCGGCGGATGTGCGGTGCTGCGGCACGACAATCGGGCAGCAGTATTTTTCGATGCGGAGCATTTAGAGATCAGCGGAAATCTTCCAGACAAGTGCTGGCTAAAATAACTATGACAAATTCAAAAGCGATACCCGCTGAAATCACGAATCTTTACGCAACCAAAGCTCCGAGGATTCGGGACGGGAGCGATAAAGATCAGAGGATTGATCTGGAGATTACGGACAAAGGCGGAAACGAAAAAGGTGATGTTGTTGATCCGAAAACGCTCAAGGTCAGCCGAACATTTCGAGACTCCACGCAAGCCCACAGTGCCTATCGCAGGCTCAAGCAGCAGAATGTCGAGAGGAACCGCAAGAATGCGATGATCCAGAAGAAGCTCAACAACGAACCTCCCTACTCGCCAAAGAAGTTGGAATCGATGGGTCAGAATTGGAGAAGCAATCGACCGACTGGATTCTTGTCAATCTTGGTTTCGCGCATTCAACCACCATTCAAAACAGTCATCGATGCGGCATCGACACTCACCTACTCGAAATTCCCGATCCAGAGCATTGACAGCGAGCAGAAGACCAAAGTATTCCGCGAAGAGATTACAAAGTGCGTTCGCGGATGGTCAGGCTTGAACGACCTCATCGCGCAAATCGTGCATGAGAATACGACCTTTGGATTTACCGCATTGTGCTGGGACGACACGCGAGATTGGAAACCAGAATTCATGCGTCAAGACTATTCTTTTTTCAGCATTGAAACTTCGCAGCAGGCAGACGCAACTCCAATCTGGGCGCGGAAAAGAAGGTATCAGATCGCGGAATTGTTGCCGATTTTGGAAGACCCTGAATTGAGTGCAATGGCAGGGTGGCACATCAAGAACTTGGTCAAAGCAATCAACAACGCAAAACCTGCTGGCAGGACGCTCGACAGCGATGACGATGCGCGGAGATACGAAGACTGGATGCGGGAAGGGAGCTACGGAGCGAGCTATGAGAACGATGCCAAGTATGTTGAACTGGGCGAGCTACTGGTGAAGGAACCGAACGGCAAGATTAGCCGATATCTTTTTGACGACAAATCTGGCGAGGAAATTTGCACTCAGTTGGATCGGTATCACAAGATGAGCGACTGCCTCGCGTTGTTTGCGATTGAGGTAGGGTCAGGTGCTTTGATGTCTTCCCGCGGTGCTGGGCGCGACTTGTACAACACACATATTGCAGTCGATAAGGCACGAAATCTGATCATTGACAATACCTATTTGCGCGGAATGTTGCTGCTGCGAAAAGGCCCGACAGCAAAGACTGGGATTGCTCCTCTGACTGTTAACCACCCTGTAGCTTTTATCTCCGAGGGATACGAATTGTTGCAGCAGCAGATGCCAGCGGATGTCGAGGATTTTATTAAGCTTGACCAGTTCATCAGCGGACTCGCAGAGATTCAGGTAGGCACATTTTTACCATCGTCTGCGATGGGAATTCAGACTGGCGACAAGACTGCGTCAGAGATCAACCGAGTCGCCGCGATTGAGAACCAGATTCGCGTAGGTATTTTGGCGAGGTGGATGTTCCAGTGGTCGCAGGCAGTGCAACGGATGCAACGAGGTATCTGCCACCCAGAACACATCCGAACTGCGTCCGAATTGAAGACGCTTTTGGATGTCGCGAGGATCAGCAACCCTGATTCCATCTGGGCAAAACGGGAAGTGGTCGAGGTATTCACAGAATCGCAAATGGAACTGCCGTCCTTCATGGTTCCGTTCGATATCCCGCGCCACTTGGACGAGGACGCAATTGATTGCTGCCTCAAAATGCTGGAGCGCAACTTGCCGCCTTCCGACATCATGCTTTTGGCATTTTCTCCAGCGCAGGAACTCCTGCCAGATATGCTGGCGCAGGATAACGCAATCCTTGATTTGCTGATCCAGCGATACACTGGCAACCCGAATGTGAATCAGGCCGAACTGATGAAGCTCGACTGGTCGCGCAAGGTTGGTCAGGAACTTGCGAATTCCATCCTCCTTCCGCCCGACATGGTGCAGGCAAATGCCATAGAATCTACTCGCCAACAAGTCATCGAATTGCAGTCGATCCTTGCAGGTCAAGAAGTGCCAGTGTCTCCGAGGGACGATGATGATATCCACTTGCAGACGCTAACCGAGAAGCTCATGCCAGTCATTGCTGGTGCGCCAGAGGGAGCATTGCCAGTGGAATTGGTTCAACCTTTCACGCGAGCGTTGCAGCATTACGCCGCCCACATCGCGGCAGGCGAGGCGAAGGGAATGGACAAGCAAAAAGCCGCGACATATCGCGAGGGATTGCAGCTTGCCATCGCGAAGCTAACGGCAGGCACTGCAACCGAGCCTCCAGAAGGCTTGCTGCCTGCGGCAGGCGCGGCACAGCAGAGAAGCATAGGAACAGGCAAGAGACCCTCTGTAGCGCAAGCAAACATGATGGGCGAGGCACTACAGGCATCGTCGCCATCGCAGGGGCAAGCAATCAACGAGATCGCCGCGCCCGGCAAACCACCAACAGCAGGATAAAAATTATGGGAGGAGTTACATATCAAAAGCCAAAATACTCACCTGTTTCGCAAGCAGGCGTGGATGATACTATTGATCCAATTGTCGAAGGCGGAAAGCAATTGTACAAAAAATTCACGGCAACTGGTAAAAATCCAATTCCATTAAATTTAAAAGCACTGGGAGCAGGGACTGCTGCTGGAATTGTAGCCGAAAGCGCAACACAGAATATTTTAGACGATCTTAACGGTGGAAGAACAGATAATCCGTACATTGCTAATCTTCAAAGATTAGGGTCTCGCATGGTGGGTGGCGCAACATCTGGAGGAGTTTATTCAGGGAACCCAGCAGGAGCAATTGTTGGTGCGATTGGTGGAGCAGCAATAGATATTGGAGAAAATGCAATTGATCTTGCAAAATTAACTCCAGAAGTACTTCAGTTAGTTAAAGATAAAATGAATACAAATAGAATTGAAAGTGATATGCAGAAACGATTTGTAAAAAAACCAAAATTTATTCCAATTAGACAAGCATTTAGAGAAGCAAGAGAAAGTAAAAAATAATGGACAAGCTAAAATCAAAACCAAAAGACGAAGAAAAGGTAACCCCACTCCCAACGATAAAGGAGAAGGAAATGGAACTCGACTCCCTGCTCTCCGCAGAGGAGCAGGCAAACTACGACCGAATCACCAAGCAGGGCAAAAGCGACGAGATTGATGACGAGGTAGTCGAGGTTGCCAAGAACATTTACCGCAAAGGCAAATCGGCAGTTAAGGGATTTGTAAAAGGCGCGAAGGATAGCGTCAAAGGCATCGTAAAAGGCGCGAGCGACATAGCGACAGGCAAGAAGGATGTGAAAAGCATCGTCACCGATGCAAAGGAAAACATCAAAAGTGTTTTGGGAGAGGATAAGAAAAAGTGACTTGGGAACCAGATGATATTGCTCGCCTGCGCGAGTACAACGCCAAAACAAAAATGCGCCTGCGAATCTACTTGCAGTCGCGAATCCCTCGCGTTGAGGGGCAGACCATCGAAGCGGTTGCCTTACAGGCAAAATATAAGGAGGGATTTGAATCTGCGCTACGGGAACTCGATGACCTTGCCGTTTCGCCAGACGATAAGGACGATCCCTCGGCAGGAAACTTTGCAATCATGTAATTTATGCAAATTAAAAAGAAACCATCCTCGGCAAAAATAAAAGTCGGTCTATACGCTAACATCCACGCGAAACGCAAGCGCATTGCGGCAGGCAGTGGCGAGACAATGCGAGCGGCAGGCAGCAAGGGTGCGCCAACTGCAAAGGAATTTAAGCAGTCTGCAAAGACCGCGAGGAAAAAACCTGTTAAAAAATGAAAGCGAAACCAGCAGCAGGAAAAGCCTCGGTCAAAGTTGTCAAAAATGCAGTGACTGGCAGGACTCGAAAGGTTTCCTACGGGCAGGCAGGCAAGGCGAAGGATGGCGGGAAGCGAATTCGGCCCGGCACGGCAAAAGGAGATGCCTACTGCGCCCGATCTGCAAAAATTAAAGGCGACTGGAAATCTGATCCTAACAGTCCAAATCGACTTTCTCGGAAAAAATGGAAGTGCAAGGGCAGCAAGTCAATGAAGTAAAATATAAATAGTTTATCAACTTATACACTAAACTCACTATACATCAGTAGAAACCAATATAAATATGGAAGATACAAACGAAAAAGAAGAAATGTCCGTAACAGGACACGGGAACCCATCGCTCGACGCAGACCCGATCACAGAAGACACCGAGCAATTAATTGATAATGCTCTGGACGAGGCACTTGCCGAGACAGAAGGAGTGGAAGTTCCTGAATCAATTGAGGAATCCACTGAACCTGTTCCAGAGCCTGTTGCCGCGCCAGAAACGCAGCAAGCCGCGCCAGAACCAGTTGCTCCGCAGGCTGAAATCGATCCTGAAATTGAGAAAATTGAACCTCCGCGCAATCTTTCCGAGAAAAACCAGTCGAACTGGCGAAAGCTGCAAGAAACTGCAAGTATTTACAAAAAGCAAGCGCAAGAAGCGGAATCTTTGCGTCAAAAACTCGTTGAGTACGAGCAAAAACCTCCCGCGCCACCAGATTACGATGAATTGCGGAAATTCCGAGCAGTTTTTGATATCCAGAGCGATCCAGAATTCCAAAACAAGTACGATGCGCCTATAAATCAAGCAAAAACAAACATTTATGCGATAATGAAGCAGCATGGTGCAAGCGATGAGCTATTGCAAAGCATCGAAGCGCAAGGTGGGCCTGATAAAATCGATCAAAAATGGTGGCAGAGTACCTTGAACAAACTCCCCATGACTGATGCCGAGCGAGTCAAGCGAAACATTGTTGATGTTGCCGATTTGAGCGAAAAGAGAGTTGGGGAAATAATGAATTCTGCTCAAAATGCAGAGCAGTATTACGCTTCCCGCGACGAGGCACTTGTTGAGCGATTTACAAAGCAGGAGCAGGAATCGATTAACTACATTCAGGAGCAAATTAAAGCGCAGAATGCCGACTGGGCATTGCCGAAGGAAATTCCTGCTGGAGCGACTCCAGAGCAACGAAAAGCAATCGAGTCCCACAACGCGCAAGCCGCGCAACTTGAGCAACACTTCTTTGGCGCGATGTACCCACAGACTCCGCAGGCGAGGGCAGATGTTGCGGCGGCAGCAGCAATGTCGCATATACTGACAAATCAACTGCGTACAGAGCAGACGGCGCGGCAAAAAATAAATGCTCAAATCAAGCAACTCGTGGACGAAAATAATCGTCTAAAAGGGGCGGGAAGGATGCCTCGGCAGAACCTCGCAACTGCATCCAGCAATCGTCCATCAAACATTTCAGACAGGCTTAAAATGTCATCTTCAGATGCAATTGACATGGGTCTCGATGAAGCGGGAAATTAATAAAGTAAAATAAATTATCTTATGAGTAAAATGTCACCTGACGAAAAAATCACTGCAATTGCGTTGGAGCAAACTGACCCTTTTGCAAGGCCGGGGCAATTGACAAGTCCGCTTTCAAAAACTCCATTCAAGCAACGCGACTTCTCGCACCTTGATGACCCCTCCGATGTTGTGAAAAAACCACAGAAGGCAGAGGTCAAAGAAAAGAAAAAGCCAGCAGTAAAAGCCAAGGTGCTTGAGAGTGTGGACGCTCCAGAACCTGTTGTTGCACCAGCATCAGAACCCGTGGAATTGGTCACAGAATCGCGCAGGGACGGGATGCCTTCCTACCGCACTGAATTTGGTGGTCGAGACCTCATGGTAGGTTTTATAAGCCACAAAACAACTAACCCGGCAACGGCATTTGCAATGATTGCGATGGCACTTGATCTTGGAAGGGATAAAATTCGATTTGATATGAGTATTGGAGACGCTCCAGTTCATCATGCAAGAAATCGGATAGTTGAAAAATTTCTTCAAACCGATGCGAAATATCTGTTAATGATGGATGATGATATTGTGCCATGCATTGGCCGACCAGCATGGATGCGTTCTATTGTGCAATCGGCTGAAAAAATCACTGATCTACCATTGCAACGACACATCATACACCGACTGCTTAATTCGGGGAAAACGCTGATTGGTGGAGCATATTTCGGCAGGCGTGAAGGGGCAAAATTAATTTGCAGCAATCAGAGTCTTGTTGAGTCTGCGCGAGCATATAACGACATTGTTGAGCCAGTTGATTGGATCGGTACTGGATGTCTTTTAGTTCATCGTAGCGTGTTTGATGATATTAAGAAAAAATATCCTGAATTAGCTACTGCAAATCCAGATGCTCCATTTGATTATTTCATGCCAATGGTGGGTCATGTTGGGGAGGATGTCGCATTTTGCCGTAGGGCAAAAGAATCAGGGCATATGCCACACATCGACCTTGGCACTCCAGTATTCCATGTGGGATTTAAGACTTACTGATGAAACCTAAAATTTATTCGTACTACGAATCAATTTCAACCCGCAGGCAGGAAGAGGAGTTTGGCCGCGCAAATGCTTGGAAGGAATCTTGGATAAAACATGGTTGGGAACCAATCATGCTTAATAATTCTCATGCAAAAGGAAGTCCTCTTTTCCAAAAATTAGTTTCAAAAGTATTGCGTGTTGCGCCTGAATTATCGGCGGCAAGCCAGAATAATTTTCAGAAAGTTATTATCAGATTTGTCAGGTGGTGTGCGCTCCACGCAGCAGGAGGTGGATGGATGTCGGAGTACGATGTCGTTAATTCAGGATTCACAAAATCTGACGCAGAAAATTTCGAGAAAAAATCACTCGTTTTAATGGGTGATAAGAAGTTGTTTTTGTTCTATGTGAATGAAGATATGTGTCGCAGTTGCATCGCAAAATTTATTTCAGACGATCTAAATATTGGGCCTGAAATAAAAAGCGAATTTGATATTTTAAATTGCACCAGTTCGCTCGCAGAGGCGCATGGGAAGGTCATCCATCCAGAATTTGAGATTGGAAAATCAAAGGCAGAATTAATGAAATCTTTGATGGGATAATTTTTTTTAAAAAATACGCTTGACATAGAAAAGCATTTGATTTATTGATCTCCACATTCGGGTAGCCAAGTCCGTTATCTTGGCGAGATTTACTGGTCTCTAAAACCAGTTAACAGGACGCAACAATGCCCAGCGTTCCGGGGCGAATGAACAAGAAACCAACGCATTAAATTGCCATGCAATTTAGCGCACAACTTGAATTCGTCCGAAGTTAAAACAAAGGAAGAGTTCAAGCAGAACCAAAACCTTTAAATGATTAAGAAAACTCTTCTAATTTTAACTTCAGCGGTTGCATTGCTTGCCAATGCGTCCGCATTTACGGATGTCACCTTGACGGGCGGCAACTTCACATCAGGCCCATTTGCGGGTCAGTCGGTAGCTACCTTCAAGGTTGGTGATGCTGAAACAACGCTCACTGATTGGAACACAGGCATGGCTAATGCAACAACGCTGGGTTTCAGCATTGCAACTCCAACTGCTGGAGGCGCAAGTTTCCCAGTCGAGAATGTTTCATGGTACGATGCAGTTAAATGGTGCAACTTGGCGAGCATTAATGATGCAAAAACGCCAGTTTATCAGATTGCCTCACTTCTTGTTGATAGCATTACTCGAAACAGCACTACAGCAACAGTAACCACTAATAGCACGCACAGTCTCTCTACTGGAAACCATGTGACTATTGCTGGCGCAACTCCTGCTGGGTACAACCTCACTACTGCAATCACAGTTGCAAGCGCAACTACATTTACTTACACAGTGAATGGGTCGCTAACAACTCCTGCTACAGGCACAATCACTGCTGGCGTAATTTACAAAACTGGCGAAGTAATTCCAACTGTAAATGCCTCCGCTAATGGTTATCGTTTGCCTACAGAAAAAGAATGGCAATGGGCAGCAATTGGAGGTGATAGCCAAAGCACATTCATTTTCTCTGGTAATAACACGGCAAGCGTTGTGGCATGGTCACGCACAAATAGTCCTACTGGAGCAAAAGCAGTTAAAACTAAAGCGGCAAACACAAAAGCACTCTACGACTTGAGCGGGAATGTATTTGAGTGGTGCTTCGATGACCTTGCTGGCGTTGTTGGAAGGCGTGTTCGTGGAGGAGGTTGGGTTGTCGATGAGGACAGTTGCCAAATCTCAATTCGCGGATACTCACAGCCTGCTCGCCAAGAGTCTGGATTCGGATTCCGCGTATTTACAAATAACTAAACAAATTAACCAAATAACTAAACAAATTAACCAAAAAAATTAACCTTAAATAGAAAACCAAAATTATGTCAGACTGCATCCCACTCGCTACAATTCAAAATTTCGCATCTAAAGATGTGAATCGTATTATCGGTCAAATCGGACGAGTTCTTGCTCGTAAATCACCATACATCAACAGCATCGATGGCGGCACTCTTCCGAATGTTTCGGATGCTGTTCGCTCCGTTGTCGAGGAAATGGCAGTGCCTAACGCATCGCTTGCCTCGCCACAATTCGTTAACGATGTCTCGATGTGTGGAGTTGGCGCAGCTCCTGATCGAGTTGGCTCAACCGAGTATTCCTTCCAGCTTCAGACCCTGCGTGGTGCTGGGCCTCGCGTTTGCGTCAAGCAAGCCCGAACAGCATTCAAGGGTTCTTACCTCCAAGCTCAAATTGCTTTGGAGAAAAACATCCTGCAACTGATCAATGCCGACATCCGATATCAGTACCTTCTTCAGTCTGGTATTAAATTCGTCGTTGATAACACCAAATCGTTCTCCGCTAACTTGAGCGGTGATATGCAAGTTCTTGCCGCGCCTTTTGCGACTGGTTCAGTTCCAAATGCGCCTATGAACTTCAAAACCCTCTACAAGATCGGCACATTCTTGCGTGAGGAAATGCTTGCTGAACCTTTTGCGACTTCGCAGGGAGAGTTCTTCCAAGTCATGGCGAGCGCAGATCAAATCGAAAATTTTAGAAATGACGCTGATGTTAAGGAAGATTTGATCGGCCTGACCACTGGTTCCTTCAAACTCGGTGAACAGTCGATTAGCGGATACCAGTTCCAAGGCTATCGTGGATTTGCATTCGGCATCGATCAGCAACCTCTCCGCGCAAGCGGTTTCGATGGTTCTGGCAACCTCATCCTTGTTAATCCAACAGTGGCACAAGCAGTAACTAATGGATTTGGACAACGCCGCAACCCAGCATGGGTCGCTGCCGAATACGAAGTCATGTTCGTTGTTGCTGGCGAGGCATTCAAGCGTCTTGTCCCTGAAAGCTACACTGGCGAAGGCACATTCCGTTTTGCTCCGCAACTCGCGATGGGGGAACTTGAGTGGACATACTTCCGCGACAATGATTGTAACTTGTACGGGGATTTTGGTCAGCACATTTACCAAATCCAACGCGCAATCCAACCTATTCGTCCGCAGAATGTGTGCGCGATTGTCTACAAGCGTTGCCCATTCGATGGTCTCCCGCTCGCCTGCGCGACTGGTGCGACTGGTCTGTAATGTAAGTTGATATCGGTGGCAGGGTAATTTGACCCTGCCACCTCATCAATTTATTTTATTATGCCATTGTCACCAATTCCATCCACTCTTCCGACAAGCACATATGAGCATCTCGTTTTGGAGGCTTTAGGCGAAATTGCTGTAGGCAGCACAATTAATTACAATCCTCCAATTCTCGACACTGCATTGTTTCGGCATCTTGTGCTAAATGCGTTGCAGTACATCGCGAATAACCCCGGGGGCGCAGGATCAGTCACCAGCATTACTGGCGGAACTGGATTAAGCGGAGGAACGATCACTACATCTGGGACGCTTGCTGTAATTTATGGTACAATTGCCAGCACTGCCTGCCAAGGCAACGATTCTCGTTTATCTGATTCAAGAACACCCACCGCACACGCAAGTACTCATGCTGCTGCTGGGACTGATCCCGTTACAGTAACATTGACCTCCCAAGTAACAGGGACTCTTCCCGTTGCTAATGGCGGCACGGGATCAACCACTGCGCCAAATGCGTTGACTGCACTGGGCGCAGTTGCAAAAGCTGGCGACACCATGACTGGAAAGTTGAATCTTCCCGCATCAACTACTGCATCTGCCCCAATCAATATTCCGCATGGTGCTGACCCAACGCCTCCAACAAACGGAGATATTTGGTTGAACGGAACAATCCAATATCGTGACCAAGCAGGAACCACAAGGTTTGTTGCCGACATAAATCGACCAAATATTTTTAGCCAAAGGCAAACGATAAATGCTGATTCATTTACTACTGATCCAGCATTGAAAATTACACAATTAGGGACTGGCGAAGCATTGCGAGTTGAAGATGAGTCTCCAGAATCAACTCCATTTGTAGTATCTGCAAGTGGAAGGGTAGGAATCGGAGCAACTCCAGATGCGACAGTCGCTCTTTTAGTAGATTCAACTGGCATTAAGTTTGGTGACGGCACAATCCAAACAACAGCAGCAACAGGAAGCGGAACAGTAACATCTGTTACAGCAACTTCGCCAATTACAAGTTCTGGTGGCGCGACTCCAATTATCTCGACCAGCATGGCGACAAATCGATTGCTTGGCCGATCCACGGCAGGAACGGGCGTTGCGGAGGAAATTGCGATTGGAACTGGTCTATCTCTTACTGGTGGCACTCTTTCTAATGCTGGAGTTTTAAGCGACACAACTGCGGCACAAGGGGGAACCCAATTGCTTAACATGGTGCAGATCACTCAAGCGGCATACAGCGCAATTGTAACTCCAACTGCAAACACACTTTACATTATTGTAGGATGAAATTAACTGATTCCAGTGCGGCAGAAGTTGGGACAAGCGATGTAAAAGCAATAGCATCTGCAACGGCAATGTTTCGTCAGTTTATGGTTTATGCCGCTACAACTCTTTCGTCGGTAATATCTGGAGCAATCGGGATTGTAAAAAACGGGAATGGCACCCTCACGCTAAACGCAGCAAATACTTTTACTGGAGCAGTGGTGGTTAATGCAGGCACGCTGAACCTCAACAGCGCCAACACCTTCTCCGGCGGGCTTACACTCCAAGGCACTGGCGCGATCAACCTCTCCCACTCGAACGCCGCCGGCACCGGCACGATCTTCCTCAAATACGCCTCTT
>Ga0247843_1003768_pt1 | contig 23982 bp, 27 predicted proteins | sample LaCruzMarch2017__FD_192420 | JGI IMG/M metagenome (GOLD analysis project Ga0247843, IMG submission 192420) | Freshwater microbial communities from meromictic Lake La Cruz, Castile-La Mancha, Spain - LaCruzMarch2017_8m | ecosystem: Environmental > Aquatic > Freshwater > Lake | place: Spain...
ATTTCTTTAACCGCTGCAGCTGGCCCCTCCCCGCTTCCAGCCCGGGCGAGACGCTGCGCCGCAGGCCAAAAGAAGATGCGCCGGGCCTGACCGGCGCCGCCAGAGCACTGACTCATTCCCACTCGATTGTTTCGCGGTAGGATATCGCGCTGTTTCTGCGTGCTTTTTCGCAAGGCGGAAAACAAACCACCGACGTTTCCTCCGTCGCGCATTTCCGCTTGGTCGCGAATGTACGCGGAAGAAGGGGGCGCGGACGCGCCGTCGCCAGCGGCTAGTCTGTGCAATCACTAATTCGCCTGGAAGCGTGGCGGTCTCTTTTCGCGCAGACTCGCAAATCCCTCCCTGAAGTCTGAAGTCTGGCTCGCAATACCCTGTTCGAGGTCCGCGGCGGCGAACGCCTCATCATAGCAATCGTCCAAGGCTGTCCATACTTGCGCTTTCATCGCCGCCAACGAGCGCGGCGCTGAGTTTGCCGCAATCGCTCTCGCGTATTCAATCGCGTGTGGCATCAAGGCTTCATCATCGAATACGGCATTGACGATGCCAAGTTGCTCAGCTTCGGTCCCATCGACGCGCCGTGCAGTGTAGAGAAGATCCGCCGCCCGCGCGGTTCCGACCAGTCGCGACAGTAACCACGCGCACCCCTTCTCGCCTGGAACGCCGAGACGGGCGAACGTGGCATTCAACATGGCGGAACGAGCGGCGAACCGGATGTCGCAATGTAGCGCCAGAATGAAGCCCCAACCAAATGCCGCACCATTGATCGCCGCGATTGTCGGCTTGCGACTTGTGATCAGTCCGTTCCAGCCGCCGCTGAAGAAGCGCTTCAACTGGGGTCCGATGTCATCGCCCCACTGTGGTTCGGCCTCCGCTGCCGGCACAATGGCCCCGCTGACGCCGCTGCCGCTGCCGATCACACCAAGATCAAGTCCAGCCGAGAAGCCCCTGCCCGCGCCCGTGATCATGATGACGCGCACTGCCGGATCGGCCCCGGCTTCGGCGACGCGCGCGAAGAAGGCGCCCAGCATGTCCGGCGTCAGGGCGTTGAGCTTTTCCGGCCGGTTGAATGTCAGCGTCGCAACGGCTTGGTCAACGTCATATATAATCGAACTCTCACTCATTGCCGCGCCTCCCAAACTCCGCACCGGACTGCGCGTTGCCTAGCTATCGCCTGAGCACGCGACGCATCAATAACGGACGATTGACATCATAATGACACTTTGTATGTCAATTAGATTGGTAACCCCCTGAACTGGGTTCGCGATGGCTCAACCTCAAACGGTTCCGCTTCAGTTGTTGGGCGCTCCGGGATCGCCCTACACGCGGAAAATGATCGCGCTCCTGCGGTACCGTCGGGTGCTATATTCAATTATCTGGGGCGGTCACCAGAACCCACCGCTCGGGCTGCCCTCGCCGAAGGTGAAGTTGCTGCCGACCTTCTACTTCCCAACCGCGGCGGGCGACGTCGAACCGGTCGTAGACTCCACGCCGATCATCCGCCGGTTGGAAGCAGAGCATAGCGGCCGCGCCGCTTTGCCCGAGGATCCCGTGTTGTGCTTCCTCAATGATCTGATCGAGGACTATGCCGACGAATGGCTCACAAAGGCCATGTTTCACTATCGCTGGCATCACCCGGTCGATCGCGACAATGCTGGCCCCTTGCTCATCTACTGGTCGTCACCGCTGACGCCGCCTGCCGACGGCGAAGCCGCGGCAAAAATGATCACCAAGCGTCAATTCGATCGCCTCTACGTGGTCGGGTCGAACGAGGTGACGGCCCAGACAATCGAAGCGAGCTATGTGCGGTTTCTCGGCGTGTTTGACGACCTCATCCAGCAGAAGGGCTACGTGCTCGGCGCACGGCCGTCTTCCGCGGACTTCGCCATTTATGGGCAACTCACGCAGCTTGGCGTCATCGAGCCGACATCAGCCGCTCTGATGACGCGCCACCCCCGCGTGCGCGCCTGGCTCGACCGAGTTGAAGACCTTTCGGGGCTCGAACCGTGCGAAAATGATTGGATGACGCGCGAGGAGGCCTCAACCTTCTGTCGCCCGCTTCTTACCGAAATTGGGCGTGTCTATGCGCCCTTCCTGCGCGCCAACGCGGGGGCCGTTGCAGTGGGCGCCGAGGCATTCGAGGCAACCATCGATGGGAGTCCCTGGACGCAGCCGACATTTCCTTACCAGGCTAAATGCCTGATTTGGATCCGTGAGGGGTACGCAGCGCTTTCGCCGTCAGACCACATGGAGGTCGATGCGATGTTCTCAGGAACGGGGTGCGAGACCATGGTCGAAGGAAGCGCCACATGACCAAGCGCATGGCTATTGGGATTTTCGTCCTTTTGCTTGCGGTCGCCGGCGGCGCCTGGATGTTCCGCAAGGAGCTAATCCTGTTCGCGGTCACGAACGCTGCCAAGAACGATGACATCGCGCCCTACTCGCCCGTGAATTGGGCCCAGGGTCCAGCATCGCCCATGACAAACCGATCCACTGCCGAAGGAAGACCGTCCAACATCATCTTTATCCTGGCCGACGACCTCGGCATCAATGATATCTCGACGTTTGGCGGCGGCGTGGCGGGGGGTCGCATTAGGACGCCCAATATCGACCGGCTTGCCGCGCAGGGCGCCTCCTTCGCGCAAGCCTATGCCGGCAACGCTACCTGCGCGCCGTCGCGCGCCATGATCATGACCGGACGCTATCCTACACGCACCGGCTTTGAATTCACGCCGACGCCAGACGGCATGGGGCGCATCGTATCCTTGTTCAACGACCCGGAGGCCACGGGTTTGCCGCAGATCCGACTTGATCGCGCCCGCGTGGAGAACGCCCCTCCCTACGCACAGCAGGGGCTGCCAGGATCCGAGGTCACAATTGCGGAGGTCCTGAGACCTCACGGCTACCATACGGTGCATATCGGCAAATGGCACACTGGACTTGGCCCAGAATTCGGTCCGAACGCGCAAGGATTTGACGAAAGCCTGCTCATGGCGAGCGCGCTCTATCTGCCTGAGAATCATCCGGATGTGGTGAACGCCCGGCTCCCGTTTGATCCGATCGACAGATTCCTTTGGGCGCGCATGCAGTACGCCGCATCCTATAATGAAGGGCCATGGTTCGAGCCTGGCGGCTACCTCACCGATTGGTGGACAGACGAGGCTATCAACGTCATCCGCGCCAACCGCCACCGCCCGTTCTTCCTCAACCTTGCGCATTGGAGCGTGCACACGCCCTTGCAGGCAACCCGAGCAGATTACGACGCAGTCGGCGCCATGGATTCGGAACGACAGCGGGTTTATGCGGCCATGGTGCGCGCGCTCGACCGGAGCGTCGGACGCATTCTCGATGCGCTCGAAGCTGAAGGTCTCGCTGACAACACGCTGATCGTCTTCACCAGCGACAATGGCGGCGCAGGCTATGTAGGCATCGACGATGTGAATGCGCCGTACCGAGGCTGGAAGATGACTTTTTTTGAGGGGGGAATTCGTGTTCCGCTCCTTGTAAGCTGGCCGGGCCGCATTGCACCGGGCACGCGTGTCAGTGCGCCTGTCGCGCACATCGACCTGATGCCGACCTTCGCCGCCGCCGCTCGCGCCCCTTTGCCGGACCACTTGGAGATCGACGGCGTCAACCTGCTGCCCTTCTTGACCGGGGAAAGTCTCCCGAGCGCGCGGCCGCACCAAAACCTGTACTGGCAGAGTGGATACTATCGCGTCGTCCGCAGCGGCGACTGGAAGCTGCAAGTCACCGAACATCCGGCGCGGACCTGGCTGTTCAATCTCTCGGAGGATCCCACCGAACAGCATGATCTGTCGGAGCAACACCCCGCGCGGGTCGCAGAGCTGCGCGCGCTGATCGATGAGCATTTCGCCCCTGCGCGCCCACCGCTCTACCCCCACACGATCGAAGGCCCGGTCTCGATCGACCATTCACTGGCGCGCCGCGCGCCTGAGGGCGCGGAATACATCTTCTGGCCCAATTGAACTCAGGACCCCCGAGGGTCACGTACGATCCGAAATCCGATATGGCTCGCCGAGAACTCGATCTCGTGATCTTCGCGGGCCGCGGTCCTGTAGCGGCGGCAATAGTTCTCGGCGCACAGGTACGAGCCGCCTTTTATCACATGCAGGCCCACTGCCGCGGGGGTTTCCGTCCATTCCCACACATTGCCGATTAGATCATGGATTCCGTTCTGGTCTGGTGGAAAACAAGCGCCTGGTTCGCCAAGCTCGACATCAAGCGCATTCTGACGCAGGACATCGCCTGCTTCATCCCCTCCAAGGATGTCATCGGCATGCCGCCTCTGGCGGCGTTCGATTCAGCCGATCACTATGCCGCTACCCTGAACCACGAAGCCGTCCATGCCACCGGCGCTCCCCATCGCGTTGGACGGGACATGTCCAAGCGCTTCAGCACGCACGCGCTGGCAGCTGAAGAACTTGTGGCCGAGATCGGCGCCTCGATCCTCGGTTCGCACCTCAATCTGCCGCCTGACCATCTGAGCGATCACGCATCCTATATCGGCCATTGGATGAAACTTCTGAAGGACGACAAGCGCGCGTTCCTGTCAGCCGCAGCGCAAGCGCAAACCGCTGTCGATTGGCTTCTGTCCAAAGCCGAGCCGCTGCCCCGGCAAGGAGACGGCTTGCAAAGCGAAGGCCAATGATATACACATCCATTCGGTATATCTTTACAAGGATTTGGCCATGCAAGTCGCCAAATGGGGCAATTCGCTCGCCGTGCGCCTGCCTCAGAGCGTCGTTGACGCCCTGAAACTGAAAGACGGCGACCAGATTGAGATTCAGGTCATGGGCGCCCGCACGCTGGAAGTAGAGAAGAAGCCCGCGCCCCGCGAGTTGCTGACACGTCTGCGCAAGCTCCGTGGACGCCTGCCCGCCGACTTCAAGTTCGACCGGCTCGAAGCCAATGAGCGGCGCTAAACGCCCATTCTTCGACACCAATGTCGTCGTCTACCTGATGTCCGGCGACGCCGCCAAAGCTAGCAAAGCCGAGAGCCTCATCGCCAATGGCGGGGTTATCAGCGTCCAGGTGCTCAATGAGTTCACGTCCGTCGCACGACGCAAGCTCGCTTTGACCTGGGCAGAGACCGAAGAAGTGCTGGAAGCCCTTAAAGCTAATCTCGAAATTGTCCCACTAACACTCAGCGTTCACGAGCGCGCATTGGCCCTTGCGTCGGGTCATGAACTCAACATCTACGATGCCTCGATCGTGGCGGCTGCATTGGAGAGCGGTTGCGACGCCGTCCTGAGTGAAGACATGCAGCATGGACAGAAATTCGCCGCGCTGCGTATCGAGAATCCGTTTCGCTGAAGCATGCCGCGCCTATGTTGTCGCCATGACTGCTCGGCCGGCGCGCCGCGCATGGAGAAAATCATTCCCCACGCCCTGTGGGTCAGGGGCTTTGATCTCCGTGAACTCGGTCAAGACCCGTCACCGAGTTCCAGGGCATTGACGCGGATGAGCCCGGTGAGGCCTTCGCAGAGAATGGCCCGCTCGATCATGGGGAAGGATTGGAGCCGCCAGGCCAACGCCAACGCCAGGGCGTAGAGGCCATGCGTTTCACTGGTGTCATTGGAGATGAGCGCATCGTCAAGATCATGACGGATGGCGTCTGCTAAGCTCATGACGAGATGGTCGAAGGCTTCGTCGGGATAGGGAGAGGACATCGGACGATGATGAAGGTGAGCAGAACATGACGGCTAGAGTGCTCGTCATTCCGGAGGTTTCCGCGTGATGCTGATTGATTTGGGCGCCCCCTCGCGTTCGCGCGGGTTAGGCTCTCATCGCTTCGCGACCGCGCCGCGCGGATGTGAAACGCGCGACGCGCGTCGCGGCCCTTCGGGCTTCGATCCTTGGCGCCACGCGGAGAGCCGGTACTTGACCGGACGAGGATGGAGCCAACTCGCAAGACGTCGCCGAGAGCAGTGGCTGCTCACCGGCATTGCTGTATGATTGCTGAAGGAGCGGAATTTTCGCATGAGGCATGGAACGAAGGCTGAGCGTCCAGATGCTGACAGTTGAAGAACAAGACCGGCTTGATCGCCTCATAGCGCGCTTTGACTACGGTACCGCGCGCGCAGACCTCTTCAAGTCCGCTCGGCCATGCATCTCACTCTTTCTTCAAGACATTCCCGCCAGCAAAAATCAGCAAGCACTTGCGCTTGGCGCAAGCCGGATGGGGGGCACGCCCGATCTGCCGGCCGATATGCCCTGGCCGATCGTCGACGACGGATTTGTGATCGAAGGCGAAGAGCGAAAGCCGGGATATGCGGGGTTCCTTCTGCAGATCGCACTGGAGGATATGCCGCGCTTTGTCGATCAGCCTTTACCGCACTTCGGGCAACTTTTCGTCTTCGATCTGGGCCCTTCCCGCCCCTTCGAGTCGAGTTTCCTCGTCCGCTACAGCGCGACAGAAAAATCGGATCTGCGGCGCACCGAGCGCCCAGCGGACTTGCCGTGCGCCGCCGAACAATTCTGCTTCGAGAGTGGTCATGGCTTTGCCATCGAGGGCGTGCAGGGCATCGATCTCCGGCCTCTGAACGAGGACGGCCTCGAACTCTATCGCCAGATCGCCAGGCTGATGGGCGCCGATGATCTCTCCGATGGTTTGATCGAAACCTACGCCGCATTCGAACAGGCCGCTCGCGACCCTCACGCGATCGAGCGCGCCGCCCAGGGCTATCCGCATTGGTGGTGGCGCGCTGGCTACATGTTCGGGGCGACGCAGCGTTCCTTGGACGGGCAGATGAGGGCAATTGGCGCTGCGCCTCTTCTCACCATCGAAAGCAACACGCTGGTGGAGTATTCCAGTCCCGCCGACTGTGCGCCCATTCAGCTGTCGATGCCCCGAGACGTCGAACGCCCCTGGACCAAATTCGATCGCGTGACCGCCGATATCGTGAGCTAGGAAGCAGCCCGACGCCGCGCCGCTCAAGACCCGCCGTCTCCCGGGCCTTACCGTCGATCAGGCGCGCTCTCGCCTAGCGGCGACAAAGCGCGAGCCTCACAGCGCCCGCATGCGATTGCCGCGCGCATTGTGCTCGACTTCGGCAAGACCGAGCGCTTCCATCAGAGGCGGCACATACATCCCGAAGCGTCCGCGCAAACCTTTCTTGAGACCGTACCAGCCGCCGATCGGGTTGCCGCTGGAGCGCCCCCACGCTTCGACCGTGCCGTCTTTGGCGTCCTTCTGTTCGTCGGCCGAGCCAAGCTCCATCCAGTCGCCGTGCTTCTTGAGCATCTTATGCAAGTCGTCGAGACAGCGCGCGTCGTAGAGGAGCACGGTCTTGCCGACGGTGCAGACGAGTACGTCCTTCCCGTCCTTTTTGTCGCGATGCATCGTGAAGTCGGACGTGAGCGGCGGCGTCTTTAGCCGCCATGGGTCATCGGGCGTGCCTTTGCCTTCTGCCTTAAAGGTCATGTCCTACTCCTACGCGCCTTCGGCTGCGCGTTTCAGATCCGCCGCATAGTGCGCGAAGACCGGCGCAAAATCAGGCAAGCTAGGGCCAATCATTGGCATCAAAACGCCGGAGAATGTCTCCGTCATGACAAAGCGAGAACTGCCTGTCGCGAGGGGTTCGATTTCGAACGTACGCCTGCCCTGAAACACGGGCGCGGTCCCATCTTGCCAGACCATACGTTTGGGCGGGTCAAACACTGTCACCGTGGGCGTAAAGGTACGGGGCGATATCGGCACGCGGATCGCGAGCTTCTGACCCAACGCGATCTCGCCATCGATGGCGCTGACGGTAGAGTTCCAACGCGGCGTGCCAGCCGCATCGGTCAAAAGCGCCCAAATGCGTTCCGGCGACGTCGCGATCTCGGTCTCCACGCGCACGGTTTGCCGGAAGGCGCGTTTTTCGACGGATGCGGCCGACGCCGTCATGGCCGCAGCCCCGTCGCACGCAATTCCGCGCGCAGGCCGCGCCGTGTCGTTGCAGCGACCGTGACAACGCCGGTCTCGGAGGCGGCGTCATAGGCGCAGGCGCCGGTGTGCCAATTGCGGTCGCCGCGTGCGGTTTGGCGCGCGACGATGACCGGTCTTCCATCCGCATCACGACGCAGACGTGGGGGATCGAGGCTCTCAAGCGCGAGCACGACGCAGCCCTGGCCGAAGGGACCACTGCCAGCTTGCGGCGTTGCTATAAACAGCAGTTGTTCGCCACGGCCGCGCGTGACGGCCGCCGACACCAGCCGCTCGCCACCCAACGCTCGCGCGAGTGGGCGATCGGGGAGTACGCCGTCATAGCGCCAACGCCATTGCGCCGGCGCGCCTTGCCACTCGGCGCTCACAACGACGATGCGCGAGCGCTCTTGATCGATCCTGCGCCCGCGAAACACCAAACACTCCGCGATCACATAGACACGCGCGCCCTCCACGGCGATCGCGGGATTATTCCACATCGCGCAGTCCGGCAATTGCGGCGTGAGTCCATTTAGGTCGAAATGGCCGCCACAGACTGAGGCCGTCGTTCGAACGCCCAACGCCACATCGTCGGCGTTCGCGAGCGCGGCAGGCGTCGGTCCTTGCGCCTTGGCCACGCGCATGACCCAGCCGCTTGCGTAGCGCGGCCGATATGCCGTGACGGGCTCCAAGAAATAAGACAGACGCACGCTGAACCAGGTGACGCCGGCTTCATCACGCCGCACTGCGAGCGTTGGCGTCTCCGAACCAAAGTAACTTGCCGGGCCCTGCCCTTCCGGATCTGCGACGAGGTCGGAACTCCACAGCGTTCCACTCAAGCGCCAAGTTGCCCCGCGATCATCACTCACCGCCAGATGCGTCGATGTACCCGGCACGCCAACGGGACGGCCGTTGACACCGCGCGCAGGCCGGTCTTGCAAGAATGTATACGCCATCCAGATGCGACCAGCGTGCACGGGATCGGCGACCAGCGCCGGATCGGCGTGCCCGGAAAAAGTGAGCGTTGTCGATGCCGGATCACCGACGACATTGATGCGCGAACAGCGCGTCGCATCGCATTCGGCAATAGGCGCCTCTTGCGCCAGCGCAGCGCCGGCGAGCAACACAACGCCCAAACCGGCGCTGAAAAATCCCCGCTTGCTTACACGCCCACTCATGCCGCATGCGCCTGCCAATGCGACCAGATGCGGTCGTTGACGCCCTGATCGCGCGCCCAGATATGGCCAAGACCCGGCACTTCCTCAAACTGCGTGAGATGGCCCATGCGCTCGAACATGCCGGCAAGCCAGCGTCCGTCGCGAATATTGATGATGGGATCGGCGCCGCCGTGGGCGACATAAACTGGAAACTTGCGCGCCGTCTGGAAACCAACGCCCAACACGCCGGCCGAACCAGAGTGCACGGCAAGACCCGCCAGAAACCGTGATCGGCGTGAGGCGACAACGGTAGCGAAGTAGCCGCCATTTGACATGCCCAACAGGTAGAGACGCCGGGGATCTGTTCTGAAGCGATTTTGCATCTCGCCTACGAGCGCGTCCAGGAACGTCAATTCTGTCGTCAGTTCCGCGCCGAACGACAACGGCCAGTGATTGCGCAAGGATGCCGGATAGACCAGCACTGAGCCGATGCGGCGCGCCACATCGTCGAGACCAGAATAAAGGGGCATCAGCGAAATTGAATCCACGCCCATGCCATGCAGCGCGACCATCAACGGCGCGCCTGCGCCAGCGGATGCGGGCGTCACCAAGCGATACCGCCGGCTTTGACCACCAGCCATGATAGTTTGATTGGGACGCACATCGCTCTGCGTGCGCTCGTTCGTTTGCGCGGCGGCCGGCGAACCAAACGCGCACGCAGCACCCGCGAGAAACAAGCGACGATCCATGTTGTACGCCCTATAGCTGGCCGCCACATGCCAGCGGTTTCGTTGTGGAGGTTGAGGGCCGTTTCGCCAGCTTTGGACACGAGGCGCTTGCGATGATCAAGAGCGCGCACGAGCCGCTGTTCATGACGAACGTCTCTCCTTCATGTGTCGAAGCAAAGCCCCGGCGTTCTGGCTTCCAGCCGTTGACTTCGCCAGAGTGTGGCGTCTCTCTGCCGGGTGATGGCTGAGACGTATAGAACCGAAGCGTCACCGAGCGAGACCGAGGCGCGGCTTCTATGGCCGCGTCAATCGCTTGCGGGCTGCATCTTCTGTGCGATCGTGCGTGACACGCGCGGGATGGAACTGAGCGAAGGCCAGCGTTTCAACCATTTTCCATCCACACCCTTCTGCACGCTCCACTGGTTGCTCGATGGCCAAGGGCACACGATCAGCAGCCCCGAGCAGGTTGTTGCGCCCGCCACGGGTGCGCCCATCCCGCGCTTCTCCTTTTTCGGACCGCAACACGGTCCCAGCCACACATGGAACCCCGGCCAAGTTCGTTTCTTGACTCTCATCATTTACCCGGAAGCTTTCGCGCTGCTGACAGGGGCCGATTTGGCCGCCCAACTCAATCGCATGGCGTCGGCCGAGCAGGTTTTACCGGAAACAATGCTGGGGCAGTTGGGTCAGTTACTGCAACCTCAGAATGGGACAACCGACTGCCCAGCGCTCTTTCACGCTGTTGAGGAACAGTTCGACACATGGTGGCGCGCCGCGCGCCCCAATCGCCATGCTGTCACGATCTGGCTCCGTGATTGGACAATGTCGCTTGCCGCTCGGGCCGCGATAAGCGGCGCCGGCCGCAGCATTCGGCAAGTTCAGCGACGGGTGAAATCGTGGACCGGCCATTCCATTCGTGAACTGCAGGCGTTTGGTTCAACTGAAACGCTCTTCGCGCACTTCGGCGCCAGAAAAATACGCGAGGATATCGACTGGGCTCGCCTTGCGGCAATCTCCGGATTTGCCGATCAGTCGCACATGACGCGACATGTGCGCCGCAGAACCGGTTTCACCCCAGCACAGTTTCGCGATCTCGTTGAGCGGGACGAAACCTTCTGGTTCTATCGTCTGCTCGGAGAACGATATTGGAGTCGCGCCGCGGCGGCAGAACTCTTGGACGAGCGCTGAGTGGCGGCGCTCAGTGGGAGCGTGTCATCATTTCAGAAAGCTGCTGCCTCAAGATTGATGCCTTCCTCCGTTCTGATTCGTGCGTATGAACCAGCCGCCGACGAGTGCAACAAATACGTTGGTCGCTCAAAAAACGTGACGCTGACGTTAGCCCCGGCGACCGGGCCAGTTTCGCCGAAAATCACTCAAGCCGAAGCAGCTTTGACCTGTCTGTAGGACAGCGCGAGCAACGCGATCGGAAGCGCTATCTCAATCCACATGAGGACAATGAACAACGGGTGCGGAGCTCCCACCGCAAAGTAAGAGATCACCCGCCCGACACCGCCGAGCCAAAAGATCACAAGCATCAAACGCAGCAGACGGATCCGCTCCGGGAGCCCCCGCGAAACCCACAATGCCGCTCCCCCATAGGCCATCCAGAGGACAGCATAGAAGCGCATCTCGCTGTCGACGTCGGCGCCGCTTAGCCCCGTCACGCGAGGCGTTCCTGGCGCCGCGGCACGCAATATTGCCGCGAAGGTCTGTCCCGTTGTAGCCAACATTTATGCGATGCGCTGGAGTTTGGACGCCTGACGGTATGGGCAAATCTCAGGGTTCGCGCTCGAAGCGATACCGTCAAAAACACCGTCACGTGTTTCCGCTTGGAGGCGATCCTTGGCGATCGACACCGAGAGTTATTTCGTTGATTTTATGCGGTTTATAGGCTATTCAGCGAATGTCGGCGATTGACGCCGAACCCTCCTGAATCATTCCCACTCGATGGTGCCTGGCGGCTTCGACGTCACGTCGTACACAACGCGATTGACGCCCTTCACCTCGTTGATGATCCGCGTCGCAGCACGACCGAGGAAGTCCATCGGAAACGGGAAAAAATCGGCGGTCATGCCGTCGGTGGAGGTCACGGCGCGCAGGGCGAGCACGTACTCGTATGTGCGGCCATCGCCCATCACGCCGACGGTCTTCACCGGCAAGAGCACGGCGAAGGCCTGCCAGATCTGGTCGTAGAGGCCGGCGTTGCGGATCTCGTCGAGATAGATCGCGTCGGCGTCGCGCAGGATATCGAGTTTCTCGGCGGTGATCTCGCCTGGAAGTCGGATCGCGAGGCCCGGACCCGGAAACGGATGACGGCCGACGAAACGTTCCGGCAGGCCGAGTTCGCGGCCTAGAGCGCGCACTTCGTCCTTGAACAGTTCTCGCAGCGGCTCGACGAGTTTCATCTTCATGCGCTCGGGCAGTCCGCCCACATTGTGGTGCGACTTGATGGTGACGCTCGGGCCGCCGATGGCGCTGACGCTCTCGATGACATCCGGATAGAGCGTGCCCTGCGCGAGGAAATCGGCGCCGCCGACCGACTTCGCCTTCTCCTCGAACACATCGATGAAGAGCTTGCCGATGGTCTTGCGCTTGGTTTCAGGATCGGAAACGCCTTCCAGCGCGCCGACGAAACGCTCACGTTCGTCAGCGTGGATCAGCGGGATGTTGTAGTGATCGCGGAAGAGCGTGAGGACTTCCTCCGCCTCCGACTTGCGCATCAGGCCATGATCGACGAACACGCAGTGCAGCTGATCACCGATGGCTTCGTGCAAGAGCACGGCCGCGACGCTTGAATCGACGCCGCCCGAAAGCCCGCAGATCACGCGCCCCTCGCCCACTTGCGCCCGGATGCGCGCGATGGCTTGGTCCTTGAACGCCGCCATGGTCCAGTCACCCGCGCAGCCGGCGATCGTGTGCGTGAAATTGCGCAACAACCTGGCGCCGTCCGGCGTGTGCGCGACCTCGGGGTGAAACATCACGCTGTAGAAGTGGTGCTGCTCGTCCACCGCGATAGCGTAGGGCGCATTCGGCGAGGCGCCGACGACGGTAAAGCCCTGCGGCAGTTGGGTGACGCGGTCGCCGTGGCTCATCCACACGGGGTATTTGCCGCCGACTTCCCAGAAGCCCTCAAAGAGCGGACTGTCGCGCAGGATTTCCACATCGGCGCGGCCGAACTCGCGCGCGTGCCCGCCCTCAACCTTCCCTCCAAGCTGCACCGCCATCGTCTGCTGGCCGTAGCAGATCGCCAGCACCGGCACGCCCATGTTGAAGACCTGTTGCGGCGCGCGCGGGCTTTCCCCTTCGATGACGCTCGCCGGCCCGCCGGAGAGGATGATGGCTTTCGGATTGTATCCGCCGTCGAGAACGCTCTGCGCCTTGTTAAAGGGATGGATCTCGCAATAGACCCCGCTGTCGCGGACACGCCGGGCGATGAGTTGCGTGACCTGACTGCCGAAGTCGATGATCAGGACGCGGTCGTGGGCGGGTTGAGGAGCCGCGGGCTTTTCAGGAGCAGATAAGGCCATGGGCCGAATTGAACTGGGTCGCCGAACACGTCAACGGGGCGAGAGCGAGCACCTACGGGCGCTGGAATACGAAAAGGGCGGATCGACCGAAGCCGACCCGCCCTATCGCTGGTTCAGTGCTCAGCGCCGCTCAGATACGCTCTGGGGCGCCTTGCAGCCGCTACGCCGCTGCGAGCTGACCCGCCGACATCTTGCCGGAGCGTTGGTCCTTCTCGAGTTCGAAACTCACTTTCTGGCCCTCCTGGAGGGAGCGAAAGCCAGCGCGTTCAACGGCCGAAATGTGGACGAAAACGTCCGCGCCGCCGTTGTCGGGTTGGATGAAGCCGAAGCCCTTGTCCGGGTTGAACCACTTCACTGTGCCGATAGCCATTTTAGGTAACACCTTAGGATAGAGTAGTGCACGCAGCGCCACATGGGCCGCGCGATCAGATCGGAGATGGCAGGGGGAAGGTCCGGGGCACGAAGCGCGTTTCAGGGCGCGAGGGGCGATAGATCAACCGAACCAAAAACGATTACGATGATTTTGCTTAGCAGGTCCGGCGCGATCTTGCAAATGCGATCACAGCGAGAAGGTCACGATTGCGTGCGGAGGCGGTCCAGGCCTCAACGGCCCCTCATCGCGCCCTCGCCCACTCCGGGGCCGGATCGCGCCGTCGCCTCCTTCCCCAGGGCAGTCAAATAGCCCTATGAGGTGCCGGCAACCTGAAAATGGATCTCCTCCATGCGCAGCCGTGACTGCAAGATCGTGGCGACTCTTGGGCCCGCGAGCGACCCGGCAGAGCGGATGATGATGGTCATCGAGGCGGGCGTGGACTGCTTCCGACTGAACTTCAGCCACGGCTCCAAGGACGAGCACGCCAGACGCGTCGCCACGATCCGGGAGGCGGAAACGCGTATCGGTCGTCCCATCGCCATCATCGCCGACCTGCAGGGCCCCAAGCTGCGCGTGGGCGACTTTGTGAACGGCGGCGTGACGCTGCGCTACAACGACATCGTCACCCTCGAAGCGTCAAGCGAACTCGGCGACGACACCGTCATCCGCCTGCCGCATCCCGAGATCGTGGAGACCCTTGAGGTTGGCGACATCCTCAAGCTCGACGACGGCAAGCTGCAGCTCACGATCACAGCCATCAAGGGCAAGCAGCGCGAGGCGCGTGTCGATTTCGGCGGCGTACTGAAGAACAGGAAGGGCGTGAACGTCCCCTCGCGCCGCATCCCGATTTCCGCGCTCACCGAGCAGGACAAGGATCACCTGGCCTTCGCACTCGAACACGGAGTCGACTATGTCGCGCTCTCCTTCGTGCAGTCAGCCGGGGACGTGCTCGAAGCGCGCGCATTGATCGGCGACCGCGCGGGCATCATTTCCAAGATCGAAAAGCCCGCCGCTCTGGACGATCTCGGCGAGATCACGCGGCTTTCCGACGCGGTCATGGTCGCGCGCGGCGATCTCGGCGTTGAGCTGCCGCCCGAACAGGTGCCGATCGCGCAGCGCCGCATCATCCGCGTGGCGCGTATCTTCGGCAAGCCCGTTATCGTCGCCACGCACATGCTGGAATCGATGATCGACGCGCCGACACCCACGCGTGCGGAAGCGTCCGATGTCGCAACAGCGGTCTATCAGGGCGCTGATGCGGTGATGCTGTCGGCGGAAAGCGCGGTCGGTCGTCACCCCGCTTCGGCCGTCGCGATCATGGACCGCATCATCAAGGCCGTGGAATCCGATCCAGACCACTGGGCCAATCTCGCCCGCGACGCCGCGCGTCCCGAGCAGACCACCGGCGACGCCATCGCCCAGGCTGCGCGCAACATCGCCGAAGTCATCGATGCGGCAAAGGTCGTCGCCTACACAGCCACCGGCTCCACAGCGCTGCGACTATCACGCGAACGTCCGCGTCGCGGGATCATCGCCATGTCGCCGCGGATAGAGACCGCGCGCCAGCTCTGCCTTGCCTGGGGCGTGACCAGCGTCGTGACAGAAGACGCGCACGATACCGACGACATGGTTGGAAAGGCCGAAGCCTGCGTACGTCGCCTCGGCGCTGCGGGCCCCGGCGATCGGATAGTGATCACCGCCGGCGTGCCGTTCGGTCGACCGGGAAAAACCAACATGATCCGTATCGTGCGCTTGGAAGGCGGTTAACGCGCCTTCAGCGTGTTCGCCATCGCATAGCTCCCCGCGGCGCCGACTGGTCCTAGATGCGCCAATCTGCACGAACGTCGCGCGGATCGGAGGGGGCCGGTTTTACGACGGCCGCATCCTCGCGTGTGATCGAGCGCGCCAAGACTTTGCTCAGCATCTTTTTTCGGATGAATTGACGTCATCTTCACCTAGACCCCGTATCTATTGACAAAAATCCACAACGAATAACTTTCGCACGAGGGTATGACGATGGCGAAAGCCGCAAGACGACTGCGAGGCAGGCGCATTGCCCCCAATCGGTCGGGAAACGCCGCCATGATCATGGGTCTGGCGGCTTTCCCGCTCTTTCTACTCACCGGGTTAAGCATCGACTTCGGAGTTAGCATGTCCGCGCGTTCTGCTCTGCAGAACGCGCTCGATGCCGCGCTTCTCGCTGCGGGCCGAACCGTCGACCAGAGCCAGCGGCAACAGGTGGCGAGCGAGTACGCCGCCCACGTATTCGGCGACAAGTTCGGCGCACATTCACTCAGCGTAACGTTGACAGAGAGCGAGGACGAAATCGCAGGCGAAGCCACCGTGGTCGTCCCGTATTTCTTTGCCGGACTTTTCGGCAAGGAAGACCATCAGCTGAGCGCCGAGGGCGCCGTGCGCGTCGACGTGCCGCCAGTTGAAGTCATGCTTGTCCTAGACAAGACGGGGTCGATGGCCGGCGCTAAGTTGACGGCGCTCAAAAACGCCGCAACGTCACTCGCTGAAACCATCATGGATGGCGAGAAAGTGCGCGTCGGCATTGTGCCCTTTTCACGGTATGTGAATATCGGCATGTCCCTGCGCAACGAGCCGGGCTTCTCTATCCCAGCCGACTATCAGAGTTGCCAAAACGAGAACGTGACGACCGCCATCAACCAGCGCAATTGCCGCCAAGTGACTTCGACCTGCACAAACGACAACGGCCCCTACTCCTGCACGTACACGGTCTGCGACTACGACTATGTCACCACGGTCCAGTATATCTGTCGCAACTACACATGGCGCGGATGTGTCGGCTCGCGTGCTGCACCTTACAACGTCGAAGACAGCAACACGTCCGTCCCGATTCCGGGCCTGTTGAACATCAATTGCGGCAACAACCCGATCACGCGACTGACCAAAGACAAGAACACGATCACCACCGCGATCAACGCACTCGCGACCGAGGGTTACACCTATATTCCCTCGGGCTTGATGATGGGGTGGCATGCCCTCACCGAGCGACCGATTCTGCCAGACGGCGTGGACAGAAGCACGCTGGGGCCCGCCGGCATAAACCGCGCCATCATCTTGATGACCGACGGCGCCAACACAGCCTCCAAGCCCAACAACTCGCCCAACCACCAGGGTAACAACGTCAATCACGCCAACACCGCGACGAGGACATTGTGCACCAACATTAAAAATGACAACATCGAGATGTATACGGTCTCTTTCCAGATCACGGATACCGGCATCAAAAACATCATGAAGGAATGCGCAAGCTCGGAAGCCAATGCCTACGACGCGGAGAACTCTTCCGAACTCACGGCAGCCTTCGAGGCGATCGCGAAGTCGCTCGCGCGCCTGCGCCTGTCGCGATAGGAGGCCCCGTATCGTCTAGCCTCCTGAACCAGAAGTTCGTCAGATGTTCGTGGCATCTGCTTACGAACTTCTGGTTCGTTTAGGTCTCGCAAAATCATTGCGATCGTTTGGCCTAAGGCTTCACTAGTTCGCTTCGCCGCCTCACTCCCAATTAACCTGCGAATTTCTGTACCGCCAAACTGCAGCAGCATCCTACGTTTCGGAATTCCGACCGCAGCGGCGAGATCGGATGAAGTCGCTCTAGCAGCATATGTCTAGAGTACCTTATCCGACCAAGCTCGATCGCCACAGCGATCGAGCTTGGTCGGATAATGCTCTAATGTTGTGCGTCTACTGGCGGCGGCGGCTCCTCGCCCTCGACGAAATCGAGAATGTCGCCGGGCTTGCATTCAAGCGCCGTGCAGATGCGCGCCAACGTGTCGAAGCGAACACCCTTCACCTTCCCCGTGCGCAGCAGCGACAGGTTGGCTTCGGTGATGCCAATCTCGGCGGCGAGATCCTTCGCGCGCTTCTTGCGCAGCGCCAGCATCACATCGAGACGAACGATAATCGGCACGGCGTCACACGATCTCGTCGTTTTCCTGCTTCAGCGAAGCGGCCACCTCCACCACGTTGCGCACGACGCGCGAGATGAGCGTGAGCAGCAGGCCCAGCCCCGCTAGCGCGAGATATCCCGCATCCCAGTCCCACCGCATGCTCGGCGAACCCTCCACCCAATCAGCCATGGTGGGCGCAATGAACAGCGCCAGCACCGACGCCGCTAGCAGCGCATCCCCGACGCGGCCTATCATCTGCATGGTTGCAGGCCCCCAGACCTCCCCCTTCGCAAGGCGGCCGAGATAGGTGCGCGTCTCCGCGAGCCCCCAGATCAGCGCAATCGCGGGTGAGATGTCCAGCAGGTTGCGGAGCGCTTCACGCACGCCCTCGCCGATGGAATAGTCCCGATCACGCGCGCCGAAGATGATCGGTTCGGCGATGCCGCTGCCCGCCAGCGCAAGCAGCGCTCCTATAAGCAACGCTGTCGCAAGCGGCTCCAGTCGGCTCGCTTCGGCGGCCGCACGCACGATGGCGTCTTCCCACTTCTGGTTCTGTTGCACGGCGTTTCCCTTAGACGATTTCATCAAGTTCGGCGCGGAGTGCGGCCGCATCGCGCAGCACGTTGGCAAAGAGTGTGAGCGCGAGGCCGAGCAGCAGCAGCGCCACCGACACCCATTCGAAATCGAAACGCACGCCGCCCGGCCGATCCTGGATCCATCCGAGCACGGATGGCGTGACCGCCAGCGCCGCGACCGCCGCGCCGATGACATTGCCGCCGCCGCGCGAGAGATCGCGCGCGTTCGCCGCGTCCATCACTACGCCTTTGCCCATGCGCTCGAACACCGCCGCGAGGTTCCAGAGCGCGCACGCGATGAAGATCCCCGGCAGCGCTTCGACGCATTCCACGCCGACGGCCTGCAGCGTCGCGCGGAAATCGCCGCCGCCCTCGCCGAACATCCGACGCCCGATCCCCTGCCACAAGATCTCCACGGCGATGCCGACGACGAGAATCCAGAACGCGACGCCCGCCGCCTCGGACAGTCCGCGACACTTCCCTTGGAAATCCTTGCCGGTCGTCATTGCCGCCGCCCTCAAGTCTAACGACAACTAATTATTAGTTTACAATAATTTCGTCAAGGCCCAAAGGCGTTTGGGCGTGCATGGTTAAGGCTCCGTCAACGCCTCGGGGCATGTCATGCTGCAACAAAGAGATTCGCACCTATGCCGTTGATCACCCATGCCCTTCTCTATGCGGGCTACGCGCTCCTCGCGCTCACGACCGGACTTGCGCTGGCGCAGGTCGGCGGATCGGAGCCGGGCGAGGCGACCATCGGCGCGCTTGCGTTGTTCTGCGCTTTTTCAGTGACGCATGCAGGGCTTTCGGCGGCGTATGCGACGGGCGCAGTCGGGCGCACGGAAAAGAAGATCAAGGCCGATATGGACAAGCTCCGCGTCGCGCATCGCGAAGTGGTCGCGGAAATGGATGCGATGGGCGACCGCATTGACCGCATCGACAGCGCCGTAACCGAGATCGCGCACCGGCCCATCGAGGCGCCGCGCGAACCGGAGGTGAAGCTCATCGACCGCATCGTCGACAAGCTCGGCCGCCAGATGGACGAGCGCCTTGGCCAGATCGCGCGTATCACCGGTCCAGGCAACGTGCGCGAGCGTGGCCCCATCGACATGGTGCGCGAGGCGCTCGACGACAATCGCGTCGAACTGCATCTCCAGCCCATCGTCGCGCTGCCGCAGCGCAAGAGCGTCTTCTACGAAGGTTTCACGCGCCTGAAGGACGACGTCGGCCGCACGATCATGCCGGGCGACTTCATGCCCGCCGCCGAAAAGGCGGGGCTGATGCCGGTCATCGACAACATGCTCTTGTTCCGCTGCGTGCAGATCGTGAAGAAGCTCGCACAGAGGGACCGCCGCGTGGCGATCTTCTGCAACATTACACCGCGCGCGTTGTCGGACGATGCGTTTTTCCCGCAATTCCTGGATTTCCTGCGCGACCATCGCGACATGGCGGGCGCGGTCATCTTCGAGCTGCCGCAGGATGCATTCGAAGCGCGCACGAGCAGGGAGGCTCGCGCCATGGCGAAACTCGCCGACCTGGGCTACCGCTTCTCCATCGATAAAGTCATGCGCCTGGACATCGACATCGTCGACATGGAGCGCGCGGGCGTGCGCTACTTCAAGGCGCCGGCTTCGTTGCTCATCGATGGCCTCATCCATCAGGGCATCCGCCCGAAGTCATCGATCACGCGCGAGATCGCGGCCAACGACGTGGCCGCCGTCTTCATCCGCTACGGCATAGACATCATCGCCGAGCGCATCGAGGACGAAGCGGCGGTTGTCGAAATCCTAGAACTCGAAATCCCCTACGCCCAGGGCCACCTGTTCGGCGCCCCGCGCGCGATCAAGGAAAGCCTGATGGAGGAAACGGCGCCCCCGCCGGGGATGTTCGGGCGGGAGCGGGGGGCGGCCTAGAGCAACATCCCATCTTTCGGAATTGCATCCCCAACTCCGAAATCCGATAAAATTGCCCCAGAATCATACGGGTAGAGCATCCCTATCCGACCAGTCGATCGCCAAAGCGATCGACTTTGGTCGGATGCTCTAGTCGGCGACCCAGCGCCCTTATTCTTTATATCGTATTGCGACTTCGGGCAGCGCGGCTTGCAGCGACGGCACGTCATCGCAGACCGTCCGCCGAACAATCGCGTCTCTCACGCCTTCATAGCCATGCACGACGGCGTTGGGCATGGCGCGGGCCGACACCCAGTCTACGGTAGGGTAGTGCTGCTGAAGCCCATGCCAAAAGTAGCGCGCCGCCTCGCCGATGATTTCGAGATTACGCAACAGCCGCATCAACACACATGGGCGAGGCGCGGAAGGCGACCTCATCGAGCCCGGCTTCGAATTCCAGCACCCGCGAGGCGGAATGCCGAGCGTAGAACAGCTGAAGCGCCCCTTCACGCTTCGGCATAGACCGTTTGGGCAAGGGCGCGGTCGCGCAACAGGCGATGCAGGCTGTCCGGCGTCGCCCCAGCGACCTCTTTGCCCATGACGCTGGCGAGGCGGGCTTTGAGAGCTTCATAGCCGCCCGGTATCGGCGCGCGATCAAACTCGATGAGGATCTCGCTTCATGGGTTTAGAATCGCAAAAACACCGAGATCCGGAATTGGATCGCGCGAACGCCGCCCCCTACCCCGCCACCGTCGTCCGGTGCAGCACGCGCGCATATCCCTCATACCCGCCCGTAGCGCGGTGCAGCAGGCACCGGTTGTCCCACATCACCAGCATGTCCGGCTTCCAGGCGTGGCGGTACTGGAAGCGGTCCTCGATCTGGTGCGCAAAGAGTTCGAGCAGGAGATTCCAGCCGGCCTCTTGATCCATGTCGACGACGCCGCAGGTGTAGCCGGGATTCACGAAGAGCGCTTTCCTCCCCGTCTCGGGATGCGTCTTCACCATCGGTTGCGCGCGGCGCTTGCGGGCTTCCGCGCTCGGGCGGATCGCCATCGAGCGGCCTACATCCTCATCTCCGTACATCCCTTCCGGCGCGTAGCCGCGCGCGGCGGAGTGCCAGGCCTGCATGCCGTCAATACGCGTTTTCGTCGCCGCCGGCAGCGCATCGTAAGCGGCGTATTGGTTGGCGAACAGCGTATCGCCGCCGACGGGCGGGATCACACGACCATGCAGCACCGTCGCGCTGGGCGGATTGTCGAGAAAGCTCCAGTCGCTGTGCCAGTTCTCCGCGAAGAGCGGTGCGGTCTCGTCGGCCTCGCGCTTCACCGCGAGGATGTGCGTGCGGCCGGGGATGGGCGCGATGAAGGGATCCTCGCCGAAACTTCCAAAAGCCTGGGTGAAGCGCTCGAGCCCGTCGTCGTCGAGGCGCGCATCGGGGAAGGCGAGCACCTGATGGTCGAGCCACGCCTCGCGCAGCCCCGCCGCCGTCTCGCGATCGAGGGTGTCTAGATCGACCTGCGTCACCGTCGCCCCGCACGCCTGCCCGCTCGGCTCCACGCGCATGACCGCCTCCCTTAATTTTGCGTGATCGTGCGCGCATCGGGGACGGGATGCCAGACTTCTTCCCCCTTTTACGGGACAAGTACCCGGCGCCAGCCGGGGGGTTGGGGGTGCGCTCGCGCGTTCACGCATCGCTCCCTCCGTCTCGCGCTGCGCGCGAGCCACCTTCCCCGTTTCGCTGCGCTCAGGGAGGAGGAAAAGCGCTAGACTGAGCGCATGTTCGCCAACGATCCCCGCCTCACGCGCAGCGCCGCGCCATTCCTCGACCTGTCTCTCTCGACCGTCCTGCTCAAGGAAGACGCGCGCTGGCCGTGGCTGATCCTTGTACCGCGCATCGAGAGCGCGCAGGAGCTGACCGACCTGTCGGATGCCGACGCCGCACGCCTGCTGGGCGAGATCAGGCTGTGCGCCCGCGCCATCGCCGCAGAACCTCGCGTGGAGCGCACCAACATCGGCGCTCTCGGCAACGTCGTACCGCAGCTGCATATCCACGTGATCGGGCGCCGGGCGGGCGACGCGGCGTGGCCGGGGCCGGTTTGGGGGGTTGAGGGAAAGGTCGCCTACGACCCGGCGGATCGCGCGGCGCTCCTGGCGCGGATCACGGCGCGCTTGACCACGCACACGACATAGGACTTTTTTCCGGAACGCGCACCCGGTCGCCCGCATCTTCGTCCGCCGCGACAGCGAGCCGCCGGTTCGAGACATTTCAAATGTCGGAACTCTCCGCAAACCGTCGTGTTCCCACAGGAACCGCCGCACGCCGCCGGTGTTCCGAAAGCCGGCAAGACCAGACGATTCACCGCGGCGGCGGCAGCGTCTCTTCCAGCACTTTCAGATCGCCCAGGGTCATAAACACGACCGGCCCCTCCGTCGGCCCGCGATAGGCGCCCTGCGCTGCGTTGACCTTCATGGCCACAGCGGTCAGCCGCCACGCCTCGGCTTCGCTGACGCGAACCTGCCGGGCGGTGAGATCGCCGACATCATGGGCGTCGCCGAACCAGCGGGTGCGCTCGGCGTCGGCGCGACAGCGCGTGTGGACGCTCGGGTGGTCCCAGCCCCAGGTGAACATCTCGTTCTTCGGGTTCCACGAGCCGATGATCTGGACCGGCGCCCGCACCAGGGCGCCGTCAGCGCGCTCGAACTCGATGAGGCCGGCTTCCTGGTTCACCTTCCACGTGGCGTCGGTGAGCTTGAGGCGGCGCGCCATCTCGCCCTGCCGGATGCGCAGATCCGCCCACGCCTGCGCCCAGAACAGATCTACGTCGACCTGCTCGCCTTCCCACGGAGAGGAAGCGGCGCGGTTGTCATTTCCCTGCAGTCGGCGCCGCATCCAGCGCATTAAACGACCTCTTCTTTCCCCTCTCGCGGAGAGTCAGCGCAGTGAATAAACCAGTTCGCCCCATAGGTGAACCGCGCGACGCTTTTGCATTTCAGGTTTCGTTCTCATCGATGTCGTCACGCTGCGGCGCAGGGCCGGGCAGCTTTCGCCCACCGCGTCCGACGACAAGCGCCTTGATGACCCCGCGCATGGTCCGCACTTCCTGATCCGTCAGTCGCGCTTTCATGAAGATGTTGCGCAGGTTCTGGCGCATGAGCGGCGCCTTCTCCATCGGATGATAGAAGCGGCCATATTCCAGTTCAGTTTCGAAATGACCGATGAGTCCGTCGATTTCACCTTGTGTCGCGGGCGGTGCGTGCGAGTCCTGGAACCATGACGGCGCAGCGCCCTCCGCGCGTGCTTCGCCGATGGCGAAGGCGATCACCGCAGCAGCATTGGCGAGATTGAGCGAGGCGAAACCCGGATTGACGGGAAGCGTGACGATGGCGTCCGCGCGCGCGACCTCATCGCTGTTCAGTCCCGTTGCTTCTGCGCCGAACAGAACCACAGGGCGCTCGCCTGAGTTGATCGCAGCGTTTACGTTGGCCGCCGCCTCGCGTGGGCTCCAAACGGGCTTTTCCATGTCGCGCGGACGCGCCGTCGATGCGATCACCAGTGTTGCGTCCGCAAGCGCATCGTCGAGTCTCCAGTCGACGCGCGCTGCGTCGAGCACGCGGTCTGCGCCCGACGCCACCATCTGCGCCTTGGGATTGGGCCAGCGATCGCGCGGTTCCACGAGCCGCATGTTCACCAGGCCAAAGTTGAGCATCACACGCGCAACGGCGCCGATATTTTCCCCCATCTGGGGTCGCACCAAACAGAATGCGGGCCACGTGTGCTCGATAGGCGCGGGCATATCTCTCGCGCGTGTCATGATGAAATCAACGCAACACGTGCGCTTCGCATGTGGCGCGCCGGGCCGCACGCGCTACACACGCTGCGGGATCTGGG
>Ga0247843_1003769_pt1 | contig 23980 bp, 23 predicted proteins | sample LaCruzMarch2017__FD_192420 | JGI IMG/M metagenome (GOLD analysis project Ga0247843, IMG submission 192420) | Freshwater microbial communities from meromictic Lake La Cruz, Castile-La Mancha, Spain - LaCruzMarch2017_8m | ecosystem: Environmental > Aquatic > Freshwater > Lake | place: Spain...
AAGGGACGGACCTTTTTACGTTCATCGCCAGGCTACGGCAAGTCTGGGCCGGAAAAACAACGTAGTTTTCCACACCGATCCGCTTTTCCAAGGGACGCGCTTTTCCAAGGGACGGACCTTTTTGCGTTTGTTCCGGGACCGACCTTTTTGCGGGACCCAGCGGCAGCCTATTGCCGGAAAGATTGACCGCATGGATGAGCGGTCAGTCGCAGCTGGATTTGCCGCGTGATCGATTCGCGCTGGGCCTCGGGGGTGAAGCTGGTAGTTCGGGCCTGACGGGATCAACGCAGCGTGGCGGCGATCTCGCTGGCGAGGCGGGCGAGGAGGCGGCTTTGGGCGGCGGCGACGGCGTCGAAGCCGTCGGAGGTGAGGGGCTCGGTGCCGGACCAGGATTTCGAGGCGGTCATGCGGCGGTCGGGCAGGGAATAGACCCGCCAGGCGGCGTCGAGGACGGCATCGCCGTCCGCGGTGCCGTGGAGCTGGCGGATGTCGAGGGTGACCTGGTAGCGCAGCTCGCCATCGCTGCCCCAGGGGTAGGTGCGGATGTTGCCGGTGCCGAGTCGGCGGCCGAGGTTGGTGGCGGTGACGCGGGCGATGTTTTCCTCAAGGTCGCCGGCCCAGCGGTGGGATTCGGCGACGGACATCCGGTTGCCGCCTTCCTGGAAGACGAGGTTGGTGCGGTCGAGGTAGCCGGCAAGCGACACCGGGCCGACGCCGATGGCCGTGCCGCCGCCGGCGGGCGCGGAGCCTTCGGCGGTGAGGACGTAGTAGGATTTGGGGGTGGCGCAACCGGCGGCGAGAAGGGCGAGCGCGAGAACGAGAGGGCGGAGGAAGTGCCAAGTGAAAAGTGCCAAGTGCCAAGGAAGGCAGGAAGAACCTTGGGGCGTTGTCGGATGGCTGTTCATTGGCACTTGGAACTTCTAACTTGGAACTTCGCCGATTGGCACTTGGAACTTCTAACTTGGAATTTACCGGCCTTTGGCGCGGGGCTTGGGATCGCCGGAGCCTTCGCGGCCGAAGAGGAGGGAGTTGGGCTTTTCCTCGATGGAGTCGGACAGGACTTTGAAGGAACGGAGAGCGGAGCGGAGCTCGTCGAGGGTGCGGCTGAGGTCGCCCTGGACGGCGCCGTTCGGGCCGAGGCTTTCGACGCTGCTGCGGACTTGCTTCAAGGTGGCGTCGAGCTCCGTGGTGAGGTTCTGGGTGTTCTCGCTGGCGAGCAGCTTCTTGGCTTCGGCGAGCATCGCCTCGGCTTCGTCGAGGGTGCCGCGGACGTCTTTGACGGTGACGGCGATCTCGTCGGCGGCGTTGCCGAACTTGGTGAGGGTGCTCTCGAGCGGCAGTGCTTCGAGCTTGGCGAGGATGGCGTTGACCTTGTCCTGGAGCAGGGCGAGGCCGGAGGACTCGGAGGGGATGACATCGAAGTCGCCCAGGCGGGTGAGTTCGGCGGGCGAGGCGGTGGGGACGAAGTCGAGGTCGATGTAGAGCGCGCCGGTAATCAGCGAGCCGGTGCTGAGCTTGGCGCGCAGGCCGCGGCGGACGGATTCGGAGAGGATCTGGCCCTGGTCCTTGATGTCTTCCACCGCACTGCTGAGGGTTTCGGTGTCGATTTCGATGAGGACCGGCACGCGGGAATCGCCGACGGGCGAGTGCTCGAAGCTGATCTCGACGACCCGGCCGAGCGGGATGCCGCGGAATTCCACCGGAGCGCCGGGGGAGAGGCCGCGGACGGATTGGTCGAAGAAGACGAGGCAGCGGTGGTCGGGGGTGAAGACGGATTTCTCCGCGGCGTCCTGGTCGGGGAAGAGGGTGTAGACCGCGCCGTCGACCGCGGGGGCGCCGCCGGTTCCGCCCTTGGGCACCCAGAACGAGGCACCGCCGGTGACCATGGCCTGGAAGGAGGGGGTGGAGAGTTTGAAGCCGTCGGCCCCGGCGGTGACGTCGATGCCGCTGGTGTTCCAGAAGCAGGTGCCATTGCGGACGAGGCCGGCGTGCTCCTCGTCGATGAAGACATCGAAACGAATCTTGCGGTTTTCGAGATCGAGGGTGCGGCGTTCGACCCGGCCGACCTCGAAGCCGCGGTAATAGATCGGCGAGCCGGAGGTGAGGGAGCCGGCGTCCTCGGCGACCAGGGTGAGGCGCAGGCCGGGGACGTTGGCGCTGGTGACGGGCGGCTCCTCGAGGCCGTCGAAGTGATTGGAGAGGCCGGCTTCCTCGCCGGGTTCGAGCTCGATGTAGGCGCCGGTGATCAGGGTGCTGAGGCCGGAGATGGCCGAGGTGGAGACGCGGGGGCGGACGACCCAGAAGCGGCTGTCGGGGCGCAGCAGGTGCTCGGAGTGGGGATCGATGCGGACGGAGGCGACCACCGAGCGCAGGTCGTTCGCGAGTTCGATGTCCTCGACGACGCCGACGCGGACGGAAAGACAGCGGATTTCGGTTTTGCCGGCTTCGATGCTGTCGGCGGTCTCGAAGCGGACGAAGGCGAGCGGCCCTTTGTCGGCGTAGTGCTTCCAAACGAGGGCGCAGGCCACGGCCAGGGCGATGACGGGCACCACCCAGACGCTGCTCCAGCGGCGGCGGTGGCGGACGACGGCGCGTGGTTCGTCGTGTGGATCTTCACTCATGGGTGTCGGAAAGGTCGGCCCCGGTGTGGCGGTCCCACAGCAGGCGGGGGTCGAAGCTCATGGCAGCAAACATGGTGAGAACGACGACGGCTGCAAAGGAAAGGATCGCGGGTCCGGGCAGGACGGTGGACAGGGCGCCGACTTGGACCAGGGCGACGAGAATGGCAACGACGAAGACATCAACCATCGACCAGCGGCCGACGAGTTCGGTCAGGTGGTAGAGGCGGGCGAGGTTTTTCGGCGAGGCGTGGGTGCGGCCCGAGGCCGCGAGGCAGAGCCAGATGAGGGCCAGCATCTTGAGGATCGGGATCAGGATGCTGGCGGCGAAAATGATGGCGGCGACCAGCAGGTCGCCCTTTCTCCAGAAGTTGACGACGCCGGACATGATGGTGTCGCTTTCCGGCCCGCCGATGCCGCCGACAACCATGATTGGCATGAGGTTGGCGGGGAAATAGAGGGCGATGGCGGCGAGCAGGAAGCACCAGGTCCGTTCGAGGCTGCGGGGTTTCCGCAGGTGGAGCGCGCGGTGGCAGCGGGGGCAGGTGCCGAGCGCGACGGGGCTGACCTTCCCGCACAGGTGGCAGGAGGCGAGGCCTTGGGCGGCGGCGCTGCGGATTTCCATCAGGACTTCTTGTGAAGGGCGATTTCGAGGCGGTCCCAGAGTTCGAGGCGGTCGATGCCGGCCATCGCGGCGGCGGTGCAGAAGACCAGGCCGGCGAGCGCCCAGAGGCCAACGCCGAGGTGGATCTCGCCGACGGCGCCGAGTTTCAAAAGGGCGACGAGGATGCCGAGCAGGAAGACTTCCAGCATGCTCCAGGGTTCGCAGAGCTGGAACCAGCGGGTGACGGATTTCGCGCCGGGGAGAGCGATGCCGAAGCGCAGCGGGGCGGCGACGTAGAGCAGGCCTCCAACAAGGATGAGGGGGGCGATCACGGTGAAAAACACAGCGCCGAGGGCGACCAGCGGATTTCCCTCGCGGTACATCGCGGCGGCGGCTTCAAGGATGGTCAGCTCGCGGCGGACGCTGCCGGCGGTCACGGTGATGCTGGGAAAGAGGTGGACCAGCACCATGAAGATCAGCGCGGCGGAGGAGAAAGCGGTGGCGCGGGCGAGGGAGCGCGGGCGGTTCTGATAGAGCATTTCGCCGCAGCGGCAGCAGTGGGCGGCATCGCCCTCCGGCAGGCGCGGGGCTTCCTGGAGCGCGTCGCAAAACGGGCACGCCACCTGGATGGGCGCGTCATCGAGACGCGGCCAGGAGAGGGCGGGCAGGTGGCGTTTCATGTTTTCAGGAAGAATCACCAATCACCAATCTTTCAATCATCAAGCGGAGTGTGAGAAAGAGGGGAATCGCTATTGCCCCGAGGGCTGCGTGCTACCGGTGGGCTTGCGGACCGGCAGGGTAGAACGGCAGGCTCCAGCGGTCCTGCCTCTTCATGCAAGCGGATTGGGGATTGAGAGATTGCTGGTTGATGATTCGCGCCAGGATGATTCGCCCTCACAAAGGGCGAGCGTAAGTAGTGCAGCGGTTGTGCCAGCCTTCGCGCCAGCGGGCTTCGCCGCGGTCGGGAGGGGCGTTGTCGATGCGGCGGGAGAGCATCCGTTTGGCGCTGGCGGCGAATTCGGCGGCGGCGGGTTGGCCGGCGGGGACGTCCTTCATGCTGCCGAGCACCTGGAGCAGGCCCCAGCCCTTGCCCTGGTAACGCTCGGAGGCCTGGGTGCCGTCGCCTTTGAAGTTCACGTAGTCGATCAGCGCGTAGGTGCCGTTCGGGGTGGCGGCGACCTTGTTGTAGTTGCTTTGGAGCCGGGCGCGGTCGGAGGCCGGGGCGGCGGCGAGGACTTTCGGCAGGGCGGCGCGGGAGCGGGCGATGATGAAGTCGGTCTGCACCGGCACGTTTGCCGCCAGCCAAGTGCGCAGGGCGCTGAGGCGGGGTCCGCGGAAGTCCTGCTGGAAGGCCGCCTTGCTGGTCCACGGCGAGTGGCGCTCGAGCGCGACGGCCGGCGGCTGGGACCCTTGCTGGCGGGCGAAGGCGACGAATTGCGGCCAGCTTTCCTCGAAGCGGCCGTTGAAGCCGGCGGGATACCAGATGAAGTGGCCGATCCCCAGCGACGGGAATTCCTCGCCGGCATTCCACATGGTCAGGCCGTCGACGGTGCCGCCGGACTCGTTCTGCCAGATCTTTTTGCCGATGGCGGCTTTCTGGGCACCGCTCAGCGAACTGGCGACGGGGTTGACGGCGGCTTGGCCGGTCAGCGAGGCCGGTCCGCAGGCGGCGAGGGCCAGACTGGCGAGGAGGATGAAACGGAAGGATTGCACAACGGCGTATTTCCACGACTTTCGGCGCAACCGCAAGCAGGACATGGACAAGATTCCCTGGGACAAGCTCTTCAAGCTCACCGGCTACGACGTGGTGAAGCTCCTTCTCACCGCCTTCATCATCCTGATGGTGACCAAGGTGCAGCTCTTCAGCGACCGGCTTTCGGCGCTGCTGATCGCGCTGCCGTTCACCTCGCTGGTGGCGATGTTCTGGATGCAGTCGGAGAAGCAGCCGGCAGAAAAGATCGCGAACCACGCCGAGGGGACCTTCTGGTTCGTCCTGCCGACGCTGCCGATGTTCCTGATCCTGCCATGGATGCTGCGGCACGGCTGGGGCTTCTGGCTGGCGCTGGGGGTGAACTGCCTGCTGACGACCGGGTTTTTCTGGCTGACGGTGGTGGTTCTGCGGCGCTTCGGCATCAATCTGATGTGATTTTGGCACGATTCGGTTTTTGCCCTTGTCATCTCGGGGTTGATTTGGTCTTTCCCGCCCTCCGGCCGATTCAGGTCGTCACGGAATTTCAGGCACGGCATGTCTCCCGATAACATCGTTCCCATCGAGCAGCCGAAGCCCCATTCCCGGTTTCCAGGTACATCCATGAAAAGTGATCTTGTCGAGAAAGCGTCCGAGATTGTCAGCGATCCGCTGATCTTGATCAACATGGTCTCCAAGCGGGTAAAGCAGTTGAACAGCGGCCGCTCGCCGTTGATCCCGACCCGCCCCAGCATGGGCGCCGCGGACATCGCCCTGACGGAAATCATCGAGGGCAAGATCCGTCTGGTCCCCGGTGGTGCCACGGAGTCGCCTTGAGCGGCATCCCGCCCCGCGCCCGGTAGAACGGGGCGTGACATCCCATGAGTGCGGAAATTTCCAACAACCGGAAGGCCCGCCGCGATTTCAACATCTCGGAGACCTACGAGGCCGGGATTGAATTGAAGGGCACCGAAGTCAAATCGATCCGGGCGGGAAAGGTGAACATTTCCGACGCCTTCGCACGGGTCGAGCGCGGTCAGTTGTTTCTTTACGGCTGCGACATCCAGCCGTGGGAAACCGCGGGGAAGTTCTTCCAGCACGAGCCGAAGCGCCCGCGGCGGTTGCTGGTCCACAAGAAGGAGATCCTGAAGCTGGACCAGGCGACGTCCGTCAAGGGGGCGTCGCTGCCTTGCCTGCGGATGTATTGGAAGAACGGCTGCGTGAAGATCGAGCTCGGCGTCGGCAAGGGCAAGACGCACTCCGACCAGCGGCACAGCCTGAAGGAAAGAGTCGAGCTGCGGGAAGCCCAGCGCGAGGTGGCGCGGTTCAACCGGCAGTAGGCGGGTGCGGGCCGGAGGCCACCGGGTGCGCGGAGGCTCTGCCCCGCAGAAGCACGGGGACGGCCGCTGGGGATCATTCCGCGGTGAACGGGCAGACTGCTTGAGGGGATCGCACTGCGGGCCAGAGGCCGCGCACCCGGTGGGCTCCGCCCTTTGGCACTTGGCACTTTTTCCTTGGAACTTCAAGCTCCCCCCATGCGCCGCCTCCGCAACGACCTCCCCTACAGCTTCCGCCCGCCGCAGCCGGCCGGCTGGTTCCGGCCGCTGGGGCTGTGGGCGAACCGCTCGATCTTCATGGAACGGAAGTTCCGCGTCGCGCGGCTGGAGATCCAGGGCTTCGAGCAGGTGAAGGCACTTTCCCAAGCGGGACACGCCGTGCTGCTGGCCCCCAACCACGCGGACCACGCCGACCCCCACGTGATGATCGACGCGATTTCCCGCCACGGGATGCGTTCGCATTTCATGGCCGCACGCGAGGTCTTCGAGATCAGCAAGGGCGGCGCTTGGGCGCTCCAGAAGATGGGCGTGTTTTCGGTCGACCGCGACGGCCCCGACCTTTCCGCGATCAAGACCGCGATCACCCTCCTGGAGAAATCGAGCGACCCGCTGGTGATCTACCCGGAAGGCGAGATTTACCATCATCACGAGCGCCTCGACCCGCTGCACGAGGGCGTCGCGTCGATCCTGCTCAAGGCGGCAACCCGCCTGAACACTGAAAAGCAGGCCTATCTGGTGCCGGTCGGCATCCGCTTCCGTCACGATCCCGCGGTGGAGACGACTTTTTGCGCCCGGCTGGCGCGCCTGGAGGATCGAATCGGCTGGACCCCGCGGCCGGCGATGCTCCTCGACGAGCGGATATTGCGGCTCGGTGCGGGGCTGCTCGGCTTGAAGGAAATGGAACACCTCGGCGAATCCGGCCGCGGCCCGCTGCAGGACCGGCTCACCACCTTGTGCGAAAGCCTGCTTGCTGCCGCGGAAGCCCACCAGGGCCGGGATGCGAAAGCACTGACGGCCCCGGAGCGCGTCCGGGCCCAGCGCTACCGGATCCGCCGGCGCTTGCTCGATCTTGAGAATCCGCCGGCGACCGCCGAGAAAACCGCGCTGCTCGATGATCTCGATCGCGTCTTCACCGCGCTCCAAGCGCATAGCTACATCGGCGACTACCTGCTTGCCGAGGCGACTCTCGACCGCCGCGCCGAGACCCTCATGAAGCTGGAGGAGGACCTCCTCGGCTTCCCAACCTACCCGGCACCGCGGGTGGCCCGGGTCGCGGCGGGGGAGCCGATTCCGGTGAGCCGGATGCTCGCCGTCGGAGAGCTCCCCGCGAAAGGCGGGGCGGGCCCGCTGACCGCCTTGTTGGAAAACCGCCTGATCGAACTGCTCGCCCTTCTTTGACCCATGGCTTCTGTCGTCGCGCTATTGTTGATCGTGGTCATCTCGCTGCTGCTGGTGCAGCTCGGTGCCAATGCCCTGAACCTGACCGGCATGTCGCGCTCGGCCTCGCAGTTCCAGGCGGCGTCGGCCTTCTTCGGGGTGGGCTTCACCACCCGGGAGGCCGAGATGGTGGTCGAGCATCCGGTGCGGCGGCGGATCATCCTGCAACTGATCATCGCCGGGAATATCGGCATCACTTCGGCGCTGGCGGCACTGGTGGTGACGCTGATGCAGTCCAACCAGGCCGACAGCCATTTTTGGCTGATGATTCCGCTGTTGATCGCCGGGATCGTGGGGTTCGGCCTGCTGATGAACGTCGGCTGGATCAAGCGCCCGCTCGACGCCCTGATGCGGCGTCTGCTGACCCGGGTCGGGGTGATCCGGGCGCTCGATTACGAGGTGCTGCTGCACGTTCAGGACGGCTTTTCGGTGTCGGAGGTCGAGCTGGTGGAAGGTCATCCTTTCGTAGGCCAGGCACTCGGGGCGACCAGGCCCTCCGACCGGGGGATCGTGATCTTGGGAATCCACCGCAAGGACGGGACTTTCGCCGGAGTCCCCGGCAAGCACGCCATCCTCCACGCCGGGGACGTCGCCATGATCTATGGCTCCGATGCCGCGGTGAAGCGGATGAGCGAGGGCTACGGGGCGGAATCCGAGTGATTCCGTGCTTGCAAACCCCGCCGTTTCCGCTTTCTTCTGCGGTCCCGATCAAGGGCAGACCGGTCAAGTTGGCGGGACTGAAAAGACTACGAAAATGAGCGAAAGCACCAATATCAACCTCGCGGACTTCAAGATCCACGACACCGACACCGGCAGCGCCGATTACCAGGTCGCCCTGATGACCCAGCGGATCGTCCACCTGACGGCCCACCTCCAGCTCCACAAGAAGGACACCTCGTCCCGTCGCGGACTGCTCAAACTGGTCGCCCAGCGCCGCAAGCTGCTCGACTACGTGCGAGCCAACTCGGAAGAGCGCTACCAGAAACTCCTGGCAGGCCTCAGCCTCCGCAAGTAAGCCCCTTTCTCCCCGACGGCCACGGTTCATCCCGTGGCCGTCGTGCTTGAAACGGCGGGCACCGGGAAACGTTTTCCCGTCCGCCGCCGGAACCCCATTTTTGAGTCAGGGGACGATCCGGAACCTAACACCGCCTCCGGCATGTCGCCGGTGGCACCCACACTGAAAGATAGAAAAGATGAACATCCACAAAGTCACGGGCCAGGTCGGCTCGAACCCCATTACCTTCGAAACGGGTAAAATCGCCAAGCTCGCCGATGGTGCCGTCATGGTGACCTCCGGCGAAACCGTGGTCCTCGTGACCGCCGTGTCCGCCACGAAAGTGAAATCCGGCCAGACCTGGTTCCCGCTTTCCGTCGAGTACAAGGAAAAAGCCTCCGCCGCCGGCCAGTTTCCGGGCGGCTACTTCAAGCGCGAAGGACGCCCGACCGAAAAGGAAATCCTGACCTGCCGCATGACCGACCGTCCGCTGCGCCCGCTGTTCCCGAAGGGCTACCTTTACGAAACCCAGATCATCGCGCTGCTCCTCGCCGCCGACCAGGTCAACGACTCCGACATCCTCGCGATGAACGGCGCCTCCGCCGCCCTTGCCATCTCCGACATCCCCTTCGCCGGCCCGATCGGTGCTGTGCGCGTCGGCCGCGTCGACGGTGAATTCGTCATCAACCCGGTGTTCGAAGACCGCGAGAACAGCGACCTCGACCTGATCTACGTCGGCAACAAGACCGACGTCATCATGATCGAAGGCGCTGCCAACGAACTGCCCGAAGAAGACTTCATCAAGGCCCTCCACTTCGCCCAGGGCGCGGTGACGACGCTGGTCGAAGCCCAGGAAGAACTGGTCCGCCTGGCCGGCAAGCCGAAGCGCGACTACGCGGTGACCGTAGCCAAGGAAGAGCTCCTTGAAATCGGCTACGAGATCGCCGGCAGCCGCATCGAGGATGCCATCTACGCCCCGTCCAAGGTCGAGCGTGGCAAGAAGGTCGGCGCCCTCCGCGACGAAGTGGAAACCGCGATCAAGGCCCGCTACCCGGAGTCCACCGACTTCGACGTCGAGCAGGTGTTCGAATACATCCAGAAGAAGGCTTTCCGCATTTCCATCATGGAAAAGGGCGTGCGTGCCGACGGCCGCCAGATCGGCGACCTCCGTCCGCTGTTCGCCGAAGCCAACTCGCTGCCCCGCGTCCACGGCTCCGCCATCTTCGCCCGCGGTGAAACGCAGGCGATGGGCATCTGCACCCTGGCTCCGGCCGACGAGAAGCAGTTCTTCGACAACTACGCCGGTGGCGAGGACAGCAAGCGCTTCATCCTCCACTACAACTTCCCTCCGTTCTCGGTGGGCGAGTGCGGCCGCATGGGTGGCATCAACCGTCGCGAAATCGGCCACGGCGCACTCGCCGAACGCTCGATCGCCCCGGTCATCCCGGACGTCGAGGATTTCCCGTATGCCATGCGCGTCTCGTCGGAAGTCATGGAGTCGAACGGCTCGACCTCGATGGCCACGGTCTGCGCCGGCACCATGTCGCTCCTCTGCGCCGGTGTCCCGCTCAAGGCTCCGGTCGGCGGCATCTCCGTCGGTCTGGTGACCGAGTGGAACGACGACGGCTCGATGAAGTCGCACAAGGCGCTGCTCGACATCATCGGCTCCGAAGACTTCTACGGTGACATGGACTTCAAGCTCTGCGGCACCGACGCCGGCGTCACCGGTTACCAGCTCGACCTGAAGCTGGCCGGTCTGCCGATGGCGATCCTCGAGGAAGCCATCCACATGGCCAAGGCCGCCCGCACCACGATCATCGCCAAGATGACCGAGGCCGTGTCCGGTCCGCAGGAGCTCAGCGCTCACGCGCCGCGCATCGTGTCCGTCAAGATCCCTGCCGACCGCATCGGCGAACTCATCGGGCCTGGTGGCAAGAACATCAAGGGCATCCAGGCGGAGTCCGGCGCCGACATCAACATCGAGGACGACGGCACCGTCCACATCTACGCTTCCAAGCAGGAAGGCCTGGAGCGTGCGAAGGCGCTGATCGACCGGATGTTCCAGGAGATCGAAGTCGGCAAGGTGTACACCGGCAAGGTGGTCAGCATCACCAACTTCGGTGCCTTCATGGAAGTGCTCCCCGGCAAGGACGGCCTGATCCACGTTTCCGAGCTGGCCGAAGGCCGCACCGAGAACGTCGAGGACATCGTCAAGAAGGGCGACATCATCACCGCCAAGTGCATGGGCGTGGATGAAAAGGGCCGCGTCAAGATGAGCCGCCGCGCGGTGCTTCGCGACGAGAAGGCCAAGGCCGCCGAGGCCGAGCCCGCCCAAGGCTGATCCGATCCGAATTCATTCCAAGGCCCGGTCTTCCGCAAGGGAGGCCGGGCTTTTTGTTGGAGTGTCGCGTTGAGGGGAGTGTCGCCTTGAAGGCGACATGACGCGGACGGGCGACATCCTGTCGCCCGTCCATTGCGGTCGCGCGGCTGAAAGCCGCCCGTCCATCTCCATGTCGCCTTCAAGGCGACACTCCGTCTATACCAAGTGCGCGCCGAGCGATGGCCGCGAGGCGAAGATCTGCGGGGTGATGCCGGTGGCTTCGTGATACTTGCCCGAAAGCGTGGCGGCGATCTCGCGGGCCTTGCTGGATTCGCAGAGCGTGACGGTGGAGCCGCCGAAACCGCCACCGGTCATGCGGGCGCCGATCACCCCGCCGCTGCGGCCGATGGCGCGGGCGATCTCGACCATCAGGTCGAGCTCCACGCAGGAGACCTCGAAGTCATCGCGCAGGGAGTCGTGGCTGGCGGCCATGAGCGGGCCGAGCGCTTCGAAGTCGTTCTTCGCGAGGGCTTCCGCGGCGGCGATGGTGCGGGCGATCTCGCCGACGACGTGGCGCGAGCGGCGGTTGACGGGATCGCCTAGGGCGTCCCAATGCGCTTCGACATCGGCGAGGGTGGCGTCGCGCCAGGAGGTCTTGCCGATCACCGCGAGGCCGTCCTCGGTGTTCTTGCGGCGCGCCGCGTAGCCGCCGTCGGACAGCTCGTGGTGCACCATGGTGTTGGCGATCAGCACCGTGAGGTCGGGATTTTCAAAGGGCACCAGCTCCGGTTCGCCGGTCTTGCAGTCGATCAGGATCAGGCGGTTCGGCTTGCCGAAGGCGGAGGCGAACTGGTCCATGATGCCGCAGGGCACGCCGGCGAAATCGTGCTCCGCCTTCTGGCAGAGCAGCGCCTTTTCCTTGGTGTCGAGGACGGTGTCGACCAGTCCTTCGAGCAAGGTGGCGACGCAGCATTCGAGCGCGGCCGACGAGGAAAGTCCGGCCCCGCCGGGAACGGAGGAGAGGATGTAGGCGTCGAAGCCCGGCAGGTGATGACCGCGCTGCTGGAAGCCCTGGAACACGCCGCGCAGGTAGTTGGCCCACTTCGGCGAGGAGATTTCCTGCGGGATGTTCAGGGGGAGGATCGCCGGTTCGCCGCCGAGGGCGGTGGCGACGCGTGCCTCGTTGCTGCCGTTGAGCGCGGCGGCCATCACGATGTAGCGGTCGATCGCGAAGGGCATCACGAAGCCGTCGCAGTAGTCGATGTGCTCGCCGATCAGGTTGACGCGGCCGGGCGCGGCGGCGGTCACGGTGGCGTCGATGCCGAAGTGTTCCCGGAGGCCGGCGGCGGCGTCGGTGGCGAGATCGGCGAGGGATGGGGCGAGGTCGAGGGGCATGGGATTACTTGGCGGAAGGGTGTTGGAATCCCCGCGACAGGCAAAGGGGAAAACTTGTCCTCGTTTGCCGCAGGTTCGGGGGGCGCAGAAAGAAAAGGCCCCGCCCGGATTCGGGAGGGGCCTTCGGAGGAACCGGAGGATCGGCGAAGGCTACCAGAAGACAACGTAGAGCCCCAGCGTGATCAGGATCAGGATGCCACCGACCAGCTTGGCGCCCTTCGATTCGTCGAGGTCCATGGTGGTGTTGACCTTGAACTCGAAGCGCTCCGGCAGCGGTTTGACCAGGGCGATGATCCACATGAGGATCAGCACCGAGAAGAAACAGACGCCCATCGCGTCGAGGAAGGCCAGCGAGGTGTATTCGTCGAGCGCCCAGTAGAGGATCGGGTTGATCACCAGCCCGGCCACGCCGCACAGCCATCCGCCGCGGCGGTTCAGCATGCCGAAGACGAACACGGCGAGGATGCCCGGCGAGGCGTAGCCCTGGAACTGCTGGATGTATTTGAAGATGGAGCCGAACTTGTCGAGGTTCGGTGCCAGCAGGCAGCCGATCACCGCGAACACGCCCACCGAAACGCGGCCGGCGAAGACCAGGCCTTTCTGGGTCGACTGCGGGCTGATGTAGCGCTGGTAGATGTCCATCGTGAAGATGGTCGACGCGGCGTTGAGCACGGCGGCCAGCGAGCTGACGATGGCACCCATCAGGGCGGCGATGATGAAGCCGCGGATGCCGGTGCCCTCGGGCAGCAGGTTGCGCATCAGCAGGGTGAGCGCGGCGTCATACTTGTAACCCTGGATCGGGTGCAGCTTGAGGTTCTTATCGGCCAGGGCCGCCTTCTCAAGCGCCGCGGGGATCAGGGCGAAGCTTTGTTCCTCGGTGATCGCGGCGGGGTTGATGCCCTCGATGCTGATTCCTTTCGCCGCGAGAACCGCGAGGTTATGGGCGTCGATCGCGGCGGCCTTCTCCTTGTTGAAGCGGGCCCACTGGATGCCTGAGATGAACGCGTGACCGGACTCCGGCTTGCCGAGGTTTTCCTCCAAAGCGGTCCACTCCGCGGCGTTCTTGCGCTGGTCGATCTCCTTGAGCTCGCCGCTGTAGAGGTTGAAGGCGATGATGCCGGGGATCACCACGATGAAGGGGATGAGCAGCTTCATGCCCGCCGCGAACACGATGCCCTTCTGGCCCTGGCGCAGCGACTTGGAACCGAGGGTCCGCTGGGTGATGTACTGGTTGAGGCCCCAGTAGTAGAAATTTGGGATCCACAGGCCGAGGAAGATGGCGGAAATCGGGATGTTCTTGTCCCACTGAGGAAGCGCCATGTGCATTTTCTCGTGGTTCAGCGCCATGAGCTTTTCGATCGCTCCGGCGTCGTCCGCGACCGGACGGGGATTGACGCCGCCGGGCATGAGGTCGGCGACGGCGGTGGAGCCGAGCTTGTCCATGGCATACCAGGTGATGATCGCGGCACCGATCATCAGGGCGATGCCCTGGATCAGGTCGGCCCAGGCCGAGGCGTTGAGGCCGCCCGCGGCAATGTAAACCGCGGCCATCATGCCGATGGTCCAACACCAGCCGGCCAGCCCGAGATCCAGGAAGCTATGGCCCGCGAACAGTTCGCTCATCGTGAGCGCCCCGAGGTAGATCACGCCGGTGAGCGAAACGAAAACCAGCAGGATCATCGTCATGAAGGCCATGATCGCGCGGGTGGCGTCGCCGTAGCGTTGCTGGAAGAACTGGGGCATCGTGAAGATGCCGGTGCGCAGGAAATACGGCAGGAAGAAGAAGGCGACGACGGTGAGCGTCACCGCGGCCATCCATTCATAGCTGGCGATTGCCAGGCCGAGGTAGTCTGCTGCCTGGCCCGACATGCCGACGAGCTGCTCGGAGGAAATGTTCGCCGCGATGAGCGAAACCCCGATCAGCCACCACATCAGTCCGCGGCCGGCGAGGAAGTAGGACTCGGAGTCCTTCCCTTCGCCTTTCGATTTGTAGAGGCCCAGTCCGATGACCGCGGCGATGAAGCCGATGAAGACGACGATGTCGATGGTGGAGAAACTCATGGGTCAGGCTTTGGATTTGCTTGGGAAGAAACTATTTCAGGGATGGTAGCCGGCTCTAGCAAGACGCGAGTGTGTGTTCCCGGTGTCCGGGGGCGCGCGCAGGGCAGCTCGGATATCCGCCGCTCACTCGGCGGAGAACTTGTGGACCATCACGTGGGTGTAGGTCTCGCCCGGCTTGAGCACGGCGCTCGGGAACGACGGCTGGTTCGGCGCGTCGGGGAAGTTCTCGGTTTCGAGGCAGAGGGCGGTGCGGTGGGCGTATTTGACGCCGCCCTTGCCGGCCACCTTGCCATCGAGGAAATTGCCGCCGTAGAACTGGATGGCCGGCTTGTCGGTGGAGATCTCCAGCACGCGGCCGCTCTTGGGGTCCTTGAGGCGGGCGGCGAGGCGGACGCCGGTTTTCGGGGTGAGCACCCAGGCGTGGTCGTAGCCGCCGCCGAACTTGAGGGCTTCGAAGTCCGCGCCGACGCGGTCGCCGATCGCGGTCGGCTTGGTGAAATCCATCGGGGTGCCGGCGACCGGGGCGAGCTCGCCGGTCGGGATCAGGCCGACGTTGGTCGGCAGGAATTTGTCGGCATCCAGCATCAGGACGTGATCGTTGATCGAGGTGGCCGGATCGCCGCTGAGGTTCCAGTAGCTGTGGTGGACGATGTTGAGAACGGTCGGGGCGTCGGTGGTGGCGCTCGCCTCCCACTTCAGTTCGTTGGCATCGGTCAGGGTGTAGGTCACCTTGGTGGTGAGGGTGCCGGGATAGCCTTCCTCGCCGTCCTTGGAGACGTAGGTGAAGGTCACCGAGTTGCTCGCCTCGTTGGCCTCGCCGGTCCACATGACCTTGTTGAAGCCGACCTTGCCGCCGTGGAGGTGGCAGGGGATGCCGCCGGGTTCGTTGTTGGCGGCGAGGATGTATTCCTTGCCGTCGAGGGTGAACTTGCCGTCCTTGATGCGGTTGCCGAAGCGGCCGACGGTCGCGCCGAAGTAGGGGTTGCCGTCGGAAAGATAGCCGTCCGGGCTGTCGAAGCCGTGGGTCACGTCGGCCAGTTCGCCGGCTTTGTCCGGGACTTCCATGGAAACCAGCGTCGCGCCCAAGTCGGTGAGCTTGGCCCGCAGGCCGTTCGAGTTGGTCAAGGTGAAGAGCTTGGCCTCGCGGCCGTCGGGGAGTTTGCCGAAGGTATCCACGGGAATCTTGGAGTTGGAGGCGGAAGCTGCGCCGGGCTTGCCGCAGCTGGCAAGGCAAGCGGCTGCCATTAAGGTAACGAGAGGGATGGTTTTCATGGGTTTCTCAAACGATGTTGAAGTTTGAAACCGAGGGGTCGGCGCTGTAAATCCCCAATCCCGTCTTCGCTCCGGGTTTCCCCGATCCGTCTCACGGCGCGACGGGGGAGGGCAAGATTTCCTTGTTTCGATCCGTTGGAGGAAGACATACAACCTGCCATGACTTTATCGATCAACACCGCGGCGGATGCCGCCACCTGGCTGGCCGGCGTGCTGGCGGATTTTTCCTGCCAAACCGGCACCCTGCATCGCGCCGACGGGGAGTTTCTCGACCTCGTCGCCCACATCGGGATTCCGGAAATGCTGATCCCGAAGATCTCGCGGATACCTTTTGGCAAGGGCATCGCCGGAGCTGCCGCCGAGCGCCGGGAGCCGGTGGAGCTGTGCAATCTCCAGCAGGACCTCGGCGGCGTGGCCCGGCCGGACGCGCGGCAGACCCAGGTCTCCGGCTCGCTGGCGGTGCCGGTTTTCTCGCCGGACGGAGCGAAGGTGCTGGGCACGCTGGGCATCGGGATGATGGCGCCGCATGATTTCACCGACGACGAGAAGGCGCGGCTGGCGGGTGTTGCGGCGGAGGTCGGCCGGCATTGGGCGGCAAATTGAGTCACTCGCCGCCCCGGTCATTGACCCGCGGGCCAATGGATCGTTAGATGGTGCCCATGACACCCGTCGAGGCAGCGAAGAAGATACTCGACACGATGCTCGGGCACCTCGGCTTCCACCCGGAAATCGAGATCCACGACAGCGAGGAAGAGCCGTGCCTGCAGATTCTGACCACGCGCAGCGAGTTGCTGATCGGCAAGGACGGCGAGCGGCTCGATGACCTGCAGTATCTGGTCAACCGCGTGCTGCGGAAGCATTTCCCGAAAGCGCCGCGCGTCCGGATCGACTGCGAGCACTACCGCGCCATCCAGGAGGACAAGCTGTCGGCCGAGGTCCGCGCTGCGGCCGATGGCGTGAAAGCGACCGGCAAGCCCTTCAAAATGCGTCCGCTCAATGCCTACTACCGCCGGCTGGTCCACAATGCCTTGCTCGATGATCCGGAAGTGGAAAGCGTCTCGCCCGGCGGCGACGACCGTCTGAAGAGGATCCTGATCCGCACCCGCGGATCGTCCGCCTCCGCCGACAGCCCGAGCGCCACCGCCGAATGAAAAAATTCCTTTTCGACTGTGGCACGCACGATCCGCTGGCGTCCTCGGGGCTGCTGGTGCTGCGGCTGGGTGCCGGCTTGATGATGATGTTCGGCCACGGCATTCCGAAGTGGCAGAAATACTCCGAGATCGTCGTGGATTGGAACACCGTGCCGGCGCTCTGGCCGCTGTCCTACATGACGGCACCGATGAGCCTGATGGCGGCGATTGCCGCGGAGGTGTTCGCTTCCGCATTGATCGCGCTGGGGCTGATGACTCGGCTCGCGGCCTTCGTGCTCGGCTTCGCGATGTGCGTCGCCGCCTTTCAGTTCCACGGGGCGAGCGACTGGTTCCTACCGGCCCCGGGCGCGAAAGAGCCGGCGGTGATTTACCTGCTGTTCTGCTTTGTGCTTATCATCACCGGGGCGGGGCAGTGGTCGCTCGATGCCGGATTCACCCACGACAAGCGTCGCCGCCGCCGCTGAGCCATGGAAACGCACCGCCTGGTCCTGCCGGAAGACCTGAACCACTTCGGGGCGCTGTTCGGCGGGCGCTTGCTGGCGTGGGTCGATGAAGCGTGCTGGATCGCGGCCTCGCTGGACTTCCCGCACTGCCAGTTCGTAACCATCGGCATGGACAAGGTCGAGTTCCGCCACTCGGTGCGGCAGGGGACCATCCTCAACATCCGCTGCGAGCGGGAGAGGGAAGGCCGGACCTCGGTGAGCTACCGGGTGGAAGTCTTCGACCGCCGGAATCCGGAAGCTCCGGCGATTTTCTCGACGGCGATCACGTATGTCAGTGTCGATGACACCGGGCGCAAACGGCCGATCCGGTAGGTGGAATTCCGGGCGTATCGTCCCCACTTTTCTTTGGGATGAACTGCCCGCATTGCGATCGTCTTCTCTACAGCCGCCAGCATCCGCGTTGCGGTTATTGCGGGGAGCCGCTGCCGGAGGAAATGCGGCTGGAACCTCACGAGATCGACGAGATCAAGGCGGAGATCCGCGAGATCGATGCCCGGCGGGCGAAGTCAAAGGATAAGGAAGAAGAGGAGCGCGAGGCCGCGCGGCGTCGGAATGACGGAGGGGTCGGTGGCTGCGGGCTCCGGACGGGATTCGACCCGGGATTCGGCAGAGCCCGTGCTTGCCGCCCGGGCATCCGCCTGCCATCACGGCTCGCCGATGATCGAAACGATCGACCTGATCCTTCCCCTCGAAGCCTCTGAGGACGAGGCCGCGTGGAAAGATGCCGCGGCGAAGAAGCTCGGTCTCGCCCCGTCCCGGGTGAGCGGGGTGAGGCTGCTAAAGCACTCGCTCGATGCCCGCCAGCGGGCGGTCAAGGTCCAGCTCCGGCTTGAGGTCGCGGTGGACGAGCCGTTGCCGGCGGAGGTGAAGCCGGTCTGGTCCGCGCCGGTCCTGCCGCGCGATGCGAAGACGGTGGTGATCGTCGGTTGCGGCCCGGCCGGGATGTTCGCGGCGCTTCGTTGCCTCGAACGCGGGCTCAAGCCGATCGTGCTGGAGCGCGGCAAGGATGCCTCCGCGCGCCGTTTCGACCTCGCACCGATCCTGCGCCAAGGAACGGTGATCGAGGATTCCAACTACTGCTTCGGCGAAGGCGGCGCGGGAACTTTCTCCGACGGCAAGCTTTACACCCGCGCCACCAAGCGCGGTCCGGTCGCGCGGGTCTACGAGATCCTGGTCGCCCACGGCGCGCCGACGGCCATTCTAACAGACGCGCATCCGCACATCGGCTCGAACCTGCTGCCGAACGTGGTGAAGGCGATGCGCGCTTCGATCCTCGAAGGCGGCGGCGAGGTGCGCTTCCAGACCAAAGTGGTGGATTTCATCGTGACCGGCGACCGGCTGCGCGGCGTGGTCACCGCGGCGGGCGAGGAGATCACCGGCGACGCCGTGATCCTCGCGACCGGCCACAGCGCGCGGGACATCTACCGCTTGCTGGCGGCGAAGGGCATTTTGTTAGAGCGGAAGCCCTTCGCGGTCGGCGTGCGGATCGAGCATCCCCAGCCGTTCATCGACGCCGAGCAGTATCACCTCCGCAAGGACGAGCCGCGGCCCGACCTGCTGCCGGCGGCGCGCTATGCGGTGGCGACGAAGATCGACGACCGCGGCGTGCATTCGTTCTGCATGTGCCCCGGCGGCTTCATCGTGCCGGCCTCGACCGAGAACGACGAGGTGGTGGTCAACGGCATGAGCCTGGCGCGCCGCGATTCGCCCTTCGCGAACTCGGGGCTGGTGGTGACGGTCGAGCCGGAGGACACGGATTCCTTTGCCAAGGAGCACGGCGTGCTGTCGGGCATCGCCTATCAGAAGGCGCTGGAGGTCGCCGCGAAGCAGGCCGGCGGCGGCGGGCAGGTCGCGCCGGGGCAGCGGGTGGCGGACTTCCTGGTGGGGAAGCTTTCCGCCGATCTGCCGAAGACGAGCTACTTTCCCGGCGGCAAGTCCGCGCCGCTGCATGAGATTTTGCCGCCGGGGATCGTGCGGCGGATGCAGACCGGCTTGCGATTGTTCGACCGGAAGATCCGCGGTTATGCGGGCCGGGAGGCGCTGCTGTTAGGGTTCGAGACGCGCACCAGTTCGCCAGTGCGGATCCCGCGGCGGGACGACACGCTGGAGCATCCGGAAATGAAGGGGCTTTATCCGTGCGGGGAGGGTGCGGGGTTTGCCGGGGGAATCGTCAGCGCGGCCTTGGACGGGATGCGGGTGGCGGAGGCGTTGTAGGATTTAGCGTAACGTTGCACGTTGCGATCTGGGGGCGGGTCGCTCACCGGAGAGCTTCGTGGCACGGTGAACGGACGGCCGCGAGAAGCACGCAACTTGCAAAGTTGCGCTACTTCGTGCCGGTGATGTAGCGTAACGTTGCACGTTGCGATAGGGGTGCGGACCGCTTCACCGGAGAGCTTCGTGGCCGGGTGAACGGACGGCCGCGAGAAGCACGCAACTTGCAAAGTCGCGCTACTTCGGGAACCGCGTCCGCGGTTCCCAGTCTAACAGCTCCCTGGCTTTCCTGATATCTGCCAAGGTCGCAGGCACGTCGGCCGGATGTTCGGGGCCGTAATCCACCTTTGCCTTCAGACCGGTCCACTGCTCCGCGGCGCGCAGCATGTCGTTGACCGAGTGGTTCGTCCCGGTGCCGATGTTGAAGGCTTCGAAACCCGAGCCGTGGAAGTTGATGGCGGCTTCGATGGATCGGGCCACATCGGAGACGTGGGTGAGGTCGCGCCGCTGGCTGCCGTCGCCGTGGATGGTGATGGTTTCCCCGGCGAGGATCTTCCGCCGGAAGGATTCCAGCGCGAGGTCCGGCCGCTGACCCTCGCCCCAGACGGCGAAAAGTCGCAGCGCGATAAAGTCGATGCCGTGGAGTCGCGCGTAAAGCCGGCCCCATTGCTCGCCTTGTTGCTTGGTCAGCGCGTAGGGACTGCAAGGAGACAGCGGGTCGTCCTCGGCGCTCGGCTTGCCATCGGTCGGCCCGTAAACGCTCGATGACGAGGCGAAGATGAAACGCGGGGTGCCGTGTTGCCGCGCGTGCTCTAACAGGCGGAGGGTGCCGCCGAGGTTGGTCTCGAGGTAATCGAGCGGGCGCTCGATGGACGGACGGACGCCGCCGAGCGCGGCGAGGTGGACGATGGCGTCGAAGCGCATCGAGGGGAACTCTCCGTCGCGGAGATCGCAGGTGATTTCATCGACGCCCGCCGGATGCGGTGTGGCCGGCGGCCGGAGGTCCAGCGCGGTCACATGGTGCGTGGCGGAAAGCTGCCGGACGACATGACAGCCGATAAAGCCGGACGCGCCGGTGACGAGGACGGTGGGTTTGTTAGACGGCATCCGGCAGGAAGAGTTGGAGGTAGTCGTTCGTCATCCGTTCCAGCGTGAAGTGACGGCGGATGTGCTCGCGGGCGGCATCGCTCATCGCGTCGCGTTGCCCTGCATCGGTGGTGATGGCGACCATGGCCTTGGCGAGGGCGGGGATGTCCCGGGCGGGGACGAGGAGGCCGTTGAGGCCGTCGATCACCTGCTCGGAAGCACCGCCGACATCGGTGGCGATGACCGGCAGGCCGGAGGCGAGGGCTTCGAGCGAGGCGTTCGGACAGCCGGCGGGATCGGAGATCATGACAAAGACATCGCAGCCCGCATGGAAGCTGCCGATGTCGTGCGTCTCGCCGACCCATTCGACGGGCAGGCCTTCCGCGAGCTTCAGTAATTCCGCGGCGCATTCTTCCGCGCCGGTCTCGACGCCGCCGGCGATGCGGAGGACGCTGTCGGGCAAGTCCGGCAGGGCAAGGCGGAAGGCTTCGATCAACTCGTCGAGCCGCTTCTGCGGGCTGATCCGGGCCGCGGTGCCGAAGATGAACGCGCCGCTGACCGAGGGACGGCGGCGCGGGGAGTCGGGGAGCAGGACGCCGTTGGGGATCACCTTCACCGGCGCGCCGATCGCTTCCGCCCGCTTGGCTTCGGCGTTGTATTTGACGACGAAGCTCGTCAACTGCCGGCCGTAGTCAGAGGGAATGCGGCAGGGGAGTCCCGGCGGCGGGTTCTCCATGCATTGCTCGAACGACGTGAACCACATCTCGCCGGGAGAAATGTCGTGTACCTTGGTGAAGGGCAGCGCGTCGCACAGGAGCAGCTTGTGGGCGGTGATTGCGTTCCAGAACACCACTCCCGCGGGCGGGTCGGCGGCCATTTCGGCAAGGATCAGGTCGACGCTTTCCCGGGGCTCGATCAGGCCGGAGGGCGGTGGCACGAAGACCTCGATGCCGCGCTCTAACAAGTCGGTCCGGCCCGCGGTCGGGTGCTCGGGGTATTCCTGGAGCAAGGCGATTCGGATCCGGTGGCCGCGGTCGTGGAAGGACTTGGCGAGGCGGCGGAGGGAGGATTGCGCACCGCCCATCGAGAGGTTGTTGGTGACGAACCAGAGGGTTGCGGGCTTGGTCGCGGGTTGGCAGGCGACCTGGCGGGCGAAGCGTGCGACCCGATCCGCCATCCGATTGGTAGTGAAGTCGCGCCAGACGAGGCGATGGGCGGAGGGCGGGGGCGAGAGCAGGGCGTCGGCGATGGCCTTGGCGAAAGCCGTTAAGGAGGGGGGACACTCCTGTCCCCACCCGGGCAGGCTCACGACAGGGGTGTCGTGGCTCCTTGAGGGGATGAGGGTCACCGCCGGATTCCGCCACGCGAGTTCACGGGTGCCGCCGTTGTCGAAGGCGATCACCGGACGTCCCGATGAAAGCGCTTCGAGATGGGCGAGGCTGAGTCCTTCGTGATCGCTGCACGAAACCAGCGCGTGAGCGTTCGCCAGCACCTCGCGCACCGGCCGCCGCCCTTCGGTCCAGTGGATCGCGATGCCATGCATTTCCGCCTCCCGGTCCACCGCGGCCCGGCTCGACAGCGCATCTTCCAAATCCACCGCAGTCTCTCCGGCGATGACCAGCTTCACCGGCAGGTCGACACCGCGTGCCGCCAGTTCCTTGCAAGTCGCCGCGACAATGGCCGGCAGCCGTTCCATGCGTTTCTGCGGCCGGGGATTCGCGACGCAGGCCAGGGTGAAGCCCTCGTTCACCGGGGGCAGCGGTGTTTCGGGAAACTCATTCGGCCGGATGCCGTTCCAGACCGTGCGGACCGCCGCGTGGGGCATGCGTTCCCGCAACTCCGCTTCCGCGGCTTGCGAGCACGCGATCATGAGCGCCATCTCGTCGGGTCGCAGCGTTTCCCAATCCCGCGGCCAGCCTTCGCGGCTATTGTGAAGGGTTGCCATCAGCGGGATGCCGGTTTTGGCCAGCGTGCGGGTTTCCTGCGCATCGATGAGGTGGACATGCAGCACGTCCGCCCCGTGCGCGACGGCGAGCTTGGCAAGAACTCCAGCCCGCTCGCTGCGGCGAAGATGGGACAGGTCGAGCGTCCCGGCCGGGGCATCGAGCGCCCTGCGGTGGGGCTTTCCCAAGGTCACGAGCCGGGCCGCGATGCCGTGATGGGGCAGGGCCTTCGCGAGATCCCGGGCGATCGTCTCCGCCCCGCCATGCTGGAGGCTGGTGACGATCTGATAGACCGCGATGCGATCGTCGGTCGGGGCGAGATCAAGCGGCGACCAGTGGACGATGCGGGCGTTTTCCGGAAGCGGTCCGCCGTTCAAGCGGGCGGCGGCGGTGAGCGGGGACGCGTGCCATTCGCAGACCGGAGCGGGAAGATCGTGCGGGTAGTCGCCGCCGTGCTTCGCGTGGAAGTCACACCATGCACCGGACGCGGGGAGGCCGATGGCGACGAGCGGGCGGCCTTCTAACAGCGGCGGCGGGCGGAAGGACTCGGGGGCGCGGAACACGTGGCCGGCGCGGATGAGAAGGCAGGGCGCGCCGGCAGCGGGGGATGTGCTGATCGCGAGGCCGGTGGCTTCCAGGCTGCGGCGGGTGCGGGCGGCGAGCCAGGGGCGGCGGGGATCGGGGTCGAGGATGCGGGCGACGGGGAGCGGGGTGCTTCCGGGCTTGGTGGGGGAGGCTTGCGGCAAGATGCCGCAGCCACTTTTTGGGATTGATCGTGAATGCGACACCGCGGGTCAGTAGGCCGAGGGGAAGATCGGGGGGCGGCGGCGTTCTTCGCGGCGGTCGTCGTCGTCGTCGTCGTCGCGGGGGAAAGGTGGCGGGGTGCTCACGTATTCATCCCTTGTCGAGGCGAGTTCTTCGCCGCCATCGACCGCGACGACGCTGACCGATTCGGGGAAGCCTCCGGTGAACACGAACTGGCCTTCGACGCCGGGGCGGTAGAGCAGCTCTTGTTCGGCGGCGACGCCGGCCACGACGTAGCGGAGCCGGAGCAGCGTGCCTTCGGGCCAGTTGCCATCGATCCAGAAGCCGTCGGCCACCTTGCGGATCGGCGGCTGGCCCGGCGGCATGTGCGAGGGGTCGAGGAAGGCCCGGGCGGGCGGGGTGGCTTGCGACCTGCGGATCAAGTGGACCACCAAACCCGCGATCGCCACGGGGATGAGGAGGCACAGCATGCCGCCGAGGATATTGGAGGACGGTTTGCTAGTATTTAGTAAAACTTTATTTGACGGACAGGGAGATTTTTAAATTGTACTTTTTTGGGTATATGTACAATCGGACAGGTGCCTGCAAAAATACAC
>Ga0247843_1003776_pt1 | contig 23961 bp, 22 predicted proteins | sample LaCruzMarch2017__FD_192420 | JGI IMG/M metagenome (GOLD analysis project Ga0247843, IMG submission 192420) | Freshwater microbial communities from meromictic Lake La Cruz, Castile-La Mancha, Spain - LaCruzMarch2017_8m | ecosystem: Environmental > Aquatic > Freshwater > Lake | place: Spain...
TCCTGCACGCTGACATTGTGATCGCGATCGTAGGCGATCTGCGCTTGGGCCGTCCCCGCGACCGCCCCGACGGCCAGACACGCGCTCGCGGTGGTCACGATAATCCGATGTGCGGCCATAGTACCCCTCGATGTGCTTTGACGCCGGCGCGCGCGGGCGACCGATCACGGTGTTCAAGTCGTATCGCCTTAACCATTTAACACGTGCTTAACGGACCTCCTGCGGCGGCGACGCGACGGCAGCCAATTCCGCTCGCCAGCGAAACGATGATGTTCCATGGTGCGCCTGAGCCCCGGCAGAGGGCGGCCGGGAGGCGATACATGGCGGACGTGACGGCGGACGTGACCGCGCCCGGGACATCGGGCGCGAGTGCTGGCGCGGCCGGCGAGAAAATGAGTCTCGGCGCGGTCAGCTGGGCGCTCTACGAGTGGGGACGCAACCCCTACGTCGTCATCTGCACGATCTATGTCTTCGCCCCCTACCTCGCCGCGCAGGTGATCGGCGATCCCATCGAGGGGCAGGCGCAGATCGCAAGCCTCAACAAGTGGGCGGGCCTGGCGATCGCGGTGTTCGCACCTTTCGTCGGCGCCGCCGCCGACCGCGCGGGCCGCCGCAAGATTCCCCTCGGCGTCATCACCGGCTTCATGGCGCTGTGCATTGGCATGCTGTGGTTCGTGCAGCCGGGCGGCGGGATATTTCCCGAATGGATCTGGTTTCCGCTGCTGCTGATCGTGGGCATGTCGTTTCCGCTGACCGAGGCGCTGCACAACGCCATGCTGTCCGGCGCGACGAGCACGCGGCTTGTGCCGCATGTCTCGGGCCTCGGTCTTGCGATGGGCAACGCGGCGAGCGTGCTCATCCTTGTTTTCACGCTCGTGTTCCTGGCGTTCCCCGGCAATGTGGACTGGTCGTGGATTCCGCAGACGCCGGCGTTCGGACTCGATCCCGCACAGTTTGAACCACAGCGTTTTGTCGCCGTCATGTGCGCGGGGTGGCTCATCCTCTTCAGCTTGCCTATGCTGCTGTGGACAGCCGACACCGAGCGCGGCATGGGCTGGGTGCAGGCGGCGCGCGAAGGCGTCGGCGGCGTTATCGCTACGCTGCGCACGATCTCGAAAGACCGCCCCGACATCGTGCGCTTCCTGCTCGCGCGCATGCTCTACGCGGACGGAAAGACGGCCATCCTTATCTCCGGCGGCGTCTATGCGGCAGGCATGATGGGGTGGGGTTTCATCGAGATGGTGATCTACGGCATCTCGCTGTCGATCATCGCTGTGTTCGGCGGGTTTGTGGGCGCGTGGCTCGATGACAGGGTGGGCCCCAAGCGCGCCATCCAGATCGAGATCGCCTTGACCGCCCTTGCGCTTGTTTCGATGGCGTCGTTCCAGAAGGACACGATGTTCTGGTTCATCAAGCCGGATATGACGCCAGTGTGGTCGTTGCCCTATTTCAACACCATTCCTGAACTCGCCTACCTCGCAGTGGTGTCTGTGATCGCGATCTTCATCACGGCGGCCTATGCATCGAGCCGCACCTTCATGACGCGTCTGGCGCCAAAAGAAATGATCGGCGAACTGTTCGGGATCTATGCGCTCGCCGGCACAGCGACGGTGTGGATGGGGCCGTTGCTCGTCGACATGCTCACGCGCTGGGGACAGCGCAATGCCCCCGAATGGGCGCTGCAGCTTGGCTTCGGCTCCATCGTGGTGCTGCTGATCGGGGGCTTTGCGATCCTGTGGGGCGTCAAGAACAGGTCGCCCGAGCCGGTTTGAACGCGCGCGCAGGTCCGTCGCATCGACAGTCCGTCGCATCGCGCTTGGCGCGCGGCGTGGGCGCTTGATAGCATGTGGCCAACGGAGGGTCGCCGATGCGCATTCCACTTCTGCTGGCCACGATCGGGGCGCTCGCCGCCTGCGCCACCGCGCCGACGCCCGCGCCCCCCGCGACAGGCTACGACGCAGCGCTCGCTGAGCGGCTCGGCGCCGATGCGCGCGGGATGAGGATGTACGTGCTCGTCGTGCTGAAGACCGGGCCGAACACGACCGCCGCAGAAGACGAAAAGCAGCGCCTCTTTGAAGGCCACTTCGCCACTATCAGTCGCCTCGCGAACGAGGGAAAGCTCGCGGTCGCGGGGCCGTTCGGCGCAAATGACCGGCAATGGCGCGGACTGTACATCTTCAACGTCGCCACCGTCGCCGAGGCCGAAGAACTGACCCGCACCGATCCTGCAGTCGCCGCCGGCATCTTCGTCGTCGAAGCGACGCCCTGGTACGGCTCGGCGGCGGTGCTGGAGGTGAGCGATATCCACAAGCGGCTGCAAAAGCCGGACGGGCGATAGCGTTCCGGTCATTCGACCTTTCAAACACGCCGCGCTGCGCCCGCCGACACGCCGCGCTGCGCCCGCCGAAGCGTGGTCAGATCGCCCAGATCACATGAACGTGTGCGCCCGACGAAGGCGCCGTGGTCGCGGGCCGGGCCGCCCGACGCGCGCGCCACTAGAGAAGTTTCGGGCAACCTGCCATGCATGACTGCCCTGCCGGCGGGCTTTGCCGGTGAATGGAGCGTGGCCTGCAAGCCGCGGCGTTGCCTTGGAACTCGCGATCCTGATCTTTCTTGTGCTGCTCAACGGCGTGTTCGCCATGTCCGAGCTGGCGATCGTTTCGGCGAAAAAACCCCGACTGAAGGCCAACGCCGACAAGGGCGACAAGGGCGCCAAAGCCGCCCTCAAGCTGCTCGACGATCCCTCGCGCATGCTGTCGACGGTGCAGATCGGCATCACGCTGATCGGCATCATCGCCGGCGCATACGGCGCCACCGCACTCGCCGACGACCTCGCGCCGTTTATCGCCACGACCGCACCGCAGCTCACTGAATGGGCCGACGACATCGCGTTCGGCATCGTCATCGTGGCCACGACCTATCTGTCGCTCGTGCTGGGCGAACTGGTGCCTAAACGCATTGCGCTGTCTGCGCCGGAATCCATCGCCGGGTTCATGGCGCCGTTCATGGCCTTTCTCGCGACGGCGTCCGGACCGCTGGTGTGGTTGTTGAAAGCCTCGACAGACGGTTTGCTACGCATGCTCGGTCTGCATCGCACCAAACAATCCGACGTCACGGAGGAAGAGATTCACTCCCTCATCGAAGAGGGTCACAGCGCAGGCCTCATAGAACCGGAAGAGCGCAAGATGATCGCCGGCGTCATGCGTCTCGGCGACCGCACCGTGCGCGCGATCATGACGCCCCGTCCCGACATCGTCTGGCTCGATCCCGGACGCGGCATCGAACAAAATCTCGCAACCATCCGCGACAGCGGGCATTCGCGGTTTCCTGTCGCCGAAGGCAGCGTCGATCAGGTCATAGGCGTCGTTCAGACCAAGGAACTATTGACGCTGAAGGGTCAGGAGTTCGATCTGCGCAACGCCATGCACGCGCCCATCGTCGTGCCGGAAAGCCTGTCTGTTCTGCGTCTGCTCGATTCCATGCGCGGCAATCCGGTGCGCATGGTTTTCGTTTCCGACGAATACGGCGTGATCCAGGGGCTTGTGACCGCCGCGGACCTGCTCGAAGCGATCGCCGGCGACGGCGCGTTGTCTGCAGACGAAGCCAATCTGGAGCCGGTGCAGCGCGAAGACGGCTCGTGGCTGGTGGACGGCATGATGCCGATCGATGAGTTCGAACGGCTCATGGGCGTCACCGGGCTGGCGGAGGGGGGGCAGTTCGAAACCGTCGCTGGTCTGGTCATCAGCCTCACGCAGCGGTTGCCGGTTCTCGGCGACAAGGCGGAGCGCTGGCCGCTCGCGTTCGAGATCGTCGATCTCGACGGCCGCCGTATCGACAAGGTCATCGCGCGCCGCATGCCCGAGGATGTACTTGTTTAAGGGCTACGAGTTCATCCACTTAAACAGCCCGCGCAGCGGCAGCACCCACGCCACGCCCGCCGCTGCGTAGTACACCAGCGGCGCGATCGCAGGCAGCCCGTGCAGGCGCTCGCCGAGCATAACGGCGACGACGATGTAGGCGATGAGCCATATAAGGATCGCGAGCGAGCCGAGCGCCTTCTTCGCCCCGGAGGGCAGTGTCTTGGACATGGCCGTTTCGCTCCTCCCGTCGCCGACGCCCCGTGAGGTGCGTCCATGCGGCGCTTTCCTCGGACCGTTGCGCCTTCTATTTCGCGCGATGTGACCACCGATCAACCCGCCCGCGACAATGTCGCCCCCGACCGTCTGGTCGGCCTGTGGCTAGCCGCCGTCTGCGTGCTGGTCATCGCCATGATCGTCGTCGGCGGCGCCACGCGCCTCACCGACAGCGGCTTGTCCATCACCGAATGGGATTTCGCCAAGCATTTCGTCCCGCCGCTCACAGCCGAGGGCTGGGCGCAGGAGTTCGACCTCTACCGGCGCACCACCGAATACCAGGAGCAGAACCGGGGCATGGGCCTTGAGGAGTTCCAGTTCATCTACCTCTGGGAGTGGGGCCACCGCTTCCTCGGCCAGTGCGTCGGGATCGTCTTCGCCCTCCCATACTTCACGTTTCTGGCGCTCGGACGCCTCAAGGGCCGCCTGGCGCCGGTGACGATCCTCGGTCTCATGGGGGGAATGCAGGGCGCCATCGGCTGGTGGATGGTCACGAGCGGTCTTTACGGCGCGCTGGACGTAAGCGCGGTGCGGCTGGCGATCCACCTCTGCATGGCCTTTGCGATTCTGGCGCTTGGCTGGCGGCTCATGCTGGGCGCGTTCGGCTGGCCTGGAGCTGTCGGGGGCGGGGGCTGTGGCCTGATGGTCAGATACCGCTGGGCGTTTCTCGGCCTCATCTTCCTGCAGATCGCCGTCGGCGCGCTGGTGGCGGGCACGGACGCGGGTCGCGCCTTCGGCGACTGGCCGACCATCGACGGCAAATGGATCCCGGTCGGCTACAATCCCTTCACGCTCGAGGATCTGGCCTCGGTCCAGTTCACCCACCGCATGCTGGGCTATCTGGTGCTCGTCGCGGCGCTCGTGCTTGTCTGGGTGATGCGCCCGTCCGTCGGGGCGACCCGGATACTCACCTTCGCGATCGCCGCGCTGTGCGCGGGGCAGGCCGCGCTGGGGATCGCCACCATCCTCATCGGCGCGCCGCTCTGGATCAGCCTTCTCCACCAGTTCGGCGCGGTGGCGATCTGGCTGGCGGTTGTGGCGTGGATGCAGGCGCAGGCGACGACGTCGCTTGGCGTTCCCGGCCACCGTCGCGCGTAACATGATACCGCATACGAAAATCCTATGGCGGCCAAGCGCTTGCGCTTTCCGTTTGACACCAAACCTGCGCCCCGCTAGCAACCCGCCTCTCCCGTGCGCCGGCTCCTCGGCGCCACGGTGAAAGGTCAAACCATGCTCACCACCGTGACCCGTCCGGCCAAGGCCGCAAAGGACTCTGGCTCGACGACGAACAAATGGATCGTGGTGGATGCGGAAGGGGTCGTCGTCGGCCGCCTCGCCACGTTCATCGCCATGCGCCTGCGCGGCAAGCACCGCCCGGACTTCACGCCCCACGCGGACGTCGGCGACTATGTCGTCGTCGTCAACGCGGAAAAGGTCGCGTTCACGGGTCGGAAACTCACCGACAAGGTCTACTACCGCCACACCGGCTATCCCGGCGGCATCAAGGAACGCGTCGCCGGCAAGATCCTCGGCGGCAAGCACCCCGAGCGCGTGCTTGAAAAGGCCGTGGAGCGCATGCTCCCGAAGGAAAGCCCGCTCGCGCGCGGCCAGTTCGCCAAGCTCCGCGTGTACGCCGGCCCCGCGCACCCGCACGAAGCCCAAAGCCCCGAAGTCGTCGACTTCAAATCCCGCAACCGCAAGAACTCACGGAACGGCTGACACCCATGTCTATGCAAGGATTTGAAGGTCTCCGCGATCTCGAAGTGGGCGGCGGCGCAGGCGTCCCCGGTCAGGAAGGTTCGCGCAACGAGCCCGCGCCGCTGCGCGAGCGCAAGGTCGATGCGCAAGGTCGCGCCTACGCCACCGGCAAGCGCAAGAACGCGATCGCCCGCGTCTGGGTGAAGCCCGGCAAGGGCGCGATCACCATAAACGGCCGCGACCAGTCGGTGTACTTTGCGCGCCCCGTGCTGCGCATGATGCTCGCCCAGCCGTTCCAGATGTCGGATCGCGAAGGCCAGTTCGACGTGATCTGCACGGTGTCGGGTTCGGGCCTTTCAGGGCAGGCGGGCGCGGTGCGTCACGGCATCTCCAAGGCGCTCTCCGATTTCGAACCGGCGCTGCGTCCCATCATGCGCAAGGCCGGCTTCCTGACCCGCGACAGCCGCGTCGTTGAACGCAAGAAGTACGGCCGCGCGAAAGCCCGCCGCAGCTTCCAGTTCTCGAAGCGCTAGAACGAACCAAAGTCTGCATGCAGACGCGGGCGCTTCGGGAGACCGGAGCGCCCTTTTTGCTGTGTGGGGCGATGTGGTAATGAGAGGTGATGCCGAAGACCTGTTCCCCCCGACCAAGCTTGCGCGTCGTTTCGAAGTGATGACCGAGGATGAACGCGCCGCGGGCCATCATTTGTCGCGTGTCGATGCGATCGAGGCGGGCCTTCGTTTGCTTGAAGAGCGCGATGGGAAGATCGGGGCAGTTTCTGGCCGAGCGACGACGCGCGTGGCTCACCCGCAATGGCTGACGATCGCCTCCGGCCGCGCGTCAAGGCAGTCGTCGATGAAATCTGGACACAGACAGCGCAGCGCTGGTCCCTCGAGCGCGCGGGGTCTGGCGTTCGTAGCGTCATGATCGAGGTGACTGAATTGGCGCAATCGCCGCGCATGGGATGGTCGGCCGACGCTACTGTGGCGGACATGTTGCGCAGGCGCTTTCGCCGTCACGAGAAATTCTCTTGGATCGACGGAGCCGGGATCGCCGTGCTTGGGGTGCTGCACTATCGGATGGGCCTGGCGTCGCGATTGGAAGACCAAGAATGACTCACACCATTTTCATCGACGGCGAAGCCGGCACCACGGGCCTGCGGATCCGCGAGCGGCTGGAAAAGCGGCCCGACGTCACGCTGCTGCAGATCGATCCTGCGCGCCGCAAGGATCCCGCCGCACGCGCCGAGGCGCTCAACAGCGCGGACGCCGCGATCGTGTGCCTGCCCGACGACGCCGCGCGCGAGGCGGCGAGCCTCGTCACCAATCCGAAGACGGTTCTCATCGACGCCTCCACCGCCCATCGCGTGGCGCCGGGCTGGGCGTATGGGTTTGCGGAATTGTCTAAGACGCAGCGTGCGACCATCGCGGCGTCGAAGCGGATATCGAATCCCGGCTGCTATCCCACGGGCTTTCTCGCGCTCGTGCGCCCGCTGGTGGAGGCGGACCTCGTTCCCGCCGAGTGGCCATTTACGGTCAACGCCGTCAGCGGCTACTCCGGCGGCGGCAAGGCGATGATTGCAGAGTTCGAGGACGAGGCGTCGCCGCACTTCACGCGCGCGCCGTTCCGCATCTACGCGATGGGCCTCGCGCACAAGCACGTGGCTGAAATGCAGACTCACGCGGGCCTCAAGCACCCGCCGCTTTTTGCACCAGCCGTGGGGCGATACCCGCAAGGCATGATCGTGGAAGTCCCGCTGCAGCTCTTCGCGCTGCCGAAGAAACCGACGCCGACGGCGCTGCATGAGACGATCGCCAACGCCTACGAAGGCGAGCGCTTCATCGAGGTCGCAAGCCTTGCGGAAGCCGCCGCCTTGAAAACGCTCGATCCCGAAGGTTTGAACGGCACGAACCGCGTGAAGCTGTATGTCTTCGCCAACGCCGAGACCGGCCAGGCGCGCCTCGTGGCGCTGCTAGACAATCTCGGCAAGGGCGCTTCGGGCGCGGCGGTGCAGAATATGAACCTCGCTCTCGGCCTTGATGAGGCCGCAGGTCTTTGATGACTGCGCCGTGCTGAACTACGCCCGCGTCTCATGCGTTGAATCTCGAGTAACTCTGTGTCGATAGGACCGTCATGCTGCTGCGCCTTCTGCCCCTGCTTGCTTTCGCCGCCGCGTTGCCCGCCTGCAGCGCCCGTTCGACCGCCGACCAGCCGGGCGCCGGCGTCCGCGGCCCCGTAGAGACGCGCGCGCCCGCCGGGCAAAGTCAGCAGCCCGCCTTCGCCGGGCAAACGCGCGCGCCGCAACCACAAACGCTGAGCGCCATCGACACGGCTGTTTTCGCAGAAGGTCTTGAGCAACCGTGGGGACTGGAAGCGCTGCCGGACGGTCGCTTCCTGGTCACTGAAAAATCAGGAAGCCTGCGCGTCGTCGCCGCCGACGGGCGCGTGCTCGGCCCCGTCGACGGCGTGCCCCAAGTGGACGCGCGCGGGCAGGGCGGACTGCTCGACGTGGCCGCGCGGCCGAACCCGGACGGCTCGTTTACGGTCTGCCTCTCCTACGCCGAACCGCGCGACGGCGGCGAGAACGGCACGGCGGTCGCGTGTGCGCGCGCCAGCGGCGCCGACAGCATCCGCCTCGAGCCGCTCCGCGTGATTTTCCGCCAGCAGCCGTCTTGGCGCTCCACCGGCCACTACGGCTCGCGGATCGTCTTTGCGCCGGACGGCAACCTCTTTGTCACGCTGGGCGATCGCCAGCGCGCGGGGTCGCGCGTGAATGCGCAGACCCGCGACAACACCATCGGCAAGGTTGTCCGCCTCGCGCCCGACGGCTCGGCGCCGCGCGACAACCCCTTCGCCATTGAGGGCGGGGAGGCGCAGTACGTCTGGTCTCTCGGCCATCGCAACGTGCAGTCCGCCGCCTGGCGCACAGAAACCGGCGCGCTGTGGACCGTCGAGCACGGCCCCAAGGGGGGCGATGAACTCAACAAGCCCGAGGCCGGCAAGAACTACGGCTGGCCTGTCACGACCTACGGCGTGGACTACAACGGCAGCCCCATCGGTGATGGCGTCACCGCAAAAGAGGGTCTCGAGCAGCCTGTGTACTACTGGGATCCGGTGATCGCGCCGTCGGGCATGGTCTTCCACTCGGGCAAGCTGTTCACGGCGTGGCGCGGCAATGCGCTGATCGGCGGGCTCGCCAGCCGTTCGGTGACGCGCCTCGTGTTCGACGGCGACCGCGTGGCGAACGAAGAGCGCATCGGCATCGACGGCCGCGTGCGCGACGTGGCTGAAGGCATCGACGGCGCGCTCTACGCCGCGGTGGACGACGGACGCATTCTGAAGCTTACGCCCAAGGCGCCGTAGCGGCGCGATGTCGGAGCAGCCAAAACTTCTGTCCGGCGGAAACCCCCAGATCGCCAAGGGCTACGGCGACGCGCCCGTCCAGGCCTATATTGACGCCGCACCCGGCTGGAAGCAGGACGTGTGCCGCCGCATCGACGCGCTCATCATCGCCGCCGTCCCGCGCGTGCTGAAGGCGGTGAAGTGGAACACACCGCTCTACGGCGTGCGGGAACACCACTACTTCATCGGCTACCATTGCTTCACGAAGTACGTGAAGGTCACCTTCATGCAAGGCGCCCAGCTCGATCCCCTACCGCCCGGCGCCTCAAAGCAAAAGGATGTGCGTTATCTCGATGTCCGCGAGGACGATGACTTCGACGAGAAACAGTTCGTGCAATGGGTGAAGGCGGCGAACAAGCTGCCCGGGGAGAAGATGTGAGGGCGACAGCGAAGCGTGCGACGCCTGAACGCTCTGCAATGGGATCGACGACCCCGCCGGTCTCTTCACGTCCAGCGAGGGCTCCCCTCGGCGTCTCGCGCGGGAAGATGGTCGACGCGGTTTAGCCCGATCTTGTTTTCGAGGACGCCGGGCGGCTGCATCGGCCGTCCAAGCGAGGCCAGTCGCCCGCGGCGCCCACGCGCGCCGAGGGCAGGGAGGGGGCGGCGCTCAACCCGCGAAAACCAGAGATTGCCGAAACGAAGGGCGATCGCGGCGTCCTTCGCCCCACGCCTACGGGAGCCCCGGTCTGCGGTCGGCATTCTTCGTTCCAGGGCGCACAAGGGGACGGCGCCGATCCCGCGCCCAAGCCTCTTGCCCAGGCGCCCGTCCTCCGGTAACACCCCCGGCTTCCACCCGGATGCGCTCGTGGCGGAATTGGTAGACGCACCACCTTGAGGTGGTGGCGAGTAACATCGTGGAGGTTCGAGTCCTCTCGAGCGCACCATTTTCCGGTTTCGGCGGTTGACGCTGGGACCGACGCGGCGTTCTCCGGGGTGAACCCTCGCGGAGACGGCCATGGCGGAAAATCAGGAGCGCGACGCCGCCGGGGATGGGGAGCGTCAACGCTACGAAGTCGATCCGCACTTCGTCACGCAGGTCACGGGCGCGGCGTACGACCGCGACGCCCCGGAACTGCGTCGCTTGCTCAAGGGCATGCACCCCGCCGACCTCGCCGATGTCGTCGAGCAGATCCCCGACGAGGCGATGAAGCGGCTCTTGCGGCTGATCGGCCCCGAGCTGCCCTCGGCCTTCCTCGCGGACGTGGAATGGGAGACCCGGGAAAAGGTCCTCGAACTGCTGCCCGCCGACTATGTGGGCCGCGCGCTCGGCGAACTCGATACCGATGACGCCGCCGCCGTCGCCGCCGACCTCGACGAGGACAAGCTCGAACAGGCGCTCGCCGCCGCCGACGACGAGACGCGCCTTGCGGTCGAGCAGGGCCTCGCCGCCGAGGAAGACACCGCCGGTCGCCTCATGCAGCGCGAGCTGGTGGCCGCGCCGGAGTTCTGGAGCGTGGGCGACGCCATCGACCACATGCGGTCCGAAGACGCCGCATTGCCGGAGACCTTCTTCGAACTCTACGTCGTGGACCCCGGTTTTCGGCCCATCGGCGCGGTGCCGCTGTCGACGCTGCTCAGGGCAGGGCGCGAGACGAAGCTCACCGACATCATGCGCCCCCCCCAGGCGCTGATCGAACCGGCGATGGACCAGGAAGAAGTGGCGTTCGTCTTCCAGAAATATCACCTCGCCTCGGCGCCCGTCGTCGACGAAGCGGGTCGTCTGACAGGCGTGGTGACCATCGACGACGTCGTCCACGTCATCAGCGACGAGAGCGAGGAAGACCTTCTCAAACTCTCGGGCGTTTCCGACGCCAATCAGTCCGACACCGTCGCCCGGTCCATCCGCGCGCGGGCGCCTTGGCTGGGGGTCAACCTCTTCACCGGCATCGCCTCGGCCAGCGTCATCGCCTTCTTCGGCGCCTCGATCGAAAAGGTCGTCGCGCTCGCGGTGCTCATGCCCATCGTCGCTTCGGTCGGCGGCAATGCCGGCACGCAGGCGCTCGCGGTCGCGGTCCGGGCCATCGCCTCGCGCGACCTCACCGCCGGCAACGCCTTCCGCCACATCTGGCGCGAGCTGTTCACCGGCTTCTGCAACGGCTTGATGATGGCGATCATCCTGTCGGCGGCGGCAGGTGTCTGGTTCCAGTCTCCAGGCATCAGTCTCGCCGTGGGACTGGCGGTGGTCATCAACCTTACCGCTGCGGGTCTTGCGGGCATTCTCATCCCGCTCACCTTGCGCCGCTTCGGCGCCGACCCTGCGGTGTCGTCCTCGGTATTCGTCACCTTCGTGACAGACTTCATCGGTTTTCTGGCGTTTCTCGGTCTCGCGACAGTCATCCTCGCCTGAAACGAAAAAGGAAAACTTCTCTTGTGCGGGGCGCCATCGGCCCCGGACTTGCGTGGCGGGACGCGTCCCAGGGGCGAAAGCTCAGGGGAGTGTCCCGTTTTGAACGAAAGTCCGAACCATGCCGACGACCGTCTCCGCCGAAGGCCTCGCGCTGGTAAAGCGCTACGAAGGTTTTCGCGCCGAAGCGCTCACGCTGGCCGATGGCCGCGTGATCGTGGGCTATGGTCACCTACAGGCCGTCGCACCGCGCGCGCCGCTCTGTGAAGTCGAAGCCGAAGCGCTGCTGAAGCAGGATCTCGCCGCGATCGAAGCCGCCATCGCATCGCGCGTGCTCGCGCCGTTGACGCAGGCGCAGTTCGATGCGCTTGCATCCTTCGTCTTTTCCATCGGCGTCGATGCGTTCGTGAAAAGCGACGTGCTGCGCCGTCTCAACGCCGGTGAACCGATCGCCGCCGCGTGCGCGATGGACGCCTGGCGCAAGAGCCGCGTGAACGGCGAACCGCAGGTGCTCGACGCACTCGTGCGTCGTCGCTCCGCGGAGCGCGCGATGTTCTTGATGCTGGATGCGCCGGTCGCTGCGGCGTCCGCCTACGTCCGCGCCGAGATCGATCACGCCGCGAGCATCCTCGGCGCATCAAAGGTCGCGGCGATGTCGCAGCCGGCATCGGCGCCGCAGACCGCTGATGAAGAAACCCGCAAGCTCGCCGAAATCCTTGCGCGCGATCCGTCCACCGCCCTCGCGCTGCAGCCGCCGCCCGCGCCGGAGCCAGTAGAGGACGAACCGCTGGTGCTCGCCAATGTGGTCCAAAAGCCGGTGAACACGCCCCACGACATCACGGGGCTCGCGCTCTTCGGCATCGCCGGGGCAGGACTTTTCGCGGCGGGCCTCGTGGGCCTCAATCAGGGCAAGAATATTGTTTTCCTGCTGCTCACGGCGCCAGGCGCGGTCATGCTCATCGCCGCCGGTTGGCAACTGTTGCGCGACCGCCTCAATCTCCGCTGGCCCGATGGGATGGCCCGCAGCTGAAGCTGTTGGCCGGCGCAACGCCCGCGCGCGCGGCCATTGGCGAACCCGCACGCTGCGCGCTAAACCATGGGCATGCTGCGCAACACGCCCCAACTCGACTTCGACCTCGGCGACAACGCCGAGATGATTCGCGATCTCACGGCCCGCTTCGCCGACAACGAAATCGCGCCCATCGCCGACCAGATCGACAAGACCAACGAATTCCCGCGCCATCTGTGGCCGAAGATGGGACAGCTTGGTCTGCACGGCCTCACCGTGGAAGAGGAGTGGGGCGGCGCGGGCCTCGGTTATCTCGAACACGTCGTGGCGATGGAAGAGATCAGCCGCGCGTCCGCAAGCGTGGGGCTCAGCTACGGCGCGCACTCCAATCTCTGCGTGAACCAGCTGCGCCGCTGGGGCACGCCCGCGCAGAAGATGAAGTATCTGCCGAAGCTCATCAGCGGCGAGCATGTGGGCTCGCTCGCCATGAGCGAAGCGGGCGCGGGCAGCGATGTTGTCTCCATGCGACTGAAGGCCGAGAAGAAGGGCGATCGCTACGTGCTGAACGGCACGAAGTTCTGGATCACCAATTCCCCGCATGCCGACACGCTCGTGGTCTACGCCAAGACCGATCCCGACGCCGGCGCGAAGGGCATCACGGCGTTTCTCATCGAGAAGGGCATGAAGGGTTTTTCGGTGTCGCCGAAGCTCGACAAGATCGGCATGCGCGGCAGCGACACCGCCGAGCTTGTGTTCGAGGATTGCGAGGCGCCCGCCGAGAACATCATGGGCCCGCTCAATGAGGGCGTGCGCGTGCTGATGAGCGGCCTCGACTACGAGCGCGCGGTGCTGGCGGCGGGGCCGCTCGGCATCATGCAGGCCGCGCTCGACGTGGTCGTGCCTTATGTGAAGGAGAGAAAGCAGTTCGGTCGCCCCATTGGCGACTTCCAGCTCATGCAGGGCAAGCTTGCCGACATGTATGTCGCGCTGAGCACGTCACGCGCTTACGTCTATGCGGTGGCGAAGGCGTGCGACGCCGGCAAGACCACGCGCAAGGATGCGGCGGGCGCCATTCTCTACGCCGCGGAGCAGGCGACGAAGGTCGCGCTCGAAGCCATCCAGGCGCTCGGCGGCAACGGCTACATCAACGACTATCCGACGGGGCGTCTGCTGCGCGATGCAAAGCTCTACGAGATCGGCGCGGGGACGAGCGAGATCCGCCGCTTCCTCATCGGGCGGGAGTTGATCGGAGAGTGATCCATGCGGTCCGTGTTCTTCATCCTTATGGCAGCGTTCTCGCTGCTGGTATTGTTGAGCGAAGCGGGTGACGCACAGACAGCGCCCGCTGCCGATGCGTGCGCACACGATCGCGCAGCATTGCTGGCGCTGGATTATGATCGGTTCGATCAGGATTTGAATGGCGGATGGCGACACGTTTCCTACGCCGAAGGTTGCGGCCTTGTCGCCGCTGAATTGATCGCAGCGTATAGTGATTTGAACGCTCCCAAGCTCAGCCCCCATCACGTGAAGTTGCTGAACTGGCATGAAGCACAGTTGCGCGCGTCAGCGGGGCAGGTCGCAGAGTCCATCGCGCTGTTTGAACGCACATTCGACCCTCATCCCGGACAGACGGCTTGGAACGATTATGTTCGAGCGACACTCGCCTTCATGCGTGGGGATCGGCGAGCGCTTCTGGCCGCGCGTGACAGTCTTGCACGGACGCCGAAGCCTGAGGGGTTCGACGACATAAGCCGCCAGTTTCAAGAGAAGTTCGGATCGGAGTTCAGGTGGCCCGCAAATCTCGACGTCGTCGATGGGCTGATCGCATGCTTCGCCAAACCCTATCGAGAAGCCTACAGCAGCGAAGCGTGTCGCCCGCGTCGTGATCCGCCCGTTCAGCTCTCACCTCGCGCGACGCCCTGAAACAAAGGCGTCGCCCTGAAACAAAACGCCGCCCCGGGTCTCCCCGGAGCGGCGCCATTGTCGGACCGCATCGCGATCCCTGACCGACTGCGCTTAGGCGCGAACCTCGTTCATGGAGGTCCAGGTCAGGCGGGCCGCGAACGGCGAACGACGATGAGACACTGGATCACCTCCTTTCAAAAGTTGAAGACAACTCGAAGGTAGGATGCGTCGCGGCGTTTGCAAAGGGGCCGCTGCAATTGGGTGATGCGTGTGGCTGTTGCACCCGCTCCCAAGCGAAAAGCGGTTCGTTGTGATGCAGCTGTCGCACACTCTCCCGCGCCGGTGCGGAAGAGGAAAAGATCGCGAATCAAAGAGGGTGAGTGCGCGGCGACGCCGGACAAGTCTCGTACTGTCAGACCGGGGCCTGACCGTGCGTTCGCGTTGCTCAAGGTGTCCCTCCGCCGCTTGCCGCAGAGGGGTTAGCGCCGCCGCATGCCCATCGGCGGGCTCACTGGCGTCAGCGGCAGGGACTGCCACGCCTTCACGCGCTCGCCAAGAATATCGAGCGGCACGGCGCCGGCGCCGAGCACGGTGTCGTGGAATCCCTTGATGTCGAAGCGGTCGCCGCGCGCGAGCCTGGCTTCCTCGCGCAGCCGCAGGATTTCCATCTGGCCGATGATGTAGGCCGTCGCCTGGCCAGGCATGACGATGTAGCGGTCGATGTCCTTGCGCGCCTGCGCTTCGCCGCCGGGCTGATTGGCGAGGATGTAGTCGATCGCCTGCTGGCGCGGCCAGCGCTTTTGATGCAGCCCCGTGTCGACCACGAGGCGGATCGCGCGGCGCAGTTCGAGGACGAGACGACCGAAATCCGCATACGGATCCTCGTAGGCGCCCATCTCCTTGGCGAGACGTTCGCAGTAAAGGCCCCAGCCTTCAGAGTATGCGGTGTAGCCGCCGAAGCGGCGAAAGCGCGGCACGCCGTCGAGCTCTTGCGCGATGGCTATCTGCATGTGATGGCCGGGAATGCCTTCGTGATAGGCGAGCGCTTCAAGCTGATAGAGCGGCAGCGCCAACATGTTGGAGGTGTTGGCGTAATAGATGCCGGGGCGCGATCCGTCCGGCGCAGGCCGATTATAGAAGGCAAGCCCCGCCGACTGTTCGCGCCACGCTTCCACCGCGCGCACTTCCATCGGCGCCTTCGGAAGGCGGCCGAAATATGCTGGCAGCTTCTCGCGCATGGCGTTGATCGCGTCGGCGGCCTTGGCGATGTAGCGCGCCTTGCCCTCGGGCGTGTCGGGTTCATAGAAGCGCGGATCGGTTTCCATGAAGGTGAAAAACGCCCGCAGGTCGCCGCGGAAATGCACCCGCGTCATGATCGCCTGCATCTCGGTGTGGATACGCGCGACCTGCGCGAGACCGATGGCGTGGATTTCGTCGCCGGTGCGTTTGGTCGTCGTGTGTCGTTCGAGCAGACTGGCATAATAAGCGCCGCCATCCGGCAGGCGCCACACCCCGTCGTCGGCGCCCGCGCGCGCTCGGTGTGCTTCAAGCATCGAAATGACCGCGTCGTAAGCGGGGGCGACGACGTCGCGGAGCGCGGCGTGGCCCTTCTGCAGCAAGATGGTTTTGTCGCCCGCCGGCGCGTCGAGCGCAGCGACCTTTTTCACAAAGTCGCCCCAGAGCGGGCTCTGCGGTCCAGCCGGCGCGGCGCCTGGCGCCAGCAACGCGGCGAACTGCGGGTCCGACGCGGCTGCGTCGCCGAACGGGGCGCCAGTCACGATGTTGCGCGCGCCGGGGATCGCGTAGTCGTAAACGAACTTCGGCATGAGGATGCCGGCTGAGGCGGCTGCTTCGTTCTCGGCGCCCTGCTGGCGCAAATAGCCCCCCAGTCCCTGCAGGCGCTGCACGTAGGCGTCGGCGTCGGCGACGCTGTGCACCTTGTGCTGGTTCAGCAGGAACGTGACCGCGCCCTGGTGCACGCCGTTCATCTGGTCGAAGCGGTAGCGCCACCGGCGCCACTTGAAGGCCTCCTGCGCGCGCACATGCTCGGCCTCGAAGAGACGGAACGATAGCCGCCCGTCCTCAGTCAGGAAGGCGGGGGTGAAGCGACTGCGCATCTCGGCAAGGCGCGCGGCGCTCAGCGCCATGTCCTCAGTCGCGCGCGCGTCCGAAACGTCGTCCCACCGGTCGTAGCCGCGACGGTTGCCAAGGCTCGTCGCCAGTTGCGGCGAGCGCGCGACGCGCTCTTCGAAGACTTCCTCCAGGAAGGCGTCGAGACGGGCGGTGTGTGCGAGGCGGTCTTCGTCACGGGGGCGCGCGCCGACGCCGGCGCAGCCTGACGCCGCAGCCGCCATCAGGCCCGCGCCGCAAAGCAGCATATTCCGTCTCGTCGTCATCCCCGACTCCTGCCACTGATCCATCTTGGCGTTTCATTAACCATGCTGCGGCGACCCCGTCGACGGCGCTGAAACTGATTGCGGAGGCGGAACGATGACCGGCGCCGAGGTGCTCGATATCGGACGAGAAGCCATCTGGCTCACGGTGATCATCTCCGCGCCGTGCATGTTGGTCGGGCTGGCGGTGGGTTTCGGCGTCTCGCTCTTGCAGACGCTGACGCAAATTCAGGAACAGACTCTCGTCTTCGTTCCCAAGATACTGTCGATCTTCGTGGCGCTGCTGCTCTTTCTTCCGATCATGGGCGGTCTGCTGGGGCGTTTCACCGAAGACATTTTTGTCCGCATAGCGGCCTACTAGCGCCTGTCCCATGGAAATCTGGGGTTATGATCTCTGGTCGATGACGCTTGCCTTTGCGCGCATCGGCGCGCTGGTCATGCTGATGCCGGGCATTGGCGAGGCGGCGGTGCCGGCGCGCGCGCGGCTGGGGTTCGCGTTGTTCGTGTCGATCATGCTCGCACCCGACGTGGCCCCCGCGCCTGACGACGTCTGGGGCGCGTCAGGCGTCATCATCGGAGAGATTGCGGTCGGCATCGTACTCGGCGGCGTGGTGCGCATCTTGATGACGGGCCTTGCCACCGCCGGACAGATTTTCGGGCTGGAAACGGGATTGTCGTTCGCGCAAGTCGCCGACCCGACGCAGACACAGGCCGGCCAGGTCGTCGCCGTCTTCCTCGGCCTCATGGGCGTCGCACTCGTTTTCGCGACAGACCTGCATCACGTTTTCATTCGCGGCATCGCCGACAGCTACCAGGTGTTCGTCGTCGGCAAGCCGTTCCCGATGGGCGATGCTGCAGACTTCGCAGTGGAGGCATTCAGCGACGCGTTCCGCATCGGGCTTCAGATCGCGGCCCCTGTCGTCGTTGCAGGCCTCGTCTTTCGTCTTGGGCTCGGCGTGCTCTCGCGGTTGGCGCCGTCGATCCAGGTCTTCTTCGTCGCAATGCCGCTGAATATCATGGGCGGTTTTATCGTTCTCACGCTCGGGCTTTCCGCTGGCATGCTGGTCTGGCTGGATCGCCTTCAGAGCTTCGGCGTGGCCGGGTGGCGCTAGACCATGGCTGAGGGCCCGGAAGAGGACGACAAGACAGAAGAACCCACCCAGAAGCGCTTCGACGATGCGCGAAAGCGCGGCGACATCGTCTACAGCACGGAAGTCGCTGCGGCTTTCTCGTTGCTGGCGGTGACCTTTCTCGTCGCGTTTATGGCCGGACCCATGGCGGGAGAAATAGGGCGAGCGCTCCGTGGCGCGCTTGCCAATGCGCATGAGTATCCCACGGACGGTCGCGCCCTGATGTCGCTCTACATCGCACTCGGCGGGAGAGTTCTGGCAGCGGTAGGGTTGGCGGGGCTCGTGCTGATTGCTGCGGGCGTCGCGGCGCGGTTTGCCCAAGACCAACCGGTCTGGTCGGCAAAGCGACTTGAACCCAAACTGGAGCGTCTGAACCCCATCGAAGGCGCCAAGCGCATCTTTGGAAAGCAGGCGGCGGGCAATTTCGCCAAGACGCTGGCGAAGTTCGCGGTGGTGGGGGTCGCGGTAGGGTGGGCGCTTTGGCCGCGCGATGGCGCTCTGGAGATATTGCCCACCCTGGACATCGCAGCGCTCGGACCGCTTATGCAGGAGCGTGCGCTCGGTCTTCTGATCGCATGCACCTCCGCGGCGGCCGCCATCGCCGTGATCGACTACATTTTCGTCCGACAGGCCCACCACAAGCGGCTGCGGATGACGCGCCACGAACTGAAGGAAGAGTTTCGTGAGAGCGACGGCGACCCGCAGTTGAAAGCCAAGTTGCGCCAGATCAGACAAGAGCGCGCCAAGCGCCGCATGATGACTGCCGTGCCGGGCGCGACGGTGGTGATCACCAACCCCACTCACTACGCGGTTGCGCTCAAGTATGATCGCGAGGAGAGCCCAGCGCCGACGTGCGTGGCCAAGGGCGTGAACGAAGTGGCCCTGCGCATCCGTGAGGTCGCCGAGGAGAACGGGGTCGCCATCATCGAGGACCCGCCGCTCGCCCGTGCGCTCTACGCGACCGCTGATATCGACGAACCGATCCCGCGGGAACATTACGAGGCGGTGGCCAAGGTCATCGGCTACGTGATGCGGCTGGCTGACCGGCGACGCAGGTAAGGTCATGTTCATCATACGCGCGGCGAATCGGTCCAGACTCGGGTTTGTGCTCGCGCAGGTGCCTCAATGACAGAAATCACCAGCCTTGGCCCGAAGGCGGACGGCAGCGATGGCGTAGGCCGCGATGGCGTAGGCCGCGGCCACGGGCTCGACGCGCCTCGATTGCTGTTCTGGGCGGCCCTGATGGCAGGGATCGCTGCGGTGGGCGTCGTGGTCGCGGCGGGAGAATCAGTCGGGCGCTCCGGCGCCCTGTTGCTCATCGCGATGGCCGCGGCAGGAATGGTGTTCATCGTCTGGCTCTTGCGCGGCGCCGGCGCCTCGGTCGGCCTCTTTCCGGGAAAGGGCGCTGCTGAAGCCGCCGCGTTCGCGAGCGGGCGCGGAGAGTTTGTGTTGCTCGATGCGCTTGAAGAGCCCGCGTTGATCACCGACCGGGCGGGGGCGCCGATCGCCGCCAACGCCGCCTATAAGGCGCTCGCCGACGCGACGGGCGCTCTGGGCGAGAGCGAACGTCCCCCGCTGCTCGACCGCGTGTTCGGGCACGACCCGGTGCTGAACCCGGCGATGTTCCGTCTGTCGCGCGCGGCGTCTGCACCGCAGAGCCGTCGCGAGATACTGCCGCCCACCCGTGTCGGCGGCCGCGCCGATCTCGTGCGGTTCGAGGCGCAGGTATCCCCGGCGCCGAACGGCAGGGTGCTGTGGCGTTTGCGTGAATTGACCCCGCAGACCGCCGCAACGGATGCCGACGCCCGCGCGCTGTTCATCGAAGACAGCCCGATCGGTTTCTTCGCGGCCAAGCCTGACGGCGCAATCGTCTATATGAATCGCGCCTTGCGCGCTTCGCTTGGCGTCGAGGATGGTGAGATCTTCAAGGTCCGCGACATCGTGAAGGAAGACGCCAGTCGCGTCCTTCGACGCGATCGTAAATCGGATGAAGCCCACCGCACGCCGGTAACGCTGAAGACGCGCGATGGCCGGGAGGTGCGTGCAAGCGCGCTCTCGATCTGGCCCGCAGGCGATGCAGACGGCGCGACGCGGACGTTCATCTTTTTCGAAGCTGCGCTGCCCGCATCGCAGGACCGCACCGTGGTGTCGGCGGGCGCGGTGGACAGTTTCTTCGCCAATGCGCCGTTCGGCGCGGCCCTTCTTGATGGCTCTGATCCCGCCCTTGCCGCAGTGCTCGATTCCAACGCGGCGCTGATGGACATCGCTCAGGGGCGTGCGTCGCCAGGCGTGGCGTTCAAGGATCTGTTTGACGCATCGGAAGGCCCGCTGGTTCTCGCGCAGCGTCTGCGTCAGGCGTCGCGCGAGCCGGTCGAGCTTCAGCTCGCCACGACGCCGCCGCGCGCGGCCCACGTCTATCTCGCGCCGGCTGACGACGGGCGAGGCCTTGCCTATGTCATCAACGTCACCGAGCAGCGCGAGCTCGAACAGCGCCTGAGCCAGGCCGAGAAGATGCGCGAGATCGGCATGCTCGCCGGCGGCGTCGCGCACGACTTCAACAATCTGCTCATGGCGATGATGCAGAACTGCGACTACCTCCTGTCGCGCCACCCGGTCGGCGATCCCGACTACATGGACCTCTGCGAGATCAATCACCACGCGCTGCGAGCGAAAGAACTCAGCGAACGTCTACGCGCCTATGCCCGCCAGCAGACGTTCAAGCGTGAAGTGGTCGAGGTGTCGGGCTTCGTGGCGCACATGCACGATCTCGTGCGGCGCCTGCTCGGCGAGACGATCCAGTTCGAGGTCAAACACGGCCGCGATCTGCCGTTCATCAAGGCGGACAAATCGCAGCTCGAGCGCGTGCTCGTGAACCTCGCGACGAATGCGCGTGACGCCATGTTCGACGGCGGCAAACGGGGCAAACTGACGATCACCACGTCGACGTCAACGGCCCAGGAGGCCCGCGCGCTCGGCCACAACCCGCTGCACGACGGCGATTATGTGCTGCTTGAGGTGAGCGACACCGGCCACGGCATCAAGCCGGAGGATCAGGCGCGCATCTTCCGGCCCTTCTTCTCGACGAAGGAAGCAGGCCTCGGCACCGGTCTCGGGCTTGCGACGAGTTACGGCATCATCAAGCAGTCGGAAGGCTTCATCTTCTTCGACAGCGTGGTTGGTCGCGGCACTATCTTCCGCATTTATCTGCCGGTGTATGAGCCGACGTCTGAGGAAATTGAGGACATGGCGCGGCGCGAGCGGGACCAGGCGCGTCGCGCGCCGATGGATCTCTCGGGGCGCGGGCGGATTTTGTTGGTCGAAGACGAAGACAAGCTCCGCAGCTCCATCGCGCGCAATCTTGTGAAGTGCGGCTATGAAATCGACGAGGCCGAGGACGGCGAGGACGGCCTGGCGAAACTCGAAGCCAATCCCGGCGGCTACGATCTCGTGATTTCCGATGTCACCATGCCGTTCATGACCGGCCCTGAGATGCTGAAAGCCGCGACGAGCGAGATGATCGGCGACGCCAAGATCCTCTTCCTCTCTGGCTATGCGCCGGAGAGTTTCGGCAAGGTTCTCGATGACTTTGAGGTGAGCTACATGGCCAAGCCCGTCGGCGTGCAACAGCTCGCCCAGCGCGTGAAGGAGTTGATCGCGGCATGACGACGAAAATCCTTCTGGTGGAAGACGAAGACCCGTTGCGCGGCGCCATCGCGAAAACGCTGCGCGAACGCGGCTATGAGGTCGATGAGGCGTGCGACGGCGAAGAGGGCCTTGAGCGCATCAAGGCGGCGAAGGGCGGCTACGCGCTCGTCATCTGCGACGTGGCGATGCCAGTGCTCGACGGTCTCGCGATGCTGAGGGCGGCGGGCAAGGGGCTCGGGAGCGCGCGCGTCCTGCTGATGAGCGGCTACGAGGTCGACCAGTCGCTGGCGGACTTCAAGGGCCGTACGGTCCACGCCTTGAAGAAGCCCATCGCGCATGCAAAAGTGGCCGATGAAGCGGGCGCATTGCTCGCGGCCTGAGGCTGTTAGATGCGCGTTGTATTGTTTGCATGTCTCGGTCTCGCCGCCTGCGCGACCACGCCCCCGGCGCCGGATTTCGAGGGCGACTATTCCCGCAGGCACACCGTGCGCATGTTCAACGGCGAGCCCGATGCGGTGATGATCGACACCATCGACATCGGCCCGACGAAGGACGCACGCGCCGTCTTCACGATCAACATGATGTTCGATAACGCCCACATCTGTTCGATCGAGGAAGCGACCGCCGCGGTGACGTCGCAGGGCCTGGTCTATCGCGTGAACGACCCGACCGAAGGCGGCCCCTTCACGCTCGCCATCAATATCGCTGGCGGCGTGGCGAAACTGCGCGTGCTGGAGGGAACGGGGCGCCACTTCTGCGGCATGCGCGGCAACTGGTTCGGCGAGAAAGAGTTCCGCAAGCAAGCGCCGGGGGAAAGCGAATAGCAACTTTGCCCGGCCATTCGATCGCCACAACGATCGAGTTTGGTCGCACGATGCTCTCGTCACGACGAGTCTCGGGGGCGCGCGAGCGGGTGCGCGACCCCACGCAGCCAGGACTGTCGCCGGCGCACGCGTCACCACGAGCCCGGCGATCTTCATCCGCCAGGGCAGGTTCCTTTTCGCGCGCGCGACGACCTTCTCGAGATTGTCGCGCGCGGCATGTCCGCGAACGTGTGCAGGCGGGCGCCGCGCGTGTAGATCTTCATGATGTTCATGCGGCGGCGCTGCATGCGCCAGCCGGGCGTGGCGCCGCGTGGACGCGATGTCCAGCGTTGCGTGATCGGCACGCACATCCCCGCGATCATCGCGAGCGCAATGGTGAGACCGATGTCGCGGCGCGCGCGATGGATTTCGTCGCGCAGATAGCTGCGCTTGTTTGCGGGCATCGGGAGATACGCCGCGATCCACTCGACGAATTCAATGCTCCACAGGCGCAGGTCGCGCACGGTTTCGGTGACTTGCTGTGACGGAGAGAGGCATGAAGCGCCGGTGTTGGCGCGCCCTACATCCTGAAAACCCCAAACCGCGTCGGCTGGATCGGCGCATTCAGGCTCGCCGCCAGGCTCAGCGCCACGACGCGGCGCGTCTGCGCGGGATCGATCACGCCGTCGTCCCAAAGGCGCGCGGTGGCGAAGTAGGGCGAGCCTTCTTGTTCATACTTGTCGCGGATCGGCGCCTTGAACTTTTCTTCCTCCTCGGCGCTCCACGTCTGGCCGCGGAGCTCCATGCCGTCGCGGCGCACGGTGGCCAGCACGCTCGCGGCCTGTTCGCCGCCCATGACGGAAATGCGCGCGTTCGGCCACATGTAGAGAAAGCGGGGGCCGTAGGCGCGGCCGCACATGCCGTAATTGCCCGCGCCGTAGCTGCCGCCGATGACCACTGTTATTTTTGGCACTTGAGCACACGAGACAGCGGTGACGAGCTTGGCGCCGTCCTTGGCGATGCCGCCGGCTTCGTATTTGGAGCCGACCATGAAGCCGGTGATGTTCTGCAGGAAGAGCAGCGGAATGTGGCGCTGGCAGCAGAGCTCGATGAAGTGGGCCCCCTTAAGCGCGCTTTCAGAAAACAATACGCCGTTGTTGGCGATGATGCCCACGGGCAGGCCCTCGATCTTTGCAAAGCCCGTGACGAGCGTTTCGCCGTAGAGCTTCTTGAACTCGTCGAACTGCGAGCCGTCCACGAGCCGCGCGATGACCTCGCGGACGTCATAGGGCTGGCGCAGATCGTCGGGGACGACGCCGTAGATTTCCTCTGCGTCGTACAAAGGCGCGCGGGGCGCGTCGGGCTCAATGGCGAGTTTCTGCTTCGGCAGATGGCTGACGATCTGGCGGGCGAGATGCAGCGCGTGCTGGTCGTTCATCGCGTAATGGTCGGCGACGCCGGAGCGGCGGGCATGCACGTCGGCGCCGCCCAGATCTTCC
>Ga0247843_1003778_pt1 | contig 23949 bp, 12 predicted proteins | sample LaCruzMarch2017__FD_192420 | JGI IMG/M metagenome (GOLD analysis project Ga0247843, IMG submission 192420) | Freshwater microbial communities from meromictic Lake La Cruz, Castile-La Mancha, Spain - LaCruzMarch2017_8m | ecosystem: Environmental > Aquatic > Freshwater > Lake | place: Spain...
GACTTGCAGTACCACTTAGGGAGGAAAGTGGCAGAGCGTTGACCTCTCACTCTTGGCAGAGTAGAGGGGAATACAATCTATTGGTGAAGGACTTGCTCCAATACCAAACATCCTGTAGTCTTCGGACTGCAGGGTGTTCCATACTACCGAAATTGCCCCGCGTCGTTTCTGGGAAAATCGAGGGAGTCTGAGTAGGACGATTGGGAGATAGGAGCTGGTAGCTCTCAGAAGGCTACTGGTCTTTTCTTATTCCCAGTTTGGATTGACAAGAGGGTTGGAACACACTACCCCCAACGATTGAGTATAACAATGATGTTGCATGGTTTGTGCAGGAGTCTCGGCTCCAACAATACGCGCAAGTTGTGTAGTTTTGTTATGTGTAACTAGTTAAAAGCCAAGTTAGCTAGTGACGGAAAAATGTTTGTGACTGAGAGGAGACAAAGCCAAATGGGGCCACTGTTTCTCTCAAATCGAAAACGAGACATCGTCGCTTGAAAATAGACACAGGCCGGCTCAGGACGATATGACGCGGCGGCATCAGACGGCTGCCTCGGTGGTGGTGCTGACCTTCTGCCTTCTTCTCGACGTAGCGTCATGGCTAGTTGCAAACGTCGATGCGTCCATCCCCCGCTCTTTCTCGGGCAGTAGTATCACTACTCCTGCTTCTTCTACACAGCGTGCCTCCCAAGTCGTCGTGGATGATGAACCATTAGACGACAATGGTCGAGTGTATCATCTACCTCGAAGTAGACCGGCGTGGAATGCATCGTCGAAGATTAATTCACAGGGCTATCTCTGTGAATTGTTCCGTCGCATCCCCGGAGAGGACGAGATATCGTCGTCGTCTATAGTAAATTATGTCGATTCGTCATCGTCGTCGTCGTATTTGAAAAGTAATAGTAAGATCGACAATTTGAACGAGCCCGTGATTATACGACAGGTGCCCGGAGATGGATGTTGCCTTTTCCATGCCGTTGCTATATCGTTAAACGCAATCCAAGAACGACGACATTTACGCATGAACGACGCGACCAGTTTACGCGAACTTAAGATTATGAGTCGAAGTTTACGACACATGGCCGTTCGTTGCTTACGATCGTGTAATAATGACCTTCGTAATAATAATAATAAGTCGGCAATATCTTCTGACAAAAGTAGTGTTAGTATTGCAAATACAAATAAGAAGAGATATAGACGCTTGTTTATTCAGGGTTGTGAAACAATGGCCACCAATCAATTATTAAACGATGTCAGTATTCAATATGGGATCACGCCCGAAGAATATTGTAACTTAATGGAACAAGATTCATACTGGGGTGGTGGACCCGAAATTGTTGCTCTATGTAATGTACTCGAAATACCGATACATGTCTATGAATTGGTACCGACTACTAAACATCATCATCATCATATAGTAGACCAAAAGAATGATAATTATATTGGTGAAAACGACGACGACGACGTAAGTAGTGGTGATGGTGTAGTCGTACCAGATCATCTTCTTAATAAAGAATTCTACCTCCGTCGTATGGCTACATTTGGCTCGCCAAAGTACGATTCAAAAACGCCATTACATATATTATCTGCCGATTCCAGATTTCCGGACGTTTCGCCCAATTCGTTGAAGGCGAATGGTAATCATTTTATGGCAATCTTCCCCGTTAGTACCATGAGACAATATGTGAATCTTTCGCAAATTGACAACAAAAAGGGTAGTAGTAACACCAAAAAAGAACATAAACGTCGAGCGGTTATAAGAGGTGGTGATGCAAGTAATGCCATTGATGGGTGTCATCAAACATTAGAGGACTTTGATGAGAATAATTGGCTGTCTGACGAAGAGTGGTTCAATTGCTTCAAATACAACAGTGCCCCTGCTCTCGATGGTGGGAATAGTGATTGGCTTAGTAGTAGTAGTAGTGCTCCTAGTAGAAGAAGCAGTAGGACTCCAGCAAGGAAAGTATCGTCATGTTGGTATCGCAAAATATTATTTCGGCCGAACACCAAAAGGAATGTCAGCTCTAGAGAGGAAAGTGAAGTAAAAAGAAAGGTAGTGTGATGTAATATCGTCTAATAATTGTAATGTACACTAAAAAAATGATCATTTTCAGTGGCGTGTCTCATGTGTGTGTATATCTATCCTTTGACATTATCATCACAAGCCAGACATATCAATGTCTTCATCGTGTAGTAAATAATCTACATCGTCATTCATGTCATCTAACTCATATTTTTCATCGTGAATAACGGATGGATTATTTCTGCCACTATCGCCATCCACTTCATCATGTACTGTCATCTTCGTTCGACGAATTTTATTAGTGTCGTTATTGCTTGCAGCCCAGTCACCACCACTGCCAATGAAGGAGATCCTACTACCAGTCGTAGTCCTCCCATTACTACCATCGTAGGGAGGGAATTCATGTCCCGATTTATCCAATAGATCGAGGTCTGATTCAATATCTGTTGATGTGGGTGAAAAGAAGAGATCATCATAGTCAGTATCTTCATCGTACTCCTCCTCATCCAAATCGTCTATATCGTTGTCGATTAAATCCATATCGTTTTCTATTAAGTCCATGTCGTCGTCATTGTCATCAGACGATGGTGAATACGATGCATCATGGAAGTAATTGTTGCTGTTTTTGATGTTGTGACGACGAGGATGGTCGTGGTGGCTGTGCGTTGACGTCTTCCTACTGCTACTCCGGGCGGTGTAAACGCCACCGGATGATCGCAGTGAGGCACCAGCATCCTTAGTAGTGGATGATGTGGCAAACGGTATCACAACAGACGCACCACCACGTCTCTTCTTCTCACGAACAGTAATCGATTTATTCGATCCCATACGTATCTCTGCCTCCCAATCTTGAAGTACGTCCAAGCCAAGTAAGACATCTACACCTTTGGTTACTGTCCCCTCAAGGACGGTTAAGGCTGGTCCATCCATTTGTACCATGACACTGCCTCTACTGCTATTGTCTTGTACTCGGTCGTAGCTGGTGCCTCCACCCCCTCGAACATCCCTCCTGGGATAACAATCTTCATTATCATTGTAACGACGACAGTCATCATTATCGTCAACTTGTTCTTCATTCCCACCTAACAAAAAGTAGACATGTCGTGCGGGTATACGTCCAAGGACACGACAATGTCCCACACCGGTAGCCCGGCCTGCATATCTTCGGTCCATTAAATGATATATCCCCACACGTTTGGCAGCGGCCGCGGATATAACTGTTACTTGTGCTCCGGTATCAACGTAGGCAGAAACTGCTGTAGAAGTCGTTGGGGAGTGGAGGGTAGTGGAAGATGCTTCGTCTTCGCCAGAGTTGATAGCAATGCTGCAAGGGACACGTAGCAGTCCAAGACAGTGATGTCGATGATGATCCTTGTTAATATGATAATTGTCCTGAAAACTTTCCTCATCGCCTATTAAATCATCATCTCCCTCTCGAGGAAAGCTTTTGTCGTCTTCCTCCATGTCATCATTTGCAGCAATACGGGAATGGCATTGTGGACGCATCCCCCAAAATGAATTACCTTCACTCATCAGTGATGAGCGAGAAGCAGGTCGACGAGCAGTAGTAGTAGCAGAGGAACTACCACCACGTACACTCCGTGCCATACTACTATCACCATCGAATGACAAATTGTCGTCCTTTAGTTGATGATGCCGACGATGATCATGGTCATCCATCATACCTTCTTGGCAACCACTTCTACCACTCAGAGGACAGTACGAGGAGGTTAGGGAAACAATATCGTCATTGTTGTCATCGCCAAGCGACTTAGGATGCAGCTGAGAACTAATATCAAATTGTGGACCATTAAGTAATGCGCGACGTTTGGCACGCACGCGTGTATAAAAGTTGGTAACACATTCCTCTTCTTCTTCTTCAACCACCTCTGGATCATTATCATCATTCTTATTGAAGAAGTTATTGTTGAAACGATCATACGAATACTCGTCATACTCATCATCATCATCATGAGCGTGAATGACATTTTCATGGCTTGTCCTCCTGCCAAAGAGTCCTCGTCGTCTTGAGACTGACGAAGATGACGTTGACGTGGAGGCACCATCAACGCGAATTATTATTCTGTTAGTACTACTGCTCGTGTTGTCAATCACTATGAGGAAAAGGGAGAAGACAACGATGATGCACGCTGGCATGCTCATGCGCGGAGAAGAGGATACTCGCACTGCCATCATTTGTCGTTTTGGGGTTTGATGGGTCGTTGATGGATAATGTGATGGGAGGCACCTCACTTCTTTTAAATTGTTGAAAGCGCAAATCTCGACCAATCTTCGGATGATAGGAATGATGGAAATAAAGATGATAGGACGGTGCATCCATCAACCTCTACCTACTTATCGTACAGAGGTCAGTGATGGGAGAGTGATGGGAGGTTGATGTGTCTCCATAATGAACGCTCGTTGTTGAGGATTTGGAGATTTTCCGTTGTGTTTGCCTTGCGCCAAATGAAAATCCATCACTTGACGTAGGAATCATACATTTAGGATGATGTCATTATGTCAAAAATGAGTCATTTCCTGCAATAAGTAGTGATACTAATTGTATTAGATGGTGTCGCATCGATTGATGATGGTGCACAACCACGGCACGGGTCCACCAGGATGTGGCGACAGGCAGCAGCAACGAGTTCGCGGTGTATCGTTAAGGGTCATTTCGTCGCCAACAACATTGCGCCGTCTTCCAAATTAACGTCGCAGCAAATCGAAGGCATTGGCTTCAATAATTCAATGGTACTGCGTCGCACTTTTTCATCCTCCACAAAGTATCTATGTGTACACGTCTTCGTGTCGGTCAAACCTGGATGCGAGGATGATTTCCTCACTGCATCACTAGCGAATGCACGAGCTTCGTCTCAAGAACCTGGGATTGCAAGATTTGACGTCATCCAACAGGACGATGATCCTACAAAGTTTGTTTTGATCGAGGTGTACAAGAATAATGATGCATCATCGGCTCATAAGGAAACGAAGCATTACTTATCGTGGCGAACGACTGTCGAAAATATGATGGCAGAACCGAGGAAGGCAATCAAGTATAAGAATATCTTTCCTGTGACTGCTGATGGATGGGATTACGGCGATGGGGTTAAACTAGAATGAATGGTTCGATCAGGATAGCTTATTTATGCTTATAAAAACTAAAACAGATGATACCATGAAGCATTCCACTGATCGGCTTTTGCATGATTTATTTCCGCGATTAAGATCTGATTGCAATTGCATGGGTGATCATAATATTATATTTGCGATGAATTTCTGATACCCTCACTTGTCAACGCAACCTCTAGCCCCAAGTATGAACATAATACCCCAATACGTGGTAACATCTCTGCTCCTCAGGAGTAAATGCCGACCATTCCTTCTCCCAACTCTCCCATCCCTTTCCATTCTTTTCATCATCCCACTGCTCCTTATTCCAACCCAGCTTCTCGGCTGCCCTCTGTACATGTGCCGGCAAATTGGACCAGCTTGATCCCTCATATTTGCTATCCCAACTATCCTTATCCCATCCCAATGTCTCACATGCCGACTTTTGCTCAGCCGACAAATCTACCCACCAATAATCTTCAATATCGAGCCACTCCTTGTCGTTCCATGTTTTCTCATCGTAGCCAATGACCTTTGCGGCCTTCTTTGCCGACAATGGCAGTCTCGACCAAGATACATCCTCATAGTGAGCCTGCTTGTCAGTAAAGCCAACTAACTTACCAGCGAAAGAAGCAGCGCCTTGGGGAGTCACAGGGGCTTGGTTTTGGACCGGAGTCGACGCTTGATCATCTCCTTTCCTCAAGAGCTTGCCGAGCCCCAGGTTCTTCGCATTTGCCAATAGGAAAGCCATGATGATGGTGATTTATTCTCGGTCTAGTCCATATAATGTGTTGTTACACCACCTTTCTACGTGCCAATCTCTATCTTCTTCAAGACCTCTTGAATCGTTGGTAGGTAGATACGTACCCTTCTATCTAACGCCATCACCCCAGAGATCACCCTCCCTCACGCTTCTCATGACGTTGCGGCCGTCACTTCATCTCTGCATCATCGTCCTGGTAGCCCTCGACTCTCGGCGTTGTTGCGATGCTCTTTCATACTCCATCGATCATCGGATACGTGCAATGAGGTTAGCTCAATTTACGAAACGATTCCGTAAAAATGATGATGAATGTCAATTAACGAAACGAGTACGCAGTAGAGAAGATGATACATTGTATGCCGGTGTCAGTAGAGGGGATAGCGACAACCGATTATTATTAAGAATTGCAAAAGTGAGATTACTTGCCAATTCGCCATATCAAAAAATGCGTGCATCATCAATGATGACGACGACGACGAAGACGACGACGGCATTGCAAATGGTACTGTCAACACCAGATACTATCATCGAACAAGCATCGACACAAAATTTACTTGACGCAATCCTGGATGAATCAGTTCGCACACAGAGTCGACATCCGATAATGTTACAATTCAATCCATCACAGGGATGGATATGGCGTCAATGGCGTGGCACGGTCTTCTCGGAAACTTGGAAGTCGTGCTTGACAAACATGTTCCTTGCCACGGGTGTTGTCTTCTTATACAAATTCTACCCCGGTCTAAAGGACTTGTTACAAGGATTTTCAATATTATGGGGACAACTATTAAGTGTCACTACCTTTACATTAACATTCTTCTTAAATCAAAGCTATGGTCTGTGGCGAAAGTGCTATGATTACTCACGGAGATTGCAGGGACGGTTAAATGATCTGGGTATGACATTGGCGGCACACGCGACACGGACCAAACCCAGCAGTCCGGACATACCGTCCACATATACACCGACTAGTCGTCAGGCATTGGAGCTAGTGTCTCGATATGTTCGAGTATTCAATCTATTGACATATGCATCATTCACCAGATCACACCGACCGATACTTACCCCACGTGGGATGCGACGACTTGTCGAGCGTGGGATACTCACACCCAAAGAACGTGAGATATTAAGTGACGCCGAAGTACCCGCTACACAGCGACATAATGCCGTACTCGTTTGGTTGATGCGTATCTTCATGGAAGGCCGGACTGCGGGTATATTCGAGGGTGGGATGGGATTTGAAGAACAATTCCTTGAAAAGTGTCATGTCATTCGTGCTCAGTATGGTGCTATTGGGGATGAATTACAGGGCCGGATGCCTTTGGCCTACGCTCATATTGTTCAGGTACTATTGGATGTTGTGTTGTGGATGTATCCGTTCATGGCGCTGTCTACTGGCATGGCATGGCATATTTCGATACTAGGAACGGGATTGCTGACAGTTTTCTACCAAGGTTTATTCGATTTGTCAAAGCAATTTCTTGATCCATATGACAATGAGAATTATGGGAAGGGAGATGATCCGCTTGTTATTGATACACTGATAGCCGAGACGAATGCAGGGTCAGTGAGATGGATGAATAGCTTTCAACAGCAGCCGTGGAATCGACAAGCATTAATTGACGGAGAGTTGACCAATTTGATCCTACCGTTGAGAGGATATTCATCAGAGTATCTCGTAGAGAAGCAGGTACAGGAGGAGAAGGAGAAACTGGAGAGAGACCTGGCCCTCAAGGAGAAGAAAAGAAAGGAAGATGAGAAAGATAGACAGCGGGCTGAAGCATTGCTACAAGAACACGTGACAAACAATGGCACGAATTTCGTTATCGGTGATAGACTCAATGGGGCTGTGGAGCTGACACCAGCGGGAGAGGTGTTGATGAATTGGAATGAATTAGATGATTTATACAGAGACAAAACATACATGGAAGTATCGGGCGGTGAAGCTGTAAAATTCTCGCTCCTATCCCCAGGAAGTCTTGCCGCAATTAAGGCAAATGACATTCTGTCTTTTGATTCGCTTAAGGTCTCAACAGCAACGAAAGGTCCCCAACGGATCTTAACTGATAGCGGCATAAGCGTTGATGTACCATTACTATTAGACAGCAAGAATGAATTTGTTGATAATACTACCCAAATTATGGATGAGGGGAATGAATACGGTGACAACACAGATGATGGAATCGAAGATGATGACATTTTTGAGCCCATACAAATTGAATGGTTTGATGAAGTTGGTCCTGATGGAAAGGAGTATCGTCTGTCTCAAATGCTTGCCGACGAAGATTGGTTCGTTGATGATGATGTTGAAATTGAGAATGACAAAGATAGCAAACCGATGACATACGATGAATTCACACAACAAGCGACTGAGATCATAGACCTTGTTAATAGTGAAATCGCCGAAACGAAGCAAATAATGAATGTCTCTCCAGGAAGAGATGCAGAATATGATGTTATGAATAGAGAAAATAAACAACTAAGCTCGGTATCAAGACGTGCGGTAGTTGACGAGCCAGAACCACTGTACGATCAAACGAAACTTGATGGGATTTCGCAATTGTGGGGAGCTCCTCCGGGAGTCCTCGAGCAAATGATGGTTGATGAGAATGAAGACCAGGATATAATCAATGATGGCATCGACTTTAGAAATGTGTATTCACTTTGGGGATCAACCATTCCATTGGAAATGACATCTCTCGATACAGAAGAGGATAAGACACCTCTCATCCCGGCGATGTCAGGAGTCTCTCAATTATGGAACGAAAATACATTCCCGTATAGAGAAGAAAACGAGCTTAATGACATTGAAGGCAACGCCAACGTAAATAGTCAGGCATATGCTGGACTGGATTGGTGGGATGAAGTCACGGAGGATGGGAAAGTGCTCAGGTTGTCACAAATTCTCGCTGACGAGGAATACGAAGAAATAATTGAGGAGGAAGACGATGCGGTCACACCCATGACAATTGAGCGCTTTGTAGAGGAGACAGAAAAGTTAATTGAACAAGCTGAGGCTGAAAGAAAGGAGACAGAAGCTATCTTGAAGGCGCCACCCCTCGCAGAGTTTGTGACCACCGACGAGGATTCGCCATACTCAGTAGCATCTGCAAGTGAAGAGGCGGTGGCGATTAGTGACAAGTTTGAAGAAATTATATTGTCAATGTCATCAGGCGAGAATGAGGTCGATGATGAATTAGGGTTAGATATTTTCAGATTGGATGGCTTTACGGAAGGAGAGACATCGACAGATGACGACACTCGAATATGACTATTATGAATGATTCAATACAAATTACATATAAATCAAACTGTCAAGCAATCGCACATCTTTTTCAGCCCTTCCTTCTGCTCATCCAATGTATAGGATTTGGCGTTCCCCTTTCTTTGTTGTGTACTCTGTGTATGCACGAATGTAATGTTATAATCAACTGATAAATCCCTTTGTGATAGATGATTGATGAAGAAAAGTAAATATGAGTGTTTGTGTGCGTTTAGTATCCTTAATTGAGACAAATAGTATCGTGTGACCATACTTACTGACAAGTCAACCACCGTTGCCGTAATATCATCATGCTTTGATCTCCTTGCTCTCCCTTTTGGCAACGACCTCAACATACGCAAACTCGTATTCCGTGATTTGGAAACCTTACTCAGTACCTTCCGCACTATCACATCTGCCACATTCGGTGTAGAGAAAGAGCGCACGCGGAGTCGTGAGGTCGGATTTGATATTCCCACACCAGCGATGCTGCTATCTAAGTGGGAAGAAACCGAGTCATCCTCCGCGGATGCAATTTCCGAGTGTTTGCGCTTGATTACGGTAACTGGTGGGGTTGTTGTTTCGTTGGCAGTGATCGTGGTTGGTGACGCATGGTACGTCGATGTGCCATCTGAGTCTCCTAGCTTGTCATCGCCGCAAAGAATAAAGCCGGTGGCGTCACCCTCCTTTACCTTTTGATCAGTATCCTCAATGCTGCTCTTCTCTACAACTGCTTCGGCGGTATCATTATCTACAACACCGCTAGCCAAACTTTCTTCCTCATTCGTCACCCTCTTCGGAATAATAGGAGTAGGATCGCCATATACGTGATGCTGCTCATCTTCCTCATCATAAACAATTCGAGAATTGTAGTAATTTCTTACCCACCGTAATACGTCTTCCCCACTTGCACGCTCCCAAACGCCATCAGAAGCCAATGTGAGTATGCGATCTGCCCCTTTCGTCAATACACGGCAATTGACTTCGGGTCGGGCTGTAATGTACGGTGCATGTCGCTTGTACGGGAAGAAGGATAAGCGAGGTGTTTTCAGGTAGGCATCTCCAAGTGCACGTGTTACTGCCAAAGAACCTGCAACACGCTTGATGCCACCACTTGACGCCGAGGATATCGCCTTCGGGGCATTGTTACATCGTCGCAAGACAGCAGTCACCTCCGCAGGATTGTACGCGGAATGATCTGTCGTCAAATCGATCGGGCGCATTAGCAAGCTCAGTGGTAACGGAGATGGATGTACTACCACATCTGAAACAAGCTGTGTGGGTGATGGAAGTCTGTCCATTTGAGTAGGCGACCCAGACCGAACGCTTCGTATCTCTTTGAGTTCATCTTCATCCTCTGTCTCTGACATCTTCTCCTCCTCAGAAAGTGTGTTGAAGACCAGTGACGGCCGTCCTACAACCAATGACGTCGTGGAGGCGGAGTCATCACTCTCGACAGCGTCACTTTCGATGACACTTTCCTCGCTAAATGAATCGTGTTGATTCAATGGCGGTAAAGGCACAAATGGCTCTTCGCTGGCAGGTGTTTCATTACGACGTTGACGTTTAGACGTACGACGAACAAATCCCAATGCACGCGTCCTTCCCAGCCCGTTGGCACTGGTGGTGGTTGCAACGAAACGATTGTCATCTTCCATCATAGTATCATCTCCACTGCTATCTGAATCGTGTTCACTGGAACTAATCTCATCGGCAACGGTTTCGCTACAGCTTTCATCTTCACTAATATCAGCATGATTTAAACCAAGAGAGTCACCATCAGGTGGGACTTTAATTGTACGCGGCGGAGCAGAGCCTAGCATAACCGCACGACAGTCACCAACGTGGGCCGTGTAAAGCATTGCATCCTGTGGATAGAAGTAATGTCCCTCACAACCCGGGGGCGTACCAATGAAAACACCCTCCTGAAGATGGTGGTTGTCAATGTCATGGTCCATCATATTTATCCTCCTTCGACACGGATCGATCTGTGATGCCTCATCATCTTCTGTTTCATCAACATGCAAACTACCAGCTGTATTTGCCGCAGTAGTAATAGACGACGTCGAGCTTAGTGTGCTCCATGAACCACAACTTTTGCCACGATCCAACATTCTACGACGTTCAGCGTCTTTATTGTGTGAGGTATCGTCAAATCCACTCGCGCCAAGGTCACGATGGTACGGTGATTCACGATCAACATCAGAGACTTTGAACCAGTCCAACCGCTGGACTGTAAATACGACCAATGCACATGCCCCGGCATTCCATCGTCCGTTCGAAACACATGATGTTTGGTGTGTCGTAACCGGATCAATAGAGTTGATCCATCCTTCGTCAACTGCCAAGAACGAATCGATTACGGCCCGAGTTAGTGCTGCTACCTCAGCCGGCGAATGTGTCCCAACAGGTGCGTGCAGCGTCGCTGGACTACGATTTGTTTTTAGTGACGTCTTCACGGAGCTTACACTTTCACCATGAGTCCAAATAATAGGACTTTTGGGTAAGAGACTGCTTGCTACACTACTCCCCAATGCCTCACTCTCGGCCTCGGATTCACTCTCACTTCGCATAGCTTGTCGGTCACATGTCGTTTCCTCCTCATGATCAATACCCACATCACCCTCCTCACTTTCACTATCCTCATATGGACTTCGATAGTGTATTGAATTTGGATTAACCACATCAATCCCCGCCTCTCGTTGCTGGACCTGACTCTTACTACCCACATATCTACTTCGGTCACTAGAACGTATCAAACCATCTAAATCTAACGCATTAGCATCTCGTAACTGACCATTGACATTACACACACCTCTATCGACAATGTCTGACTTTAATGCACGTGCCACTGATGCAGCAATATGTGGAAGTAATACCTCGGCTGCATAAGTGGCTACACATCCACCACCATGTCCATCAATTACTGACCATAATGAAAGACGGATTAGAGAATTATTCTCTTCGTCATGAGCATCATGATCGGCAGGATCAATACTCTCGCCATCACAACTGCTCCCAGATTTCATCCCTCCACCTGTGTGTTTGTTGTTATTCTCCACACTGTTAGTTGTATTGTTGTTGTTAATATCATTGTCCTTCCTGCTCCCGTCCCCCCGACGACGACGTTGTGTCTTGGGTGGTCTCAATAGTATATTGACTAAACTTGAATACCGATCTTCAGAGGGTGCATTAGCATCATGTGTGGATGTCCACATACATGATCGTGGATCCTGGAATACTGGAAGTCCTCCCCGTGGTGTATGATGCCTACTGTCACCCGCATATCGGTTACGCTTCCTTCGTTTGCCACCACTCTTTCGGGGGGAGGAATAGGATCCTGACATCTTCTTCGTCGCGACACCCCCGCCCCCACCTCCAGCGGTTGCTAACTCCGATGATCGACCACCACCAATCCCATTACTATTACTACCCTCAGGTGATGATGCCGATGATGCCACGGATGATGGGGCAGCAACGGTGACAGTTTTCGGGGGTGATGGTAATAGTATCCCACCCGCCGCAATCAACGTAGCTGCCGGATCAGGCTGTACTACACTAATTATTGGGCCAACGGTAGTAATAGCAGTACGACTGCGCAATGACGATGCTCGACCTCCTCCTCTACTACTCCCAGCACCAATGCCACTACCAATCATGGACCCCATTCCCGCGACAGACGACGCATCACGTGATGAATGTGAATGTTCATCCAGCTCAGCCTCGCTTTCCTCCTCGGAGCTTGCAAAATATGCATGCTGATGATTATTATTATTCTGATGGTTGTTCGACTTTCTTCGTTTCCCGTACACTCGATTGTTAATTTTGCCTACACGTATTACCGGTGGACTGCTGGTTGATTTATGCATGGATATATCATCGTCATTGTTGTTGGGTGGCGACAACGTCGGAGATGACGCTGCGATGGCAATTGAAGATACCGGTCCGGTAGCAGATACGTAGTCGGATACGTTCAAAAATTCCTTTGTAGAAGAATATCATGATTGCAATGTATAATACTTGTTTAGTTTGCGATGAGATGAATGAAAGCAAAAGAACGTAAAGACACTCAACTACTCACCGAAGGAGACGGGCCATCTTCAATGGGAGGATAACATGAGGCGTCCATTACATTGTCATTGGTAGTATGTTGTTTGACGCCCCCACCGGAACAAGGAGTATCATCCTTGTTCATTGTTTTGTTCGTCCCACCGTCCGTCCACCACCGTATCTACAGGGGCTTCGCTTTGCTTTGGTAGCCAACCATTATTTTTTCCCACGAACGATGTCGTCAAGGACGACGACGAGGCAATCGACGTCAACTACCCCCTCCTCCTCTCGTCTCTTCTCGGCGTTAGCATCGATAGAAAAGACCGATGGCGTCGCCGCTCAACGTCGTTTACGGTCACGTACGGTCTCGTTACAACGGAGTAAGGTCGCGTCAGTCCAGACCGAATTGCAGAACGTACTGCTGGAGTTACGAATATTAACACAACGGTGTTTGACCGAGGAGGAATGTCTTCATGATGGCCGGAATGATACACAGATTGATGGTCGTCATGACAGTGGCGTCGGGGGGACCGAGGCGGTGATGGAGGAGGTGGATACCCTATTACGAAACCTCCTTGCGACACGAAAGGAACTCATGGGGAAAATAATGATCAGCAACGAATATCATGATGATGATGATGATGTTGAAATCGATGATGAAATATTACAGAATGAATACCACACAACAATACGTGATGATATATGGAAACCAACACTTGACAAACTCCATTCCAATTTGACATCACGGTCAGGTGGGACAAGTGCAGCCGCATCTGAATTTAAAGGTGGGATTGTGGGTACAACATTCTGGGAGCAGGTACAGAGTACGGTAGAACATGAACAGTCTCGATTACCGAAAATAAATAATGATAATGATGATGATGACGAAGGGGGGAAACCACAACGTCCGACCTTTGATGATTCAAAGCTATACCAACGTATGCTAACTGACTTTGTCTCGACTCGATCATCATCTACCACTAGCAAAGGATGTGGAGGTGTGTCAGATCCGGCACGAGAGGCGGCCGAACGACTTGGTCGGGCATTACGGAAAAGATCTGGTGCAGATGTAGATATTTCGAGCTTGTGGGGTGATGAAGAAACAAATACCCCCGGCGTCGGCAGTAGTAAAAGGAAAAAGACCGAGACAATCACCACTGCTGTAGACCGAAGAGCTAGTAAAGGGCGTAAGATACGATATGCGGTCCACCCCAAGCTTGTCAACTTTGCCTTTCCGATTGCAAGACCTGTACCAACGATTATGGAAAATGTTTGGTTTAATAGCTTGTTTGGTGGGGTGGGGAAGTTGAGGTAAATAGTTTGATTAGCGGCTTAAATTCTATTATTGAAGACAAGTTTGGTATCTGTGTACAGTATTCACATTTTCTTTTATATCCTAGGTGTGTTCGTTGAATGGAAAGCTCTCCAAGTACTCATTAGTACTAAACCAAATGGTATTTCTAATGGAATCAGTTCCTCTCCCCCACTCCCCACCGGTCGATGCTCCAGTACTGCAAAAATCAATGCAAAGACTATTCGTAAACTTGATGTTGAAATAAATGTCGATATTGCCAACATGGCCGCACCCTTTGGTCCACCTTTATTAGTATATTCGTCTATCCCACCTCGTGGATCATAATGTCCATCAATGGCGGAGGATAGGAATGATCCATTCGTCAAACCTGCTATTATCCAACATATGGAAAGTAAGGCACCCTCATTTAAAGCTGAGGGTAGGTAGTAGTAGTCAAGACGATGTGTAACGAAGAATGAAATTGAGATTGATAAATTCATCAGTAGGATGACGTCATATAGTAATAGTGTGGGATCGTCGACGTTTATGGGAGGTCGATTGCGACGGTAGTAAAGTATTAAATTACGTATCCAATTGCCTATATAGCTCTGATTCTTATTAGAATTGGGAGGAAGAGGAGGATTTGTGTCATCGTCATTTGTCATTGCTACTAACCCCATCTCGTGTGATGATGCATCCTCCTCAATATTATGTCTCTTGCTGACATGAAATTTCATCGACGGTCTCTTAAAACATCGCCTTGGAACAGTTGGAAACCCATCAATGCAACTGGTGCGAAGAAGTAGAAATAGTAGAACAACGACCGAGCGCCGACATCGCAGTGACGGTGAGGAGTACGGCATCCTATCCTATTGTCAAAGTGTAGCTGGGCAGGTCGCAGAGGCGAAGCACTCTGCTCCCGACAAGGGACTAAAGTAACGTGTGTGAGTCCTGGAAATGAATGCTAATGACATGTTTGAATGAGGGAGCAAGAGTTTTTTCCTGCAATCATCTCTTGTCACCATGATTGATTGAGGGAGACAGAATTGATGAGGCGAAACTCCAGCTCTCCGTGCAACAAAGATTGTGGTCAGAACGTATTATCTAGTGTGATTCGACCCTTTGGTATCACAATCCAAATCATGTTGCTAAGTAGTCTCATTTTCATCGCCGCTCTCGTCACAAGTGATGGAAACGCCGACAGCGGAGCTACCTGGCACCACGACTCTGTGTCTGCCGAGCAGCCACTAACATTTGAGGCACCCAAACTAATCGTTGTGGAACGGACTGTTTGGCAGCCTGTTGCTGAGAGTGACGATGGGGCCGAATACGTGGGTGGAGGATGGGAATTCTCTACTGTAGACGAGTTGCTAGACGAAGAGGGTACATATCTGGTCCAGCCTCAAGCGGAGTCAGCGCAATCGCGTCGTACTTCGGTTGAGCTTATTGATCTTATCCTTCCGACAGTCGACGACAATGATGGTCATGACGATTTCTTGCCAAACGTCGATACTACACTCTTCATTCCGGTCTCTACCTATTCGCCAACTGGTCCACCAACATATATTCTTACCACGCCACAACCAACGGATATGGATATTTTCTACACACTACCACCAGTGGAAGCGATGACACCACAGCCAGTGGAACCGATTACACTACCACCAGTGGAGCCGATTACAACTCAGCCAGTGGAGCCTATGACATTACCACCAGTGGAGCCGATGACACCTCAGCCAGTGGAGCCGAAGACACCTCAGCCAGTGGAGCCGAAGACACCTCAGCCAGTGGAGCCGATGACATTACCACCAGTGGAGCCGATGACATTACCACCAGTGGAGCCGATGACATTACCACCAGTGGAACCGATGACATTACCACCAGTGGAACCGATGACACCTCAGCCAGTGGAGCCGATGACATTACCACCAGTGGAACCGATGACATCTCAGCCAGTGGAGCCGATGACACTACTGCCGACGGATATGGAGACACTACTGCCTGTGATGCCGGTGACATTGCACCCAAAAATCAACACACTCGCGCCTACTGTGTCAGAGACGATAAGCTCACCAGCGCCAACAGTCACCCCAACCTATTTTCTTACAATTGATCCAACTTATGTAGGAGTTCTGTTGAACACACCGGAGCCAATGGAAAATGTGGACATCCTTGCCATGCCCACACCACCACCCTCAAGCATCATGAAGTTCATTGATCTGGATATTGAGGGGTTCGAGTTCACATTTCCTCCCATCAATGGTGAGCCAATAACAACTTCCTTGGCACCTTCCTCTGCGACTCCTACAGGTCTACCAACCTATATTCTTACAACACCGGTGCCGACACTATCAACATCATCTGCGACGATTCTTTTCCCATCACTTGTCCTATCAAAGTGCTCCCCGTCGTCAAAATGCTCGGCATGTATGGGAGACTGTGATTCAGATAATCATTGTGCGACTGGACTTCAATGCTTCAAGAGGGATGATCGGTCGTCATTGGCAGTGCCAGGATGCGCCATTGGAGGGGTCGGCGACGTAGCGGGAGAAGACTATTGTTTTGATCCCAACTATGACGCGATGACTGTCACGCCGACGATCACACCACCAACAACAACAATTTCCTCTTATCCGATCAGCAATTCGCTTACACTTCTACCGACTCCACCTTCAACGACGAATGCTCCAATTGTGGAATCGCAAAATGTGACTATGATTGGGGTGCTCACTTTTGAGCTCCCGATAAATCAGACCCTCGGGTTGAATCATGTCGCAGCTATAGAGTCGTCACTTCAAGTCTTTCTTCGTAGGAAGCTCGTGATCTACACCTCCTTGGTTGCATTTCGAGGTTTCGAGGTTTCTGTTCTCGCACCTCCACGTCGGTTGGAAGAGGCGTCGTTTTCGTCGGTAACACGTTTGGAAGAGGTTTTGTCTTCATCGGTTACAGCAACAGTACTTGCATTTGCAACCCTCGCCGAGCCGTCCATAAACTTTCAGTTCCAGGAGGTCATTGAAGAATTAATGCTGACAGAGCATGATGAGTTCTTTGATATCCTCTACTCAACCAACGCGTTTGCCAACAAAGAAAAAGAGTATATAATGCTTCGCGGTGATGGAAGCAACAGCAAATCATCGATTATTGGAGCGTCTATCGCTGGGATTGTTGTGTTTATCTTCTTGGTTGGTGCAATCGTTGTTATCAGGCAACGTCAGGTCAAGATGAAAGATGACGAGGAAGTTCGTCACCCTGACTCTATCATTACTTTTCGCAACACCTTCGATGACGACGGCTCCTTTCCTAATTACATACATGAATCTGCCCTAGAAATTCCTACTCAGGCAGCTGATGCGGAATCTCTTACCGAAGACCTGTACCCATACATTGATCACAATATTGAGCCCAAGACTCTAACCACGGTGGATGACTGGTCTCTGGGTGAAGACGTAGAAATGAACAGTCCCCAGCTGATGTCAAATTCTCTCTTAATTGACAGCGAGATGAATACCAGCATCACAGACTCGGAAGCATCATTCAATCGGGACATCTACGACTGTGCAGTATTACATTCGCTACAAGAAGAGCAGCAAGCAACACGTAATTCCTTTACGCGACTATATGAAAGCACAACAGAGACGCCCTCCTCTACACCCTCCTCTTGCGTAGCCCGCCCGTCATCGATCAATACGACCACCTCGAATGAAACATCGACACCAAAGCTAAACGTTGCAAGTAAACCCAAGGGGTTTAGTTTCTTCTTGTCATCACCTGAGAAGACAGTATATGAGGTTCGAGCTCCACCAGGACCACTGGGTATAGTGGTAGATTCTTCCAAGGATGGGCCAATCATATGCAAAATGTGAGTAACATGTTGCCATTCGCGCACGACTGCAAATTGTTGTTGTATTCAATCTCATTCTCCCCTTCTATAATTTGTGCAGCAACGAAGGGTCTTCAATCGAAAACTTGGTAAGGCCTGGTGATGTCATTTTATCAATCGATGGCTTCGAATGCCGTAACAAGGATGCACAATCTCTCGCCCAATGGCTCCAAAATAAGCCATGGGTACCTGAACAAGTTTTATTGTTGAGCGGTTGGAAAGTCACATCGCCGCGTTAGTAAATCTTGCCGCATACTTGTCCAAATGATAGAACAGGAGTCTTTGAATCATACTCATAATGTTTGTGTGTGTGTGTGTGTGTGTGCCTTGATGGAGGATGCACCAACAAAGCCCGTTATGCATGTTGTCTGTGTGTATGTGTGTATGCATCCGTAGCTTAGGCTTATAAAGATAAAGATAAATGTGAATTGTAAGTTGTAATTCAAACTTCCCTTAGCCTTAATTCCCTGCATAGGTAAAAAGTCAGTTACGTCTCCAGATAAACAGCGTATCTGTCGAGGTATTACCACGCATGATTCGTAAATCTTCGTCCAAGTATGACAATACCAATAGATTCATAGGTCCCAAACTCTTCCAATGATCCGCCTTATCACTTCGTGGACCATAGATAACCTTGTCGGGAGTCACGGCCAAGACATTTGACGGCTTACCAGTAAATAAGGATATATCCGTCCGTAATTCCCAATCTCCAGTAACTTTTACCTCAAATGACTTACCCCCCACCTTGCCAATAACCTGTTCAGTATATTCCACGTCTGATAGGTACTTGGTTGCCATCAATGTTTGCTGTACACCCCCAAATCGTGTTAGACCACCTGCCAATCCACTTAATCCCTCATTATACTTCATTGTCGATGAGCTTGAATATATCAATTCCCATGTCCCAACCAATTCCTCCTTACTTGCACCAACACCCCCACTTTCGTAGGATACTACCCGGTTGTACAGTTCTCGCTCAAGCTCGGATACAACCTCGAGTACACGTTCCTGTTCAAGTTCGGATGAGTCTAGTCCACACATTAGTTTTCCATCCTCGGCAGATGCCTTGGCAATATCATCAAGTAGTTCTAATAATTCCTCTTTTAATTCTTTCTCGTCTGACACCTTATTTGCCCCTCCTTCTTTCTCCATACTACTACTACTACTACTACTGCTCACCCTCTCATCGGAGGCATTGTCATCAACATCATAATCCTCGAACATGTTGTCAATGCCATTATAAAACATGCCAAATCCATCTTCATCTAACATATCTGTTGCAGCCTTGGGTATACTATCAAATAATGCATCTAATTCAGACTCGGTAACATCCCCCATGGTTAACATATCCATTAATTCACCCCAACGTGATAATTCAGTCTTGCCTACTAAATTATTTGAATTATTATTACTGAGTAATGTAAATAATACATCGGATGGTAAATCTTGTTCTGTAATCATTGGTAGTGATGATGTTGTTCCTTCTTTCTCATCATCATCATCATTTTTACTCTCATCATTCTCAAAGTCAAACAATTCATCCAATGCAAAATTAAATCTAATAAAACCATGAATATCTAATCCAGCCTCATTCCCACCAGCCTTGTTCCATAATACAGCAAATTCATCAGCATCTAACATACCATCATTCACTAATGAGGATACTTCATCCCATTGCCATAATTGAGAGAATGATATTTCAGTAGTTGTTGAACCGGTCAATGCAGCAAATACCTTTTTCAATTCCTCCTCCTCCTCCTCCTCCTCATCCGCCTCATCATTATTGGTGCTTTCCTTATTCTTTTCCCATATTGCAGTAGCACCATTCTCCTTGTTCTCATTAACCTTTTCTCCCCATACAGTCGTTGCTGTTGTTGTTGTCGTCGTTTGATCATCGTCATCATTATCATCATCTGCTTCTTCAAACATGTCATCAATACTTTTATATAATCGAATAAAGCGAGTAATATCAATTTTCTCTTCCTCCACTTTCTCTCCCTTTTGAGTAGTCACAACCGATTTCCATATAGTATCGAGTTCACTAGTTAGTAAATCACCATCATCTAACATTTCTTTGATGGTGGGTATGGTTCGTAATGTCTCGTACGACATCATTCTCGTCCGTCCGTCGCCATTATCATCGGTCGTGGTATATTCGAGAAATAACGACTCTAGTGCCCCATCGTCATTCGCGCTCGAGGATCGATGTACCCCGTTCTCGATCTCGGCGGGCGTCGTCATTCGCAGCGTCGTTCGTGGCCGACGCTGCCGCGGCTGCCGACCAACGCTGCTCCTCCTCCACCCCACGCCGGCAGCATTTGCGGGGCATGTTGCTGCTGCTGTACATCTCCTATTCGTTGTTGATGATGTTGTTGTTGAGAAGCATTGGATAGTGGGTATGCAACTGCAGCAAAGGACGACGACGAATGCGAGGAGTACCACCATCATTCGAATATTTGATGGATGGCGGGAGATCACTTTGGCTTCTTTCCTCTTCTCCCTAAAATAATGTCGTTGCCGCGGCCGCGGCTGCTCTTCGTGGCGGTGCTGTTCATCACACCGTCTTCATCGTCGTCTACATTATTTAATCACCGCAGCGTCAGGTCTCATGGGTGGCTTTCTGGAATTCATCGAGGTGGTGATATCTTCGACGATGATAATAGTCAACAGCATCCACCAACAAAGGAGAGCTTCAATAAGTCAAGTAATGTTATTATTTCACCGTCTCTTTTGGCGTGCGATTGGTGAGTTTCCTCGAGGTATGTATAATGTGCATAATGTATGCACCTCTAGAATCTCATCGTACATATGAATATATATAGGTCGGATATGAAAAGTGAGATACAGAAATGTATAAATGCAAAATTATATCATATACATGTAGATATCTTTGATGGGGTATATATCAATTCACCACATGCATTAACATTTGGACCACAAATGGTACAAGCAATATATAATCGATTTGTTGTTAGCAATAACAATAATGATAATAATCAGCAGCAGCAGCAACAATTAGTATTAGATGTTCATTTATGTGTCGATCGGCCACAACGGTATGCTCGGGCTATGGCCGAGGCTGGTGCCACACGTATTATTTATCAATGGGAGGCTATGCAAACAAATATCGGTAGTAGCAGAGATGATTGCAACAGTAACAGCAACAACATCAACAGCAACAGTATTAATGATGACGAGAGTAATATATCAATGCTAAACAGAGCAATTGAATTTGCTCAAGAGATCACGGCATTAGGAATGAAATGTGGTATATCAATTAATCCAAGTACTAAAATAACATCAATATTTCCATTACTTGACACTGGCTTGATAGATTTAGTTGATATACTTGCGGTCGAGCCAGGATTTGGGGGTCAGCAATTCAATCCAATAGTAATCGAAAAGATTAAAATGTTACGTCATTATATTGATATGGAATTACGCACTAAACGGGGAATAGATGTAATAATACTTGTTGATGGTGGTATTAATAATTCAACTAGTGCAGACGTAATAGATGCAGGTGCTGATATTTTGGTAGCGGGTGAGTGAGATATTTTTTGGTTTGAAAGAAGTAGGTAGGTTGTTCCAGTAAACTGACCTCTGACTGTAAACAAAGGGACGGCATTGTTCCGACATCCACGAGGCTTTGATGAAGCAGTACAAGAACTTACTGGCCATATCAGCTGATAATAGACAGGGTGCGATATTGTCCTGGAATCTCGGTTTTAGTTGTAATCGGTATTGTGGATTCAACTGATTATAAATGAGGTTATGACTACGTGTTTTGAGCATTACATGATCAGATCTCTCCTCCGTATCCATCTCCAGTCGCCAAGGCATCCCGCCTACCCCCCGCCACCCTCCTTGCATCTTTATCAATCTTTGGACAGTCCACAATTGTGTGTCCCAATCCACCACAGAACGAACATCCTCTAGGCCCACCACCGCCACTACCATTTGTATCCATTGCTATATTCTCCAATGGATCGTCCATAATCATCAATACCGGTGGGATACGTTGATGTGCCTCCTTCAATAGGTGCTTCAAATCAAGTAATGTCGTTTCTTCACAACTTTTATTAATAAATGTTGTAGCCACACCCGTCTTACCACACCGTCCCGTCCGACCAATCCTATGAACATAATTTTCAATCTCCGATGGCATATCAAAATTTATCACATGCTGTATATCAGCAAAGTCTAATCCCTTGGCGGCTATATCAGTCGCAACAAGTACATCCTTCTTCCCGGTCTTATATAATGCTATTGCCTCATTGCGTTCCTCTTGATCCTTTCCACCATGAATACTCACGGCCTCGACACCCTTTAATAGCAAGTATTCATGTATATCATCAACATCACCCTTCTTTTCGCAAAATATTACCACCGGGGGAGCAGTCTTTTGTAAACATTCCAGTAAATAAACAATCTTGGCCTCCTGTTTGACATATTCGACTTCTTGTATAACATCGAGATTGGCCGCACCTGCCCGTCCCACATTCACGACGATAGGTCGGACTAATGTTTGCTTAGCAAAGTCTTGAAATTTCTTAGGAAAGGTGGCCGAATATAATATCGTCTGTCGTTGATGATGAAAGTAATTCATTATTTCGCTAACCTCCTCATCGAATCCTAAATCCAACATCCGATCGGCCTCGTCGAGACAAATGTAACGACATATGTCGAGCGTAATTTGTTTCCGTTTTAGGAAATCGCGTAATCGACCAGGAGTCGCAACGACGCAGTGTACGCCCCCATCGCGGAATGGTCGGATTTGCGATCGACCATCCTCGCCCCCGATAAGTAATTGAGCGCGTATCGTATATGATACCGCCGAACAGAACTCCGTAACAACCTCGTGGGTTTGTCGTGCCAATTCGCGCGACGGTGCGAGTACGATGCCCACGGGACCTTCGCCCGGTACTATTGGCATACGTGCCTCTTCTTCTAATGCTGCCATGACCAACGGTAACGAGAAGCTCAACGTCTTGCCACTGCCCGTAAATGCAATCCCTACCATATCCCTCCCGCTTAGTGCCACGGTAAGACCCTGCATTTGTATGGGCGTCGGACGTTTGACATTCTTACCTTTTAATACATCTAATATGGCCGATGGGAAACCCATATCCGTAAAGTTACGTACGGGAGGCGGTACGTCTTCGCCCTCTACTAATATATGCCATTTTCGACGCGTCTTATCCCATTCGGCCTCGCCCTCTCGTAATATCGATCGAGGACAGCGCCACGCGGTGGGTAAAGAGTGCTTGTACTTGGTCCCCTCGGCTAATTCAGATGCGGCCTGGAGTGCATTCGTTTGGACGTGACTTGCCTCCTTTAGTATGCGATCTTCGTCCACCTTGCGTTGGAGTGTGAGTCGTTGTGCGTCAGTGAGAGAGTCACGTTGACGTTTGAGTAATGCCGCCTGTTCTAAGAGTGATGTCGTATTCGTCGATTTTGTTCGTTTCTCAATAGAGTGATTGTTGGAATTATTTTCCTCGTCAACGTCGTCATGATCGTCGTTGTTGCTGTTGTTGTTGCTGTTGTTGTTGTTGTTGTTGTTGTTGTTTCT
>Ga0247843_1003779_pt1 | contig 23939 bp, 28 predicted proteins | sample LaCruzMarch2017__FD_192420 | JGI IMG/M metagenome (GOLD analysis project Ga0247843, IMG submission 192420) | Freshwater microbial communities from meromictic Lake La Cruz, Castile-La Mancha, Spain - LaCruzMarch2017_8m | ecosystem: Environmental > Aquatic > Freshwater > Lake | place: Spain...
CGAGGTCGAGGCCGATCGTGGTAGTCATCATGGTGGACGGTTCCTGTTCTGTGGCCGCATAAGCAACGACCAACCTATGGCGCACTCGACGCCGGACACAGGGGCCGTCCAACCCATCAGGTTAACCCCGCCAAGTCGAAAGCCGCCCTGACCCGCCTGAAATCAAGCAGCAGCGCCCGCCCAAGCGTTCGCCGCTTCGGCGCCGCTCTGTTCCGGGTCTCCCCCCAGCTTTCGCCGGGGTCCGCCCGGAATGACGAAAGGGAGTTGGCGCGCGAAACTGTCACGCACACAGTCCGCGGACCCCATCGCCTCCGCTTCGCTCCGGCGCCGCCCTGTTCCGGGTCTCCGCTCCGCTACGCCCGGAATGACGAAAGGGGTGGCCTCACCGTCTCCTCCCTGTCGCGCAGCGATGGGGAGGTGGATGCGAGCCCTTGCGAGCAGACGGAGGGGGCGAGGCGATGGCTCCGGTGACGGCGGCCAGCCCTCACGCCGACCGCCGGAGTCGCCCCCCACGTCTCGGCGCTGATCGCGCCGATCTATCGCTCAGGATCGTATACGATCCTGGCGATGCCCCCATGCGCCTCTGCGCACGTGGGAGAGACCCGTGTCATCCGCACTCACCCCCAAAACCCCAACCTTTCCAACGCCCCGCCCCACCGAGACCCGACGAACGCGCCCGCATCGGCCCCGGCCCTACCCTCCCCGCTTTACCCGCCCGGAGGGACCCCATGTCCGAGCTCTATGATCCCCGCGCGTGGGAGGACGACGATGCGCCGCCCTCCCGCGCCGTCTGGTACGACGCCGAGCCCGACACGCGCGAGCGGGGCCCCAAACGGCCCGCCCCGCGCGGCGGCTATCGCATCCGCTCGGACGAGACCTGGGCCCGGGCGCGCGACGCCTATATGGCGGGCGAGACGGCCGAGGAGGTGGCCTTCCGCTTCGACCTGACCCTGGGGTCGCTGCGCCACCGCGCCCGGATCGAGAACTGGCGCCGCGCCGATCAGGATGATCCTGAGTGGGGCTATCGCTCGGAACGCGGTTCCTCGCTGCTTGAGCCCGGTGAGGGGAGATTGGACGACCGCTGGGGCCACATCGGCGACGACGAGGGCTATGCCGACCTGGCCGAGCGGGCCCTGTCCCAGCTGCGCCGGGCGATGGCGCAGGGCCGGGCCGGGGCGGCGGCCAGCTGGATGCGGGTCCACGACCGCCTGACGGCCCGGGCCGAACTTGACGAGGCCCGCCAGAAAAAGGCTGCCGACGCCGCCCGCCGCGCCGCAGAACGCGCCGCCGCCGAAGTCCGCGCCGTCGCCGCCACGCAGGCCCAGGCCGCCGACGGACTGGTGCGCGACGTCACGCGGCTGGCGCTCGGGGCCGCCGGCCCCGGTACCGCCGTCGCCCGCGCGGCGCTGGACGCCGAACTGGCCCGGCTGGAGCGCGCCGCCGGGGCGCTGGAGGCGGCGGCGATTTCGCACGATTCAGACGGTTCGCACCCTGTCGATCCGCCGCCCGACGATCCCTGAGGCCGGCCCCCGCTGGCGTCCCGCCGCAGGGCTGCCTAGAAGGCGTCCATGCGCCTCGCCTTCATGGGAACCCCCGACTTCGCCGTGCCCTCGCTGGCCGAACTGATCGCCTCGGGCCATGAGGTGGTGGCCGTCTGGTCCCAGCCGCCCCGGCCGCGCGGGCGGGGCCAGAAGCTGACCCCCTCGCCGGTCCACGCCTTTGCCGAGACGATGGGCCTGCCGGTCTTCACCCCGGCCTCGATGAAGGCGCCCGAGGCGATCGCCGCCTTTGCCGATCTGGGGCTGGATGCCGCCTGCGTCGTCGCCTACGGCCAGATCCTGACGGCCGAGGTGCTGGACGCGCCCCGGCTGGGCTGTTTCAACCTGCACGGATCGCTGTTGCCGCGCTGGCGGGGGGCGGCGCCGATCCAGCGGGCCATCATGGCCGGGGATCGCCAGACCGGGGTCCAGATCATGCGGATGTCCGTGGGGCTGGACGAGGGGCCGGTCCTGCTGGGCGAGGTCCTGCCCATCCTGCCCGACGACACGGCCGGGACGCTGGCGGCCCGCATGGCCGCGACGGGGGCCACCCTCTGGCCCCGGGCTCTCGCCGCGATCGAACGCGGCGGGGCGGTCGAGAGCCCGCAGACGGGCGAACCGACCTATGCCAGAAAGATCACGCCTGCCGAGGCGCGCATCGACTGGACCCGCGGAGCCGCCGCCATCGATGCCCACATCCGTGGCCTCTCCCCCGCCCCCGGGGCCTGGTTCGAGGTGGCCGGCGCCGACGGGGCTCCGGTGCGGGTCAAGGCCCTGCTGAGCCGGGTCAGCCTGCGCGGCGCCGGCGCCCCCGGCGAGGTGCTGGACGACGAGCTCCGCATCGGCACGGGCGACGGGGCTGTGCGGCTGCTGCGCGTTCAGCGGCCCGGCAAGGCGGTGCAGGACGCGGCCGGCTTCCTCAACGGCTTTGCCCTGCCCCCCGGGACGCGGCTGGGCTGATGCCGCGCTATCGGTTGACGGTCGAATACGACGGGACGGCCTATAACGGCTTTCAGGCCCAGGACGGCCAGCCGACGGTGCAGGGGGCGATCGAGGCGGCGGTCCTGGCCTTCTGCGACGAGGCCGTCCGCATCGCCGCGGCCGGTCGCACCGATTCCGGCGTCCACGCCACCGGCCAGGTGATCCAGATCGACCTCGAACGCGACTGGTCGCCCGCCACGGTCATGAATGCCCTGAACGCCCATCTGGTGCGCGAGGGCGTGGCGGTGCTGGACTGCGCCGTGGCCGAGGGCGACTGGCATGCCCGGTTCTCGGCCACCGGGCGGCGCTACCTCTACCGGGTCCTCAACCGGCCCGGCCGCCCGGCGCTGGAGCGGGGCCGCGTCTGGCACGTCCGCCGGCCGCTGGACGTGGAGGCCATGCAGGCCGGGGCCGCGCATCTGGTGGGTCATCACGATTTCACCACCTTCCGCGATCTCGCCTGCCAGGCCACCTCGCCGATCCGGACGCTCGACGTGGCCCGGGTCGAGCGCGCGGGCGAGGAGGTGCGGCTGGTCTTCGAGGCCCGCGCCTTCCTCCACCGCCAGGTGCGCTCCATGACAGGCACCCTGGTCGAGGTCGGGCTGGGGCGCTGGAGCCCGGACGACGTCCGGACCGCGCTGGCGGCGCGCGATCGCACCGCCTGCGGCCCGGTCGCCCCCTCCGACGGCCTGTATCTGACGGGGGTGGCCTATGGGCCTATCGCTTGAGCAGTCCGCCCAGCATGTCGGCCAGCCCGCCCGGCAGCTGATCCAGCAGGCCTGCGGCATCCGCCACCTGACCGTTCGGCGTCAGGCGATCCACCGCCTCCGGCAGCAGGCCCGCCAGCGTCTCGGACGCTTGTTCAGGCGAGATGCCGAGCTTGCTGGCAAACTCCGCGATCGGGCCACTGCCCAGAACCTGCGCGATCTGTTCGGGGCTGATGTTGATGTTGGCTCCCGTGCCGATCCAGGACTGGACCTGGCTGGCCATGCCCGCCCCGCCGAACCTCTCGGCCAGGCCCTCCACGCCGCCCTGCGCCTTCAGCAGGTCACCGAGGCCACTGGCGGCCTGGTCGCCCAGCCCGGTCAGAACGCTGTCGAACAATCCCATCGCCCATCTCCATGTTTGTATGTCCAGGTTGACCGTGTGAGGCGACCGTTTCACGACAGGCCCGATAACGAAGCAGCCGGACGGCTCGCGGCGGGCTCCATGGCCAGGACCCACGCCGATCTGCTAGGTCGCGCTCCATGACCGATCCCCGCCAGCAGCCGCCCGGAACCGCCGCCCGTCGCCTCGTCGAGACGCTGGCCATCAACGGCGTGACCCGCGTCTTCTGCGTCCCGGGCGAAAGCTATCTGGCGGTGCTGGACGCCCTCGTCGACCATCCCGGGATCGAGGTGATCACCTGCCGGCACGAGGCGGGGGCCGCCAACATGGCCGAGGCCTACGGCAAACTGACGGGCAAGCCCGGCATCTGCATGGTCACGCGCGGCCCGGGAGCCACCCACGCCTCGATCGGCGTCCATACGGCGCATCAGGATTCTACGCCGATGATCCTGTTCGTCGGCCAGATCGCCCTGACCGACCGCGGGCGGGGGGCCTTTCAGGAGGTCGACTACCGCGAGGTCTTCGGCGGCCTCGCCAAATGGGCGACCGAGATCGAGAGCCCCGAGCGGACGGTGGAGATCGTCGAACGGGCCTTCGCCACAGCCCTGCAGGGCCGGATGGGGCCGGTGGTGATCGGCCTGCCCGAGGACCTGCTGCACGCCCCCGGCGGGCCGGAATCGGAACGACCGGTAACCCCCGCCCGCGCCGGGCTGGACCCGGCGTTCCTGGCCGACCTCGGCGCACGGCTGGCCAGGGCCGAAAGGCCGCTGCTGGTGCTGGGGGGATCCGGCTGGACGGTGGAGGCCGCGACGGCGATCGGGGACTGGTCCGAAGGGCTGGGCCTGCCGGTCGCCCTGTCCTTCCGGCGAAAGGACATCCTGTCCAATGCGCGATCCAACTATGCCGGGGACCTCGGCCTGGGATGCAATCCCGAGCTCATGAAGCGGGCGAGGGAGGCCGACCTGCTGATCGCGATCGGTGCCCGGCTCGGCGAGAACCCGACGCAGGGCTACACCCTGTTCGACCGCGCCCATACGGCGAGGCATCTGGTGCACATCCATCCGGGGCCGGAGGAGCTTGGACGGGTCTGGCCGACCCTGATGGGCGCGACCGCCGACAACAGCCTCGCGGCACTGGCCCTTGCAACCCTCGAGCCCGGCCGGACCTGGCGGGATCAGGCGAAGGCAGCCCACGATCACTACCAGGCCTTCTCGACGCCGGTTGTGGTGACCGGGGCGGTCAATATGTCGGAGTGTATGGCGCATCTGGGCGAGGCCCTGCCCGCTGACGCCATCGTGACCAACGGGGCGGGCAATTTCGCCGCCTGGCTTCACCGCTTCTATCGTCATCGCGCCTGCCGCACGCAACTGGCTCCAACGTCCGGGGCCATGGGCTATGGCTTTCCGGCGGCGATCGCCGCCAAGTCGCTGCATCCCGAGCGGGAAGTGGTTTGTGTTGCGGGCGACGGCGATTTCCTGATGACCGGTCAGGAACTGGCCACCGCAGTCCAGCACGGGATCAATGTCGTGGTCGTCGTGGTCGATAACGGCACCTATGGCACCATCCGCATGCATCAGGAGGGACACTATCCGGGACGGGTGGTGGCGACGGACCTGAGGAACCCGGACTTCGTGGCCTACGCCCGGGCGTTCGGGGCGTTCGGCGTGCACTGCGACAGGACCACAGATTTTCCTCGGGCGCTCAAGGCTGCACGCGAGGCGGCGGGGCCCGGCGGGGTGCCGGCGCTGGTCCATCTGGTCACCTCGGCGGAGGACATCGCGCCCAACCGCACGATTTCAGGACTGCGAGCCGGGTAGTCAGCCGCCGGCGGCGACGGCCCGGATGATCCGTGCGGACGAGGGGCGACCCGCGAGTCCCTGATCGCCGGCGATCAGGATCGTGAGAGTCCCGTCCGAAAAGGTCACCGACGCCCGGCGCGATTCCTCGATCTGGATGCGACGCAGCTGGCTGACCCGGCTCCGCACCGTGGCCGAGCGCGACATGCGCAGGATAGCCTCCGCCACGACGCTGATGGTCTCGGCGACGACCGGTTCAAGACCGGGCCGGTCAAGCTCGACGTCGACGACGACCAGATGGCCCAGCGCCGCGCTCATGCGGCCGCTCTGCTGGATCGAGTAGGTGATCAACTGGGTGGGCGTAATCTGCGGCAGATTCAGTGGCGAGGATCCCCCGGTCAGGGAGGCCGGCGACCCATTCGGCGCGCGGGTGGTGTAAAGCGTCACGCCCCCCGCCGGATTGACCCGAAGGATCTGTGCCCCGGCATCGTTGCGATAGATCACATCGCCGCGCGGGGCCGGCGTCGTTCGCAGGACCCAGGTCTCGTCCCGCCGCTCGAAGCGAAACAGGGGTCTTGGCCCTGTCGCGTCGAAAATGAACGCTTCGCCGCTTTCGGATTCATAGCGGCCGGAAGGGGGCTGACCGGCACGCGAATCGCGCACGGCGATGGCACGGCTCTGCTCAGCCTGGACATTGCCGCGCACCTGGGCGTCGGCAGGTGCAGACAGGGCCGCGAGGGCAACAACGACGAACGCCATTGCTGCCGGGATCGGCGATCGCGCCGTCTCGACCCAGACCCTGCACTTCATGGCCGGAGGGAATGCTCCGGACGCGGGGCGGATTTTGGGCAGAGACCTTCCTAGCCGACCAGATACTGCCCGCCGTTCAGCGACAGGGTGCAGCCTGTGACATATCCGGCACGCTCGCCGGCCAGCCAGGAGACCATGTCGGCGATCTCCTCACCCTTGCCGAGGCGGCCCACGGGGATCTGGGCGATGATGCTGTCCAACACCTTCTGGTCCATGGCCCCGACCATCTCGGTATCGATGTAGCCGGGCGCGATGCAGTTTACGGTGACGCCCTTTCGCGCATTTTCAAGCGCCAGGGCCTTGGTGAAGCCGATCATGCCGGCCTTGGCGGCGGAGTAGTTGGCCTGGCCGATCTGGCCCTTCTGCCCGTTGATCGAGGAGATGTTGACAATCCGCCCGAAGCCCCGGTCGCGCATGCCGTTGATCACCTGCCGTGTCATGTTGAACACACTGTCCATGTTTACGCGGATAACGTCGGACCACTGGTCGTGGCTCATCTTGTGAAAGAAGCCGTCGCGCGTGATGCCGGCGTTGTTGACCAGGGTGTCGATGGGCCCGAGCGCGGCCTCGACCTCGGCCACGGCGCGCTGGCAGTCCTCGAAGGAGCCGACGTTGCCCTTGACCACCATGACGCCCAGTTCCCGGGCCGTGGCCTCGGCCGCCTCGGCGTTGCCGGAGTAGCCGGCGGCGACGGCCATGCCGTCTTCCTTCAACCGCTGAACGATCGCCTTGCCGATGCCCCGGGTGCCCCCGGTGACGAATGCCACGCGCGTCATGTGTCGTTTCCTGTTCCCGACGGTCCCGTCTGATGCGGGGCCTGTTCGGGACAAGGTGTAGCGGGGGATGTCGACGGTGTCTCCCTCCCCCTCCGCGTTTAGAGCCGCGCCATGTCCAGGACGAAGCGGTAGCGGACGTCGGACCGGCCCATCCGCTCATAGGCGGTGTTGATCTCCGACGGGGCGATGACCTCGACGTCGGAGGCGATGCCGTGCCGGGCGCAGAAGTCCAGCATCTCCTGGGTCTCGCGGATGCCGCCGATCAGGCTGCCGGCGATGCGGCGACGGCGCCACAGCAGCGGCAGGGCATAGACCGGCAGGCCCTCGGTGGTCAGGCCCAGCATCACCATGGTGCCGTCGCGGGCCAGCAGCTGGATATGGCTGGCGATTTCGTGGGTGGCCGAGACGGTGTTGATGATGAGGTCGAACTTCTCACCGGCCGCCGCCATCGCCGCCTTGTCGGAGTTGATGAGGAAGTGCTTCGCCCCCATCCGCTCGGCATCGGCCTTCTTGCGGTCCGAGGTCGACAGCACGGTGACCTCGGCGCCCAGGGCCGCCGCCTGTTTCACCGCCATGTGGCCGAGACCGCCGAGGCCAACGACGGCGACTTTCGAGCCCGGACCGATCTTCCACTCCTTGAGCGGCGAATAGGTCGTGATGCCGGCGCACAGCAGGGGGGCCGCAGCGTCCAGCGGAATCGCGTCGGGGATCGACAGGACATAGTTCTGATCGACCGTGATGTGGTCGGAATAACCGCCCTGAGTGATCTTCTGATTGACGGGGGCACCCTTGGGATCGGCCGAGCCGTAGGTCTGGGTCATGCCGGGGACGCAGTACTGCTCCTCGCCGCTCTTGCAGGGCTCGCAGACGCGGCAGCTGTCGACCATGCAGCCGACGCCGACACGGTCGCCGACCTTGAAGCGGGTGACGTTCGCGCCGACCGCCGAGACGACGCCGGCGACCTCGTGACCCGGAACGATCGGATAGCGGGTGTTGCCCAGGTCGTTGGCGGCCACGTGCAGGTCGGAGTGGCAGACGCCGCAGAACTTGACGTCGATCGCCACGTCGTCCGGGCCGGGGTCACGGCGCTCGAAGCCGTAGGGCTCCAGCGGCCTGTCGGCGGCGACGGCGGCGAAGGCGCGTGTGGCGATCGGCATGGGGATCTCTCGGCTGGCGGGGACGTGACGGCGTAAATGTGGCCGGGGCCGCCAAGTCGCAACCGGCGGGTCGCGATTAGGCTGCGATCTTGCCGATCAGGGCCCGGGCCGCCGCAGGGTTTCGGACCTTCGCCCCCGCGATGAAATAGGCGAAAACGTCGCCGCGCTTCGCCCAGTCGCGGGTGCGGGCGGCGACGGCGTCCAGCTCGGCCGAGGTCATGCCGGTCGGCTCGTCCTCCCGGCTGGACATCAGGCGGGCATAGGTAAAGTCGGCCGTGGGCTGATCGATGCGCGGCCATTCCGGAGCCTCGTCGTCCTCGGCATAGACGATGGCCGCGCCGTATCTCGCCGCGAGGTCATGGAAGGCCGGCGTGTCGAAGGTCGGATTGCGGACCTCGAGCGCATGGCGCAGGCGAACCCCGTCGCGCTCCCTGGGCAGCAGTTTCAGGAAGCCCTCGAAATCCTCAGGGTCGAACTTCTTGGTGCCCATGAACTGCCAGTTGATGGGGCCCAGCTTGTCGCCCAGGGCCGTCAGCCCCTGCCCCAGGAAGCGGTCCATGGACTCGCCCATGCCGGCCAGTACTTTACGATTGGTGCAGTAGCGGCTGGCCTTGACCGAAAAGACGAACCCGTCGGGCGTCTCGTCCCGCCATTTCATCCAGCTGTCGGGCTTGAAGGTGGAGTAATAGGTGCCGTTGATTTCGATGGAGGTCAGGGCGCGACTGGCGAACTCCAGCTCGCGCTTCTGTGTCAGGTCGGAAGGGTAGAAGACGCCGCGCCACGGCTCATAGGTCCAGCCGCCGATGCCGACACGGATGGGGTGGGTCATGGTTGATTCCGATCGGTTTCCGACCCTCGCGGATCGCTTCGCCAGTCTTCGCGCCCATGCCGAACCCGAACGATGAGCACGCCGTCTTCGTTTTCCTCATAGACGATGACGTGGGCGTTGAACGGAAAGATCCGCACCGCCGGGTGATGCTCCGTCCGAAGTCGGCCAAGCCCCGGGAAATCGACGAGCGTTTCGAACACCCTCTCCATCTCGTCCAGATACCGGCCAGCCTGGCGGGGGCCGAAGCGAGCGTAGCCCTGTTCGTAGATGGCGATGAGATCCTCGTCTGCCTCGCGAGACGTGCGGTGACGCTTCACGCAGCGGCGTTCCGTTTCGCGATACGGGCGAGGGCTTCCGCTTTGATATCCGCCATGGTGCGATCGCTGACGCCCGACGCGCGGCCCTCTTCGATCAAGTGCTGCATATTGGCGATCTTTTCCGCCTTGACCTGATCGCGCCGGATCAGGTCCCGGACATAGTCGCTGGCGTTGGCGTATCGGCCGTCCCTGGACTGCTCCTCGACCCAGGCCTTCATCGGATCGGGCAGGGAGATGTTCATCGTGGCCATCTGCGAACTCCGTGTCGTCGGGTCAATTATGGCAAACCTTGGCAATTCTGTCGAGGCGGCGAAGGTTTCGCCCCCCGTCCCGACCCGCTATCACCCGCCGATGACCACCCTGCTCTATGGCCGGCCGCCGCTGGTGTTCGACCCGCCCGGCGACGCCACCCAGACCTCGCCCCTGATCCCCGGTTCGACCGCGCTTGAAAGCTTCTCCGACAACTCGGTCGAGGCGGCGATGATCTATGCGCCGCCGGGGGTGCTGGAGCGACGGTATGCGCTGGCCGAGGCGCTGCGCGTGCTGAGGGTGGGCGGGCGGCTGGACGTCATGGCACCCAAGGACCGGGGCGGGTCACGGCTGAGGAAGGAGCTGGAGGCCTTCGGCCTGGAAGTCGGCGACAGCGCCAAGGCGCACCACCGCCGGTGTGTCGTGGTGAAGGCAGGCACCGAGACCGGGCTGGACGCAGCGATCGCGGCGGGATCGTTGCAGCAGGTCGAGGGGCTGGAGGCGTGGTCGCAGCCGGGCGTCTTCGCCTGGGACCGGATCGACGCGGGGTCGGCCCTGCTGGCCGGGCATCTGCCGGCGCTGAAGGGGCACGGCGCGGACCTGGGGTGCGGCTACGGGGCCCTGGCGACGGTGGTTCTGAGGTCGGCCGGCGTGACGTCCCTCAGGCTGGTCGACCTGGACCGGCGCGCGGTCGAGGCGGCCCGGCGGAATGTCGAGGACGGGCGCGCGACGTTCGAATGGGCGGATGCGCGGACGCTGGAGGATACGGGCGACCTGGACTTCATCGTCTCCAATCCGCCCTTTCACGACGGCGGGGCCGAGGACCGGCGGCTGGGGCAGGCCTTCGTTCGAAAGGCGGCCGGAATGCTGAAGAAGGGCGGGGAGGCCTGGATCGTCGCCAACCGCCACCTGCCCTATGAGGCCGAACTGAACGCGGCCTTCAAGCGGGTGCGGCCGGTCGCGGACCAGGGCGGCTACAAGCTGTTCGAGGCGGTGAAGTGAGCAAGCCCACCACGGCGCGCATCGACAAGCTCCTGTCCTCCATGGGCTATGGCTCGCGGGGCGAGATCGCGCGGCTGGGCAAGGTGGGCGGCATCGTGCTGGACGGCGTCGACCTGACCGACGTCTCGCGCCGCATCCCTGTGACGCCGGACCTGCCGGAGCGGATGATGATCGACGGGCGGCCGGTCGATCCGCCGCCGGGGCTGGTGCTGATCCTGAACAAGCCGCTGGGCATGACCTGTTCACACAAGGAGGACGGGGCGCTGGTCTATGACGTCCTGCCCGACCGCTGGCGCAGGCGCGATCCGGCGATCTCGACGATCGGGCGGCTGGACAAACAGACGAGCGGCCTGTTGCTGCTGACCGACGACGGCGACCTGCTGCACCGGGTCATCAGCCCCAGGCGCCATGTGGCCAAGGTCTATCACGCGACCCTGGCGCGCCCCCTGGTGGGCACGGAGGGCGAGCTGTTCGCCTCCGGCACCCTGGTGCTCGAGAACGAGGACAAGCCCCTGGGCCCGGCGGTGCTGGAGCCGATCACGGACACCGAGGCGCGACTGACGGTGACGGAGGGCCGCTATCATCAGGTGCGACGGATGTTCGCGGCGGTGGGCAACCACGTCGAGGCGTTGCATCGCGAACGGCTGGGCGGACTGGCGCTTCCGGCCGATCTGGGGTCAGGCGAATGGCGAGCCGCGACCGCTCCGGAATGCGAGGCTATCTTTCAATGACCCGCGTCAAGATCTGCGGCCTGACCACGGCCGACACCCTCGACGTCGCGCTGGACCACGGCGCGGCCTTCGTGGGGGCGGTGTTCTTTGCCCGGAGCCCGCGCGACATTTCGCCGGAGGACGCCCGGCCGCTGTTTGAGCGGGCGCGTGGGCGGGCGGGGATCGTGGCCGTGACCGTCGACGCCGACGACGACCTGTTGAGCCGGATCGGCGCGCACCTGAGACCCGACTTCGTGCAGCTGCACGGCCATGAGAGCGTGGTGCGGGCGGCGGATGTGCGCCGGCTGACGGGAGCGGGGATCATCAAGGTGCTGCCGGTCTCGGTACCCGGCGATCTGGACGCGGTCGACGACTGGGAGACCTATGCCGATCACTTGATGTTTGATGCCCGCCCGCCCGAGGGAGCGGCCCTGCCCGGCGGGGTGGGCGCGTCGTTCGACTGGGCGATGATGCAGGGGCGGTCGTTCCGGAACGACTGGTTCCTGGCGGGCGGGCTGAACCCCGAAAATGCGGCAAAGGCTGCGGCGATCAGCAGCGCGCCCTTGCTGGACGTGTCCTCTGGCGTCGAAGGCGCGCCGGGTGTTAAGGACCCCGCCCGGATCGCGGCCTTTCTGAAGGCCGTGGCCTGATCGATTTCGCCCGGCCGCATTTCGGCCCCTGCTGACCGCAAGGCTGACGCCCGTGAACGCCATCATCCCCAACCAGTATGCCATGCCCGACGTCGAGGGCCGGTTCGGTCCCTATGGCGGGCGGTTCGTGGCCGAGACCCTGATGCCGCTCGTGCTGGAGCTGAACCGGGCCTATGAGGCGACCAAGGCGGACCCGACGTTCCAGGCCGAGCTGGACGATTTCCTGACCCACTATGTCGGGCGGCCCAGTCCGCTGTATTTCGCCGAGCGACTGACCGCCTATCACGGCGGGGCCAACATCTGGTTCAAGCGCGACGAGCTGAACCACACGGGCGCGCACAAGATCAACAACTGTATGGGCCAGATCCTGCTGGCCATGCGGATGGGCAAGAAGCGCATCATCGCCGAGACGGGGGCAGGCCAGCACGGGGTGGCGACGGCGACCGTCTGTGCACGGTTCGGCCTGCAGTGCGTCGTCTATATGGGCGCAGCGGACGTGCAGCGGCAGTCGCCCAACGTCTTCCGCATGAAGCTGCTGGGGGCAGAGGTCATTCCGGTGACCAGCGGGCGCGGCACGCTGAAGGACGCCATGAACGAAGCCCTGCGCGACTGGGTCACCAATGTCGCCGACACCTATTACCTGATCGGCACGGCGGCGGGGCCGCACCCGTATCCGGCCATGGTGCGCGACTTCCAGTCCGTGATCGGGCGCGAGACCAAGGTCCAGATGCAGACCCGGCGCGGCAAGCTGCCGGATGCCCTGGTCGCGGCCATCGGCGGCGGTTCGAACGCGATCGGCCTGTTCCACCCCTTCATCGAGGACGCGGGCGTGCGGCTGATCGGGGTCGAGGCGGCGGGGCGCGGGCTGGACGGTCCGGACCATGCGGCCTCGCTTCAGGGGGGGCGACCGGGTGTGCTGCACGGCAACCGGACCTATCTGCTGCAGGACGACGACGGCCAGATCCTCGAGGGGCACTCCATCTCCGCCGGGCTGGACTATCCGGGCATCGGGCCCGAGCACGCCTGGCTGAAGGACATCGGCCGGGCCGAATACCGCTCCGCGACCGACGCCGAGGCCCTGGAGCAGTTCCAGTTGTGCTCGAAGCTGGAAGGCATCATTCCCGCACTGGAGCCCAGCCATGCGCTGGCCCGCATCGGCGAGATCGCCGACGAGGTGGGCAAGGACGGCGACGTGGTGCTGAACATGTGCGGGCGGGGGGACAAGGACATCTTTGCCGTGGCCCAGCATCTGGGCGTGGAGTTGTGAGCATGGGCGTTTCGATCCTGATAGCGGCCATGCTGGCCCAGACCCCGGCGGCTCCGCTGGATGTGACGGTGCCGGTCGTCGCCGGCGTCACGGAAGATCCGGGGTGTGGCGGGCGGGCGCAGCTCGCGACCATGGCAACCTGCGTAGCCACGACCCAGGCCGCCATCGGGGGCGTGATCGACACCTGGACGACAGCCTTCGCAAGTCAGGGCTGGCTGGCGGCCGGAGGAGGCGAGAACCGCGTCGTCTATATCCGTCGCCGACCGGAGGGCGGCTGCGACGGATTCCAGATCCTGGCTTTTGCCGATAGCGACGTGGTCGCCCCTGCCGGGCCCGCCTATATCGCCATGGCCGCCATTCCCGGCAACGTCTGCGCGGCTGCGGCCGAGGCCGCCCCGCAATGACCACGGCCCGCATCGACGCGCGTTTCGACGCGCTGAAGGCCGAGGGCCGGGCCGGCTTCGTCGCCTATGTGATGGCGGGTGACCCCTCGCGGGAGGAAGCGCTGGAGGTCCTGCGCGGCCTTCCTGCCGCGGGGGCCGACATCATCGAACTGGGCTTTCCGTTCAGCGATCCGATGGCCGAGGGTCCGCCGATCCAGCGTGCGGCGCTCCGCGGCCTCAAGGCCGGACTGACGCTGAAGGGCACGCTCGATCTTGCCGCCGCCTTCCGTGAGGGCGATGCGGATACGCCCCTGATCCTGATGGGTTATCTGAATCCGATCGAATCCTACGGCTACGGCGCGTTCGCCCGCGACGCGGCCGCCGCAGGCGTGGACGGCTGCATCGTCGTCGACTGCCCGCCGGAAGAGGCCGATCCGCTGTCGGACGCCCTGGACGCGGTCTCGGTGTCCCTGATCCGACTGGCGACCCCGACGTCAGACGACGCACGGCTGGAGGTGATCGCGCGGCGGACGTCCGGCTTTGTCTACTATGTCTCCGTGGCAGGGGTGACGGGGGTCAAGGAGGCGCAATCCGCCTCGGTCGCACCGGCGGTCGAACGGGTCCGGCGGGCGTCGGGCCTGCCCGTCGCGGTCGGCTTTGGCGTGAAGACGCCCGAACGAGCGGCCGAGATCGCGCGGGTCGCCGATGCCGTAGTGGCGGGATCGGTTCTGGTCGACGAGGTGGCGGCAGCGCTGGAGGCCGGCGAGCCCGTCGCGGCTCGGGTGCTGGCCAGGGTCAGGGCCCTGGGCGACGCCGTGCGGGGTGCACGGGTCGGGGAAACGGTCCTCGGGTCAAGCCCGAGGATGACGACGAGGGTATAGAATGGCCGACAGGAACACTCCCAAACCCCCGCAAGAAAAGCGCGGTGGCTGGCTCAGCCGGTTCGCACCCGGTGTCCGCAAGATCGTCAGCCGTCGCGATACGCCGGACAATCTCTGGGTCAAGGACCCCGACAGCGGCGACATGCTCTATCGCCCCGACCTCGAGGCAGCCCTTTGGGTCACGCCGTCGGGGCGCCACATGCGGATCAATGCGACGCAGCGTCTGGGATACACCTTTGACGACGGCGAATATGAGCCGATCGCCAGTCCCGAGGTTGCCGAGGATCCCTTGCAGTTCTCGGACGGCAAGCCCTACCGCGAACGGCTGGCAGCGGCGCGAAAGGCCACGGGGCTGAAGGACGCCATGTCGATCGGATTTGGCGAGATCGACGGCACCCGGGCTGTCGCGGTCGTTCAGGACTTCGCCTTCATGGGCGGCTCCCTCGGCATGGCGGCGGGCGAAGGGTTTATCGCAGCGGCCCGGGCCGCGATCGAACGGGGCGTGCCGCTGGTCTGCTTCACGGCCGCAGGCGGGGCCCGGATGCAGGAGGGCGCGTTGAGCCTGATGCAGATGGCGCGCACCACCCTGGCGGTACAGGAGTTGAAGGACGCACAGTTGCCCTATGTCGTGGTGCTGACTGATCCGACGACCGGCGGCGTGACAGCCAGCTATGCGATGCTGGGCGATGTGCATCTGGCCGAGCCGGGAGCCCTGATCGGCTTTGCAGGACCACGGGTGATCGAGACCACCATCCGCGAGAAGCTGCCCCCCGGCTTCCAGCGCTCGGAGTATCTGCAGGAAAAGGGCATGGTCGACCGGGTCGTGGCCCGCGCCGACCTGCCCGAGACGCTGGGCAAGATCCTGTCGATGCTGATGGGTGGGCGGCGTCAGGCGGCCTGACGGCGGCGGAAGGGCCAGTCGATGACCTCGGCCACCCACAGGCACAGCCAGACGATCACCGGCTGAAGCAGCAGGCGGGGCCCGTGATAGGCCCAGCCCGGCTGCGGTTCGGCCCGGGCCAGATCGATGATTGCGTGATGGATGTTGGCCGGAAAAACGCAGACGGCATAAAGCGCCAGCCCGATCCCCGCCGCCCGGCGCAGCCTCGGGATCATCAGGCCGACAGAGCCCGCAATCTCGGCAAGGCCGGTCAAGGCGATGACGGCGGCGGCGAACGGAACCCAGTCGGGGGTGATGGCGACGAACGGTTCCGGCACCAGCAGATGCAGGACCCCGGCCGCAAGAAAGAGGATGGCGAGGACGGCGCGAAGGAGGGGGCGAGCAGGCATAGGATGTCATACGCCTTCCTTCTCCCTGTGGGAGAGGGTGCGCTAAGAGACAGTATGGACCCCGTCTCCCAACGCCTGCGCCTGCGCCATCCCCAGAAGATCGACCTGTCGCTCGACCGGATGCGGACGCTCTGCGCTGTGCTGGGCGAACCCCAGCACCGGCTGCCGCCGGTCATTCATGTGGCGGGGACCAACGGCAAGGGATCGACCGTCGCCTTTGTCCGGGCGATGGCGGAGGCGGCGGGCCTGCGGGTCCACACCTATACCTCGCCCCATCTGGTGCGGTTCAACGAGCGCATCCGTCTGGCCGGCAGGCTGATCGAGGATGAGCACCTGTCGCGCATTCTGGACCGCATAGAGGCCGTGCGGGGTGTTGAGACCACCGTCTTCGAAAGCACGACGGCAGCGGCATTCGTGGCCATGGCCGAAACGCCGGCGGACCTCGCCATCGTCGAGGTGGGCCTGGGCGGTCGCCTTGACGCGACCAATGTCATTGAACGGCCGCTTCTCAGCGTCATCACACCCGTGGACCTTGATCACGCCGAGTTTCTGGGGACCGATCTGGCCGGGATCGCGGGCGAGAAGGCGGGCATCCTCAAGGCCGGCGCGCGTGGCCTGGTGGCGCGACAGGCAGAAGCGGCCATGGCGGTGATCGAGGCGCGGGCGGCGGCGGTGCGTACGCCCCTGACCGTGATGGGGACCGATTTCGACGCCTGGTCCGAGCGAGGCGGCATGGTGTTCCAGAACGCCGAGCGGTTCCTCGACCTGCCCGGACCTGCGCTGCCCGGTCCGCACCAGATCGCCAACGCAGGCCTCGCCGCCGCCGTGGCGCTGGAGCTCGACCTGCCCGAGAGCGCCATCGCCGAAGGGGTCGCTGCCGCACGGTGGCCGGCGAGGATGCAGCGTCTGGGCGCGGGCCCCTACGGACGGACGGCAAAGGCGGCCGAGGCCGAGCTCTGGCTGGACGGGGGGCACAATCCCCATGCGGCGCGGGCCCTGGCCGAAACTCTGGCGGAGCGTCAGGCGCGGGCCCCGCGGCCTCTGGCCCTGATCGTCGGCATGCTGGCCAACAAGGACCATGCCGGCTTCTTCGAGGCGCTGAGGGAGACCGGCGCTCACGTCTTTGCGGTCGGCTTTGAAGGCGCGGCGGCGGAGCCGGAGGCGCTGGCCGCCGTGGCCCGCGGCCACGGTCTGGGAGCCCAGAGCGCAACATCGGTCGAGGCGGCCCTGACGCGCGCGCTTCACCTCGGTGCCGGACGCGTGGTGATCTGCGGCTCGCTCTATCTGGCCGGCGAGGTGCTGGGTGCCAGCCCCGAGACCTGGCCGACCTGACGGGCCGACCTATCCCTTGAACCCGTCCTTGGCAGCCCGGCGTGCCGCGAATTCCACACCGTCCCGGGCCGTCAGATAGGGGTTGAACCGTCGTTCCACGCCCAGCGTCGTCGGCACGGTCGGCTCGCCGAGCGCCCGCCTTGTAAACACCCCTTCGGCATGGGCGCGGGTCTCCGGTCGATCGTCGACACTGACCATGAAGCGGGCGTTCGACGCCGTGTACTCGTGGGCCCCGTACAGCACCGTCTCGTCAGGCCATGCGGCGATGCGCTGCAGGCTGTCCCACATCTGCTCCGGCGTACCCTCAAACAGACGACCGCATCCCAGGGTGAAAAGGGTGTCGCCGGTGAAGGCGAGATGGTCCTCGATCGAGCGGAAGACGACATGCCCGAGGGTGTGTCCGGGCGTCGCCGTGACGTGCAGGGTCGTCTCGCCGATCCGGACCACATCGCCCTCCTCGACGATGTGATCGACGGGAGCGACCTTCCTGACTTCCTCCGGGGCCCAGATGCCGCAGCCGGTCTCGGCCTTCAGCCGTTCGTTGCCCTCGGTGTGGTCGGGGTGCCAGTGGGTGTTGATGATTCTGTCCAGCCTGCCCCAGCCCAGCCGCTGGACCGCATCGAGGATCACCCCGGCGTCGGGCGTGTCGATCGCCGCGACCGTGCCGGTGGCCTCGTCGCGTGCCAGAAAGGCGTAGTTGTCCTCGCGCGCCGGGAACAGGTGAACGGTCAAAGGCATGGCGTCGTCCTTGGTAAAGAGGGCTGGCAGGCCATATAGTCTGCCCCATGCGCCGCGCCATCGAAGATCTTCGTGCCTTCTATGGAGAGCCCCGCGGCGTGCTCGTCCGTCGCCTGCTCGCCAGACGGCTGGAAGACGCCTGGGGCGAGGCCGAGGGATCCGACGTGCTCGGCATCGGCTATGCGACCCCCTGGCTGGATGCCTTCGTCGGCGCACGGCGGGTGGTCGCTGCCATGCCGGCTGGCCAGGGCGTGGAGCTGTGGCCCTCGGCAGGGCGCAACCGTACCCTGCTGGTCGACGAGAAACGCCTGCCCTTCGCCGCCGGATCGTTCGACCGGGTCCTGCTGGTCCACGCCCTGGAGGAGGCCGACGATCCGACGCTGTTGCTGACCGAGGCCGTGCGAGCCCTGGCTCCGGCCGGGCGAATCATCCTCGCGGCGGCGGCGCGGGGCGGCATGTGGGCGCGAGCCGAAGGCACGCCCTTCGGTCACGGACGGCCCTTCACGAGAACCCAGCTGGAGCGGCTGGTGCGCGCCGCCGGTCTCGAGCCCACCGCCTGGTCACAGACCCTGTATGTGCCTCCCTGGACCCCGCTGATGGGCGTGGCTGATGGCTTCGAGCAGATCGGACGGCGGATCGCACCGGGCTTTGCCGGCATCATCCTGCTGGAAGCGACGCGCCAGGCCTATGCCCGTGTCCGGCCGTCCGGTCATGGCGCGCGCGTCCGCGTTCAGGCCGGCGGCCTGCACCCGCAACCGGCGACGCGCAGCGGGGTGGAAGCCGGCCGCGAACCCCTTTAAGGGCGCACCATGCACCGCCTCATCCTGATGCGCCACGCCAAGACCGAGCGCGCCGCCGCCTCCGGCCTCGACCGTGATCGGTCTCTCACGCCGCGAGGCCTGGCCGATGCGACTCTCATGGGCGGGGTGTTGAAGGACAAGGGTCTGCGTCCGGACCTGGCCCTGGTCAGCCCGTCCGTACGCACACGCCAGAGTTGGGATGCGGTTCAGGAGGCACTGGGCGACGTCGAGGTCCGGATCGAGCCGCGACTTTACGACGCCGCGCCCGAAACCATCCGACGACTGGTCCAGGACGTTGAGGACCACGCCGGATGCCTGCTTGTCCTGGCCCACAATCCGGGCGTCCACACCCTGTCGCTGGAGTACCTGAGCGAGAGCGCAGCGTCGCCGGCGATCCTCGACCGGCTGGCCGGTGGCTTTCCGACAGGCGCTGCGGCCGTATTCGAGGTCGATGTGGCCGGGCGGTACGTCTACGACGGCTTTCTGACGCCCAAGGCCTTCGGCGGCGGAGCCGACGACTGATGACGGCCGCTCCTGACGCCTATGCCTACAAGCTGCTGGGCGATGACGAATGGCGAAAGGCCGAGGCCGAGGGCGTCTTTCTCGGCTCGGACGTCGATCTCGCCGACGGGTTCATCCACCTGTCGACCGCGGGGCAGCTGGAAGAAACGGCGCGCAAACATTTCGCCGGCCGTTCCGGCCTGATCCGCCTGACCGTCGACCTCGCCACCCTGGGCGATGCGGTCGTTTGGGAACCCTCACGCGGCGGAGCGCTGTTTCCCCACGTCTACGGTCCCATGCCGACGTCGGCCGTGGTCGAGGCCACGCCGTTCGAATGCTGAGCGCCCTCCTGCGCGCGCTGGATCCCGAGACCGCGCACGGGCTGGCGATCGGCGGACTGAAACATGCGCCCCTGCCCTTGCCGCCGCCGGATGACCCGATTCTGGCGACCACCCTGGCCGGTCTGGCCCTGCCCAGCCCGGTCGGTCTCGCCGCGGGTCTCGACAAGAACGCCGAGGCGCTGTCCGGGCTGTCGCGCCTCGGCTTCGGGTTTCTGGAATGCGGCTCGGTCACGCCTCGGGCCCAGCCCGGCAATCCCCGACCGCGCCTGTTTCGCCTGAACGAGGACCGGGCGATCATCAACCGGATGGGGTTCAACAACGACGGCCTCGACGCCTTTGCCGCCCATCTGTCCAGCCGCCCCTCCGGCGTCGTGGTCGGGGCCAACCTCGGAGCCAACAAGGACACCGAAGACCGGGCTGCCGACTATGTCACCGGGTTGCGCGGGCTGGCAGGACTGTCGGACTACTTCACCGTCAACATCTCGTCGCCCAACACACCGGGGCTGCGCGCGCTGCAGGGGCGCGCAGCGCTGGATGATCTGCTGGGTCGGGTTGCCGAGGCCAGGACCACGACCGCCCCGGTGTTTCTCAAGATTGCGCCCGATCTGACCCCGGCCGAAATCGCCATGATTGTCGAGGCTGCCCTGGCGCATGGAATCGATGCCCTGATCGTGTCCAACACCACACTGGATCGCCCCACCAGCCTGAAGTCCCGACACCGCGAAGAGGCGGGCGGCCTGTCAGGGAACCCCCTGCGCGAGAGGGCGCACAAGGCCCTGATCCATGCTGCCGAGGCTGCAGCCGGCCGCCTGCCGCTGGTGGCCGTGGGCGGTATCGACAGCGGGGCCGAGGCCTGGCGACGCATCCGCGCCGGGGCCTCGGCGATCCAGCTCTATTCCGCCCTGGTCTATGAAGGGCCGGGCCTGGTTCGGCGTATCAAGCACGACCTCGCCCTTCGGCTGCGGGCCGAGGGCTTTTCTTCCGTTGCGGAAGCCACCGCCAACCCAGCGTTGACGGAGCGTTAGGCCGGTTCGGTCATGATCGTCGGATGCGAGGCGGCCACCGCCTCTTTTCGGGGACATGCATGTCGCAGGCCTACACGGACACGATGCCGGACTGGGCACCCGCGATCCGCGCCCGCCGTCGCGCCCTGACCCAGCGCCTCGGCATGGGTGCGGCCACCGCCCTGATCTTCACCCCGGTATTCGGCTGGCAGGTCTCGACCCTGTGGTGCCTGGGCTATTTCCTGGTCCAGGTTCTGGACCTGTGGACGTTCGCGCCCATCACGAGCGGACAGACCGACCGCATGGGGCCGTGGCGAGACTCGATCGGCCACGCGATGCTGTTCGTCAACGCCACCGCCTTCGGCAGTCTGTCGATCCCCCTGTGGATGCTGGGCGGGCCGATGGGGGGGGTCTGCGCGGCCGTGGTGGCGGCCTCGGGAGCCATCTACGGCGTGATCAACTCGCCCGGCTCGAAGCGCGTTCTCGCCCTGACGATCACACCGCATTTCCTCTATATGGCGTCCGTTCCGTTCTGGATGGCCTATTTCGGGGCGTCGCATGCCTTTCTGATGGCCGCCACGGTCGCCTTTGGCGTTTTCGGCGTCTACTGCCTCTCAACCTGGGACCGGATGAACAAGTCCGCCGAGGCCGAGAGCGCCGCCCGCCTCGAGGCCGACCGCAAGCGCGCCGAGGCCGAACGCATCATGGCCAGTCGCCAGGTCTTTCTCGCCTCGATCGGCCACGACCTGCGCACCCCCATAAGCGCCATCATGACCGGGGCGGCCGAGCTGGAGCGCGGCGCGAGAGACAGCGCCGGACGCGCCCAGGCCGCCCTGATCACCGATGCCAGCCTCATGATGAAGGCCCTGCTGGACGACCTTCTTGACCACGCCAAGCTGGAATCCGGCCACATGACGGTCGATAGCGTGGACTTCAATCTGCGGAGCCTCATCGCCCAGACCCTGATGTTCTGGCAGGGCGAGGCCCGGGCCAAGGGTCTGGCCCTGCGGGTCGAGGGCGCATCGTCTCTCCCGGCCTCGGTCAAGGGCGATCCGATGCGGCTGCGGCAGGTGCTCAACAACCTGCTGTCCAACGCCATGAAGTTCACCTCGACGGGGTCCTTTACCCTGAAGCTTGCGGCCTGGCCCGAGGAGCCGGCGGATCACGCCATCCTGATCGAGATCGCCGATACAGGTCCAGGAATGACCGCCGCGCAGCTGGAGCGTCTTTTCAGTCCGTTCGACCAGACGGTGGAGGGCGTCAGCGCCCGACACGGTGGCACCGGCCTTGGCCTCGCGATCAGCAGGAACCTGATCGAATTGATGGGCGGCCGTCTGACGGCCCGCAGCCGACCCGGCGAAGGGGCCGCCTTCACCTTTTCCCTGGTCATGCCCAGGGGCGATGGCGACACGGCAGCCCATCGGCCTTTCAGCGACGATGCGCGCGGTGACATTGTCCTCAGCCTTACCCCAAGGACGCCGCGGAGCAGCGCCGCAGCGGTCAACGACGCGGCAAGCCTTCCACCCGACGTTTTCGCACCGGCCCTCGAAGCCGGGACGCCGACTGTCGTGGGGACAGACGGCGGGATGGGCCCCCGGGCCGACGACGCGCAAGGAACGACCGCGGACACTGGGCTCGACGCGCCGGATCAGTCCGCCACCGACCCGAGTGCCGACGACCGCCCCTTGCGGGTGCTGGTCGTGGACGATCACGACATCAACCGTCGCGCGGTTGAGCTGATCCTGGCCCCGCTGGGGTGCGACATCTCCACGGCGGCCGACGGACTGCTGGCGCTGGCACAATGCGAGACAGCCATCTTCGATGTCGTGTTCATGGACGTAAGGATGCCGGAGCTTGACGGGCGCGAGACCACCCGCCGGCTTCGGGCGGGCGGGGGACCGAACGCGGGTGTGCCCGTCATCGCCGTCACCGCCGACACCGCGCCTGAAGACATCGCCGCCTGTCTGGCCGCGGGCATGAACTATTTCGTGTCCAAACCGCTCACCCCCAGCACCCTGCTGGGGGCGCTCCAGGAGGTTCTCGCCGACGCCTCGCCCGAGCAGGCGGGGTCGCCGGCGACGGCCGCTGCCTGAGGCGAACACCGCGCCCCGAAGCCGTTAGCGGATGTTCCGGTCGGGCCAGAGGCCCTAGATCTGCGCCAGCAGGTGCTCGGCCGATGACACCTCGAAGACACCCGGCTCCTCGATATTCAGCTGGGTCACCACGCCGTCCTCGACCAGCATGGAATAGCGCTTGGAGCGTTCGCCCATACCGCCCCGGCTGGCGTCCATGGTCAGATCCAAGGCGCGGGTGAATTCACCGTTGCCGTCAGCCAGCATCAGGACGTCGTCGGCCTTGACGCCCTGGCTCTCGGCCCAGGCCCCCATCACGAAAGGATCGTTGACCGACAGACAGGCAATCGTGTCGACACCCTTGGTCTTCAGCAGGTCCCGGTTATCGACGTAGCCGGGCAGGTGGCGTGCCGAGCAGGTCGGGGTGAAGGCACCCGGTACGGCGAACAGGGCGACGGTCTTGCCCTTGAACACCTCATCGGTCGTGATCGGCCGGGGCCCGTCCGGGGTCGGTGTCATCAGGTTGGCGGACGGCAGACGATCGCCGAGCTGGAGGGTCATGGCAGGCTCCGGGAAGTCGGGTGGGACGCTCGTGGCGTGTGGTTGCCCAGATAGTGCGGGCTGAAGCCGAGGCCAAGCCCGGGTCGCGACGCAGAGGCACCTTGCGCCCGGGCTTTGTCGCACCGATCATCCGATCATGACCGGCTTTCCCTCCCTTTCCGGGTTTTCGTCCCTGACCGGCCGCCTTCTGGTGGCCATGCCGGGTATCGGCGATCCCCGGTTCGAACACGCGGTCATTGTGATCTGCGCCCACGGTCCTGACCATGCCATGGGCCTGCGCATCGATCGCCGGGTCCCGGGTGTCGATCTTGATACGGTGCTGAAAAGACTGGACACGACCGGAACCTGCGGCGGGACCGGTCGACCGGTTCTGATCGGCGGACCCGTCGAGCGTGAGCGCGGATTTGTGCTGCATACTGACGACTGGATGGTCGAGAACGCCTCCGTCCCGTTCGGCGAAGGCCTGGCCCTGACCGGCACACGCGAGGCGCTGGTGGCCATGATCGATCCGGAGGCAGGGCCGCGGCGCGCCGTACTGGCCCTGGGCTATGCCGGCTGGGGCGACGGCCAGCTTGAGGACGAGATCGCCGATAACGTCTGGCTGACGGCTGAGGCTGACATCGACGTGCTGTTCGACATCGACTTCGACACCAAATGGACCCGCGCCCTCGCCGGGCTTGGCGTGGATGCGGCCCGACTGTCGAGCCAGAGCGGCCGGGCCTAGAGCGTCTTGGGTTTAGTTGGGCGCATATCCGGCATGTTTGAGGTAGTTGGCGCATTCTGAGGGGCTGAAGCGGTCGAGCAGTTGGCCGATGCGTCGCCATGTGTCCTCGACGGTTCTCTCGTC